>Ga0209913_1000594_pt1 | contig 28786 bp, 24 predicted proteins | sample PersoiDNA2013203_FD_185805 | JGI IMG/M metagenome (GOLD analysis project Ga0209913, IMG submission 185805) | Permafrost soil microbial communities from the Arctic, to analyse light accelerated degradation of dissolved organic matter (DOM) -... | ecosystem: Environmental > Terrestrial > Soil >... | reverse complement strand
CTCAAACGTCAATATTCCCCGCCCGCAGCGCATTGGTCTCGATGAAGTCGCGGCGCGGTTCCACCTCGTCGCCCATGAGCATGGTGAAGACGCGATCGGCTTCGATGGCGTCGTCGATCTGCACGCGCAGCAGGCGGCGCACGTTGGGGTCCATGGTGGTTTCCCAGAGCTGCGCGGGGTTCATCTCGCCCAGGCCCTTGTAGCGCTGGCGGCTGGTGGTGCGTTCGGCTTCGGCGATGAGCCACTTCATGGCCTGGCGGAAGTCGGCGACCTTCTCTTCCTTCTGGCGTTCGCCTTCGCCACGGGTGGCCTTGGCGCCTTCGGAGAGCAGGCCCTTGAAGGTTTCGGCAGCTTCGGCCAGGGCGGCGTAGTCGGCACCGCGCACAAAATCTTGCGTGAGCACGCTGCTCTTGATGTTGCCGTGGTGGCGGCGGCTGATGCGCAGCACGGGCTTGTCGGTGCGGGCGTCGAATTCGCCGGCCACTTCGGCGGGCACGCCGGTGGTGGTCAGCTCGCGCAGCTTGACCTGCAGGGCCACGGCGCTGGCTTCGGCGTCGGCCACGCTGTCGAGGTTCAGGGCCACGCCATCGGCGATGGCGCGCAGGGCCTCGGCGTCCATGAAGTTGCTCAGGCGGGCGATGACGTTTTCGGCGATCTGGTGCTTGCGGGCCAGTTCGGCCAGGGTGTCGCCGCTGAGGGTTTGCGGTGCCGTGCCGCCGGTGCTGATGCTGGCGTCCTTGAGGGCGATGCGCAGCAGGAAGCCGTCGAGCGCGGGGCCGTCTTTCAGGTACAGCTCTTCCTTGCCGGCCTTGACCTTGTACAGCGGCGGCTGGGCGATGTAGATGTGGCCGCGTTCGACCAGCTCAGGCATCTGGCGGTAGAAGAAGGTGAGCAGCAGGGTGCGGATGTGGGCGCCGTCGACGTCGGCGTCGGTCATGATGATGATGCGGTGGTAGCGCAGCTTGGCAACGTTGAAGTCGTCGCCGCCCGTGCTGCCACCGGCCTTGCCGATGCCGGTGCCCAGGGCGGTGATCAGGGTGAGGATTTCGTTGCTGGTGAGCAGCTTCTCGTAGCGGGCCTTTTCAACGTTCAGGATCTTGCCGCGCAGGGGCAGGATGGCCTGGAATTTGCGGTCGCGGCCTTGCTTGGCCGAGCCGCCGGCGGAGTCACCCTCGACGATGTAGATTTCGCACATCGCGGGGTCTTTTTCCTGGCAGTCGGCCAGTTTGCCGGGCAGGCCCATGCCGTCGAGCACGCCTTTGCGGCGGGTCATTTCGCGGGCCTTGCGGGCGGCTTCACGGGCGCGGGCGGCTTCGATGATCTTGCCGCAGATGATCTTGGCGTCGTTGGGGCGCTCTTGCAGGTAGTCGGTGAGCAGCTTGCTGACGATGTCTTCGACCGGGGCGCGCACTTCGCTGGACACCAGCTTGTCCTTGGTCTGGCTGCTGAACTTGGGCTCGGGCACCTTGACGCTGAGCACGCAGCACAGGCCTTCGCGCATGTCATCGCCGCTGACTTCGACCTTGGCCTTCTTGGCCAGTTCTTGCTCTTCGATGTACTTGTTGATGACGCGGGTCATGGCGGCGCGCAGGCCGGTGAGGTGGGTGCCGCCGTCACGCTGGGGGATGTTGTTGGTGAAGCACAGCACGCTTTCGTTGTAGCCGCTGTTCCACTGCATGGCCACTTCCACCCCGATGTGGGTGCCGGCAATGCCGCCGTAGGTTTCGGCGGGGCGTTCGCCGTGGGCGTAGAAGATGTTGGGGTGCAGCACCTGCTTGCCCTTGTTGATGAATTCAACAAAGCCACGCACGCCGCCGGCGCCCGAGAAGTCGTCTTCCTTGCCGCTGCGCTCGTCCTTCAGGCGGATGCGCACGCCGTTGTTCAGGAAGCTCAGCTCGCGCAGGCGCTTGGAGAGGATTTCGTAGTGGAAATCGTTGTTCTGCTGAAAGATCTCGGTGTCGGGCAGGAAGTGCACCTCGGTGCCGCGCTTTTCGGTGGCACCGGTGACCTTCATGGGCGAGACCTCAAAGCCGTCGACGGTCTCGAGCAGGCGGTTCTGCACAAAGCCCCTGGCGAATTCGATCTCATGCACCTTGCCTTCGCGGCGCACGGTCAGGCGCAGCCACTTGGACAGCGCGTTCACGCAGCTCACGCCCACGCCGTGCAGGCCGCCCGACACCTTGTAGCTGTTCTGGTTGAACTTGCCACCGGCGTGCAGCTCGGTCAGGGCGATTTCGGCGGCACTGCGCTTGGGCTCGTGCTTGTCGTCCATCTTCACGCCCGTGGGGATGCCGCGGCCGTTGTCGGTGACGCTGATCGAGTTGTCGCTGTGGATGGTGACGACGATGTCGTCGCAGTGGCCGGCCAGGGCCTCGTCGATCGAGTTGTCGACCACTTCGAACACCAGGTGGTGCAGACCCGTGCCGTCCGAGGTGTCGCCGATGTACATGCCGGGCCGCTTGCGCACGGCCTCCAGGCCTTCGAGGATCTGGATGGCGCCTTCGCCATAGCCCTCGGACGCCCCTGCCTGGTTGGTGTCGATCTTGGTTTGCGGCAGGTCGCTGAAGGCTTCGTTGGAGCTGGTTTCAGCGTCGGACAGCGGCTTGTTTGGTTCGGTCATGGTGCGTTTTTCTCAATCTCTTGATGGACCAAACCCGCGCAGAACACAGCTGGTTCAGCGCGGGTCGGGTTCAGGGTTGTGGCGTTGTGCGCAAGGCCTTGGTTCCGCTGGAGGGGCCTCAGATGCGCATCGGCATCACCACGTACTTGAAGCTGTCGTTTTCGGGGATGGTGACCAGGGCCGAGCTGTTGGAGTCGGACAGCTCGATCTTCACCATGTCCTGGTCCATGTTGCCCAGGGCATCGATCAGGTAGGTGACGTTGAAACCGATCTCGATGGTGTCGCCGCCGTAGTCGATGTCGAGTTCGTCGACCGCCTCTTCCTGCTCGGCGTTGCTGGAGGCGATGCGCAGGGTGCCGGGCTCCAGGTTCAGGCGCACGCCCTTGAACTTGTCGCTGGTCAGGATGGCGGTGCGCTGCAGGCTGGCCAGCAAGGTGGTGCGGCCCAGGGTCAGGCTGTTGCGATGGCCCTTGGGGATCACGCGGTTGTAGTCGGGGAACTTGCCCTCGACCAGCTTGGTGACGAACTCCATGCCGTCAAAGCTGAACTTGGCCTGGTTGTTGGCAAACTGCATCTCGATGCCGCCTTCGGCGTCAGACAGCAGGCGTTGCAGTTCGAGCACCGTCTTGCGCGGCAGGATCACTTCCTGCTTGGGCACTTCGACGTCCAGGGTGGCCGAGGCGAAGGCCAGGCGGTGACCGTCGGTGGCGACCAGGCTGAGGGTCTTGCCCTCGGCCACGAACAGGATGCCGTTGAGGTAGTAGCGGATGTCGTGCACGGCCATGGCGAACGACACCTGGCCCAGCAGGCTCTTGAGTGTTTTTTGCGGCACGCTGAACACGGGGCCGAAATTGGCGGCTTCCTGCACCAGCGGAAAGTCTTCGGCCGGCAGGGTCTGCAGCGTGAAGCGGCTCTTGCCCCCCTTGAGGATGAGCTTGTTCTGGCTCGACTCCAGGCTCACGGTCTGGTCGCCCGGCATGGTGCGCAGGATGTCGATCAGCTTGCGGGCACCCACGGTGGTGGTGAAGTTGCCGGCATCGCCGTCGAGCTCGGCGGTGGTGCGGATCTGGATTTCCAGATCGCTGGTGGTCAGTTGCAGCGCGCTGCCGGTCTTGCGGATCAGCACGTTGGCGAGGATGGGCAAGGTGTGGCGGCGCTCGACAATGCCTGCAACCGATTGCAGAACCGACAGGACTTTGTCTTGTGTGGCCTTCAGGACGATCATGTCAACCTCTAGTTCAAATTCTTAGTAGCAGCTTCTAGCGACATTCCGGTGCCGGGGCGGCTCGGCACAGCACCGACCCGAGGCCCTCCCTGGAAACACGCCATTTTCACCGTTTTTCGGGGCATTTTTGAGTCAAGGCAGCGCTTGTTCGGGCTTCTTGGAACCCGGTACGGGCCGGTGCGCATTTCATCACATCAGCCCTTCAGGGTTTGCTCCAGCACGTGAAGCTGCTGGTTGAGCTCGGTCAGTTGCTGGCGTTCGCCCGAAATCTTGCGCACCGCGTGCAGCACCGTGGTGTGGTCGCGGCCGCCAAACAGCTCGCCGATCTCGGGCAGGCTCTTCTGGGTCAGCTCTTTGGCCAGGTACATGGCGATCTGGCGCGGGCGGGCAATGCTGGCCGGGCGCTTCTTGCTGTACATGTCGGCCACCTTGATCTTGTAGTAATCGGCCACCGTCTTCTGGATGTTCTCGACACTGATCTGGCGGTTCTGGATCGACAGCAGGTCGCGCAGGGCTTCGCGGGCCAGCTGGATCGAGATTTCTTTCTGGTTGAAGCGCGAGTAGGCCAGGATCTTGCGCAGGGCGCCTTCGAGCTCGCGCACGTTGGAGCGCACGTTCTTGGCCACGAAAAACGCCACTTCCTCGGGCATTTCGGTCCCTTCGGCGCGGGATTTGTTGATCAGGATCGCCACCCGCATTTCGAGTTCGGGGGGTTCGATGGCCACGGTCAGGCCCGAGTCGAAGCGCGACACCAGGCGCTCGTGGATGTCTGCCAAGCCCTTGGGGTAGGTGTCGCTGGTCATCACGATGTGTGACTTTTTGGCCAGCAAGGCTTCGAAGGCGTTGAAGAATTCTTCCTGCGTGCGGTCTTTGTTGGCAAAGAATTGCACATCGTCGATCAGCAGCAGATCGAGCGAGTGGTAGCGCTCCTTGAACTCGTCAAAAGCCTTGCGCTGATAGGCCTTAACCACATCCGACACGAACTGCTCGGCATGGATGTAGAGAACTTTCGAGTCGGGCTTGTCAGCCAGCAGGCGGTTGCCCACGGCATGCATCAAGTGGGTCTTGCCCAGGCCCACGCCGCCGTAGATGAACAAGGGGTTGTACAGGTGGCCGGGTGTGCCGGCCACGTGCATGGCGGCGGCCCGCGCCATGCGGTTGGCCGTGCCCTCCACCAGGGTGTCGAAGGTCAGGGCGGCGTTGAGCCGGTTCTTGAAGGTGCTGGCGCCCGGGTCTTCGCTGGGAGCGGCAGGCTCAGGGGCTTGCTGAGGCTCGGATGCCGTCGATGCCGAGGGCGCAGAGTAAGCTCTGGCAGCAGGTTCACGCTGAGTGAGCGCTAACTCGATGGGCACGGCCTGGCCGTACAGGCGCTCCAGCATCTGGGCGATGCGGCTCGCGTACTGGGCACGGATCCAGTCCAGCTTGAAGCGGTTGGCGACGTAGATGGTGATCTTGGACAGGTCGTCCGGAGCCTGGGCCACCAGGGGCTTGATCCAGGTGTTGAATTGCTGTTCAGGCAGTTCTTGGGCGAGTTGCTCGATACATGCCTGCCAGAGGCTGTGTCCTGCGTTCGGGGATGCGCTCTCGGTGGCGCTGTTCAGGTTTCCCTCGGTCATTCTTGGTCTGTTTTCTGTGGATAGTCAATTGCGGACAGCGGGCTGGATTCTAGTTTGTCAAACGGTTATCCACAACCTGAAGGGCGCAAGCCCCTGCCCCCGGATGAGGGCCGGGCCATCACTGGCAAAGACCTTAAAAATGTGCTTGTACTTGTCGCAGTCATGAAATGTTGCGATAATCATGGGTTTCCCCGAGTGCAGTAGTTGCTGTGGTAGTTGCTTCAGTAGTTGTTTCAGTCGGGCGATTAGAACAAGGCCCCTGGTTTGGGCGCGGTTTGCAGCGATGTCGTCAGGCTCTGGTTTGACGGTGTTGCACGAGCAGTGCATGAACGAATGGCCAGAACTGAACCTCTAGGAATTCATCATGAAACGCACTTACCAACCTTCCAAAATCCGTCGCGCCCGCACCCATGGCTTCCTGGTCCGCATGAAGACCCGTGGTGGTCGTGCCGTGATCAACGCACGCCGCGCCAAGGGCCGCAAGCGTCTGGCTGTCTAAGCCAGGCATTGCCTGGTGAACTCCGGGCTGCTCGCGTGCAACGGCTGAAAACCCGTCCGCAGTTCCAGGCCGCGATGGCGGGCGGTACGGTGTCTCGCACACCGCACTTTGCCTTGCACCGCCTGGTGCTCTCCGCCGACGCTGTGGCGTCGCCGGTTCGGCCTCAAGAAGGGCCTGATGTTTCGCCACCGCGAAATGATCAGGCTCTTTTTGTCGTTCCTGGATCGATTCCTGGGCAGCCCTGGCTGGGGGCCATGGTGCCCAAGCGCTGGGCCAAGCGGGCCGTGACCCGCAACACCATCAAGCGTCAGATTTACGCGCTGGGGGCCGAGTTTGAGCCTCGCCTGATGGTCGCCGCCCATGTGGTGCGCTTGCGCTCCGGCTTTGACCGCAAGCAGTTTGTCAGCGCCACCTCCGATGTGTTGCGTCAAGCCGTGCGGGCCGAGCTGAATCAGTTGTTCCGGCGCGCTTGTATCGCGCCATCGCGCCCTGCGCCGGTGGCGCCCGCTCCTGCTTCGGCTGAGTCAGGAGCGACACCATGCTGAAGCGTGTTCTGATCGGCCTGGTTCGCGGCTATCGTCTGTTGTTGAGCCCCTGGCTGGGCTCGTCCTGCCGGTTCGAACCGACCTGTTCTGTCTATTCCCTGCAGGCCCTGGAGCAGCACGGTGCTGCGGCCGGCAGTTACCTGACCTTGCGGCGTCTGGTACGCTGCCACCCCTGGTGTGCCGGCGGTGCCGATCCGGTACCCACCGAGCGTCCCCGGCTGTTCACGCTGGGCGGCGCCTCTGGCTGTGCCCCCATTTCCCAACATTCTTCGCAAAAGAAGTCTTCATGAACGACATTCGCCGCACCATCTTGTGGGTGATCTTCGGGTTCTCCATGGTCCTGTTGTGGGACAAATGGCAGGTCCACAACGGCAACAAGGCCATGTTCTTCCCGACCAGCGCCCCCGCGGCCACGGCCGCGGCAGAAGGGGCTGCCAAGCCCCCGGTGGCCGGCAGCGCGGCCGTGCCCACCAGCGCCACCAATGCAGCGGCCCAACTGCCGGCTGCTGGCACGGGGGCTGCGCCGGCACCCCGCCAATCGGTGGAGGTCACCACCGACGTCTTCAAGCTCACCTTCGACAGCGAGGGGGGCTCTCTGGTCAAGGCTGAGTTGCTGAAATACTCGGACGTCGAGCACAAGGACCGTGCCGTCGTCTTGCTGGACGACAGCAAGGACCGCGTCTACGTGGCGCAGACGGGCCTGATCGGTGGCGGTTTCCCCACCCACAAGACCCCGATGAACGTGGTGCCCGGCCCCCGCACCCTCAAGGACGGCGAAAGCGAGCTCAGCGTGCGCTTCGAGTCGCCCGACCTGGGCGGCGTGAAGCTGATCAAGACCTACACCCTGCGCCGCGGTGCCTACGATCTGGCCGTGAAGCACGAAGTGCAGAACACCGGCAGCGCCGCCGTGACGCCGCAGATCTATTTCCAGCTGGTGCGTGACGGCAACAAACCCCCAGGCGAGTCCTCGTTCTATTCCACCTTCACCGGCCCGGCCGCTTACACCGAAGCCAAGAAGTACCAGAAGGTTGAATTCAAGGACATCGAAAATGGCAAGGCCGACATCCAGAAGGAATCGGCCAATGGTTACGTCGCCATGGTGCAGCATTACTTTGCCAGCGCCTGGCTGCTCGCCGATGGCGTGCAGCGCGATCTGTTCATGCGCAAGGTCGACACCAACCTGTACTCGGTCGGCATGATCACCACCCTGCCCAGCATCGCTCCTGGCGCCAGCCAGTCGCTGGAAGCCCGCTTCTACGCCGGCCCCGAGGAAGAAAAGAAGCTTGAAGCCCTGAGCCCCGGCCTGGAACTGGTCAAGGACTACGGCTGGCTGACCATCCTGGCCAAGCCGCTGTACTGGCTGCTCGACAAGATCCATGGCCTGCTCGGCAACTGGGGCTGGTCGATCGTGGGTCTGGTGGTGCTGCTGAAGGCCGCTTTCTTCTGGCTCAACGCCAAGGCCTACTCCAGCATGGCCAAGATGAAGGCGATCAACCCGAAGATCACCGAGATGCGCGAGCGCCTGAAGGACAAGCCGCAGCAGATGCAGCAGGAGATGATGCGGATCTACCGCGAGGAAAAGGTCAACCCCATGGGCGGCTGCTTCCCCATCATGATCCAGATCCCGGTGTTCATCGCCCTGTACTGGGTGCTGCTGTCCAGCGTCGAGATGCGCAACGCGCCCTGGATTCTGTGGATCACCGACCTGTCGGCCAAAGACCCGCTGTACATCCTGCCCGTCATCATGACCGGCACCTCGCTGCTGCAGACCTGGCTCAACCCCACCCCGCCGGACCCGATGCAGGCCAAGATGATGTGGATCATGCCCCTGGTCTTCAGCGTGATGTTCTTCGCCTTCCCGGCCGGTCTGGTGATGTACTGGATCACCAACAACATCCTGTCCATTGCCCAGCAATGGGTGATCAACAAGCGGCTCGGCGTGAACTGAGCCCAGCCCTGAACTTCGGTTCGATCGAGGCCGTCCAGCGCAAGTTGGCCGGCCTTTTTTGATGAAAGAGCCCCACCATGCTGGCCCGCCAATCCGACCCCATCGTTGCCATTGCCACCGCTCCCGGACGCGGTGCCGTGGGTATCGTGCGCATCAGCGGCCCCGACGTCAGGCCGCTGGTGCAGGCCCTGTGCGGGCGCGCCCTGCGCCCCCGTGAGGCCACCTACCTGCCCTTACGCGATGCCCAGGGCCAGCCCATCGACCATGGCCTGGCCCTGCACTTTCCGGCGCCGAACTCCTACACCGGCGAAGATGTGTTGGAGCTGCAGGCGCACGGCGGCACCGTGGTGCTGCAGTTGCTGCTGGCACGCTGCCTGCAAGCGGGTGCCGAGATCGACCCCGCCACCGGTCAGCCGCGTCTGCCGGGCCTGCGGGTGGCCCAGCCGGGGGAGTTCACCCAGCGTGCCTTTCTGAACGACAAGATCGATCTGGCCCAGGCCGAGGCCATCGCCGATCTGATCGATGCCAGCACCGAGGCCGCTGCGCGCAGCGCCGGGCGTTCACTGTCGGGCGAGTTCTCGCGCGAGGTGCAGCAACTGCGCGATGCGCTGATCCACCTGCGCATGTTGGTCGAGGCCACGCTGGATTTCCCCGAAGAGGAAATCGACTTTCTGCAAAAAGCCGATGCCCAGGGCCAGCTGGACCGTCTGCGCGCCAGCCTGCTGCGCGTGCAGCAACGCACCCGCCAGGGCGCCTTGCTGCGCGAAGGCATCAAGGTGGTCATCGCTGGCCAGCCCAATGCGGGCAAATCCTCGTTGCTCAATGCCCTGGCCGGGGCCGAGCTGGCCATCGTCACCCCGATCGCCGGCACCACCCGCGACAAGGTCGAGCAGACCATCCAGATCGAGGGCGTGCCCATCCACGTGATCGACACCGCCGGCCTGCGCGACAGCCATGACGAGGTCGAGCGCATCGGCATCGAGCGGGCCTGGGGCGAAATCGCCGCCGCCGATGCGGTGCTCTTTCTGCACGACCTGACCCGGGCTGCGCAAGCCGACTACCAGGCGGCCGATCAGGCCATTGCCGACACGCTGGCCCGCACCCTGGCGGCTCGGGTGCCGGTGCTGCATGTCTGGAACAAGCTCGACCAGGCCGCCGGGTCGGCCGACCAGGCCCCGGCGGGTTTGCGGCTGTCAGCCCGCACTGGCCAGGGCCTGGATCTGGTGCGCCAGCAACTGCTGCAGGTGGCCGGCTGGCAGTCGGCCCCCGAGGGGGTCTACATCGCCCGTGAGCGCCACGTGCAGGCACTGTTGCGGGTGCAGGATCACCTCGACCAGGCCCAGGCCTGCCTGGGCGCACAGGCCCAGGCGCTGGACCTGCTGGCCGAAGAACTGCGTCTGGCCCAGGGCGCCCTGAACGAGATCACCGGCGAGTTCACGCCCGACGATCTGCTGGGCGTGATCTTCTCCAAGTTCTGCATCGGCAAATAAGGCTGCACTGTGCCGTCTGTCCCTGGTATCGGGGCGCGGCCGCCGTTCTAGACTGGGGCACTTTCACACCGCCCTGCTCCTCCATGCCCACTTCTCTGCCTTCACAGCGCCCACGCCTGAGCGTGTGCATGATCGTCCGCGACGAGGCCGCCAACCTGCCCGGTGCCCTGGGCTCGGTGCTGGGTGTGGCCCAGGAGATCATCGTCGTCGACACCGGCAGCACCGACGACAGCGCCGCGATCGCGCAGGCCCTGGGCGCCCGGGTGCTGCACTTTGCCTGGTGTGACGATTTCGCACGCGCCCGCAACGTGGCCCTGGAGGCCGCCAGCGGCGACTGGCTGCTGTGCCTGGACGCCGACCAGCAGCTCGACCCGGCCTGCCTGCCTGCCCTGGAGCGGGCCCTGCTGCGCCAGGATGTCCTGGCCCAGATGGTCACCATCCAACTGCTCACGGCGGCGGCCGACGATCAGGCCAACCCCTTGCACGATGGGCGTGCGCTGGCCGTGTTGCAGTCGTTTCCGCAGCTGCGCCTGTTCCGGCGCGATGCCCGCATCCGCTTCCAGGGCCGGGTGCATGAGGATGTGGCCGACAGCCTGCTGGCCATCGGCAGCAGCCATTGGCCCGAGTCGGGGGTCAGCCTGTGCGACCACGGCTACGTGCAGGCCAGCGAGCGCGAACGCAAGCGCGCGCGCAACCTCGCCCTGCTGCAGCGGGTGCACGACGAGGCGCCCGACGCCCTCTACCCGGCCTACAAGCTCGCCATCTCGCTGCCGGCCCACCAGCAGGCTGAACAGGCGGCCCTGCTGCAGGCCACCCTCGATCGGGTGCTGCAATTGCCGGTGGCCGAGCAAAGCGCCCTGCCTTTTCTGCCCCAGTTGCTGTCCCGCACGGTCGATGCCTGGGTGAACCAGGGGCGCCTGTTCGATGCTGCGCAGGTCTGCCAGCGCTTGCTCGACCTGCATGGCCCGGTGTTCGACTTCACCACCGGCTGCGCCTTGGCGCGTGCGGGGGAGTGGGCCCCAGCGCGCCACAGCCTGCTGCGCTACCTGGCCGCACCGGCCAAGGCCCATCACGCGGCCTGGCAGAGCGATCCGCAAGCCAGCCCGGCCCAGGCCTGCTGGTGGCTGGCCTGGATGGCGCGCCAGCAAGGTGATTTCGAGCAGGCCCAAACCCATGTGCAGCAGGGCTTGCGCAGCGCCACACCGTTGCAGCGTGCGGCGCTGGAGGGCGAAGCCGTCGAGATCCTGCTGGCCCAGTTCGAATGGGTGGCCGCCGCCCAGGCCATCGGCGCCATGCAAGCCGGCCCCCAGGCCCCGGCGGCCGCGCTGAGCGAGCGCCTGCGCGTCAGCGCCCGCCTGGCGGAACTCACGGGCGACCTGCCCACGGCTCTGGCCCTGGCGCAGTCGGCCCTGGTGCCGGGCCAGGATGCCGCTGCCGCCTTGCTCGCCACCCTTGAGATCCAGGCCGGGCAGGTCGACCTGCCGCGTCTGCAGCACCACCACCAGGCCTTGGCCGGGCAGTTCTTCGACACCCTGGCCCTCAAGCTGCTGATCGCGCGTGAATTGGGCGAGACCTGGCCTGCAGACCTCCCGGCCGCCACCCAGGCCCTGATCGCACCGCCTGTTTGAGTGTTTGAAACAAGTGTTTCTTAATGTGCCTTGAGGCGCCGCTTGCCTTGTGCGCTTTTTGTTACGGCGTTACCTTCGGCCCACCATGTACCCACCCTTGCCCGTTGTGGCCAAAACCGATCTCCAGGGCCTGTTGGCGGCCCTGGCCCACGCGCCGCCAGAAGACCGGCTGGAGCTGAACCTGTCGGCCTTGCAATGGGACACCCTGGCCGCCTACCTGCAGCCCCTGGCTCTGGCCTCCGCGGAGGTGCTGTTTCACAAGGACGTGCTCGACCGCACGCTGTACTTCGTGGAGAGTGGCACGCTCAGCGTGCACCTGGAGGACGACAAGGGCCGTTTGCGCCTGGCCATGGTGGGAGCGGGCTCGGTGGTGGGCGAGGGGGCGTTTTTCTCCCATCAACCCCGCAGTGCCACTGTGCAGGCGAACAACGCCTGCCAGTTGTGGGCGCTCAATCCCTTGCGTTTTGCCGAGTTGGGCAACCGCCAGCCTGCCCTGGCCCTGGCCTTGAGCCTGGCCCTGGGATCGGTCATGGCGCGGCGCATGCGCCAGCGGCGCCGCCGCGTGGCCAGCACTTGAGTACCCACCCCACTTTTCATCGCCAAGTCAGGTTTTCGGGCTACCCTTGAGCACTTTGTAAAGGAATGCGTCGATGTCCCTGCTTGCGTGGCTGTTTGGCAAAAAGCCCCCGCGTGCCCTGCCTGACTCCTCGGGCCTGCAGCACATGGACCATACCCGCCCGCTGCACCCCAGGCCGGGCCATACCCCGCCCCCCAAAGACAAGCCCAGGCCGGACGCCCCGGTCCATGAAGCGCAGACCTCGCAGCGTAAAAGCGAGCGGCACGGTCGTCGCGAATTGCTCTATGGCGTGGTGCGCGACACCATGGCCCGTGTCGGGGTGTTGTCGTCGCGTTACAAGTTCAAGGTGCTGTCGCTGGACCAGCACGGGCGCCAGTTCCTGGTGATGATGGACATCTCGCCCGATGTCACCAGCGACAACATGCGTCTGAGCGAGATCGAAGTGCTGCTGGCGCAGACGGCCAGGGCCCGCCACCAGATCCTGGTCACGGCGGTGTACTGGCGCCTCAACAACCATGTCTCTACCGGCCTGTCGCCCGAGCGCCGGGCGGCGGCGGCCCAGGCGGTCCATGCCCCGGTGCCTTTGGCGCCCCAGGTGCCGCGCTTCGAGCCCATCCAGTCGGACGAGGTGGCCGCCTTCCACAAGGCCCTGGCGGAGATCGGTGCGGCCCAGCCCACGGTCGGGCAGACATTGCAAAGCGGGCCGCGCCTGCCCGCCCAGCCCACGGGATTTGAAGACACAGAAAGAATCCCCGGACATGATCCCGAGGATTCCCGCCCGCAGGCTCTGAGCAACACCCAGTACGGCGATCTGTGATCGCCGCCGGTTTTCAGTGGCCTTCGAAATCCACCAGTGTGAACAGCGGCAGTCCGCTGTCCACCAACCGTTGTGATCCGCCCAGCTCCGGCAGGTCCACGATGGCCGCACCCTCGGTGACCACGGCGCCCAGTTTTTCGAGCAGGCGCCAGCCCGCCATCATCGTGCCGCCGGTGGCGATCAGGTCGTCGATCAGCAGCACCCGATCCCCGGGCTTGACGGCGTCGGTGTGCAGTTCCACCGTGGCGCTGCCGTACTCCAGTTCATAGGTCTCCTCCACCGTGGTGAAGGGCAGCTTGCCTTTCTTGCGGATGGGCACAAAGCCCACGTTCAGCTCATACGCCACCACGGCCCCCAGGATGAAGCCGCGTGCGTCCAGGCCGGCCACCACGTCTGGGCGCAGCGCTGGGTCCAGGTAGCGGTGCACAAAGGCATCGATCAGCACGCGGAACACCCGCGGGTTCTGCAGCAAGGGCGTGATGTCGCGAAACTGCACGCCCGGTGCAGGCCAGTCCGGCACGGTCCGGATGTGGTCTTTCAGGTATTGGCTGACATGCAGCGAGGATTCGGCGCGGTTCATGGCTTGGTGGGCTTCGCAGGAAGCCACTGTCTGTTCGATGTGGCCCGCATTCTGCCCGCAAAGCCGTGCCCTTTTGCGCGTTGTTCGGTGCCTTGTTCGGCGCCCTGCACGGTGCGCGGTGCCAGGGGGCCGCCGCCCCCCCCAGCTTGCTTGCTTTCTGTTTCAAAGTCGCGCACATAATCCCATCCGACCTCTTTGGCTGCCTCTGCCCTTCCCTTCCCTACCCTATGGCGATCGCCCTGTTGTTGATTGAGCGCGATGATGCGCACCGCAGCGCCTTGTGCGACATGCTGGCGCGTGATCATCCGTCCTGGCGCGTGGCGCTCGCCGGCTCGGTGGCGCAGGCGCGTGCCTTGCTGCAGCAAGGCCCCTTTGATGTGGCCTTGGTCGGCAACCAGTTGCCCGATGGCTCGGCCTTTGATCTGCTGCCGGCGCTGGGCCAGGTCCCGGCGGTGATCATGGTGGAAGAAGGCGGTGAAGGGGCGGCAGCCCGTGCCCTGCGGGAGGGCTTTACCGATTACCTGATTCAGGACACCCGCCTGGGCTACCTGCTCACCGTGCCGGGGCAGGTGCTGAGCGCGGTCGACAAGGCCCGGCTCGAGCAGGCCTTTCAGCAATCGGCGGCCCTGTCCGAGATGGCGCTCGAAGGGGCTGGTCTGGGCTTCTGGCAGCGCAACCTGATCACTGCAGAGGTTCGGCTGAGCCAGCGCTGGCTGGAGATGCTGGGCCTGGACGGCCCCGAGGCCCAGAACACGATCGACACCTGGCAGGGGCTGGTTCATCCCGACGACTGGGCCTTGGTCCAGGACGCATTGAACGACTACCTGGCCGGGACCCAGGCGGCCTACGAAGCCGAATACCGCATGCGCCACCGCGATGGGCACTGGATCTGGGTGGCCAGCCGCGGGCGGGTGGTCGATTGGACCTCCACAGGGCAGGCCAGGCTGATCAGTGGCACTTACATGGACGTCACGGCACGCCATCGCGCCGATGTGGCCTTGAACCGCCAGCACCGGCTGTTGCAGGCCCTGTCGCGGGCCCAGAGCGCCTTCATCGCCCATGCCGAACCCCATGCCGCCTTCGAGGGCATGATGGGTTTTCTGCTCGAGATCACCGGTGCCCGGGCGGCAGGGCTGTTCGAATGCGTGCCAGGTCCTGGGCAGGTGTCGCAGTGGGCGGTGCAGGCCCTGGTCGGCACCTTGCCGCAGGCTTTCCCGGCCTGGATGGCGCAGGTGCTGGCCCCGGGGCCGGTGTCGGGTCGCGTGCAGCAGGCCACGGCCGAGACCGAGGTCGGCGACCGGCGCTGGCAAGTGATCCCGGTGGCCTCCGCAGGCCGCGTGGTGGCCTGTGTCGGCCTGGTGTTTGACGCCTCGGTGGCCAGCCCGGACCTGGTGGAGCTTGATCCTCTGCTCAACACGGCCAGCCAGCTGCTGCTGGCCTGGCGGGCGCGACAGGAGCGCCGCCAGGCCCAGGACCAACTGCGCGAGGCCACCGAACAACTGGCCCAGAAGACGCGGGCCCTGGAGCTCACGCTGGATACCATCAGCCAGGGCATTGCGAGCTTTGACGAGCAGGGCGTGTTGCGCTTCTACAACCGCCGATTCCAGGAATTGCTGGAGGTGCCTGAGCAAGCCTTGCGCCCCGGGGTCACCGCGCAGGCCTTGCTGCAGCTCCAGATGGCGCGGGGCGATCTGGGGCCAGGCTTTGAGCTGCTGTCGCCAGAGGCCCGGGCGGGCCTGATGGCCAATCCCCATACCGATGGCCGTGACCTGCCTGATCAGTACCTGCGGCGCACGGTCTCGGGCCGTGTGCTGGAGGTCCGCTCCCGCCCGCAGCCCGGTGGTGGCTGGGTGCGCACCTTCAACGACGTCACGCCCTACGTTGATGCCCAGGAGGCCTTGCGCCAGAGTGAGGAGCGCTGGCGCCACTTGAGTCGCTTGTCCTCCGACTGGTATTGGGAGCAGGACGCCAACTTCCGTTTTGTGCGCCTTGATGGCCAGCATGATGGTCGCAGCGGCCTGAGCTCGGAGCAGGTGCTCGGCCGCACCCGCTGGGAAATCGATGCGCCCAATCTGAATGAAGCCCAGTGGGCCGAACATCGCCGCGCCTTGCAGGCCCACCAGGCTTTTCACGACTTTGAGATGCAGCGTTTCGGCGCTGGCGATGGCCTGGGGCGCTGGGTATCGGTCAGCGGCGCCCCCCTTTTTGATGCCCAGGGCCAGTTCAAGGGTTACCTGGGGGTGGGGCGCGACATCACCGAGCGCAAAAGGAACGAGGCCATCATCGAGCGGCTGGCCTTCTATGACGAGCTCACCGGGCTGCCCAACCGGCGCATGCTGTTGCAGCGCCTGGGCCATGCCTTGAGCGCCTGCGGACATGGCGAACGGCACGGTGCGCTGTTGTTTTTGGACCTGGACAATTTCAAGGACCTCAACGACACCCTGGGGCACGACCGGGGCGACCAGTTGCTGAGCCAGGTGGCCACCCGCCTGGTGGCCTGCGTGCGGCCCGATGACACCGTGGCCCGCCTGGGCGGCGACGAGTTCGTGGTGGTGCTGGACGACCTCGGGCCGCAGCCGGCCGGGGCGGTGGCCGCCTCGGAGGGCGTGGCGCAGAAGATCCTGCTGGCCCTCAACCAGCCCTATCCGATCGGCGACAGCCTGCACCACAGCACGCCCAGCATCGGCATTGCCTTGTTCAGCGATGCGGGTCTGACCCCGGATGAGCTGCTCAAGCGGGGTGACCTGGCCATGTACCAGGCCAAGGCCGCCGGGCGCAACACCCTGTGCTTTTTCGACCCTGGCATGCAGGAGGCTGTCACCGCCCGCTCGGCCATGGAGTCCGACATGCGCCAGGCCCTGCAGCGTGGCGAGTTCCGCCTGCTGTACCAGCCCGTGGTGGATGGGCTTGGCCGCATCCTGGGGGTCGAGGCGCTGGTGCGCTGGAACCACCCGCAGCGCGGCCACATCTCGCCGGCCGAGTTCATCCCGCTGGCCGAAAAGACCGGGCTGATCCTGCCTTTGGGGCGCTGGGTGTTGCAGACGGCCTGCCGCCAGCTTGTCAGCTGGTCCCGCAACCCCCGCATGGCGCACCTCACCATGGCCGTCAACGTCAGTGCACGCGAGTTCCGCGACCCGGCGTTCGTCGAGGCCGTGGTGGCCGTGCTGGAGCACACCGGGGCGCAGCCCAGCCTGCTCAAGCTGGAGCTCACCGAAAGCCTGCTGCTCAACGATGTCGAGGACATCATCGCCAAGATGACCCGGCTGCAGATGCGTGGTGTGGGCTTCTCGCTGGATGATTTCGGCACCGGCTACTCCAGCCTCAGCTACCTCAAGCGCCTGCCGCTGGACCAGCTCAAGATCGACCAGTCCTTTGTGCGCGACGTGCTCACCGACCCCAACGATGCCACCATTGCCCGCACCATCATTGCGCTGGCGGCCAGTCTGGGCCTCGCGGTGGTGGCCGAGGGCGTCGAGACCGAGGGCCAACGTGCCTTCCTGATGCGCAATGGTTGTGAGGCCTTCCAGGGCTATCTGTTCAGCCGCCCCATTCCCGCGGTGGCCCTCGACGCCCTGGTGCTGGAAGGCAGTGATAAATCATAAATACCGTTTTAAATTTGAATTAATTGTTAAAAATGCTTGATTCGGCTCGTTTGTACTCGTAATATGCGAGTCAAGCCCCGCTGGAAAACCGTTTCCAGGGGCTGCAAAGGACGCCCCCCATGTCAAGCGAAGGCCTTCCCCCCAGCGAGCACAGCCTGGCGCCAGGCATGCCAGGCCTTGCCTTTGACGAGTCTTTGTTGCGCGCCACGCTGTTCGATCAGGCACCGCTGGGCCTGTGTCTGCTGGTGGCGGGCCAGCCCCGGCTGGTGAACCGGCGTTTTGCCCGCATGCTCGGGGGCGATGGCCGCGAAATTTCGTTCGAGCCCGTTCAGCTGCGCCAGTGCTGGCCCACGTTCTGGCCCCAGTTGCGTGGCTTGGGCGAAGACCATCGCATCGTGGCCTGCGACCTGGCCAACGGGGAGCAATTCAATGGGCGGGCGTTTTCCTGGCGAGTTCCCGCGCTGGGGCCAGACGCCGAGATCATCACCCTGGTCAATGCCAGCCAGCTCGACTGGATCAGTTTTTCGGCCGACTGGCAGGCGCGCATGCTGGCGCAGGCTGAGGGCATGTGCCGCACCGGCTCGGCCGAACTGGATCTGGACCAGGGGCTGGCCGTGGTCTCGCGCGGGCTGGGCGCGCTCGTCGGACAGAGCCTGCCTGCAGGCGGCACCGCTGCCTGGCGGATGCTGCGCTGGGTACCGCCGGAAGAGCGCGGCTACGTGGCCTCGATCTGGGGGGCCGCCATCGACGATGAGCCCTTCGAGTTCCAGCACCGCCTGATGCGGACCGATGGGTCGCGTCTGGAGGTCCTGCACCGTGGCATGGTCGAGACCGGGCCGGACGGCCGCCGCCATGGTTACCTGATCCTGCAGGACATCACCGCCCAGCGTGAGGCCGAGCACCGCATCCAGGAGCTGGCCAACCATGACGAGGTCACTGGCCTGGCCAACCGCAATCAGCTGCTGGATCGGCTGGACGCCGCGGTGCATGCGGCCAGCTGGGACCCGCGCCCCATCACCCTGCTGTCCATCCACATCGAGCAGATCGACCAGCTCTCGCAGTCCATGGGTTATGGCGCCGGGGACGCCATGGCCATGGCGGTGGCAGCGCGCCTGAGCACCCTGGGCGGGGCCGAGCATGTGGTGGCCCGGGTGGGCGGTGGTGAGTTTGCCCTGCTGATGGGTGATTGCCCCGACGCCGCAGACGACCTGGGCGCCGCCGGGCGCGAGCTGGCTCGCCGCGTGGTGGAGGCCTTGAGTCGGCCCGAGCGCCTGGGATTTGCCGAGATCGTGCCGGTGCCGCAGGTGGGCGTGGCCCGCTTTCCGGCCGATGCCGACACCGCCAGCCGCCTGCTCGAAGCGGCCCAGACGGCCCGTCAGGGCGTGCAGGGCACGGGCGACCAGATCGCCTTCTTCACGCCGCAGATCAACGAGCAGGCCAAACGTCGCCTGGCCATCGAGGCCGGACTGCGCCATGCGGTCGAGCGCGATGAGCTGCAGCTGCGCTTCCAGTTGCAGATCGATCTGGCCACGGGTTTGGCCATGGGGGCGGAGGTACTGCTGCACTGGCACAGCCGGGATTTGGGCGAAGTGCCCTCGGAAGAGTTTCTGCCCGTGGCCCGCCACACGGGCCTGATCGTGATGCTGGGCGACTGGCAGCGCGAAGCGGCCTGTTCCGTGCTGCAGAACTGGCTGCACGAAGGCCTCAAGCCCCTGCGCCTGGCGCTCAACCACTCGGCGCTGCAGCTGCAGCAGCCTGACCTGGTGGCCAAGTTCCAGAATGCCCTGCTGTCACATGGCCTGCCCTCGGTGCTGATCGGCATGGAGGTGTCCGAGCAGGCCTTGATGGCGGGGTCGGCCGACATGGCGCGCAAGCTGGCCGAGTTGCGCGCCCTGGGCATCGAGATCACGCTCGATGACTTTGGCACCGGCTCCTCCAACCTCAGCCTGCTGCGCAGCCTGCCGGTGGACGTGCTCAAGGTGCACCGCTCCTGTGTGCCGGATGTCACGGCCGCCTCCGGCGCGGTGTCGCTCACGCGGGCCATCATCAACATGGCGCACAGTCTGCAGATGAAGGTGCTGGCCGAAGGGGTGGAGACCGATGGGCAATTGGCCCTGCTGGTGGCCAACGGGTGCGACCGCATCCAGGGCCAGGCTTTCAGCCCGGTGGTTGATCTGGCCACCTTGGAGAGTCAGTTGCGTGCGGGCGCCGTGCGCCTGCCCGAACGCTTCATGCGCCGTCAGCGCGAGCGCACCCTGCTGCTGGTGGACGATGAGCCCAACATCGTGGCCGCGCTCAAGCGCCTGTTCCGGCGGGATGGCTACCGCATCGTCACCGCCGGCAGCGGCGCCGAAGGCCTGCAGCGCATGGCCGAGTACGAGGTCGATGTGGTGCTGTCCGACCAGCGCATGCCGGGCATGACCGGGGTCGAATTCCTGCGCCGGGCCAAGGAGCTGTATCCCGACACCGTGCGCATGGTGCTGTCGGGCTACACCGAGCTGCAGTCCATCACCGATGCCGTCAACGAAGGCGCCATCTACCGCTTCCTGACCAAGCCCTGGGACGACGAGCGCCTGCGTGTTCACGTGCAGGAGGCCTTCAGCCAGAAGGGCATGGCCGACGAGAACCGGCGGCTGGCCCTGGAAGTGCGCGAAGCCAACGAAGAGCTGGCGGTGCTCAATGGCCGCCTGGAACGTGTGCTGAGCAACCAGCAGATGCAGTTGGGTCTGGAGGCCTCTCGTGCCACGGCCGCTCGCGACATGCTGGAGCTTTTGCCGGTTCCGGCTTTTGGCATCGACCCGCAAGGCCTGATGGTGATGGCCAACCTGGCGGCGCAGCAGTTGTTGGGCGCCGAGCGCCTGTTGTTGGGGCAGTGCGCCGGGAGTGTGCTGCCTGCGCGGCTGGCCCCGCTGTGGGAGCAGCCGGGCGAGCAGGCGCTGGATTTCGAATGGTCAGGCCGGCGCTGGCGTGCCCGCGCCCGACCTTTTGGTGCATCTGTCCCCAGGGGGCATTTGCTGGTGTTCAACGAATTGGCCTGACGATCCATGCCCGCACAGACCCTGATCCCTGTTGACGAAGCGGACGCGCCTGCCCAGGCCTTGCTGCCGCCTGGCCCGGTGGTGCTGCTGGATGCCGCGGGCCTGCCTGCAGATGCCCCCGCACCCGGCGAACGGCTGGCCTATCTGTTCCGCCGTTGCCAGGCCCATCCCCTGCGCCAGATCCTGGCCGATCACCGTGGAGTCCACGAATGAACCTGCCCCACGTTCTGCCGCTGGACCGCGCGCGCTGCATCGATCAGGTGCACGCCCTGCCCTCGCTGCCTGCGGTGGTGGTTCAACTCATGTCCTTGCTGCAGCAACAGGACGTGAATCTGGATCCGATTGCCGAAACGCTTTCGCTGGACCAGGCCTTGGCGGCCAAGGTGCTGCAACTGGCCAATTCGCCGTTTTACGGGATGTCAGGGCGCATCACCTCGATCCGGGACGGCATCAACATCCTGGGCCTGCGTCCGTTGGGCACCCTGGTGCTGGCTGCTGTGCTGACCGTGCAGTTCGACCAGATGCATGGCAAGGCGCTGCACCTGGAGGAGTTCTGGTGCCATTCGATCGGCTGTGCCGTGGCCGCGCGTGCCCTGGCCGAGGAGCAGGGCCTGGACGAGGCCTCCGCCTTCACGGCCGGCCTGCTGCACGATGTCGGCCTGCTGGTGTTGGACAGCCTCTATCCGATCGAGATGGCGCAGGCCCTGCAGTGGGCGGTGGAGAACGACGCCCCGCACCTCCAGGCCGAGCAGGCCTTGCTGGGGGTCTCGCATGCCGAGGTGGGGGCCTGGCTGGCTGGACATTGGCACTTTGCGCCCGAGGTGGTGGAGGCCATTGCCCGCCACCACAACCCACCCGACAGTGCGCAGCTCAACCTCACGGACCTGGTGCATGGCGCCAATGCCCTGGTGCATGCCCTGGATCTGGCCGGCGTGGCCCATGAGGCGGTTCCCCCGCTGCACCCCGGATCCTGGAGCCGTCTGGCCCCATCACGGCAGAACATGCCGCGCCTGCTGGCCCGTGTCGAGCAGGAGTTCGAACAACTGAGGGCGATCCTTCGTCCCCCGCAGGAGATTCTGGCATGAAGATCACACTTCCTGAAAACGGCTTGCCAGACGCCCTGCTGGACCAGATGTCCATGGAGCAGGTCCGTGCCATGGTCAGCGAACTGCTCAAGGCCAACGAAGAGCTCAAAGAACTCAACGGCAAGCTGTCGGATGCCCGCACCAAGCTGATCCAGTCGGAAAAGCTGGCCTCCATCGGGCAACTGGCCGCCGGTGTGGCGCACGAGATCAACAACCCCATCGGCTTCATCTTCTCCAACTTCGGCACGCTCGAGAAGTACCTGCAGGACCTGTTCAAGATGTTGTCGGCCTACGAGCAGGCCGAAAGCGAGCTGGGCAGCAACCCGGTGGCCGCCCGCCTGCGGGCCCTGCACGAAGAACTGGAGATCGAATACCTCAAGGACGACATCCCCAGCCTGATGAACGAGTCGCGCGACGGCATCCAGCGCGTGCGCAAGATCGTGCAGGACCTGAAGGATTTCTCCCGGGTCGATGCGCGCCAGGAGTGGGAATGGGTCAACCTGCACAACGGCATCAATTCCACGCTCAACATCGTCAACAACGAGATCAAATACAAGGCCGATGTCGTCAAGCACTACGGCGATTTGCCGGAAGTCCAGTGCCTGCCGTCTGAGTTGAACCAGGTGTTCATGAACCTGCTGGTCAATGCCGCCCACGCCATCGGGGCCGAGCGTGGCACGATCACGATCCGCACCGGTGTGACGGGCCCAGAGGTGTGGGTGGAGGTGGCTGACACAGGGTGCGGCATTTCCGCTGACAACCTGGGGCGAATTTTTGATCCGTTTTTCACCACCAAGGCGGTGGGACAGGGCACCGGGCTCGGCTTGTCCCTGTCCTACGGCATCGTACAAAAGCACCATGGCCGAATGACGGTGGCAAGCCAGGTGGGGGTGGGCACGACCTTCCGTGTCAGCCTGCCAATCAGCCAGATGGAACAGACTTGACAGGGGCATGAAATGAGCCGTGACGACCCCGTCGGAGCCGACGAGCCAATGACCGATGCGCAGTCTGGATTGGCCACTGTGCAGGTGCCCTCGCTGGCCACTCTGGAGGCCGCAGAGGTACAGCCCTGGACGGTTCTGTGCGTCGATGATGAGCCGAGCATCCTGTCTGCGCTGCGACGCGTTTTGCGGGCGGAAGGGTGTCGCTTGTTGACCGCCCAAGGGGGGGCTGAAGCCCTGGCCATTCTGGCAACCGAGTCGGTGGATGTGGTGGTCAGCGACATGCGCATGCCTGGCATGGACGGTGCCCAGCTGCTGGCGCGGGTGCGTGAGGAATGGCCCGGCACCGCCCGAATTCTGTTGACCGGCTATGCCGATATGGATGCGACCATTGCCGCCATCAACAACGGTCAGATCTACCGTTACATCCACAAGCCCTGGGATGAACATGAGTTGCGCCTGACGGTACGCCAGGCTGCCGAGCGCCAGCAGCTCGAGCGGGAACGCCAGCGCTTGCAGGATCTGACGCTGACCCAGAACCAGGAACTACAGGAGTTGAACGTGTCCCTGGAGGCCAGGGTTGCTGAGCGCACTGCCGAACTCAGCGTGGCCAATGATCGCCTCAAGCGCAACTACCTCACCGTCATCCGCACCTTCTCGGGGCTGCTCGAACTGCGCGGTGGCGTGCTGGCGGGGCATGGCAAACGCGTGGGTGATCTGGCGCGGCGCATGGGCGTGGCCCTGGAACTGCCGACCGAGCAGATCCAGGACCTGTTCGTGGCCGGCTTGCTGCACGACCTTGGCTTCACCGCTATCCCGGAAAACGTGCTGACCATCGCGCAGATGCTTCTCGGGCCTGCGGAGATGAGTGCCTACCGCCGTCATCCGGTGCTGGCGGCCCAGGCTCTCATGGCTTTGGAGGACATGCAGGGGGTGATTCCCATCGTGCGTGGGCACCATGAACGTTTCGACGGCAAAGGCTTTCCCGACCGTCTGATCGGCACCGACATCCCTCTGGGCGCCCGCATTCTGGCCGTGGCGGACCATTACGACGATCTGGTGCATGGGCACATCACCGGCAAGCCGCTGAAGCCTGATCAAGCCAAGAGCCTGCTCCAACGGGGCTCCGGTGAGCAGTTCGACCCCGACCTGCTGGCCTTGCTCCTGCGTCTGACCGACGAGCAGCCCACCCAATACCCACTCATGGAGGTCTCCGCCCGTGAGCTCAAGCCCGGCATGGTGATCGGGCGGGACCTCAAGACCGCAGAAAACGTGGTCTTGCTGGCGGTAGGGCAGGTGCTGAGCGCCGGTCTGATCCAACGCATCCAGCGCTACGAGGAGCGTGAAGCCAGTCCGATCACTCTCTGGGTGCGCAATGGCCAACCGGGCAAGCCTGTGGCGCCGGCTGCGGGCCGGGCCACGGCTACAGCTGCGGCCCGCTGAACCTCACCGGGCCGATTCCGTCTCAGCCCCGCAACAGCTTTTCCTCGGCCAGGGCCAGGGGCTCGGGGCGGCCTGACAACACCAGCGTGTCGCCGGGCTGCAAGGGGGTGTCGTCCGCAATCGGTGCCAACTGCCCGCCGTGGCGGCGCAGGCTGAGCACCCGCACTCCCATGGCCTGCAGGGCCAGGTGGCCCAACAGTCGGCCGGCCTGGCGGCTGGCATCGGGCAGGGTGACGGTGTGCAGGCGCTCCTGGTCACGTTCCAGCCCGGTGTCGTCGTCGGCCCCGTGGAAGTAGCCTCGCAGCAGGTTGTAGCGTGCATCGCGCTGGTCCTGCACCACGCGGATCACGCGGCGCATGGGTACACCCACCAGCGCCAGGGCGTGGCTGGCCAGCATCAGCGAGCCTTCGATGGCCTCGGGCACCACCTCGGTGGCGCCGGCGGCCTGCAGCTTTTCCAGATCGTGATCGTCCTGGGTGCGCACGATCACCGGCACATGGGCCGCGTGCGAGCGGGCATTCGCCAGCACCTTGAGGGCGCTGGGCACTTCCAGGTAGGTCACCACCACCGCGCTGGCCCGGGCCAGGCCAGCGGCCATCAGGGCCTGCAGCCGGGCCGCATCGCCAAACACCACCGAATCGCCGGCCGCAGCCGCCTTGCGCACGCGATCCGGGTCGAGGTCGAGCGCCATGTAAGGGATGCCCTCACGCTCCAGCATGCGCGCCAGGTTCTGGCCGCAACGGCCATAGCCGCAGATGATCACGTGCTTGCTGGTGTTGATCGACTTGCGCGCAATGGTGGTCATCTGCAGCGACTGCTGCAGCCATTCGCTGGCCACCAGCTTCATCACGATCCGGTTGCTGTACATGATCAGGAAGGGTGTGGCCAGCATCGACAGCACCATGGCGGCCAGGATCGGGTTGGTCAGCACGGGCGACAGCAGCTTGTGCTCTTGCGACAGCGACAGCAGCACGAAGCCGAACTCCCCGGCCTGGGCCAGGTACAGCCCGGTGCGCAGCGACACCCCGGCCGTGGCACCCAGGGTGCGGGCCAGCACCGCCACCAGGGTGAGCTTGAGCAGCACCGGCATCAGCAGCAGCACCAGAACCAGGCCCCAGCGCTCAAGCACGATGTGCCAGTCCAGCATCATGCCGATGGTGATGAAGAACAGCCCCAGCAGCACGTCGTGGAAGGGGCGGATGTCGATCTCCACCTGGTGCTTGTATTCGGTCTCGGACACCAGCATGCCGGCAATGAAGGCGCCCAGCGCCAGGCTCAGCCCGGCGGTCTCGGTGAGCCAGGACAGGCCCAGGGTGATCAGCAGCAGGTTGAGCATGAACAGCTCATCGCTCTTGCGCCGCGCCACCAGGGTGAGCCACCAGCGCATCACGCGCTGCCCCCCCACCAGCAGCAGGGCCACCAGCACACCGGCCTTCAACATGGCCACGCCCAGTTCGGTCAGCAACTGGTTGGGCGGGCTGCTCAGGGCCGGGATCAGCACCAGCAGGGGCACCACAGCCAGATCCTGGAACAGCAGCACGCCCATCACACGCTTGCCGTGCTCGCTCTCCAGCTCCAGCCGCTCGGCCATCAGCTTGACCACGATGGCCGTGCTGCTCATGGCCATGGCCCCGGACAGGGCCAGGGCGGTCTGCCAGCCCATCTTCCAGAGCGTGGGCGCCAGCACCGACAGGAACAGCGACCCCAGTGTGCCCAGCCCGATGGTCAGCAGCACCTGCAGCAGGCCCAGGCCGAACACATGGCGGCGCATGGCGCGCAGCTTGGGCAGGCTGAACTCCAGCCCGATCGCGAACATCAGGAACACCACGCCGAACTCGCCCAGGTGGCGCACCCCTTCCGAATTCTGGGCCAGTGCCAGTGCATGGGGGCCGATCAGCACCCCCGCGATCAAGTAGCCCAGCATCGGGGGCAGCTTCAGGCTGCGGCAGCCGACCACGCCCAGCACGGCGGCCAGCAGGTAGAGCAGCGTGAGTTCCAGTGACGTCATAGCGTTCGATACTAGCCCACAGATGTTGCAGGCATGGTACGGTCGATAAAATCACCGGCATGACATTTGATCCCCAACAGGTCCTGAGCCGCGCCTTGCAAACCTTTGACATCGAGGCCGCTGCGGTGCAGGGCCTCAAGGCCCGCACCGGAGCCGCTTTTGTGGAGGTGGTGCGGCGCATCCTGGCCACGCAGGGGCGTGTGGTCGTCACCGGCATGGGCAAGAGCGGCCACGTGGGCCGCAAGATCGCCGCCACCCTGGCCTCCACCGGCACCCCGGCCATGTTTGTGCACCCGGCCGAGGCCAGCCACGGCGACCTGGGCATGATCACTGCGGCCGACGTGGTGCTGGCCATCTCCAACAGCGGCGAGTCGGCCGAGCTGGACGCCATCCTGCCCGTGGTCAAACGCCTGGGGGCCTTGCTGATCGGCATGACGGGCGGCGCCCAGTCTTCGCTGGCGCGCCATGCCGATCTGGTGATCGACAGCGGCGTCGAAACCGAAGCCTGCCCCCTCAACCTGGCGCCCACCGCCAGCACCACCGCCCAGATGGCCCTGGGCGATGCCCTGGCCGTGGCCCTGCTGGAAGCCCGGGGTTTCGGCGCCGAAGACTTTGCACGTTCCCACCCGGGTGGGGCCCTGGGCCGCAGGCTGCTCACCCATGTCGCCGATGTTATGCGGCGGGGGGATGCGGTGCCCCGGGTCCGGCCCGAGGCTCCTTTCCTCGAGCTGATGCGCGAGATGAGCGTCAAGGGCCTGGGCGCCTCGGCCGTGGTCGACGAGGCCGGCGCCGTGGTGGGCATCTTCACCGATGGCGACCTGCGCCGCCTGATCGAGCAGGGCGTCGATCTGCGCGGCGTGGTGGCCCGCGAGGTGATGCACCCGCGCCCGCGCCGCATCCGCAGCGATGCCCTGGCCGTGGATGCCGCCAGCCTGATGGAGCAGCACAGCATCACCAGCGTGCTGGTTTGCGAACCCGGCGATATCCTGGTGGGCATCGTGCACATCGGCGACCTGATGCGCGCCAAGGTCATCTGAGAAAGCCCGCCGTGAACCCCTCTGCTCCCGCCTCTGTGGCCACCCTGGCGCCCCTGAGCCCCGCCCTGCGTTTCGACCCCGAGTTGCTGCTGGCCGCCCAGGGCATCAAGGTGGCCTTCTTCGACGTCGACGGTGTACTCACCGACGGCGGCCTGTATTTCAGCGAGTCTGGCGAGACGCTCAAGCGCTTCAGCACCCTGGATGGCCATGGTCTGAAGCTGCTGCCCCGCGCCGGCATCACCCCGGTGGTCATCACCGGCCGTGATTCGCAGCCCCTGCGACGGCGCCTGCAGGCCCTGGGTATCACCCATGTGCATTACGGCACCGAAGACAAGCGGCCGGCCGCAGAGCAGACCCTGCAGGCCCTGGGGCTGGACTGGTCGCAGGCCGCCGCCATCGGCGACGATTGGCCCGACCTGCCCGTGCTGCGCCGATGCGCCTTTGCCGCCGCGCCGGCCAACGCCCACCCCGAAGCCCTGGCCTGCGCCCGTTATGTCACCCGACTGCGCGGGGGCGAAGGTGCCGGGCGTGAGTTCTGCGACCTGCTGCTGGTGGCCAGCGGCCGCTACGCGGGCCTGCTGCAGGACGCCGCCTCATGAGCACAGCGACCCTGCCACGGCGCAAGCCGGCCTTGAGTCTGTTGCGTCTGCTCCTGGACCACCTGTCCATCTACCTGCCGGTGATGCTCATGGGCGTGCTGGCCCTGGGCACCTACTGGCTGGTGCGCACCACCCCGGTGTTCGCGCCGGCCGGCCCGCAGCAGGCACCGCGCCACGAGCCTGACTATTTCATGCGCGACTTCGCGGTCAAGACCTTTGACCCGCAGGGCCGCCTGAAAAGCGAGGTGCGCGGCACCGAGGCGCGCCACTACCCCGACACCGACACGCTGGAAATCGACCAGGTCCATCTGCGCTCCTACAGCGCCGAGGGCCAGGTCACGGTGGCCACGGCCAAGCGGGCCTTGAGCAACAGCGACAGCACCGAAGTGCAGTTGTTCGGCAATGCCGTGGTGGTGCGGGAGCCTTTCACCGACGCCAGCGGGCGGGTGGCGCCGCGCATGGAGTTCCGCAGCGAATTCCTGCACGCCTTCACCGACACCGAAAAAGTGCGCAGCCACCTGCCGGTGGTGTTGATCCGCGGCGATGACCGTTTCACCGGCGACGCCATGGACTTCGACAACCTGGCCCGCACCCTCGAACTGCGCGGCCATGTGCATGGCACCCTGGTGCCGGGTGTGGCCGTCAAGCCCAGTCGCTGAAGACGGCATGAGCTCACAGCAGCGCCCCCTGGTGTTCATCACCGGTGCCTCCAGTGGCATTGGTCAGGCGCTGGCCTGGCGATTCCACCAGGCCGGCTGGCGCCTGGCTCTGGTGGCGCGGCGCCGCGCCGAGATGCAGGCCTGGGCCGAGCAGCAGGGCTTGGCCCCTGAGCGCTACGCCATCTACCCGGCCGATGTGTCGGTGACCGATGAGATCGTGGCGGCTGGTCAGGCCTGCCTGCAGCAACAGGGCTTGCCCGATGTGGTGGTGGCCAATGCCGGCATCAGCGTGGGGGTGGACACCGCCGAGTGCGAGGATCTGGCGGTGTTGGCCCGCATCTTTGCCACCAACAACATCGGTCTGGCCGCCACCTTCCACCCCTTCATTGCAGGCATGGCCCAGCGCCGTGCCGGCACCCTGGTCGGCGTCGGCAGCGTGGCCGGCATCCGTGGCCTGCCGGGCCATGGTGGCTATTGCGCCAGCAAGGCCGGCGTGATCAGCTATTGCGAGAGCCTGCGTGGCGAGATGCGCCCCCATGGCGTGAAAGTGGTCACGATCTGCCCCGGCTATGTGGATACGCCCCTGACGCGCCAGAACCGCTATGGCATGCCCTTTCTCATGAGCCCCGAGGCCTTTGCCGAGCGTGCCTACCGGGCCATTCTGGCCGGCGTGCGATACCGCGTCATCCCGTGGCAGATGGGGGTGGTGGCCAGCTTGTTGCGCGCTCTGCCCAATGCCTGGTTCGACCGCCTGCTGGTGGGCCGCCCTCGCAAGCACCGTCAGTCATCGAAGGGCTGAACCCGAGCCGTCCGATGACTGGCCTCAAGG
>Ga0209913_1000593_pt1 | contig 28828 bp, 19 predicted proteins | sample PersoiDNA2013203_FD_185805 | JGI IMG/M metagenome (GOLD analysis project Ga0209913, IMG submission 185805) | Permafrost soil microbial communities from the Arctic, to analyse light accelerated degradation of dissolved organic matter (DOM) -... | ecosystem: Environmental > Terrestrial > Soil >... | reverse complement strand
AATAGCGCGAGCAACAGCACCAGCCACACCAGGCGCCACCACGCTGTTCGCGTGCGGGCGCTGTGTGGCAATGGCGGTTGATCCGGGCTGTCACTCGGCAGCGCAGCCTGCTTCGAATCGGTTTGCCATAAAGCGCCCATAGTCGATTGATCCATTGACGTAGATTGATCGGACTTGGTTGAAGCGTAGTCGTTGGTGACGAAATGTGTCAGGTCACGGTTGCGGGCGTTTCACTCCGCTGCGCAGCAGCGCCAGCCAATTGCGGTCGTTGGCCTGGCCGATGCCGGTGCTTTTGAGCAGCGCCACGGCGCCGGATATTGCCCAGGCGCCCGAACGATGGATGCAGGTGCGCCCGGCCTTGTTCCAGGACATCGAGGGTGGTCGGCATGGGGAGATCCTTTCGCTGGGATTGCCGTCCTGGCAATCGAAGCGGCCCATGGTGAAGGGGCGTCCCGGCCGCTGGTATGGCGATGCTTCCCGTTCGACCGTGGCCGGCTTCCGCGTTGTCTGCCTGATGGCCTGAAAGCATTGAGACAGAGCCTTCGGATGGGTATATGCGGCCTAGGTGGGGGCATGACGCTGCACCAAAGCTGTGCAATACTCGGCGCGCGTCAAACCGAGAAAATCCCTACGCTATCCAGGTAATGCCTCTCCACAAAAGGCGCATTTACCGCGAGTTCTCGCTGAATCTTGCTGTTTATTGAGTGAAAAACCCTGGGTTGAGCTTTTTATACTGCACCCCCGCTGAACTGGCCCCGGCCAGACGGGTTGGCCCATGAGGCGAGCCCGGTGTGAGGCGTCATGGCAGACCGGCTGTGACGTCGAGTACTCGGTGGCTTAATCCAATAACAAGACGAGGTTGTACCCCTATGCCAGTTGGCAACCACCTGCCTCATGGCGAGACCGCTCAGGGCGGCCCGCTGAAACGTGAACTGGGCGAACGGCATATTCGCCTGATGGCCCTCGGCGCCTGCATCGGTGTCGGCCTGTTCCTTGGCTCGGCCAAGGCCATTGAAATGGCCGGCCCGGCGATCATGCTCTCTTACATCATTGGCGGCCTGGCGATCCTGGTGATCATGCGCGCCCTTGGCGAAATGGCGGTACACAACCCCGTCGCCGGCTCGTTCAGTCGCTATGCCCAGGATTACCTCGGCCCGTTGGCGGGCTTCCTGACCGGCTGGAACTATTGGTTCCTGTGGCTGGTGACCTGTGTGGCGGAGATCACCGCGGTTGCCGTGTACATGGGCGTCTGGTTCCCCGATGTGCCGCGCTGGATCTGGGCCCTGGCGGCCTTGCTCAGCATGGGCACGATCAACCTGATCGCGGTTAAGGCGTTTGGTGAGTTCGAGTTCTGGTTCGCCCTGATCAAGATCGTCACCATCATCGCCATGGTGATTGGCGGCGTCGGCGTCATCGCGTTTGGCTTCGGCAATGACGGCGTGGCGCTGGGGATTTCCAACCTGTGGGCCCACGGCGGCTTCATGCCCAATGGTGTGCAGGGCGTGTTGATGTCCCTGCAAATGGTGATGTTCGCCTACCTGGGCGTGGAAATGATCGGCCTTACCGCCGGTGAAGCGAAGAACCCGCAGAAGACCATCCCGAATGCCATCGGCTCGGTGTTCTGGCGCATCCTGCTGTTCTACGTCGGCGCCTTGTTCGTGATTCTGTCGATCTACCCATGGAATGAGATCGGCACCCAGGGCAGCCCGTTCGTGATGACCTTCGAGCGCCTGGGCATCAAGACCGCCGCCGGTATCATCAACTTCGTGGTGATCACCGCCGCATTGTCCTCCTGCAACGGCGGCATTTTCAGCACCGGGCGCATGCTCTACAGCCTGGCGCAGAACGGCCAGGCCCCGGCGACCTTCGGCACCACCTCGCGCAACGGCGTGCCGCGTAACGCGCTGCTGCTGTCGATCGCTGCGCTGCTGCTGGGCGTGCTGCTCAACTACCTGGTGCCGGAGAAAGTCTTCGTGTGGGTCACCTCGATTGCCACCTTCGGTGCGATCTGGACCTGGGTGATGATCCTGCTCGCGCAGCTCAAGTTCCGTAAGAGCCTGAGCCCGGCGGAACAGGCGGGCCTCAAGTACCGCATGTGGCTGTACCCGGTCAGTTCCTACCTGGCATTGGCGTTCCTGGTGTTGGTGGTGGGCCTGATGGCGTACTTCCCGGACACCCGCATCGCGCTGTATGTAGGCCCGGTGTTTCTGGTGCTGTTGACCGTGCTGTTCTACGTGTTCAAATTGCAACCGACCCAGGTTGCCCAAGGCGTCGCGCGCTCGGCGTAACGCTTGTTCAAGGCGGCCGGTGATTCACTGGCCGCCTTGATACCCTCCTGCCCCAACGGCCTTTGTCGGGCCCGTTGTGCGTGGTTTTCGATCACGCCTTACCCATCCAACCGAATCGGGCTAACTGTTTAACGGCGCGGTGGGCGCTGAACTGCGGTCTTGCAACGAACTGTCCAGGCGTTTGTTGAATTCCAGCCAGGTCGCCAGAAAACCCATCAACGCCACGCCTGCCAACGCGCTGAACAACTGCATGGCCAACGCATCGCCGGCCAGGGCATTGAGCATTTCCGCCAGCGGCGCCAGCAGCACGCCGAGGCAGAACACCTCCAGGGAATAGCGGCCCATGCGGCAACTTTGTTGCGCCAGCCAATGGCGGGTCCAGCCGGCGTGGGGCAAGAGCTTGGCGGTGACATAGGCCAACGCGAGGAAGTGCACCAGGCGCACCGGCGACAGGTCGGTTTTGCTGATGGGGTACAGCAGGTCGCTGAGCCACGCCGGCATCAGCGCGTCATGCACCCCGGGCCAGCGCCAGGAGAGTGTGATGATCGCCGCCAGCAGCGAGTAGGCCGCTGCCGCGACAAACAGCGGCTGGCGCAGCAGCCCGCGGGTTTGCGCCGGGCGTGGCCGGCGCGTATGAATCGCCGCCGCGCCGCCGAGCACAAACAGCAACTGCCAGGTGACGGGGTTGAAGTACCACACGCCATCGGCGATCGCCCGCAGGTTCCAGCCCATCCACGGCGCCAGCAGGTACACGCTCAGCGACACGCCCACCACCGCCCAGGTCTGGCGCAGCAGCAACGGCAACACCAGCGGCAAACCGCCGAGCAGCACGATGTACAGCGGCAGCGGGTCCATCAGGTTGGGCTTGAAGCGCAGCAGCAATTCATCGGTGAGCGCCTGCTGCGGCTGGGTGACGAAATGCGTCAGGCCCATTTCTTCGACCAGATCGCGGGTTTCCACATGGCTGTTGGCGAAGAACACGATGCCCATCAGCATCGCCAGCAAAAAGATATGCACCACATACAGCACCCAGGCGCGCCGCAGGATTTTCAGCGCGGCAACCCAGTAGCCATCGCGTTGCAGGATCTTGCCGTAGGCCAGCACGGCCGCGTAACCGGCGAGGAACACAAACACCTCCGCCGCATCGCTGAAGCCGATGTTACGCAGGGTGATCTGGCCGAGGGGATTGTGGGGGACGTGATCCCAGAAAATGAAGATCAACGCCAGGCCCCGAAAAAAATCGATGCGTGGGTCGCGTCCGTTCAGCATGGCAGCGGGCTCTTGTACGAAGGGTTTAGTAATGACAGGCGAGCGCGGCAGATGTCTTGCGCCGCACGTCGGGCGGGCGCAGGTTGGCGGTATTTATAAGCAATTGCAAAGGCTGGGTATTACTGAATGTCTCAATGGCGCGGTGGGGCGTCATGCCTCCACCGCTGCCGCGAAGCCCCGTAACGGCATGTGAATCCCCTTGTATCAAGAGTGCCGTCGGTGCTCCGCTTCAGCGCGGTAAAGGGTTGTTCAGAATGCGTCCATCAGCAGTACCCTGCAGGGCTTGGCTTGGTACTCGTTGATCTGCGGCACCAACCGGGTGAAGTGTTCGGTCTGGCAATGGGTATCGAGTGCGGCCTGGTCGGGCCATTGTTCGATAAAGATAAAGTGCCCCGGGTCTTTTTGATCGACAAACAGATCGTAGGCGATGCACAGCGGTTCCTGGCGGGTTTTTTCCACCAGTTCGGCGTACCAGGGGCGCACTGTGTCCAGGTGCTCGGGCTTGATGAAATCTTCAGCGATGACTTTCAACATGCGATGGCTCCGTTATGCCGCAACGACTTCATGCGGCTCAAAACTATCCGCCCGCGCCATCTGCCACATGCGCGAATAAAACTCGCCGTTCACTTCCCCGGTTAGCAACTCCCCGGGCTTGAGGAACACATGCAGCTGCGAGAACAGCTTGATCTCGGTGGCTGACATACGTCGCACCAAATGCTTGGCCGACAGTTGCGACGGGTGTTCCAGGCCTGCCGCCGCGAGCATTTCGGCCAGGGCCTTGAGGGTGTTGCGGTGGAAGTTGAACACGCGCTGGGCCTTGTCGGGCACGACCAGGGCGCGTTGGCGCAGTGGGTCCTGGGTGGCGACGCCGGTCGGACATTTGTTGGTGTGGCAGCTTTGCGACTGGATGCAGCCGATGGCGAACATGAAGCCGCGCGCCGAGTTGGCCCAGTCCGCGCCGATGGCCAGGACGCTGGCGATGTCGAAGGCGCTGACGATCTTGCCGCTGGCGCCGAGCTTGATCTTGTTGCGCAGGTTCAAGCCCACCAGGGTGTTGTGGACAAACAGCAGGCCGTCGCGCAGCGGCACGCCGATGTGGTCGGTGAACTCCACGGGCGCGGCGCCGGTGCCGCCTTCCTTGCCGTCGACCACGATAAAGTCGGGGAGAATGCCGGTTTCGAGCATGGCCTTGGCGATGCCCATGAATTCCCACGGATGGCCCAGGCAGAACTTGAAACCCACCGGTTTACCGCCGGACAGCTCGCGCAATTGGGCGATGAAGTGCATCAGCTCGATAGGCGTGGAAAACGCGCTGTGGCGCGATGGCGAGATGCAGTCTTCGCCCATCAGAATGCCGCGCGTCTCGGCGATTTCCTGGGTGACCTTGTGCTTGGGCAGAATCCCGCCATGGCCAGGTTTGGCGCCTTGGCTCATCTTGATTTCGATCATGCGCACTTGCGGGTTCTGGGCCTGCACGGCGAAGCGTTCCGGGTCGAAACGGCCGTCGCTGGTACGGCAGCCGAAGTAGCCGCTGCCCAGTTCCCATGTCAGGTCGCCGCCGTTTTCGCGGTGGTAAGGGCTGATGCTGCCTTCGCCGGTGTCATGGGCGAAGTTACCCAGCTTGGCGCCCTGGTTGAGTGCGCGGATCGCGTTGGCGCTCAACGAGCCAAAGCTCATCGCCGAGATATTGAACACCGACGCCGAATACGGTTGCGTGCACTGCGGGCCGCCGACCGTCACGCGAAAGGATGAGGGGTCGCTCAGTGGCGCGGGGCGCATGGAGTGGCCGATGAATTCGAAGCCCGACTGGTACACATCGATCAAGGTGCCGAAGGGTTTGTCTGCGGTTTCGTTTTTGGCGCGCGAGTAGACCAATGAGCGTTGCGAACGGGAAAAGGGCAGGGCGTCGCTGTCGGACTCCAGCAAGTACTGGCGGATCTCCGGGCGAATGCCTTCGACCAGGTAACGGATATTGCCCAGGATCGGGTAGTTGCGGCGTACCGCGTGGGGGCTTTGCAGCAGGTCGAAGAGGCCGAGCAGGCTGAGGAGGCCGGTGACCAGGGTAATGGGCCATAACCATTCATGTTCGATAAAGGGCAGGCTGGCGAGGGTGAAAATGACGCATACGGCAAACACCGCGTAACGGCTTAGCAAGGACAGGCTCATACGGTTACCTTGGGTTCGGACTCTTCTGGTCGGTCCGGCATTTTGCGCCTGTAAGGAAAACCTAAACAACCTGTAGGTGCATTCGCTTGAGTCGCATAGACACGGCGGACTGGTCCGATATAGACCGTTGGCGTGAGGCGTTCAGGCCTTACCTCTAAGGCCGTTCCAGTTTCTGGAGCGGCTTTTTTTGACTGCTGCACTGACCGCTCGTCGTCATCCCTCAGCGCCTATTCAACTGTCGGTTGAATATATCGACAACCCATGTAGAGTTGATCGTTAACGAATAACGTTAAGCATTAAGCGATGATAAGAAGCTTTAAATGCGCCGAAACCAAAAACCTGTTTGAAACCGGTCGAACCCGACGCTGGTCCGCTGTCGTTTCTGTGGTGGAACGAAAGCTGAGCATGCTGGATGCAGCGGTTGACCTCGCTGACTTGCGTTCACCGCCCGGGAATCGGCTGGAACCGCTATACGGTGACAGGGAGGGGCAACACAGTATCCGAATCAATGGTCAATTCCGGGTCTGTTTCATTTGGGGGCCTCACGGCCCTGAAAATGTTGAAATTGTGGATTACCACTGAGGTGAATCATGTTTAAGAATGGTATGCGGCCTGTACACCCTGGGGAAATACTCAAGGAAGAGTACCTGGAACCGCTGGGCCTGACCGCAGCCGCTCTCGCAAGGGCGCTGCATGTTTCCGCCCCTACGGTGAATGACATTGTATTGATGCGTCGTAGCATCAGTGCGGACGTTGCATTACGCCTGGCAGTCGCGTTGGAAACATCTGCACAGTTCTGGCTGAACCTGCAGACCGCCTATGATCTGCGCACTGCGGAAATTGCCAAAGGCGCCCAGATTTACAAAGAAGTCGAGAAAGTTGCGCATTGTGCATGAGGTCGTATCGGGTCCTATTCGAACTCGATGGAAAGTTCGGGAGTTGATCCGACCGTTGCGTGATGCTCTTTCGAACGGGCCTACACCGCTGTTTGGCGAATGGGCAGTACCACCCTGAACGTGGTGCCTTTGCCCAACTCGCTGCTGACGGAGATTTCACCATGGTGTTTCTTGATGATGCCGTAGGAGAGTGACAGCCCCAACCCCGTCCCTTCGCCCACTGGCTTGGTGGTGAAGAACGGATCGAAGATATTCTGCAGGGAGTCCGGGGCAATTCCGCAGCCGTTGTCCGCGACTTCCAGCCAGATGCTCTCGCCTTCCACGCCGTCGCTGATGGTAATGGTGCCGCGCTCCGGCCCGATGGCTTGCGCTGCGTTGATCACCAAGTTCATCACCACCTGGTTGAGTTGCGAGGCCAGGCATTCGATTTCCGGCAAGGGCGCATAGTGCTTGATCACGTCGGCTTTGTACTTGAGCTCGCTGGCGACGATGTTCAGGGTCGAATCGATGCCTTGTTGCAGGTTGGCCCACTGCCAGTTCTGGTCGTTGTCCACCCGCGAAAAGTCTTTCAAGTCCTTGACGATTTGCGCCACACGGCCGATGCCCTCCTTGGATTCGCGAATCAGTGTCGGAATATCTTCCCTGAGAAAGTCCAGGTCCAGGCGTTGGCGCAGGGCTTCGAGCTGATCATCGCCGATCGCGGCTTCAGCCTGGCGGTAGGCATCGAGCATCTGCTGCAGCTGTTTGAAATAGCCGTCGAGGGCGCCGAGGTTGGAGGAGATGAACCCCACCGGGTTGTTGATCTCGTGCGCCACGCCCGCGGCCAGTTGTCCCAGGGACGCCAGTTTTTCCGATTGCACCAGTTGGCTTTCCAGCTGTTTGCGCTCGTCGATCTCCAGTTGCAGGGCCTGGCTGGCATGGGTCAGCGCTTGGGTACGTTGTTCCACCAACAGTTCCAGCTGGCTGGTTTGCAAGGACGCGCGCCGGGACATGTCCCATTTGGCAGTCAGGGTGTTGGCCATTTGCTGGACTTCGATGTTGTCGAACGGCTTTTTCAGGATCAGCAGCCGGTCATGGGCGTGCAGGCGAAACAGCAGTTCCTCCCAGGAATAATCCGAGTACGCCGTACACACCACCACCTGCAGGTTGGGGTCGACCTTCCACAGTTCTTCGATGGTTTGCGCGCCGTCCCAACCCTGGGGCATGCGCATGTCGACAAAGGCCAGGGCGTAGGGCAGTTGCGCGGCCATGGCGGCCTTGAGCAGTTGTAAACCTTCCTGGCCACCGTAGGCAGAGTCCAGCTCGAACAGCGGGCCTTGCGGTTTGTCGCTGGCGCCGAACAGCGTGGCTTCCATCGCGTCCAGGGCCTGGTTCTGTTCCATGGGTGGTTTGAGGATCTTACGGAAATCTTCGTGAATCGATGGCGTGTCATCGATCAGCAGAATCCGCCGGTTCGGTGGTTGGTTCATGCGGGGCCTGCTGCATCGTTGAGGGGTATTTGCAAAGTGAACAGCGCACCCTTGCCCGGGCCGTCGCTATGGGCGGTCAGCCGGCCATTCATTTCAATGGCTGCCAGGGCGCAGCTGTGCAGGCCGAAGCCATGGCCTTCCTTGCGCGTGGTGAAACCGTGGGTGAAGATCCGCGTCATGTTTTCGGCGGGGATGCCTTCACCTTCGTCTTTGACGCTGACTTGCAGGATGCTGTCCTCCACAGTCTTGATCGACAACGTAATCTGCCGAGGCCGGTCGCTCAGGTTGGACATGGCGTACTTGGCGTTGCTGATCAGGTTGACCATGATCAGCAGCAGCCGGTGTTTGTCGGCCATGATCTCAGGCACCTGGGCATATTCCTTGACCACCGTCACATGATGGCGATTCAGTGCGCCGGAATTCATGCGCAGCGCGTCGTCCATCAGGGCACTGACCTGCAACGGCTCCAGCACGCTGGAAACGCCGGCGTAGGATTGCTGGGTGGAGACGATGTCCTTGATGTGGTCGACGCTTTTGCTCAATTGCGCCAACTCATCGGTCATGCCCTGTTGCTCGACGGCGATGGCTTCCACCAATTGGTTGAGGTAGCCGGGCAGCAGTTTGCCTTTTTCGTCTTCGCGCAGGTAAGTGCCCAGGTCATCAGGGTGCTCGTTGATCAACTGCATGGCCTTGCCCAACCCCGATGCTTTGCTGGTGCGCAGCTTGCGGGCGACCAGTTCGGCGGAGATGTTCACGCTGTTGAGCACGTTGCCTACGTTGTGCAACACGTTGGTCGCGATTTCCGCCATGCCGGCCTGGCGGGCGCTGTCGAGCAGTTCGCTTTGCGCATCCTTGAGCTGGCGGGTGCGTTTTTCCACGCGCTGTTCCAGGCTCGCGTTGGCGGCGTGCAGGGCGCGGTTGACCCGGTTGATCTCGGCGAAACTGCGCAACAGCCTGATGGCCAGGTACAGCAGCAACGCCACCAGCAGGGTGGAGAACACCAGTAAGTAGTTGTGATACTTCTGGTCGATCAAATCGGAGGCCTGCTGGTCCTGATTGAGGTGGGTGGTCAGCTCGTCCAGTCGCTCGGCCACGGGAACTGCGGCGATCTGTTCCAGCAGGGTGTTGACCCGCGGCTGTTCGCGCAGGATCAGCGCGATGTGGTTGCTGAGAATGTCCACCGGCAGGTGGAAGTCAGCCGGCAAGCGCTCTTTGTTCACGGCCAGCAGGTTCAGGCCCAACAGGATCTCGGCCGCGCGGTCGTCACTGGCGACCTGGGCGAATTCCATGCTGCTGAGCAACAGGTCATAGGTGTCGGTGGCCACGTTTTGCAGGGGCAGCCGGCCCTCGTCGTCGAGCCGGGAGAACGCGGCCTGGATATCGTCTTCAGCGGTCGGCAGGAACGCCAGGGAATTGCGCAGCACCGCGTTATGGGATTTGAACTGGTCGATCAGCCGCGCTTTGTCCTGGATCGCCGCCTCGCCGGCGTCCAGGCCGGCTTGCCAGCCGGGCAGGTCTTTAGGCGCGTGATATGACTCGTGCTGGCGCAGTTCCTCCCAGAGTCGGTTGATCTGTGTCAGTGGCGTCACCAGGGGGTCGTAGTTGTGGGTCAGGGCGATTCGGGCCTTGAGCACTTCACTGTCCCACTGCGCATTGAGCTGCTGCATCTGGCGGATCAGGTCGCGGGATTCGGTGTAGCGGCTGGTCTGGTCGGCGGTTGACTTGATGTACAGAAACACCAGTACCGATGCCAGCAGCACGGTCGCGGTGGCCAGCAGCAATTGGACGGCGTTGTGGCGGGAGAGTCTCATGACCGTCTGCTCATAGAGGTTTGCCCGCCCATTGGCCGGTCAGGGTCTTGAGAAATTTGATGATCTGGTCCTTGTCTTCTGCTGAGGGAGTGCGCCCCAACTGGAATGTGAACATCACGTCCACGGCTTCTTCCAGGGTTTTGGCTGAGGCATTGTGAAAATACGGCGCGGTGACGGCGACGTTACGCAAGCTGGGCACCTTGAACACGTTACGATCTTCTTCGTCGTGGGTAATGAGGTAGCGGCCCAAGTCGGTCTCGGAGGGGGGGCGGCCCTTGAAATAATCCCCCATTACGCCGAATTTCTGGAACATGTTGCCGCCGATATTCATGCCTTGATGGCAGGCGATGCAGCCATATTCCTTGAAACGTTGGTAGCCGTATTTTTCTTCGAGGGAGAGGATCTCGGTATTGCCTTGCAGGTATTGGTCGAAGCGCGAGTTGGGCGTGAGCAATGTGCGCTCATAAGTCGCCAGGGCATTTTGCACATTGGCCGCCGTTACGCCGTCGGGGTACACCTGGGTGAACTCGGCCTGGTAATGCGGCATGGCGGTGAGGTTGTCGACCACGGTCTTCCAGTCGCTGCCCATTTCCCGCGGGCTGATGACCACCTGTTCGATCTGGGCCTCGAGGGTGTCGACCCGACCATCCCAGAACTGCTTGAAGTTCAGGCTGGCGTTGAACACCGTGGGCGTATTGATCTTGACCGGTTGGCCATCAAAGCCCAGGGAAAACGGCTTGTCGTCGGCCCCGCCCGTCTCCAGTCGATGGCAACTGGCACAGGACAGGCTGCCATTGACCGACAGGCGTTTCTCGTTGAACAACTGGCGACCCAGCTCAACCGTTGCCGCATCCAGTAGCGGCACCGGCGGCAGCGGTTTGAGCGGTTCATCCAGCGGCGCGGCCACCACGGGCAGGACGCCGCCATACCCCAGGACGACGGCAAAGCCGAGTGCCCGAAGGGACAGGCGAGGGGAGCGAGAGGGGGGATGGCTCAAGCGTTCGTTCCTTGGTAGACAGTTATTGGTCGGGCATCAGGCTGGGGTGCCCGGCCTGCATCAATTGAGCGAAGTCATCGGCAGCCACGGCTTTGCTGAACAGGAAACCCTGACCCTCCTCACAGCGGTGGGCTTTGAGAAATTCCAACTGCTCAAGCGTCTCGACGCCTTCGGCAACGATGTTCAAGTCCAGGCTCCTGCCCAGGCTGATGATGGCACTGATCACTTGCGCATCCTGGCTGTTTTCGCTCAAGCCGCGCACGAAGGATTGATCGATCTTCAGCACATCGATGGGAAACCGTCGCAAGTAACTGAGGCTGGAATAACCGGTGCCGAAATCGTCGATGGACAGCCGCACACCCAGGGCCTTGATGTCTCGCAGGGTGACGAACGTGTCCTCGACGTTCTGCATCAGCACGCTCTCGGTGATTTCCAGTTCAAGCAAACCGGGCGCCAGGCCCGTGCGCTCCAGAATAGCCGCCAGGTTGGCGACAAAATTGCGCTGGCGAAAATCAATCGCCGAAATATTCACCGAGATACACAGCGCAGGCAGGCCGGCGGCGCGCCAGGCCTGCGCTTGCTCGCAGGCTTGGCGCAACACCCATTGGCTCAAGGGCACGATCAGGCCGCTGTCTTCGGCCACGGGAATGAAGGCTGATGGGTAGATCCAACCCTGGTCGGGCTGGTGCCAGCGAATCAGTGCTTCGGCGCCGACGATCCGCCCGCTGTTCAAATCCAGTTTCGGTTGGTAGTGCAAAATAAACTCATCGCGCTGCAAGCCCTGGCGGATCGCGGTTTCCAGGCTCTGCTGGGCCTGGGCGCGCAGGTTCATCTCGTTGATGAAGAAACTGAAGTCGTTGGGGCCACGGGCTTTGATGGTGTGCATGGCGGTTTCGGCGTTCTTGATCAACTCCACCGCGCCGAAACTGTCGTTGGGGTAAATACTGATGCCCAGGCTTGCGGTGACGCTCAAGTCATACCCGGCCACATAGCGTGTCACGTTGATGGCGCCGAGCAGTTTTTCGGCAATGTACTGGGTTTGCTGAGGGTGCTTGATGTCGTTGAGGATCAGCACGAACTGGTCGGAGCCATAGCGAAACACCGAATCGGACTCGCGCACCGTGGCCACCAGGCTTTGGCTGACCTGCTTGAGCATTTCATCGCCGACCGGGTAGCCCAGGGCATTGTTGATGCGCTTGAAGCGGTCCAGTCCGATAAATGTCACGGCCAACTGAGTGTCATGGCGCCTGCAGACGGCGATCGCCTGCGTCAGCCGGTCGCCCAGCAGGGCGCTGTTGGGCAGTTCGGTCAGGACGTCGTATTGCAGCAGGTGCGAGACCTTGAGCAGTTCCTGCACGCGTTCTTCAATCGTGCGCTCCAGCCCCATCAGTTTGAACGCCGCGTCCTGGGCCAACTGCCATTTCCAGGTCAGCGCACTGGCCATTTGGCGGATTTCCAGGTTGTCGAACGGCTTTTTCAGGATCAGCAACTGGTCGCTGTATTGGATGCGCGCTTCGATGGCTTCGAAGGAATAGTCCGAGTAGGCCGTGCACAGGGCGATCTGCAGGTTCGGGTCGACGTTCCACAGCTGTTCGATGGTCTCCAGGCCGTCCCAGCCCGGCGGCATGCGCATATCGATGAATACCAGGGCGTAGGGCGCGTTGTCGGCCAGGGCTTTGTTCACCAGGGCCAGCGCTTCCTGGCCCTGGTAGGCGGAGTCCAGTTCAAAGGTCTGGCGCACGGTGGGGGCGGTGCCGAACAGGGTTTCTTCGATGCTGTCCAGGGACAGGCCGCCATTGGCATCGGCGCACAGGATTTTGCGGAAATCCTCGTGGATGGAGGCCGTGTCATCGACGATCAGGATTCGTCGGTTGGCCCGCCCTGAGCACGGGTTCATGACTGACACCGGGGCGCGGGCGACTGGAGATTCTGGCGCATCGGGCTTCCTTACCTTGAATGCTTCGGTAAACGGGGCGAGTCATGGCTTCATGCTACTAGCATAGTAGGGTCCCTTGAATAAGTACGCCAGTTGGCGTCAAATCAACCCCAATTACCCCCGCGAGCATCTAGCGCTCATTGCTTGTGCAAGTACAGCGATGGATCACGCGGGGGCGCAATGAAGCAACTGTGTGCCATTGTCAGGAGGTGTCGCCATGGATGAACAAACTGCTACGACGTCCCCTTACAAACCTACTATTTTGCTGGTCGACGATGAAGAGTCGATCCTCAACAGCCTGCGCCGCCTGCTGCGGGGCCAGCCTTATGATGTGCTGCTGGCCGGCAGTGGTGCCCAGGCCCTGGACATCATGGCTGCCCAGCCCGTCGACCTGATCATGACCGACGCGCGCATGCCTTCGATGGACGGGGCGATGCTCCTGGCCGAGACCCACCGTCTGTACCCGGCCACCACGCGCATCCTGCTGACCGGTTATGCCGACATGACCATGATGATCAAGGCGATCAACGAAGGTCAGATCCACCGCTATATCAGCAAGCCCTGGAACGACGAGGAAATGCTCCTGACGTTGCGCCAGTCCCTGGAACACCAACATTCCGAACGCGAGCGCCTGCGCCTTGAGCGGTTGACCCGCGATCAGAACGAACAGTTGAAGGCCCTCAACGCCACCCTGGAGAAGCGCGTCGCAGCCCGCACCAGCGAGTTGCAGCAAACCGCCGACATGCTCGACCTGGCCTACGATGAGCTAAAGCGCAGCTATGTGACCGGCACCGAAGTGTTTTCGCTGCTGACCAACCTGCGCCTGCCCAAGCATAAACAGACCAACCGCCAGTTGATCGAGCTGATCCGCGTGTACTGCAAAGCCCAGGCGCTGGACGAAGCCAGCGCCCGTGACCTGGCCATGGCTGCCGCGCTCTACAACATTGGCAAGTTGAGCTGGAGCGACGGCATGATGGCCGCCCCGTCGGACCTGCTGCACAGCAACGACCGCGAACGCTATCGGGCCTACCCGACCCAAAGCGAATCGTTATTGATGGCCCTGGAACCGATGAAGGACGCCGCACGGCTGATCCGCCATCACCAGGAGCGTTGGGACGGCACCGGGTTTCCCGATCACCTCAAGGGCGATGCGATTCCCCTAGGCGCGCGGTTGCTCAAACTGGCGGTGGACTTCATCGAACTGCAAAAAGGCCTGATCCTGGAGCGGCAGATGAACAGCGGTGAAGCACTGCTGTACATCCGCAAGTACGCGGGGCGGCTCTATGATCCGGACATGGTCGAAAACTTCGTCCTGGCCTGCGCCACGTTCCTCAGCGACGTGACCCTGGGCGACCCCAGCGTCAAAGTGCTGAGCACCCGCGAACTGGCCGAGGGCATGGTCCTGGCGCGCAACCTCAACGCCGATAACGGCATGTTGCTGCTCAATGCCGGCAAGGTGCTCAACCTGCCGCTGGTGGACAAGCTGATCGCGTTTGAAGCGATGGAGGGCGCCAAGTACAGCGTATTTATCAAGGAACCGGAAGAGCCGCAGCTTTTAGGCTGAGGCGCTTCATGGGATTATTGTGCCTTTGCATTCAAGGTGATTTTGTCCATGCCAACCACTATCCGTATCGCCGCCGCGCTCTTGATCGGCGGCGACGGCCAGACTTTACTGGTGCGCAAGCGCGGCACCCAGGCGTTCATGCAGCCAGGCGGCAAGATCGATGCGGGTGAACAACCGGTCGAGGCGCTGGCCCGTGAGCTGCACGAAGAGCTGAACGTGCGTATCGAGCCGAGCCAGGCGGTCTACCTCGGCCGCTTCTCGGCCCCGGCCGCCAACGAACCGGGCTTCACGGTGCAAGCTGAACTGTTCCAGGTGCAGATCGATGTGCCGGTGACGCCGGCGGCCGAGATCGAAGAAGTGCGCTGGATCGACCCTGCCGGTGACGGCGGCCTGCACTTGGCGCCCTTGACGCGTGAGCTGATCCTGCCGTTTTATCGCCAATTGCTGAGCACCACCGTCTGATCGGCGGGCTCGGTGGTTGGTGAAACCGGGCGCGCTTGTCGTTCGAGGCCCGGCAACTGGCGCCGGGCTCGACGCGAAAACGGGTGAGCATGGGTTTTCTCGCCCGCGCGCTGAACTCCTGATCTTCGGTGTCTGAAAGACAGTGCCAGGTTCAACGCACGGCGCTGACCCCATCCAATGTGGAAAACGACGTGTCCTTGGCCGTCAACAGGAAGTCGCGCATGTAGGGCGCGTCCAGCATGTCTGCACGAATCCCCGCATACAGCGTCGCAAACAGGCCTTTTTCACCCAGGCGCTTGGCCTTGACGTAACCGCGCGAGCTGTATTCATGCAGGGCCCAATGCGGCATGCCGCACACGCCACGACCGCTGGCGACCAGTTGCATCATCATCACCGTCAGCTCCGAGGTGCGCACCTGGGCCGGTTCCACATCGGCGGGTTCGAGGAAACGCGTGAAAATGTCCAGGCGGTCGCGTTCCACCGGGTAGGTGATCAGGGTTTCGCTGAGCAGGTCTTGCGGCACGATGTACGACTTGTTCGCCAGGGGGTGCTGGTTGGCCACAGCCAGCATGGCTTCGTAGGTGAACAGCGGCACATAAGTGATGCCCGGCAGCTCCAGCGGGTCGGAGGTGACCACCAGGTCCAGGTCGCCACGGGCCAGGGCCGGCAGCGGGGCGAAGGCGAAACCGGACGCCAGGTCCAGCTCGACTTCGGGCCAGGCGTCGCGGAACTGGTCGATGGTCGGCATCAGCCATTGGAAGCAGCTGTGGCATTCGATGGCCATGTGCAAGCGCCCGGCGGTGCCACCGGCCAGGCGCGCGATGTCACGCTCGGCGCCGCGCAGCAGGGGTAGGGTGGCGTCCGCCAGTTGCAACAGGCGTAAGCCGGCGCTGGTGAAGCGCACGGGTTTGGTCTTGCGCACGAACAACTGCATGCCCAAGCGCTCTTCCAGCTCTTTGAACTGGTGGGACAGGGCGGACTGGGTCAAGTGCAGGCGTTCGGCGGCTTCGACCAGGCTGTCGGCTTCGCGCAAGGCGTGCAGGGTTTTCAGGTGGCGGATTTCCAGCACCATGGCCTCCATGAGCAATATTGATGAACAATTGGAATGGGGTGAGTTTGTCTCATGTTGCTCGGACTGTCGACAGACAGGCCAAGGGCACGCTGTTCATATCCAGCCATACATTGCGAAAAAGGCGCTGACCCGGAGCCCTGGCGGATCACGCGTGGATGGACATAGTCAATTACGCATTTCTTATTTCACCGTAGGGGGGAGTGGGTATTTTGGCGCGAGACTCGTCCCGAAGGGCACTTCATACGTCGTTGGGACGACACCGTATTTCCACGCCAAGGATGTGCCCCATGACCGCTAGTAACGCTGCAAGTCCCTTCATCCCTCGCCTGTACCCTGCGGCACCGCCGGCCAATCCTGCTCCTGCGCCAAACGCATTTGCGACAACCTCGCTGGGCAGTGCCGGCGTCGAGCCCAGGGCCATTGCCGATGTGCAACCCCTTCCCACCGCCACCCACCTCGCCGCCCACGCCGTCAGCAGCCAGTTCGCGACACGGCCCGGCGTGCGCTCGGTCGTCAGGGAAATGCTCGGCGAGGCGATCAAAAGCCTGTATCCCACGCTGGAACTCGACGTAGCACGGACCTCGGTGGCAGAGCCCATCGCGGAAAACCCGGTTCAATACCGATTGACCCCGCTGTTGGATGTCGCCCTCAACCACCTGGCCGCCGGGGCCGAAATCGATTTCACCGACAAGTATTCGTGGCCGCAGAAACTGGTCAAACAAGGCACAGGCACCACCCTCAGGGTTCCGCACCCATCAGGCGACCGGCGCGACGATATCGACATGTCGGCCATCGAACTGGTGATTCGCAGCCTTCGGCCCAGCCTGAGAGACGGTTTTGCACGGGCCTTGACGCGCTATTGGGGACAAAGTGCCGCCGGCGCCACCGGCCCTGTCGCAGGCAATCGCTGGTTGTGGCTCAGCGGCATGCTCAGCGACAGCCTGCGCAGTGCGTCGCTGAAACAGCCCGGCCTCACGGATGCGCAACGCGCTACGCTTGATCAGGTGGTTGCCTGGCCCGAGCGTTCGCAACGCGTGAGTGCCAAAGGCGACGACGCGGCGCGGGTTTTCGTGCTCGACGCCACCGTCCGTTACAGTGGCGGTTCGTCCACGCAGCTCAGCCCCGATCTGCTGATCACCCGTCAAATCGGCGGCAGCACCCAGGTCCTGCATGCCGCTGCCAACGGCCTGATTACCCCTTACGACTCGCTGGAAGCCTTCGGCAAGGCATGGGGCGAGACGCTGGAGAACGACTTCGTCTTCGACAATTTGACCTGGAAGCGTCAGGAGCCGGACGCGAATATCTTCGATGCGCAAGCAGGCATCATTCTAAATAACCAGTTGCAGGCGATAGACGCCATCGAGCTCCCGGAAGCCGGCGGCCTCAACGCTCTGGAGCAGCGCTTTTCCCTGGTCAGCGATCCGAGCCCGTGGTTTGTCGGCGCCTATGCCCCGGATTCCGTGGAACTGGCGCGGCTGCGGGAAAAACTGCCGCAGTGGATGCGCAATGCCGACCCGGCCGATCGCTTTGCCTACCACCGCCACGCCCTGGAACTGGCCAGCGATGTACAACGCAATCAGGGCCGAAACTTTTTTTCGGACATCCCCGATATTCGCACCTACACCCAACAACAGCTTCAAGCGCAGTTGGAGAACACCGGGTTTCTCGCGGACCACCTGGAAGTCACCTTCAAGGTGCCGGTCGGCACGCTGGGCGGTGGCTACATCGAACGCGTCACGATGAGCCTGACCGACATGGCCTTGCGCAATCTGGCCGGGTTGCCCAAGGGCGAAATGGAAGTGCGTCACTTCGGTCAACTGATCACCGACCCCGCAACGCCCCAGCGCTTGAAAGACATCGTCAACCAGGTGGACATCGGCAAAAACTACCCCGCGTTGCTGCACACCCACCTGCTTGGCGACAGTGATGAATCACGTCGGCGCAGCGCCTTGTTTGCCCAACAAGTCCCGCTCCAGCTCGCCATGCAAGCGCTGGAACTCAAGCTCAAGGGCGAATCGGGCATCACCGCGCGTGGCTATCAGTATGTGGCGGCGGTGCTGAGCCCTGGCGCCGGGGCAAAACAGGTCGACGGGCAAGACATCGTCATTCGTCCCCTGGCGTTTTTACGCAAGCCCGGCGCGACACCCGATGTCGTCCAGAACATGTTTGTCATCGAGCCGGCCGATTCGGTTGTCGGCCCGCACATTCTCTACCGCCCGATGTTGTCCCCGGCGTTGCAGGCGTTTACGACCCGCCAAGCGCTGCTGGAGGCGGTGCAACAGCCCGGCCCTTTGCAGCAAAGCGTGCTGGCCTGGTTGCCCGACGACAGAACCCGCGCGGTGTACGGCAACGGTGGGTTCAAGACACCGAATATTGCCCGCTACAGTGTCTTTAACGAGTTCGACGCGCCCGCCCAACCGGCACCGACGGCGCTGGCCGTGGACGGCTATGACGCCGCGCGCGCATTACGCCAGGACCTGGAGCAAGGGCGCCTGATGCAGCACTTGTACCAGAGCAATACCCACAGCCTGGTGAGCCTGGCCGAGGGACAGTCGGTATCGGACGCGCAAAGCCGCTGGGCCTCCTTCAAGGAACTGGGCGGGTTGCTGTTCAACACGCTGTTACCCGTGTTGCGCGGGCCTGGGGCGATGGCGGGGTGGTTGTTGCAGTTGGCCGGCAGCGAGGACGACATCCGCAAACTGTCCAACCCGACCGCCCAGGACGACAGCACGGCTACCGTGGTGGACCTGCTGCTCAATATGGGCATGGTGTTGACCCATTCTGCCCCCGTGGACGCCGCGCAGCCGCCGGTGACGCTCGACGCTCTCAAAGCCATCCCGCAAAACAATGGGCCGACGCGTCGCGTGCCGGGCCAGGCACCGAGCGCTCATCGCGCGACCATCCGCCAAAGCAGCGTGGAGCCATCTGCCGGTGTCGTCGGCGATAATGCGAGCGTGCTCGATTTTGCGTTCTCCAGCCCGCGCCGGTTGACCGCCGGGCAGCTCGCGCAGATCGAGTCATTCCGGGTGTCCGCGCCGGCCGATGTCGGTGCCGCGATTGCCGAGGGGCAAAAAAAGGGTTTGTACCTGAGCCAGGGCCGACTGTGCGCCAACATCGACAATCAGTGGTTCCGGGTGGCCAACGACCTCGACGGGGTGTTCATCATCGACGAGCACAACCGGGCGCGTACCGGCCCGCCGATCAGGCGTGACGCACAGGGGCGCTGGAGTTTCGACAGCAGCCCAAGGTTGCGCGGTGGCATGCCGCGCAAAAGCGGCGTCGCCGAGCGGGTTAAACAAAATACGCAGGCGAAACAGGCGCGAGGGGAGCAGTTCAGTCAGGCCGTCGAGGCTGCGTTGCAGTTCGATGGGCCAAGGGTCGATGCGCATAACCAGCTTGTCGTGACCATCACCGATTACCACAATGCCCGCAAGAAACTGCGCACGCTGTGGGGGCTGTCCACCACCGGCGAGCATCAACAGCGCTTCCTCGCGCCATATTTGACGCAGTTGGAACTCACGAAAAACCTCAGGCAGACAATCGACCAGCAGTTCGCGCAACTCAAGCAACGCACTCAGGCGCACAGTGCGGCGGTTCAGACGGCCATTGACAGTCTGGCGCCGAAAAAACTGGGCGCCGTGGACGATCTTTCCGAAGAAAAACAGGCGCGCTCCAATCTCTACGGCGCAGTACTCGACAACTACCGTCAAATCGAACAGTTCTATAGAGCGCTGGCCGAAGACAGCAATCAACACGTCCCCAGCGGACGGTCGATGGCGGAGGTGGTGAGCGAGGCGAGGACAGGCTCCAAAAGCGCCTATATCGAGCTGATGGACAACTTCGGCAGGGTCTACCATGACTTGGAAAACGTGCGGGAAGCCGCCCTGGCCTCTGCCGCCGTGCTGGAAAAATGGACGAACGATTCGTCGTTCGGCAAAACCAAGGCCGCGCACTTCCTCAAGCTGCAAGACAAACAGCCGCCTGCGATTATTGCCCTGCGCATGAAGCTGACCACCCTGTCCAACCTGAAAGAGCTGAGCCTCGATCGCTATGCCCGAACGACTGACCCGGTGGAGTCGTTTTACCTGCAGCGATTGAGCTCAACCAACCTGATCCCCGTCTACAGGGCTCACCTGGACCTGCGGCAGTACAGCGGTTACAGCTTGAGCGAACGCAAAGCGACGCTGGAAACCATCATCGGCACGTACCAGCGAGAGCTCAGCGACGGCCTGGCGATACAGGACGCGAATCCCAGCCTTCAGCGCGCCGAGTATCAGCAGCTGTTTGCCGAACGCCTACGCGATGTTATCAACGATGCCCAAACCGACCTGGCCGAAGTGATTCGCGAGGAACAAGCGCTGGTGCCTGTCGCCGTCGCGCGTATCGATCAACAACAAAAGCCGGCGGGCCAGCGAACGTTCAAAACCCGCGACAAGGAAACCTTGATCGGCACCGCGCGTCCTCACGCAGCAGGCGCCAGCGCCATCATTGATGTACTGGACCCGCAATCCGGCCAGCCGGTCGCCAGTTACAGCGAACACCCCAGCGACGGCGAGTGGGTGAAGATCGTTCCCGCGCAACCTGCACGGCCCGCGCAGTCGCCCAAGTCGCTTTCAACGCTTAAATCCGACGCCAGAAAACTGCTCGAAGAAAGCGCCGGCATTGAACGAACGATCGAGTTCCAGAAACGCAAACTCAACGACCCGCAACGCCGCGAGGGCGTCAACCCGCTGGACTGGAACGACATGCTGCAAGCCCAGGCCGAGCGGCTTCAAGCGACCGCCCTGCAAGCCGAAACCAGCCAGAGTGGCAGGCCTGAAACCGCACAGTTGGTCAACCAGTGGCGCACAGCGGCGGACGAACTGCTCAACAAGGCTCGGCAACATTGCGCCGATGGCTACAAGCTCCTGCCGCCCAAGCCGGAAAATATCGATTACCTGTGGAAGCACGGGTTCGTCGATATCAACCTGGTTCAGCGAGACACCGCGACCAAAAGCGGCGATGTCTTCACCGAATATGCCGTGCGTGAAAAAGGCAAAGTCGACGTCTTGTGGTATGCCCATTTCCACTACCCGGCCAAAGGTTCGCCGCGCAACCTCTACACGGCGGCGCACCTGAAGATCCCGTCGCAGCGCACCAAGACCCAGAAAGACCTGGTGGCCGAGGCGGGAAACAACCGCGTTGTGGAACAGATCGTCAGGTCCCGGATAGGCCCACCGCTGGATGAAAAGCTATTTCTGACGCTGTGACTGAGCCGCTTTGATGAAACGCCGCAAATCCTGCGGCTTTTCACGCGCGGTGGTTATTGGGCAACCCATAGCGACCGGATATGCGGCAACGCGGCGGACTGCCTGCCAATGTCGGAAAACGGCAGCGACGGGTCGTCGGCACGGGTCAAGTAGCGGTGCTCCGGCAGTTTCAGATGGGCCTTTTCGAACTCGTCGAAGGTTGCCGTGCGGCGGTTGTAGTGAAAGTGCGCATACCACAGGGGGCGCGCTGGGGTGGCAGTCAGGTCCCAGACTTCATATTCCTGCATGAAGTCGCGATGCCCGTTCGCACGCCTCGCCAGTTCGGTCATCGACGCGGTTCGACGCACCTCGACCACGTGATGCCTGACCAGGTCATCGAGCATGCCGTCGGTGGGTTTGCGGCTGGCCAATGATTGTCGGGTGCGCAGGGCGCGGCCGGCGGCGGTCAGCTCGGTAGAGGTCTTGCGTAATTGCGGGATGCTCGGTTCTTCGGGGTCAAGGCGCGCGATGCGGTTTGAGCGCAGGGTGAGTTCGGCGGCTTCGCTGACCAGCATGTGTTCAAGGTCCACCGGCAACATGCCCTGCCGGGCGTAGGCTTCAACTTTGGCCTGGTACGCCGGCACGGCACGCAGGCGGTTCTGGGCTTCGCTCACCATCACCGACTTCACGTTTGCCTCAGGTGGGAACTCCACAGGCGCGGCCGGTTGGCGTTGGGCCCGACCGTTTGGCCGCTGCTCCCAGGTCTCCGTGTGGCCGCTGAGGTTGTCGATGGTGTAGCGCGTGGTGTTGGTGCGTGGGTCGGTGCTTTTTACGCCGATCAGCAGTTGGTTGTCGTCGGTTTCAAACACCGTACCTTGCCGTTCGCCCGAAGGCGGGCGCCGAACCGGAAATGCCGTGCCAATGCGTTCATGGGCCAGTTCGCTCATGCTCTCAAGGTTTTGTAACAAGGCGTCGAGATTATCCAGATCAAAGTGTTGCGGGTAGCCTGCGCTCAATGTTTTAAGGCTGAGGCTGAACCGCGTGTACGCAGCGATACATTCGTTGAGAATGCGGGTGCGCTGGCTGACGGTGACCGTTGTCGTTGCCAGGGAAAAATGAGTGTTCAGTGCCAGGTGGGCGTCGAAATAGACGCGATTGACCTCCGTCTGCAAATACAACCATGAGTAATCAGTCACGTGGTCATAGCGGTTGAACGTGTTGATACTGTGGACAGTCCGCAGGTGGGTACGGAACTCCGCACTGTAGGCCTCGTTGAGCTTTGCCGTGTATTCGCGGGTACTGCCCATCGTGTCGCGCATCTTTTCCAAGGCCTCATTGACCTGCACCGCAGTATCGCCCATGAGCTGCCTTTCGATGCGCAGATGGGTCTCCTGCAGCCTGACGTTGAACTTGTCGCGCCATGCGTTCAGGATTCTGAATGCACTGTCCATCCGGTCGAGTTCCTGCACGATATCCTGGCTGATACGCTTACGTTCCAGCAGAAAATGCAGGACGCTCTCAGGTCGTACTTGCACGGCTTGCGGGACTTGGATGGCGTCAAACTGCGTACTCAACTCTTCCAGGCGTGAACCGGTATTCTTTAAGTATTGCTGGGCTTTGGAGACCGTTAGCCAGACGTTGCGGTTTCGCAGGCGTTTAAGCGTCAGGTCGTTTGCCTTGGCGGGTGTAAACGCCACGACGTCGTCAATGGCTTCGATGTGCCGTAGCGTGGCCTCGATGTCCTTGATGTAAGCCTGATTAAGGGTCAGCAGCAATGCCTTACGGCGGGTGGGATCGCTTTGTATGGCCAGGTCGTCGAGTTTTTCTGTTGATTCGATTTGCGTGGCTAAGCGTCTGTCCCGCGCATTCATTGCGTCGTCGAGCGCCAGTTGGCGGCGCACGACATGATCGGTCCACCAGATCGGCAACCGTTGTCGAATAGCCATCGGCCAGAGCGGGTCGAGGGTGTCGGCCATGTGCCCGAGCACGCCGCCGCCGCCGGCCAAACCACCCGGTTGCGCGGTGCCGTAGACCCCGAAGTGGGTGTCCCACTCGCCCGCTTCATCCAGGGCAATCGGCTGTTTGTATTTTTTCAGCGAGTTGCCGGCCAAGCGCCAATGCCCGTTCTGCAGTTCGACCTGGTAAACGTTGTCCTGACGCACAATAAAATGGCCGTCTGCATGCCGAAAAACGTTGCGATATACACCGTGGGTCGCAGGGGACAGGTGGCCCAGGGCGATCTCCTTCTCGTACTCATACCCTCTGAAGCGCTCGGCGATGCGGCGCGCCTTTCGGCTCATGGGCGATTGCAGGTAGCGGCCGCCCTTGAAGGCGTTACGCAACTGGCGCCCCTGGGTACGCACGCGCGCCGCATTGGGCGTGATCAGCACCCCGCCGGCCAGATCCACGCCGGCGTCGATCAATGATTGCAGGACTTGGGTGATGTCGTGCAGGCCCTGGACATGATCACCGCGTCTGAACGCATCCACCGCGTCATTGGCGCTGACCCAGCCATCGTAAAGGCCGATCACCGTACCCACCACGGGGACCACGCCGAGCGCCATCTTGATATAGCTGAAGGCCTGCACGCCTTTCATGGCGTAGCGTTCCAGGTACAGGTCGCTGTTGGAGCGGGAACTGGCGCGGTGGGCTTCCTTGACGCGGCCCATGTGGGCGTTGAGCAAATGGCCGGCCAGCGACGTCGTGGCGGGCCAGGGGCTACCGACGCCGATCAGTGCGTCGAAATGCCGGAGCACCGCTTGATTGATCCGGCTGACGTGGTTGGCCACGTTGCCCAGCAAGGCGCGGCCGGCCAGGTAGTTGACCATCGTGCTGTTCAGGCACAGGTGGAACAGTGCCAGTCGGGCAGCTTCAAGGCTGGTGTAGCTGCGCAGGGAGTGGCCGTCGGGGATTTCAGGCAGATAGAGTAGGGTGAACCCGGAGTTTTTCTGACGGATGAAGGTGATGCCGGACAAGGTGCTTGAGCCGTCCTGGGTATCTGGCCCGCCGACACTGAGGTAGGCGGGGAGTAACTCAATATCATTGCCGTCGGCCCGCCAGTCTTGGGCGGTGGTGGCATTCATGGCGATGTTGAAGGTGTTCAGTTCGCTGGCATTGATGTGCTTTTGCAGGAACGCCAGGCGCCCCTGGAGCGTGAGCATCAGGCGATGAGGTTCGAGCAGGCATTCGAGGCGATGATCACGGCTGAAGTACGCTTCGCGATCCGAACCTTGGTAGGTCTCGACGATCAGGTTTTCATACGCTTGGGCCAGGTCCAGCTCCGGCACCAGCTTGCGCAGGTAGTTGACGCTAAGCCCGGCAGTGAGTGCCTGGCCTTCCGTGGCGTCCTCGGTGCTGACCTCGACCTTCATGAACGACAACCGCTCGGAGATCGGTGCATCGATGTTGCTCAGCGCCAGCTCATCCAGGGCCATTTTGACCCGGGTAGCGCTGGGGACCAGTACGGTTTTGGTCGGGGTGCCCGGCGCGCCGGGGGCCTCGACGAAATGCTGTTGGTGGGTGACGGATTCGGGCACATCGAGCTGAACGCTGAACGGATATTTTAGCGAGAAGTCCCGGGACAGTCGTGCGTGCAGGCGTTTTTTGCAAAAGCTGCTGATCAGCGGCAGCTTCAGGTTCAAGGCCTCGTCGGCGCGCTGGAACGCCAGGATGTAGCGCTCCAGCAGGGCCTTGAGTTCAGCCCTGTCGGCGGCCGAAACCTGGCCGAGCCAGGCTGGCAGTTGCGCGGCCAGTGCGCCGCTCTGGTTCTGCTCCAGAAGCTGCGCATAGGCCAGTTCGCGCACGGTGTGGGTCGGTACGCCGAGTTCCTCGATCGCTTGCACGCGCATGGGTTCCAGTTCCCTGGCTTGACGCTCGGTGTCGTCCGGGGCGCGCCGAAGCATCTCTTCAATCTGGGTGACCCAGCCATCGAGTTGCACGGTGAGGCTGTAGTCGAACGGGGTCTGATTGAGCAGGGCCAGTTCTACGGACGAGGAGTTCGACGGCGTGACGCCGAGCCACCGTTCAAGCGCCTGAAGCGAGTCGAAGTGCTGCAGCCCACCCTGGCTGCCCGGCCAATACAGCAACAGGTCCTGGGGCGTTGACGCATCGCGCAGCGCCGCTTCCAGGGTGATGAGCAGCACGCCGTCGAGCTCTTTGCGCTGGGTGTTGGTTGCGCCGTTGCTGCGGTCGCTGATCGACAGCGTCAAGGTCGCCACCGACACGTTAAGTTCGGGATTCGGCGCGTTAAGCGGGTCAAAGGCGGCCAGGAGCATGTCGTGCCCGGCCTGGGTGATCTGGTTGAGTTGACGTTGCAGGCCGGCCTCGGCAAGCAGCCCATTCAGTCGCGCCTGGAGCAAGGTGTGGTAGTCGGGGTTAGCTTGCTGGGACAGCTCCAGCAGTTGGGGCCGGGGTTGATTCCACAGCGCTGTGGCCGCGTCATGGGCTTGCTGTTGCGCCTCGTGCAAGCGGTTGAGTTGGCTGCGCAGCGTGACCAACTGCTCATCGCTCGGTGGCGTCAGTAGGGCGGGCGCCTGCACGGCACCGAAGAGCGGCTGCTGTTGCCGCAACAGCGCATGGCGGCGCTGGGCCAATGGCAGGTCGGCGGTCAGTCCGGCGAAGACCATGGGCGCGTTGTCGAGGGGCGCGTCGTCCTCGACGGCAGTGAGTATGGATGCCGGCGGCAAGGCGAAAAATCCCTGGTTGCGCTGTTGCCGGTCGACCTGGTCGGCCGCTTCCAGCGCTTTGTGTCCATGCTCGGCGAGGTCTCTGCCGTGGGTGTATTTCAAGCTGGCTTGCTTTTCTTTGAGGCGATGTTCCAGCAGGTGCGTCACCCCGGCTTGCAAGGGCTCGTCGACTTCGCGGTAGTCGATCAGGTTGTCGCGTGTGATTGCGGCCACGCCGGGGAACAGCGAGGGGTGATCGAGCAACCACTGCTCCATGCTGACGCGACTGTTGAACAGGCTCAGCGCGGGTACTTCAGAGGGCAGGTATAACAGCTGGAGGACGATCTCTGCATCCAGGGTGATGACCAGCGCACCGGGTATCTCTGCATCGGCCAGCCCCGTGCGTTTGAGCAGCAGTTGCTCGGTATAGATCTTTTGACCGTCGAGCTGCAACGCTTCGCTCGGAGGGTCGAGGACCGTCAGCAACGGCTTCAATTGATCAGCCGTGATGGCCCCCGACGCGCAGGCCAACTGAGCGGCGGCCTGCAGATGGCTGCTGTACTGCGCGACCGCATGATCGCGGCGCGAGACCGGCGTGCCGGGTGCGCGCGTGAACCACCAGTAGCGGACCCAGGCCGTTCGCAGGGCCTGCTGCACGTTGAGCTGGGTAAAGGGTTTAACCAGCTCGAGCGGTTGCGCCGCGTATTGGGTTTTTCCCTCCGGCAGGCCGACCACCCGGCAGTGCTGGTAGAGCGAGGCGGGGACGGCGATTTGATGAACAAAGGCGCAGGCCTGGGTGAGCGTGACGTAACGCTCCGGCTGGTCGGCGGTAGCCGCAAAATGCAACTGCACGCTGTCGCCGTCCAGGTCCAGCTGCTCGTGGATGAACGCTTTGAGTGAGGCGTGAACACTGGGGGCATCGGTGGTGAGCCGGAATATGTGTTCACGGCTGGCGTTCCAGCGGGCCGTGGCTTCCAGCAACAGGCTTTCATTCACGGGACGAATCTGCGCGTGGGAAAGCGGCAGGAAATCGCGTGCGGTAAGGGGGGAGAGCGGGTTGGATGTAGCGGTCATGGGATGGCACTCGAAAAATAGGGGCAGAACGGTGCTTTACCGCTCGGAGCCCTATTTAAAGGTGAGGAACGAGGCGCGCAGGGATAGATAGTTAGTGTGCCGACCGTTGAGCGGCATTCATTAAACTGTCACGCAACTGTGGCAGCGCGCTTGAACAAACTTCATCAGACTCGCGCTCTACTGGGGTTCTGCGTTTCGGTGTTTTTCATGCGCGTGTTGCTGTTATTGGCCGCTCTACTGTTCGGCCTGCCGTCTTTTGCGGCTTCTCGATGTGATGTCAATGTCCCGACCCAAACGGTCGACCTGGCACAGGTGAGCATCGCCTACCAGAGTATCGGCCGTGCGTCCGATCCAGCCTTGCTGCTGGTGATGGGCCTGGGCGGGCAACTGATCCACTGGCCTGATGAGGTCGTTGTTGCCCTGTGCCAGCAAGGTTTCCGGGTGATCCGCTACGACAACCGCGACGTTGGCCTGTCCACCTGGCGCCAGGCCCCGGCCAGCGCCAACCTGACCTTTGAAGTGCTGCGCTACAAACTCGGCCTGCCGGTGGCGGCGCCGTACACGCTGACCGACATGGCCGATGACGCCCTGGGCTTGATGGATGCGTTGCAGGTCCAGCAATTCCACGTCCTTGGGGCGAGCATGGGCGGCATGATTGCTCAGCACCTGGCCGCGATGGCGCCGCAGCGGGTGGAAAGCCTGACGCTGATCATGACCAGCTCCGGCGCCGAAGGCCTGCCGGCGCCGAATGCGGCGCTGGTGCAATTATTGTCGCGGCGCAGCGCACCCAATCGTGAAGTGGCCCTGGAGCAACAGGCCGATTTGCTGGCCGCGCTGGGCAGTCCGAGTGTCAAGGATGATCGCCAGGTGTTGCTGCACCAGGCGGCGCTGTCCTACGACCGCGCGTTCAACCCCGACGGCGTGAAGCGCCAGATCATGGCGATCCTCGCCGAACCGAGCCGTGTGCCGTTGCTCAACCAATTGCGCGTGCCGACTCTGGTGGTGCATGGCACGGCTGACCCGTTGTTGCCGGTGATGCATGGCGTACACCTGGCCGCGCATATCCAGGGCAGCCAGTTGAAGCTGATTCCCGGCCTGGCCCATCGTTTCCAGGAAGCGTTCAAGGCGCCATTGCTGGCGGCGGTGTTGCCGTACTTGCAAGCCCATCGCGAAGACGCCGCCCATTGGGCGCAGATTGAGCCGCAGGTCTCGGCGAAGGTGTTGTGACATTGGTGTATCGTGCAACCTTTGCGGCGCATTAATGCCAGCGAGGTTGCCTACCATGAGTACTGCCCTGAAAATCGATTTCGTCAGCGACGTGTCCTGCCCCTGGTGCGTCATCGGCCTGCGCGGCCTGACCGAAGCCCTCGACCAGCTCGGCGCCGAAGTGCAGGCCGAGATCCATTTCCAGCCGTTCGAACTGAACCCGAACATGCCCGCCGAAGGCCAGAACATCGTCGAGCACATCACCGAGAAATACGGCTCCACGGCCGAAGAGTCCCAGGCCAACCGGGCGCGTATCCGCGACATGGGCGCCGAGTTGGGCTTTGCGTTCCGCACCGACGGCCAGAGCCGTATCTACAACACCTTCGATGCCCATCGCCTGCTGCATTGGGCCGGGTTGGAAGGCTTGCAGTACAACCTCAAGGAAGCGCTGTTCAAGGCCTACTTCAGCGATGGCCAGGACCCGTCCGATCACGCGACCCTGGTGCGCATCGCCGAGAGCGTCGGCCTGGACCCGCAGCGCGCCGCCGCGATTCTCGCCGCCGATGAATACGCCGCCGACGTGCGCGAGCAGGAACAGCTGTGGGTGTCCCGTGGCGTGAGTTCGGTGCCGACCATCGTGTTCAACGGCCAGTACGCCGTCAGCGGTGGCCAGCCGGTCGAAGCGTTTGTCGGGGCGATTCGCCAGATCATCCGCGAATCCTAATC
>Ga0209913_1000592_pt1 | contig 28864 bp, 29 predicted proteins | sample PersoiDNA2013203_FD_185805 | JGI IMG/M metagenome (GOLD analysis project Ga0209913, IMG submission 185805) | Permafrost soil microbial communities from the Arctic, to analyse light accelerated degradation of dissolved organic matter (DOM) -... | ecosystem: Environmental > Terrestrial > Soil >... | reverse complement strand
ACGTTGAAAGAATTCTTTCGTGCTGCCCCCAGCACAATTGCTGTCAGCTGCATGAATTCGAAGACCGAGATTAGTTGCTGGTGGAGCAGATCGGAACGAATGATTCCGAATAAGCTATTTCAAAAATGGTCTATCCAGATCGACTCGGCCAATCGCTTGAATCGCTCGCTTAGTTGGTTTTTCAATTTACTTATGCCTATTTCATGCTTGGATTGATCGCTTGGCCTTGTAGTATTCACGTTGCAACTAATTGCCGAAGAAACACAAGTCAAATGAATGAAACTGAAGACCTGAGACAGCAACTTACCATGGCATTAAAAAGCCGTGCGCTGGTCTATTCGGCTGTGTACATGGAATTGATTCCCGAGGTCGGTGCGCCACGCGCAGAAGCTATTCTCAAGCGTGCCATTTACAAACGTGGCGCTGCCATTTCTCCAAAATTCGCCCCGCATGCGCCCACGGACTTTGTCGGGCTACGCGACAAGTTCCTCGATTTTGTTCCCGACCACGGTCGTCTTTTCTCTCCCGAGGTACGTCGCTGCGATTCCGGTGGACTTGATATCAAATTTCATGACTGCCCATTGAAGAATGCCTGGGTTGAAGCCGGGTATGACGATGAAACGGTGGCCACTCTGTGTCGCATTGCGGGCATCGTTGACAACGGCACGTTTGAAAACGCAGGCTTTCAGCTCGATGCCAAGACCTGGACACCCGGCGACACCGGTTGTTGTTCACTGAGTCTGCGACCAGAAGTCTGAGTTGGCACGGGTGCATCGACTTTCCTATCCCCTCTATCTTTTTATTATTTCTGGAGATTTAAATCATGACTCATAGACGCTCATTTCTGTTGGCAAGCTTGTCTTTGTCCCTGCTGGCAGGAAATGTTTTCGCACAAAACAAAACCGTCGCCATTGGCTACCACGCCCCCTTGAGCGGTGAAAACGCGCAATATGGCATATTGTTTCGAAACTCGGCCACGCTGGCTGTGGACACCTTCAACAAGTCAGGGCGCTTGCCGGGTGTCACCGTTCAGCTGAAATTCGAGGACAGCAAGGGTGATGCCAAAGAGGGCGTCAATATCGCGCGCAAGTTCTCGGACGATGCCAGTATCGTTGCGGCAATTGGTGACTTCAGCTCCACTGTGTCGATGGCGGCCGGCCAGGTGTATGCGCAGACCAAACTGGCGCAATTGTCACAAACAGCATCGCACCCTGACTTCACCAAAATCAGTGAATACCAGTTCCGCAACATCACAACACAGGCCTATGAGGGGCCCCTGGTTGCCAATTGGGCGTTGAGCAATGGCGCCAAGAAGATTGCCGTGGTGGCGATCCAAAACGATTGGGGTCAATCGGTGGTGTCGAATTTCGTCAGCGCAGTCAAGGCAGGGGGTGGCGAAATCACCGAAACGGAATTATTCAACCCTGGCACCCGTGACTTTCGATCGATTCTCACCAAGATTGCGCGCAGCCAGCCCGATGCGATTTATCTCGGTGCTTTTTATGAGGATGGCTCTGCGTTCCTGCAGCAAAAATTGCAGTTGGGCTTGAAGCAGCAGGTGTACGGCACCTCCTCGCTGTATGAGCAAAAGTTGATTGATCTCGCAGGGCCGGCCGCCAACAACCTGTATCTTTCCACGACCTTCCTCGTTGAAAGCCCCGAGCCTCAGGTCAAAGCGTTCGTCAAGGACTACGAGGCGCGCTACAACAGCAAGCCGCAAATGTTTGCTGCCCAGGCGTTTGATGCGACCAATATTGTGCTCAATGCGGTCGTCGCCGCCGGCGGTGCCGACGCAACCCGAGCCAAGGTGCGCGATGCCCTGGCTGCGACCAAGGACTTTCCTGGCGTCACCGGCATCACCTCGTTTGACCCCAAAACGCGCGAGCCGTCCAAGGTGCTGGCACGCTTGCAAATCCAGGGTGGCAAATTCGTGCTGCAGAAGTAAGTCGGACCTGCTCACAGCTACGCCCACGTTGGTGACCGGCTTGCCTTGGGGTGAGCCAGTTCGGAGTGCCTATGTTTGATATTTTCTTTGTGCAGCAACTGGTCAATGGCCTGTCGGTCGGCTTCATCTATGCTTTGATGGCTATTGGCTTCACGCTGATTTTTGGTGTTCTCAATGTCGTGAACTTCGCGCATGGCGAGGTCTACATGATCGGCTCGTTCGCTGGGCTGATGAGCATTACGGCATTTGCGCCGCCCTTGTTCGTGGTGATACTGGTGGCATTGGCTTTTGGCGCCCTGGCAGGGTTTGGACTCGAACGCATTGCCTTTCGTCCGTTTCGCCGCTTTCGTGACGAAGCCTCCCTGAAATCAAAAGCCGTTCGGGAAGCCACGCTGCTTTCCTCGTTGGCCATTTCCATCATCGTGCGTGAATTGGCCGAAAAAATATTTGGCTCGAATATGCAAGCCATTCCTCAGGAGTATTTGTTGCTGACACCGGTCCAGATCGGCCCTTTGACGTTTGCGAATGGGCAGTTTCTAATTTTCGGCCTGTCCATCGCCATGCTGGGCGGCCTGCAATGGCTGCTCAAGCGCACTCGGATTGGCCTGGCGATTCGCGCTGTCGCCAATAACCCGATGGGGGCATCGTATGTCGGGATCAATACCGAACGCACCATCATTGCCACTTTCATCATTGGTTCCACGCTGGGTGCCGTGGCCGGTTTGGTCGTTGGGCTCTACCAAGGCGCCATCTTTCCCGCAATGGGTTTTGCGCCAGGTGTGAAGGCTTTTGTGGCCATGGTGATGGGCGGGCTCTCTTCGATTGGCGGCGCGGTGGTTTGCGCACTGATCCTGGGCGTTTCCGAAGCGGTCACCACCAGCTTTTTCGCACAGGGCTGGGGGGATCTGGTGGCTTACGTCTTTCTGGTGATCACGCTCGTCTTTTTCCCAACAGGCTTGTTTGGCGGCGGCAGAGAGCGAGTCTGATCATGCGTAGAAATATTGCGGTTGGCATTTTGCTGCTGCTGGTCTTTGTCGCGTTACCCGGTCTGCTTTCGGCGGTGGGGGGCGGTTACTGGTTTCGGGTCACAACCACCATTGGCGTGTTTGCTATCCTGACCATGAGTGCCAACCTCGTCACAGGCACCACCGGCTTGATGTCTCTCGGACACGCCGGTTTCTACGGCATAGGGGCTTATACCGCCGCGCTGCTGGCGACCAAGCTGCATTGGCCTTTTCTGTTGACTCTACCAGCAGCTGGGCTCGTCACCGCGGCCTTCGGGATTTTGCTTGCATTGCCGACGACGCGGCTGATTGGCATTCATTTTGCGGTGGCAACGCTGGGCTTGGGTGAAATCATTCACCTCACGCTGCTCAATTGGGTTGGATTTACGCGCGGCCCAATGGGAATTTCGGCGATACCTGGCATTTCGCTTGAAGGTCTTTTTCCTGCCTCTGACATCGGCCATTACTACGCGGTTGCGATCATCGCCGTCGCCAGCGCCCTTGTGCTGGGTCGACTAACCCATTCCTATTACGGCAATGCCTTGCGTGCCGTGCGTGAGGATGATCAGTGCGCGGCGGCCATGGGCCTGGATGTCGTGCGGCTGAAAATTCAGTCCTTTGGTTTTGCGTGCTTCTTTGCGGGCGTAGCAGGTGCTCTGTGGGCCCACACCACAGGCTATATCTCGCCGGCAGACTTTCGGTTTTCTGAATCGATTCTGGTTCTTGCCATGATTGTCGTTGGTGGCCTTGGCAGCTTGCCCGGTGCTGTACTGGGTGCGGTCATCCTGCTGATATTGCCTGAGGTTTTGCGTCCGATCGGTGACTACCGGATGGTTGTGGTCGGTGCTGTGATGTTCCTGTGCATCTTGTTCTTGCCCCGCGGCTTGTTGGGCGAAACACCGGTGTTGGCAATTCTGCGCCGACAGTTTGGATTGGCCTGGGACAGGACCAAGCACTTGGGGTGGCGCCAATGAGCACCACTATATTGGAAATTCGCAACGTCAGCCGCCGTTTTGGCGGGTTGTTGGCGGTCGACGATTTTTCGGGCAGCGTGGGCCGGGGTGAACGGGTTGGCCTGATCGGGCCCAATGGCGCTGGCAAGACCACGCTGTTTAACCTGATCACAGGGTTCACACCGGTATCTTCCGGATTCATACGGTTTGACGATGTTGAGTTAACCCATCTGAAGTCTTTCCAGGTCGCGCGCCTGGGCATTGCACGCACGTTTCAGAATCTGCGTGTCATGCCCAATCTGAGCGTCTTTGACAACGTTTCTATTGGCGCGCTCGGAGAACTGGGGCACTCGCCATTGGCTGCGCTGTTTGGCCGGCGCGAGCAGGCAAAGGCCGTCAGTCAACGCACCTGGGAAGCACTTGAGCGTGCCGGACTGCAAGCGCAGGCTGGTGAGCTCGCGGCCAATCTCTCCTATGGCAAACGCAAATACCTGGAAATTGCCCGCGCCTTGGCCTTGTCGCCACGTTTGCTGATTCTCGATGAACCTGCCGCAGGACTCAACGACACGGAGACCGCACAATTGGCCGAGTTCATACGCAAGCTCTCCAACGAAGGGCTCAGCCTCTTGCTGGTGGAGCACGACATGAATTTTGTGATGAATCTGTGTGAGCGGGTGATGGTCATGGCCTCCGGCCGAAAGATTGCGGATGGCACACCGCACGACGTATCACGCGATCCAGCGGTGCTTGAAGCCTATCTGGGCAGCGAAGAGTCTGACGATCCTGAAGAGGCGGCCGCATGACGATACCTGCGTTGCTGGAAATCACGAATCTGCGGGTCCGTATGGGCGAGCAAACCATTCTCGACGACGTGTCATTGCACGTGCCACAGGGTGGCATCGTCACCGTATTGGGCAGCAATGGGGTCGGCAAGACGACCTTGATGCGAGCATTGTCTGGCGTCTACCAGCGCACCTCGGGAACAATTCAATTTGATGGGCAGGACATAACGAATTGGCCATCGCACCGCATCGTTGCTGCCGGTCTGGCGCAAGCGCCGGAGGGTCGGCAGATTTTTTCTTCCATGACGGTGGAAGAGAACCTGCGCATTGGTGCGGTGGGCTTGAGTGCGGCTGAACAAGCCTCAGAGCAAGAGCGTCAAATTGAACGTTTCCCGATTTTGCGGGAGCGCTATCGTCAGAAGGCGGGCACCTTGTCCGGTGGCGAGCAACAAATGCTCTGCATTGCACGCGCCTTGATGTCCCGTCCAAAATTGCTGCTGATGGATGAACCGTCGTTGGGTCTTGCGCCCAAAGTCGTGCGCCAGATATTTGACTTGATTACCCTGATTCGCAGTGAGGGACACTCGGTTTTGCTGGTTGAGCAAAACGCCAGAGCCGCCTTGCGCGTCGCCGATTATGCGTATGTCATGGACTCCGGACGTATTGTGATTGAGGGGCCCAGCAAAGAGTTGGCCACTGATGCCCGGGTTCGCGCAGCCTATCTCGGCGGTCATGCTGCCTGAGTTGTGAAAGCCACCGATGAATCATCCCAATCTTGATCCGCTCCAGCATGCACCATCCCTTTGGGCTCATACGGCGGAGCCGGCACCAGACACCCAGGCGCTTGCGCCAGGCGCGCACCATGCTGATCTGGTTGTCGTTGGAGGCGGTTTTGGCGGGCTCAGTGCCGCTTTGCATGCGGCTGAAAAGGAATTGAACGTCATTCTTCTGGAGGCCTCGGAGATCGGTTGGGGCGCATCAGGGCGTAACAATGGGCAGGTCATCCCCTGCCTGACCCGTGGCGACCCCGACATCCTTGTCAATGAATTTGGTCATGAAAAGGGTGAGGCGCTGGTCGCGCTGCTGCGTGACTCCGCCAGCACGGTCTTTGATCTGATCCGAAAGCACAAGATCGAATGTGAGGCCGTGCAGAACGGCTGGGTCCAACCAGCGCACCGCAAGAGTCGGCTGAAGCTAACGCAGTCGCGCCACGCGCAGTGGGCCCGCCGCGGGGCACCGGTCGAACTGCTCGACAAGGACCAGGTGGCAGCCATCACGGGCTCGGCCTACTGGTTTGGTGGCTGGCTAAACCCCACAGGCGGGCACATCAATCCATTGGGTTTTGCGCGGGGTCTGGCCCGCGCTGCGATCGCTGCCGGTGCACACGTCCACACCCGCTCGCCCGTTGCCAATGTACAGCGCGAGGGCGACGGCTGGCGGGTAAGTACCGCCAGTAGTCTTGTGCACAGTCCACGGGTCATTTTGGCGACACAGGGCTATACCGAATTTTTCACACCGACGCTCTGGCCTGGGTTTGCGCAATCTGTGGTGCCGGCACGGTCTTACCAAATGGCTACGCAAGTTTTGCCAGCAGATATTCGTGCCACCATTCTGCCGAAAAATCACGCCATGTCTGACACGCATGGGGACTTGCACTTTGCGCGACTGGATGCCCAGGGTCGACTGGTGACAGGCGGTGCGCTGATCATTCCTGCCTATTTTGATGCCAGGTTGCGCCAGCGCATTGGGGGGCGACTGCACAAGCTGTTTCCACAACTTGATGCGTTGGGTCGGGTTGGTTTCGACTATGTCTGGCATGGCAACTTTGCGGCCACACCTGACAAGTTGCCACGTTTTCACCGACTTGATGAGGGCTTGTACACCTGGATGGGCTGCAACGGGCGGGGTGTCGCTTTGGCCACAGCGATGGGGCCGCTACTGGTGGATGCCGCGCTCGGTGCCGAAGTGTTGCTGCCCTTCGAGCCGCCTCGGCCGATTGCGGCGCACGCGCTGGTCAAGCGTGTGGCCATGGCGGCCATGCTCTATTACCGCTGGCGCGACAGACGCGACTAACAAGGAGACCTTGATGAGAAAGCACCTGCAAGGCATTGACCACGTGGTCATCGCTGTGACTGACCTGGATCAGGCACAAACCGACTTTCAGCGACTGGGGTTCACATTGACACCACGCGGGCGTCACACAATGGGTTCACAAAATCACTGTGCGATGTTCCCGTCCGATTACTTTGAGTTGCTGGCCGTACCGGCAGATCACCCGGTCACCCGTTACTACAGCGACTTCCTGCGTCAAGGCGATGGGCTCGCTGCGTTAGCCCTCAAGACAGACGATGCAAAGGGTTTTCAGGCAGAGCTTGTGCGCGATGGCATTGGCTGTGACGAACCCGTGGACTTTTCGCGTCCAGTCAACTTGCCCGAGGGTGTGCGCGATGCAGCCTTTCGGATCGCCCAAGTGCACATTGCAGAAACCCCGGGCGGCAGGACTTTTGTCTGTCAACATTTCACCCGGGATGTTGTTTGGCGACCAGAATACCTGGTCCATGCCAATGGTGCGATCGGCTTGCAGGGGATCAGCTTGTTAGTTGACAAAGCCGGATTTGACGATGTGCGAAGCGCTTATGAACGCCTCTTTGATCGGCAGGCCGAAGGTAGCGGGGAGGCGGGCGTGGTCTGGAAGGTCGCAACCGGTGACGCCCCCATCACCGTGTTGACCCCCGATGGCTTTAAGAACAACTACCGCGGCGGCAAACTTGGGGGCCGCAGTTTGCCCTACGTAGCCGCCCTGCACTTTCAAGTGCAGTCGATCAAGCAGACGCAGCAGTTTTTGGATCAGGTCGATGTCGGCTTTAGCGTGCGTTCCGACCAGTCTCTGGCAGTTGCCTCCGAACTCACCCATGGTCTGGTGATTGTGTTTACCGAGTTGTCCGCTTGAACACCACGGCGCGACGACAGGCGTGCTTGGCGTCCTGAATCAATTTGGCTGCTAGCGCCTGCACCACAAGCGCGAGCAGCTACGCAAACGATAGCAACTCCTAGCCACGTCCCTTCCAGGGCACCAGCCGGTAGGCCGCCCAGCGCATCAGCAAATCAAAGCCATAGGCCAGCAAGCCAATGACGATGATGCCCATCACCACAATATCGGTGCGCAAGAAGTTCGACGCATTCAGCACCAACTGCCCCAGTCCGAGCGAGGCCGCGACCATCTCGGCGGCGACCAGGGTGGTCCAGCCAAAGCCCACCGCGATGCGCATACCCACCAGAATCTCAGGCAGGGCGGCTGGCAAGAGCACATGGCGTATCACCTGCCAGCGGCTGGCGCCCATCGATGCGGCGGCGTGGATTTGTTCCTGGGTAGCGGTCTTCATGCCAGAGCGGGCGGCCAGCGCCAGCGGCGCAAAGCAGCTCAGGTAGATCAGCAGCACTTTGGGCAGCTCGTCAATGCCGAACCAAATGATGATCAGGGGCAAATAAGACAGCGGTGGCAAGGGGCGGTAGAACTCCAGCGGCGGGTCGAAAATGCCGCGCATCACACGCGAGGTGCCCATGGCAATGCCAATCGGTATGGCCGTGACGCAGGCCAGTCCAAAGGCCGACAACACGCGCAACAAGCTGGCCGACAAATGCTGCCACAGCGGCTTGTCATTGGCCTGGCCACTGGCATACAGCACAAATTGCTCCCACACTGCTTGGGGTGATGGCAGAAACAGCGGCTTGACCCAGCCTGTTTGCGTAACGACAAACCACAGCGCAAAAAGAGCCGCGATGGTGATCACACTGATGCCCGCACTGGAGCCTTCGCCCAACTCACGAAAGGCGCTTGTTTTTTGGGCGACTTGCTCAGTCTTCCGCTGCGACTGTCTGGCGACGGCCTCCGCTACCATGACCATCCCCTCAAGCATGAACGGCCTCACGTTGATGGATCAGACTGAGCACTTGCTCTCGCACCGCAATGAACTCGGGCAGCGACTTGACGCGCCGGGCATCGCCTTCAGCCAGAAAGCGACGAGAAAAGGGCAAGTCATCAAACACGCGAACAATGCGGCCCGGGCTGGGGCTCATCACCACCAGCCGGGTTGCCAGAAACAAGGCTTCCTCCACCGAATGGGTGATGAAAAACACCATCTTGTTCGTTTTCGCCCACGCCTGAAGCAGGGTTTCTTGCACCTGCTCGCGCGTAAAAGCGTCCAAGGCACCCAAAGGCTCATCCATGAGTAGCAACGCCGGGTCGCTGGCCAGTGCCCGCGCAATACCGACCCGCTGCTGCATGCCGCCGGAGAGCTCCCAAATAGCGCGCTCACCCACGCCGCCGAGCCCCAGCAGGGCCAACTTTTCGTGAGCCAACTGCTGCCTGATGTCGGGCGCCACGCCGCGCAGGCGCAGCGGCAAGGCCACGTTGTCGAGTACCGTGAGCCAGGGCATCAGGGCGTGCTTCTGAAACACCACGCCCCGATCCGGGCCGGGGCCATCAATGGGCACGCCGTCCAGCAAGACAGTGCCCTCAGAAGCTGGTAAAAAGCCGGCAATGCAATTGAGCAGGGTCGTCTTGCCGCAGCCAGAGGCGCCAATTGCCACCACAAAGTCATCACCTTGCATCTGCAAATTGACGTCGGCCAGCGCACACCGGTTGCCGCCCTTGACCGCATAACGAACCGTCAAATGACGAACATCGAGCCCCGACATGGCTGCTTTACTTGCCCAGGGCCTGGCGCACGTAATCGCTCGTCACAAACGCAGCGTAGTCTGCCTTGACATCCTGCACACGCCCCTGCTCTTTCAGGAAGACAGCCGTTTTGGCAAGGGCTTTCGCCGCGCCCCCGCCCAGCCAGTCGGCCGAGTTTTGTTCTTGCAAGGTGGGAAACCGATAGAGCGCAATGGCTGCAGGCACCGCTTTCGGGTCGGCTTTGCTCCATTTGGCAATGGCTTTGACCGGGGCTGAGTCAGCCGTCCATTGGGCGCTGTGCTGGCGGTAGTTGTCATCAGCCTTGGCCAGCGCTTTCACCAGCGCCGTCACGAAACCTTCATTGGCAGCCGCCCATTTGGCGTTGACCACCAGGCCATCAAAAGTGGGGTAGCCCTTTTTGCCTATGCTGCCTGACGTCGCGATGGCTTTGCCATTGGCCTTGATTTTGGACAGCACCGGGTCCCAGATGAACGCGGCATCAATGTCCCCGCGCTCCCAGGCGGCGGCGATTTCCGGCGGGCGCAGGTTCACCACGTTGACCTCTTTGGCATCGACCCCTTCGAGCTTCAAGCCGACCAGCAACTGGTAGTGCGAGGTCGACACAAACGGGGTCGCGACTTTTTTGCCCTTGAGGTCTTTCCAACCATTGATGCCAGCACCGTTGCGCACCACCAGGGCTTCAGCGTCGGCAATGTCGTCCAGAATCCAGAACAGCTTGATGTCTTGCCCCTGACTGGCCGCGGCAGCGATGGGGCTGGAGCCAGCCTCGCCAATTTGTACGTCACCGGAAGCCATGGCACGGATCACGTCACCACCGCCACCGAACTGGCGCCAGTTGATCTTGTAGCCGGTCGTTTTTTCAAGTTCGCCCGACTCAATGATGGTGCGCAAGGGCACCAGCATGTCCTGGTAGGCAAAAGTGACTTCTTTGGTCTGTGCGAACGCTGTTGCAGTGGCCATCAAACCGGCGGCTGCGAGCCAGCGAAATAGGGCGCGTTTGGTTGTCATCGGATTTTCCAGTTTGAGTAAAAACGCCGATGCTAGGCACGCAAGAAGCAGATGGGAACGACGGATTTCAAGGATCGATAGTTGCAAATCACATAAGCAAAACTCAAAGTTCTGGAGAATCAGCGCTGCATCGTGTACCTACCCGGAGACATCAGCCCATGAGCAAGCCAGCCGCCCCCACATCTCTTCCTGTTCGCAGCATCGCCACCGGCCTGCAAAAGATGACCCCGTCCGAGGCCTTTGTTGAAACCCTGGTGGCCAATGACGTGACTGACATCTTTGGCATCATGGGGTCGGCCTTCATGGACGCGATGGACATCTTTGCGCCCGCAGGCATCAAGCTGATCTCGGTGGTGCATGAACAGGGCGCGGCCCACATGGCCGATGGTTATGCCCGCGTCAGTGGCCGCCACGGCGTGGTGATCGGCCAGAACGGCCCGGGCATCAGCAACTGCGTGACCGCTATTGCGGCCGCCTACTGGGCGCATAGCCCGGTGGTGATCGTGACACCCGAAACCGGCACCATGGGCATGGGGCTGGGTGGTTTTCAGGAGGCCAACCAGTTGCCCATGTTTCAGGAGTTCACCAAGTACCAGGGCCATGTGAACAACCCCAAGCGCATGGCCGAATACACCGCGCGCTGCTTTGACCGCGCCATCAGCGACATGGGACCCACGCAGTTAAACATTCCGCGTGACTACTTCTATGGCGAAATAGAAGCCGAGATTCCCAAGCCGCAGCGGGTGGAGCGCGGTGCCGGTGGCGAGAACAGTTTGAATGCCGCAGCCGAGCTGCTGGCCAACGCCAAATTCCCGGTCATTCTGGCCGGCGGTGGTGTGGTGCTGGGCAACGCGGTAGAGGCTTGCCAGGCCTTGGCCGAGCGCCTGGGGGCACCGGTGGCCACCGGCTATTTGCGCAACGACGCGTTCCCGGCCAGCCACCCGCTGTGGACCGGGCCACTGGGTTACCAGGGCTCCAAGGCCGCCATGAAACTTATCGCCCAGGCCGACGTGGTGCTGGCTTTGGGTTCGCGCATGGGGCCGTTTGGCACCTTGCCCCAGCATGGGCTGGACTACTGGCCGCGTGACGCCAAGATCATTCAGGTGGAAGCCGACCACACCAACCTGGGGCTGGTCAAAAAAATCACCGTCGGCATCCATGGTGATGCCAGGGCCACGGCGCTGGCGCTGCTTGGGCGTTTAGAACAAAAAACGCTTGTAGCCGACGCAACACGTGCGCAACGTGCTATCACAATTGCAGCAGAAAAAGCCGCCTGGGAGCAGGAGCTGGATAGCTGGACGCACGAAAGAGACCCGTTCAGCCTGGACATGATTGCAGAAAACGCGCTTGAGGCCACCTTCAACGGCGGCCAGTGGCTGCACCCGCGCCAAGTGCTGCGCGAGCTTGAAAAAGCCATGCCGCCGCGCGTCATGGTGTCCACCGACATTGGCAACATCAACTCGGTGGCCAACAGCTACCTGCGCTTTGAAGAGCCGCGCAGTTTCTTTGCCCCCATGAGTTTTGGCAACTGCGGCTACGCCCTGCCGACCCTCATCGGTGCCAAGCGCGCCGCGCTGGATCGCCCGGCCATTGCCTACGCCGGTGACGGTGCCTGGGGCATGAGCATGTCTGAAATCCTGACCGCCGTGCGCCACGACATTCCCGTCACGGCAGTGGTGTTCCACAACCGTCAGTGGGGGGCCGAGAAGAAGAACCAGGTGGACTTTTACAACCGTCGCTTTGTGGCGGGTGAACTGGACAACCCCAGCTTTGCCGGGATTGCCATCGCCATGGGGGCCGAGGGCATCGTGGTGGATCGGCTTGAAGACGTGGGCCCGGCGCTGAAGCAAGCCATTGACGCACAGATGAACCACGGCAAAACCACTGTCATCGAGATTCTGACGACGCAGGAGCTGGGTGACCCGTTCAGGCGTGATGCGCTGTCCAGGCCGGTGCGGCTTTTGGACAAGTACAAGGACTACGTCTGACAAGGCAGATGGGTTCTCCATCGGAGATTACAAGTCAAATTGGCCTGTAGCCCCCGTCGATACAGCGTAAGCAGCTATATAAATAGTAGCTTTCTTGACAACCGCCCTGCGATTTGACCAAAACCATGCCCAAAGAGTTTGACTACATCGTCATCGGCGCAGGCTCGTCCGGCTGCGTGCTGGCCAGCCGCCTGAGCGAAGACGCCGGCACACGGGTGCTGCTGCTGGAAGCCGGGCCGCCGGATCGCTCCCTGTGGCTTCATTTGCCCATTGGCTACGGCAAAACCATGTGGAGCACCACCTACAACTGGTGCTTTCAGTCCGAGCCCGATCCCAACATGAACGGGCGGCGCATCTACTGGCCACGCGGTAAAACGCTGGGCGGCTCAAGCGCCATCAACGGCCTGATCTACATCCGGGGCCAGAGCCAAGACTTTGACCGCTGGGCCGCATTGGGCAACACCGGCTGGGCTTATGCCGATGTGTTGCCCTACTTCATCAAGTCGGAGGGCAACCAGCGTGGTGCGTCAGAACACCATGGTGGCAACGGGCCACTGAAAGTGAGCGATATTGGTGCCAAGCACCCGCTGATTGAAGCCTTCATCAGCGCCGCGGCTGAGATGGGTGTGCCGCGCAATGACGACTTCAATGGCGCGCAGCAGACCGGTGCGGGCTATTACCAGCTCAACACCTTGAAGGGCTGGCGCTGCAGCACGGCCACGGCCTTTTTGGCCCCGGCGCGTGGCCGTGCCAACTTGCGCATCGAAACCAACGCTCACACCACGGGCATCGTCATTGAAAACAAGCGCGCCGTCGGCGTGCGCTACCGCCAGCACGGTGTCATGAAAACGGCACGCTGCAAGGCAGAAGTGCTGCTGGCAGCGGGTGCTGTCCAGTCGCCGCAATTGCTGCAACTCTCCGGCATCGGCCCGGCTGCGCTGCTGAAGCGCCACGGTATTGCGGTGATCAAGGACGCGCCGGGCGTGGGGGAGAACCTGCAAGACCATTTGCAGCTTCGCCTGAGCTACGAGTGCACCCAGCCCATCACCACCAACGACCAACTCAACTCGTGGTTTGGCAAGATCAAAATTGCCCTGCAGTGGCTGCTGTGGCGCAGCGGGCCACTGGCCGTGGGCATCAACCAGGGCGGCTGCTTCATGCGGGCGCTTCCCCGTGAAACCGAAACGCCTGACATCCAGTTTCATGTCGCCACGCTGTCTGCAGACATGGCCGGGGGCAAGGTACACCCGTACTCAGGCTTTACCCTGTCGGTCTGCCAGTTGCGCCCGGAATCACGCGGGCACATCCGCATCCGCAGTGCCGACCCGTTTGAGCCGCCCGAGATTGCATCCAACTACCTTGCCACTGAGCGCGACCAGCGCACGGCAATGGCGGCCATCAGGTGCGCCCGCACCATTGCCGCCAGCCGCGCCATGCGTCCTTACGTGCTGCGTGAGGTCAAACCTGGCACCGATGTGACCAGCGACGAAGAGCTGCTGGCGTTTTGCCGCAACCACGGGGCCACGATCTTTCACCCGGCGGGCACCTGCCGCATGGGGGCCGACGCTCTGGCCGTGGTTGATGCCCGGCTCAGGGTGAACGGCATCAAGGGCTTGCGTGTGGTCGACTGCTCGGTGATGCCCACACTGGTGTCAGGCAACACCCACGCCGCTGCCGTGATGCTGGCCGAAAAGGCGGCGGACATGATTTGTGAGGATGCCGAGTCAAACCCTGAACACGATTCTCTGACCCAACTGCCGAAAAGATGGCGTCTGAATAATGGGGGCGTGTCTGAACTTTGACAATGCAAAAAGGCAAAAAAATGGGCATGGATGTAGATGCCTGCCCTGAATACGACCTTCGCTGCCTGATGTTGAAGGAATAAAGCCGCAACTTGGTCCGCTGCGGCCTGGCCAGCACAGCTTCAGCTCAACGCACCGGGTAGGCGTAAATCAGGCCGCCCTGGTTCCACTGCTTGTTCAGGCCGCGGGGCAAGTTCACCGCCGATTTGCTCCCCAGATTGCGCTCGAAACTTTCACCATAGTTACCCGTGGCTTTGATGACACGCGCCAACCACTCCTTGTCCAAACCGAGCACCTTGCCAGAATCTTCATTGCCAGCACCAAGCAGGCGCTGAACCACCGGATCGGTGCTGGTTGCCTTGAGCTGATCAACGTTGGCCTGCGTCACGCCATACTCTTCGGCTTCAAACGTGCCATAGATCACCCATTTGACGATGGTGAACCACTCGTCATCACCCCGGCGAACCAAGGGGCCCAAGGGTTCCTTGGAGATCAGATCGGGCAGGATGACATGATCTTTCGGGTCTTTCGCTTCTTTGCTGCGGATTGATGCCAGACCGGAGGCGTCCGTGGTGTACGCCAGGCAGCGGCCTGCAAAATAGGCAGAATTGGCGGCTTCAAATTTTTCAAACACGATGGGTTTGAGGTTCAGACCATTGGACTTGGAAAAAGAGGCCAGATTCTTCTCAGTGGTGGTGCCGGATTGCACACACACGGTTTGGCCCTTGAGCTGTTTCGGGCTCTTGATTTTGCTTTTGGCAGGCACCATGAAACCTTGACCGTCGTAGTAGTTGGTCACGGTGGCAAAAAGCCCGAGTGATGCGTCGCGTGTCTGCGTCAGCGTGGTGTTGCGCGCGAGGATATCAACCTCTCCTGATTGCAAGGCGGTAAAACGCTGCTGCGAGGTCAACGGCACATACTTCACTTTTTCAGGATCGCCAAGGGTTGCCGCCGCCAGGCCGCGACATACATCCACGTCCAGCCCGCTCCATTTGCCGGTGGAATCAGCGGCAGAAAAGCCATTAACACCGGTACTGACACCACAAACGATCTGGCCGCGGGCTTTGATGGTTTCCAATGTTTTACCGGCATAAGCCGGGGCGGCCAGAAGCGACCCCAGAGCGGCAGCGGCAGCGAGGCCACCTAGTTTGTGATTAAAGAGCTGTTTGTTCATGTGAAATTTCAAGTTGGCGAATAAAACGACAAGAGACTGTCGACGAAAGTAGGTGGGCGCCTGCGGCATTGAAGTTTCGTTGTCACTTCTCATCCCGCAACCCATACCACTGGTACAAAATGCGCTGACCCAGTCGGCGAAACGGCGCCAGCGCAGGTGAGCGAAGCACACCAAACAGATTTGGTGGCTGTAGTGGCGAGTCATAAATGGGCAATTTGAACACTGGCTGCCCCGCATCCTTACCCGCCACGCGTTCAGCCAGGCGCTTGCCCGCCCAGGTTGAGAACGCCACGCCGTTACCGCCATAGCCGACCGCGTACCAGACGCTTTGTGCCAGATCTGGCTGGGTGATGCGCGGCATCATGTCGTGGCTGACGTCGACCCAGCCCCACCATGAGTAGTCGATCTGAATCCCCGCCAGCGGCGGGAACTTGCGCGCAATGGCATCCGTCAACAACTTCAAGTGCTTGGGGTGTTGTGCGTCAGCCCCATGGATGGCACTGCGGCTGCCAAGCTGCAGGCGGTTGTCGGGCAGCAGCCGGTAATAGAAGCGCAGGGTGCGCGTGTCGGTCAGGAATGTTTTCGAAAGAAAGTTGGTGGCTTTTAATTCGGCATCAGTTAAAGGCCGCGTGACTACCGTGTTCGACAATATCGGCATGATCTTGTTTTTCAGCAGCGGGTTAAGCGTCTGCCCGGTGTAGCCACCCGTGCACACCGCCACCCGCTTGGCGCGCACTGTGCCGCCGGGTGTGCGCAGGTGATGAATGCCGTTGATGGTTTGCCAGCCCTGCACCGGGCTGGCAGTGTGCACACTGACCCCCAGCGCACGCGCCCGCGCAATCAGACCGAAGGTGAATTTCAGCGGGTGGATTCCCACGCCCTCAAGCTCCAGCATGGCGCCAGACGTGTCGCGTTCATCACAATAATTGGCGCGGACTTCCTCGGCGCTCAGCAAGCGCGGTTGGTAGCCGAAGACCTCGCGCCGCACGCTGGCCTCCTGGCGCAGATAGGCCAGTTTTTCAGGTCGGTGTGCCAAGTACAGATGGCCACCCGCGTTGGCATCGCAATCAATCTGCGTCGTCAAGTGCTTGAAGTTCTCATAGCCGGTGCGAATCTCCGCATCAAGCTGCTTGGCCACATCCAGCCCCCAGCGCTCAATCCATTGCGAACGGGTCAGTCGCCCGGCGGCGTTCTGCCCCTGGCCGCCATTGCGGCTGGAACAACCCCAGGCGGTTTGGTTGGCCTCCAGCACCAGCGCCCGAATGCCATGTTCCTGCGCCAGGTACAGCGCGGTTGAAATGCCCGTTGAGCCTGAGCCAATGATTGCCACGTCTGCATCCACATCCCCGGTAATCGGGCCATCATCCAGCGGGGGTGCGCCCGCGCTGGCGACCCAGTAGCTGGGCGCGTAGTCGGAGCCCGCACCGGGATCAGGTGACACCAACGGGTCGTAGTGCGGGTTGTAAGGCTTTGCCAATGTTGTTCCCCGGTTGACATCAAAGACTCAAATAGTAGGCAAACCGGAGTCGGCGGGGAACGACGGATTTCAAGCATCGATCCTTGAAAAACGCATAAGCGAAATCCGTTTTAGCTTATGCGGATTTCTTCGTTGGCTATTTCACTGTTGTCCAGCACAGTCGACCACGCATCAAGTGGCTCAGCCGCTTGTCCTCTCACATTGATCAAGCAGACACGATGACCCTTGCCAACTTTCCTCTTCGCGCCATGACTTTGGCCACTGCGCTTCTTGCCCCGGTACTGGCCAATGCCACCAACGGCTACTTTTCTCACGGCTACGGTGCCAAGTCGCTTGGGCTTGCCGGCGTGGGCATTGCCTTGCCACAAGACGGCCTGGCAGCTGCGACCAACCCGGCGGGAACTGCTCTGGTGGGCAGCCGGCTTGACCTCGGGCTGACGGTGTTTGCGCCCAGCCGGGGGGCTGACATTGCCGGTAACGCCTTTGGCGCGGACGCCAGTTACAGCGGCAACAGTTCCAGCACGTTTTTGATCCCCGACTTTGGCTACACCCGCCAGATCGATCCCAATTTGGCGGTGGGTTTGGCCGTCTATGGCAACGGTGGCATGAACACCGACTACAGCCAAAATCCCTACTCCCGTTTCGGCGCCACCGGTGCGGCCGGCATCAATCTGGAGCAGCTGTTTATTTCGCCTTCCGTCGCCTACAAGGTCAATGAAACACACACCTTTGGCGCAGCGCTTAACCTGGCCTACCAGCGTTTTGAAGCCAAGGGCGTTGGTTTGTTTGCGGGCTTTTCATCAGCACCCGGCAACGTGAGTGACCAGGGCGTGGACAGCACGACCGGCGTGGGCGTGCGACTGGGCTGGATCGGCAAAGTCACACCGCAACTCACACTGGGTGCCACCTGGGCTTCAAAAATATCCGGCAAGTTTGACAAATACAAAGGCTTGTTTGCAGATGGCGGCGGCTTTGATGTGCCCGAAAACTATGGTGTGGGCCTGGCGTTTGAAGCGACACCCAACTGGACGCTGGCCGCTGATGTGCAAACCATTCGCTACAGCCAGGTGGGATCGGTTGGCAACTCTGCCGCCAGCCTGTTCACTGGCCAGGCACAACTGGGCGCCGCCAATGGCCCCGGCTTTGGTTGGCGTGACCTCACCGTTCTCAAGCTGGGTGTGAGCCACAAGCTGCGCTCTGACCTGACACTGCGCGGCGGCGTCAGCTTTGCCAACCAGCCCGTACCGGAGTCTGAAACTTTTTTCAACGTTTTGGCCCCTGGCGTGGTTAAGAACCACCTGACGCTGGGTGCGACCTGGACGACACCCGGTGGCGGTGAACTTAGCGGTTTCTTTGCGCACGCCTTTGGCGAGACGGTCAACGGCGTCGGATCAATACCACCGGGCAACCCGCCAGCTGGGTTTGGTGGTGGCAATGCCAACGTTCGTCTGAAAGAAAACCTCATCGGCGTCTCTTACGGCTGGAAGTTCTGAGGCACGACCCAAGCAAGGCGCACCATGAATAATTTCACGCCCGTCTCCGCCCTGGTCGGTGGTGTGTTAATCGGCTTGTCGGCCAGCCTGCTGCTCTGGGTCAATGGCCGCATTGCAGGCGTTAGTGGCGTTTTGGGGGGCCTGCTGCCACCGCGCGCAGGCGAGCAGACATGGCGCCTGCTCTTTTTGGCTGGGCTGGTGCTCGGCGCGGGTGGCTACCTGGCTTTGACCGGTACGCCAGCGCCCATCCGGCAGGGCTTTCCGGTGCCCTTGCTGCTATTGGCTGGCTTTTTGACCGGGTTTGGCACCACGCGGGCCAATGGCTGCACCAGCGGCCACGGGGTGTGCGGACTGGCGCGTCTGTCTCTGCGCTCCTTGGCGGCCACCGTCACGTTTTTAGGGTTTGCCATTGTCACCACCTATGTGGTACGCCATGTCGTGAGGGTGAGCGCGTGAGCCTCCCGAACTCTGTCTTGCGTGGCGCCAGCAGCCTGGTCGCTGGTGTCATATTTGGGGTGGGCTTGGCCGTGGCGCAAATGACCGATCCCACCAAAGTGCTGGATTTCCTGGATGTGACCGGGGCCTGGGATGCCAGCTTGTTGTTTGTCTTGGGCGGTGCAGTCGTCTTCAGCGCGGTTTTTTTTTGTTGGGTCCTGCGCAAATCAACGCCTGTTCTTGACGAACACTTTCATTGGCCAAAGTCGGCTGCCATCGACGCCCGTCTGATCTGCGGCTCGGCCATTTTTGGCGTCGGCTGGGGCATCGCCGGTTACTGCCCCGGCCCGGCCATTGCCTCGCTGGGGTTTGCCAACCCCGAGGCGCTGTGGCTGATGCCTGCGCTGCTGGTCGGCGCTGCCTTGCAGCGCTGGATTGACCAGTTCGACCACCCAAGGGCAGCGTGGCAAACCACATCATTAGATGTTTAGGCTATTTAGAACTGAATATTTAGTCGTTTGTGTTTTGACGGCCCGCCTTTAAAGTGCTTTCCAACGCCTTTAGCCATCATTTACCACAAAGACGACCCAAACCAAGAGACGGAAAAGGATTTTCATCATGCCCACTGCAACTGAAACAACCAATCTGACCGACGCGCTCGAATCCGTGCGCGCTGTGGCCCTGTCTACCGGCCTGTCCCATGCGGGGAGCGTCCCCCCCAAACTGGCCTGGGCCCTGGTTGAAGCCGGTGAGGCGGTACTGGTGGATGTACGCACTGCGGAAGAGCGCAAGTTTGTTGGCCACGTTCCCGGCAGCCTGCATGTGGCGTGGGCCAGCGGCACCGCCATGACGCGCAACCCGCGCTTTGTGCGCGAGTTGGAGGCCAAAACCGGCAAAGACGCCACCGTCCTGCTGCTGTGCCGCAGCGGCAAACGCTCGGACCTGGCAGCCGATGCGGCGGCCAAAGCTGGGTTTACACGCGTCTTCAATGTGCTCGAAGGCTTTGAAGGCGAAATTGACGATCAGCAGCACCGGGGCGGTGACGGCGGCTGGCGCTCGCACCAGTTGCCCTGGATTCAGGATTAACTCGTTGAAGACTCAATAAAGGAATCCTCATGACCCACTTCTACGCCGACAACTCGCTCTCCATTGGCCACACACCTCTGGTCAAGCTCAACCGCGTCACCGATGGTGCCGGAGCCACGGTGCTGGCCAAAATCGAAGGCCGCAACCCGGCCTACTCGGTCAAATGCCGCATTGGTGCGGCACTGGTGTGGGACGCTGAAAAACGTGGTGTTCTCAGTGCCGGCAAAGAGCTCGTGGAGCCCACCAGCGGCAACACCGGCATTGCGCTGGCTTTTGTCGCGGCAGCCCGCGGCATCCCGATCACGCTGACCATGCCCGACACCATGAGCATCGAGCGGCGCAAGCTGCTGCTGGCTTACGGCGCCAAACTGGTGCTCACCGAAGGCGCCAAAGGCATGAAAGGTGCGATTGCCAAGGCCGAAGAGATAGCAGCCAGCGATCCCAAATACGTCTTACTGCAACAGTTCACTAACCCCGCCAACCCGGCGATTCATGAGCAAACCACCGGGCCAGAAATCTGGCAGGATACGGATGGCAAGATCGACATTCTGGTCTCAGGCGTAGGAACCGGCGGCACCATCACTGGCATCTCGCGTTTCATCAAGAAGACCCAAGGCAAGGCCATCACATCGGTCGCCGTAGAGCCCACGGCCAGCCCGGTGCTGACCCAGGCCCGCGCCGGTGAAGAAATCAAGCCCGGCCCCCACAAGATTCAGGGCATTGGCGCCGGCTTTGTGCCTGGCGTGCTGGATTTGTCGCTGGTGGACGCAGTCGAACTTGTATCCAACGAAGAAGCAGTTGACTTTGCGCGCCGCCTGGCGCGCGAGGAAGGCATTCTGGCTGGGATTTCCTGCGGTGCGGCGACCGCCGTAGCGGTACGCCTGGCCAAGCGGCCTGAAAACGCGGGCAAAACCATCGTTGTGATCCTGCCTGATTCCGGTGAGCGCTACCTGAGCTCGGTGTTGTTTGAAGGCATCTTTGATGCGAGCGGCGCAGCAGTGCCAGCAGCAGCAGGACTTGCCGCATGAGCGTCGTGGCCATTAAGTCGGTGGCGGCGCGAGCGCCCCTGTTTGACCTGCGCAAGGTGGTCTCGGAACTGGCGGCGGTGCGCCAACGCTGGCGAGAATCCCAGCAACGCTCGACCGAGCCAGGTGGGCGCGAGCTTCCTTCGCGCGACGCGTTGGCGCATGTCATCGATGGCCTGCGTGGCGTGTTGTTTCCGATGCGGTTGGGGCCACCCGACCTGCGCCAGGAAAGCGAAGATTTCTTTGTAGGCCATACTTTGGACAGCGTATTGCACGCGCTGCTGACCCAGGTCCGACTGGAATTGCACTACGGTGCCCGCCATCTGGTAACTCCAGACCTGAGTGCTCTCGAAGAACAGTCCATCAACATCGTTCGTAATTTCTCGCTGGCTTTGCCAGACATACGCTCGCTGCTCGACAGCGATGTACTCGCTGCTTTCGATGGCGACCCGGCGGCACACAGTGTCGATGAAGTGCTGCTGTGCTACCCCGGCATTCTGGCCATGATTCACCATCGGCTGGCGCATCAGCTCTACGTGCTGGGTGTACCGCTGCTGGCCCGCATCGTGGCCGAATTGGCGCATGGTCAGACTGGCATTGACATTCACCCCGGTGCGACGATTGGCTCGGGTTTGTTCATTGACCACGGCACGGGTGTGGTGATTGGTGAGACCGCTGTCATTGGCCAGCGCGTTCGCATTTACCAGGCCGTCACCTTGGGTGCCAAGAGTTTTCCATCGGACGAGTCCGGCAATCCAGTCAAAGGCTTGCCGCGTCACCCGATTGTGGAAGACGACGTGATGATTTATGCCGGGGCCACCGTGCTCGGGCGCGTCACTTTGGGGCGCGGCGCCAGCATTGGCGGGAATGTGTGGGTGACGCACGACGTAGCACCTGGCGCGCACATTACCCAGGCGCGCTCGCTACATGACGCGGTTGGTGGCTAAAGCCCACAACCGTCTATTGCGATGAACCAGATCGTCAGCAGTTTTGGTACCACGGTGCGCCAGCTCCGTGAACAGCGTGGCTGGTCACAAGAAGCGCTGGCCGAGCAGGCCGACCTGAACCGCTCTTACGTCGGTGAACTGGAGCGCGGGCAGGCTATTCCCTCACTGTTGACGCTCAAAAAACTAAGCATGGCGCTCGATGTGAGCCTGAGCAATTTGCTGGCCCACACGGAGCGAATCACCCAAACCCGGCTGGTCAGGGGCATCGAATTGACGGCTATAGCATGTTGATCGATGGCTCCAGCCTGCCGACACTCTCATTTTTTACCTTAACGCATCACGGAGTCATTCATGACCAAACACATTGCACACACCACGCTCGGTGACAACGCTGCGCGCCAACTTGCCAACGCCACCAAAACCACGGCACAACTTTCCACTATTTCGCCGCGCTGGCTGACGCACTTGCTGCAATGGGTGCCGGTAGAAGCGGGTATTTTTCGCCTGAACACGGTCAAAGACCCGGAGTCCATCAAGGTCACCTGCACCGCGCGCCAAACAGAAAACCAGTTGCCACGTACCTTTGTTGACTACGACGAAAAACCGCGTGAATTCTTCCTGAACGCCGTCAGCACCATTCTGGATGTCCACACCCGAATTTCTGACCTCTACAGCAGCCCGCACGACCAGATCAAGGAACAACTGCGCCTGACCATCGAGACCATCAAGGAAAACCAGGAAAGCGAACTCATCAACAACCCGGATTACGGACTGCTGTCGCAAGTGACCGATGAACAGCGTATCTTCCCGCTCACCGGCGCGCCCACACCGGACGATCTGGACGAGCTGCTGACCAAGGTCTGGAAGGAACCCGCTTTCTTCCTGGCACACCCCGCTGCCATTGCTGCCTTTGGCCGTGAAGCCACCCGCCGTGGCACACCACCACCAACCGTGAGCCTGTTTGGTTCGCAGTTTGTGACTTGGCGCGGCATCCCCCTGATTCCCTCCAACAAGATTGCTGTGGCCGATGGCAAAAGCAAGATTTTGCTGCTGCGCGTGGGCGACAAACGCCAGGGCGTGGTGGGATTATTCCAACCCGGTTTGCCTGGCGAACAAAGCCCGGGTTTGTCGGTACGCTTCATGGGCATCAACGACCAGGCCATATCGAGCTACCTGATCTCCTTGTATTGCTCGTTGGCGGTGCTCACCCCTGATGCGCTGGCCGTGCTGGACGATGTCGAAATCGGCAAGTACCACGATTACGCTGACACTTACAAGTAATCTGCCGTGACTACCTCTGGTTTCATCCCCACTTCAGGGGCGCAGCCACCGTTTGACCCGGCGTTGCTGGCGAGCATGGCATCCGCCATGTTTGGCACACTACCGGGCGAGCAGGCCAGAACTGCAGGCATACAGGCGCCGGTCAATCTGGCGCCTGCTGGATCACCCTTGGTGAGCCCGGCGGGCTTTGGGCCCGGTGTGCCTGGCACACCCATTCCACAAGGGTTGGTGCCCGGCACCAACCTGATTCCAGCGTCGCCCACGCCCGTGCTGTCTATGGCACACCGGGCGCCTGCGTTGCTGCCGCATGCGCAAGCGGGTAACGGCTTGCCTGACAACGTGGTAACGCAATTGCCTGCGTATGAGCCACGTTTTGGCGGTGGTGCGCTGGGCGTGCCGGAGGCCTCGGGCGCCTCTGCGTCTGAAGCCACGCGCGAGCCCGCAGTCAGTGCCTCACCGTTTTACTTTGTGAGCGACAACTATGGACACCCGTCTGCTGGCGGCTTGCCCACGGGGGTTCCCATCCACGACGGTTTTGCGCAACCCACCTTCGCACCAGCCGACGATAGCGCCGCTCCTACTGCCTTTGGCACTGCCGCACCGGCGCATCTGGATGCCGCAGCGCCAGCGCCTGCCGGGGTGATCTCGTCAGAGCCTAAGTACTATTTTGTTGATTCGGTCGTGCTGCCCAGTGGTTATGTGACCCCCGCCAAACTCCAGCCGCACGCCACTGCGCCACTGGCAGGCGCGGGGCAACACCCACCGTTTGATGTGAATGCCATCCGGCGGGATTTCCCGATCCTGCAGGAGCGCGTCAACGGCAAACAACTGGTGTGGTTTGACAACGCCGCCACCACGCAAAAGCCGCAATCGGTGATTGACCGCTTGTCGTACTTTTACGCGCATGAGAACTCCAACATCCATCGCGCCGCCCACGAGTTGGCCGCCCGCGCCACCGATGCCTATGAAGGTGCGCGTGAAAAAGTGCGCGCCTTCATCAACGCGCCCGATGTCAACGAGGTGATCTTTGTGCGCGGCACCACCGAGGCCATCAATCTGGTGGCCAAAAGCTGGGGCGCTCAACATGTGGGCGAGGGCGACGAGATCATCGTCAGCCACCTGGAGCACCACGCCAACATCGTTCCGTGGCAACAACTGGCAGCCGCCAAAGGGGCCAGACTGCGCGTGATCCCGGTGGACGATTCGGGCCAGGTGCTGCTGGACGAATACGCCAAGCTGCTCAACGACCGCACCAAAATCGTGTCGGTGACGCAAGTGTCCAACGCGCTTGGAACGATCGTGCCCGTCAAGCAAATCGTCGAGATGGCGCACCGCGCCGGGGCTGTTGCGCTGGTCGACGGCGCACAGTCGGTCTCGCACATGCAGGTGGACGTGCAGGACATCGGCGCCGACTTCTTTGTGTTCTCCGGCCACAAGGTGTTCGGCCCGACCGGCATCGGCGCGCTGTGGGGAAAACAGGCAGTGCTGGAAGACATGCCACCCTGGCAAGGCGGCGGCAACATGATTGCCGACGTGACGTTTGAAAAAACCATCTACCAGCCCATTCCCAACAAGTTTGAGGCCGGCACCGGCAACATTGCCGACGCGGTGGGCCTGGGCGCCGCGATTGATTACGTGACGCGCATCGGCATGCACAACATCGACCGCTACGAGCATGAGTTGCTGTGCTACGGCATGCAGCAGCTCGCCACCATCCCCGGCGTTCGCCTGGTTGGCACCGCCAAGGAAAAAGCCAGTGTGATGTCGTTTGTGCTGGCTGGCTACAGCACCGACGAAGTGGGCAAAGCGCTCAACGAAGAAGGCATTGCCGTTCGTACCGGCCACCACTGCGCGCAGCCGATTGTGCGGCGCATGGGGCTGGAGACCACGGTGCGGCCATCGCTGGCGTTTTACAACACCTTTGAAGAAGTTGACCTGCTGGTGGCGGTGGTGCGGCGGCTGGCTGCAGCGCGAGCGCACTGACCTGTCCGTTGCCTATGCCCTCCACGCTGACGATTTTTGAAGCACCTGAGCCGTGGAGGCTGCCCGCAGGGGGTGTGGCAAACGCTGCACCCCCTGCGCATTTGTCGTTGCCGGATTTCGAGGATGTACCGCTGTGGACACGTTTTCTGGCAGATTGGTGCAAGCCGGATCAAAGGGCTCCGCGTGCCGGGTACCTGGGCGATGGCGATGCGCGCGAAATTGTGGTGCTGCACAACGGCTGCGTGTTGCGTTCCGTGTTTCAGCCCATCCTGAGCGCATCCGGGTTGTCTTCTGTGGCTTTTGAGGCCTTGGTCAGGGCGCAACAGTTGCACAACGGCCGGGTGGTGTCGCCCGATGAACTGTTCTCGCGCCACGGCTTGCCGGCCCAGGGAATGCTGCTGGATCGAATTTGCCGCTTCATTCATCTGCTGAACTTTGAGCGCCAGTCGCCCGACTCAGCAGCGCTGTATCTGAACGTGGCCACAGCGCACCTGCAAGCCTTACAGCCAGGGCAGCACGGGTCGTTCATGAGTGCCGTCCATGCGTTGTGCCCATTGCCGCCCCATCGCATCATTCTGGAAATCATCGAAACCCAATTTGATGACCGCGACGCGCTGGCCGGGATTGTGGACGCCTTCAAACAGCGCGGCTACCGGGTGGCGATTGATGATTTTGGTGCGCGCCACTCCAACTTTGACCGGCTGTGGGCACTGACCCCTGACATTGTCAAAATTGACCGTGAACTGCTGCTGCAAGCCGACAGCAACCCGCGGGTGCGTAAAATTTTGCCCAAGGTGGTTGAGATCATTCATGACCTGCAAGCCAACGTGGTCTGCGAAGGTATTGAAACTGCGCAACAACACCAGTTGGCCCTGTCCTCAGGCGTTGACTTGGTGCAAGGCTACTTTTTTGCCCGACCTGCACGTGACTTGCATACATAACGCAGGTCAATATTCTGCTTGGGAATGCAGTCGCGTGCTTCCCGTAGCCTTCCACAACGCAGATGCTTTCATTCAATGACCTTCTGTCAGCGTGACGTTTCCCTATAGGCAGCGATCTAAATGTTGAACTAGCTGGCGCTTATCCATTTCGCTGCGCATCAATTGGTGGCATCAATGTCCGGAATCAGGCAGGCATTTCAACAAACTGGACTTCGGCTATGGGCACGATGCGGCCAATATGAATGACTGCTGGCAGGTCGCCATAACTCGAAAATTGAATCGCCAGTGAGCTGCCAGGATGCTGATGGACCAGTTCCACGCCCGCTACCTTGTGCTGCGAGCCGCCCGTGCCCAACGGTACCTTGAGCTGAACCGGCCGCCTTTCCGGGAGGTATTTCGGGATGAGACTGCGGTGATCTACGCGCTGAATTGAAGCCAGGATCCGTTGTCAAGGAGTCGCCATGCAGTCCTGGCGGAATAAGCGCAAGCAGATATGATGTCAGGAGTTTTCGTGCATGACTGTGGTCAGGTCATGCATCCTGATACTGTTCAAGGCGCTGAAGGTCAAAACACCCAACCAATCGCACCAACTTACCCTGTTGTAGGGGCACGTTTCAAAATAAACACCAATGAAATCGGGGGCTTACGTCTGCAACTGTCGAACTCGGGAGTTCTGACTGGAGGAATTTGAAGTGGCCATCGGGGTGCCCTGGGTTCATGAAAGTTAGGTGTCAACCGGCTTTGGAAATCCAGTCACGTAGCCTGGTGCCGAAGAGCCACAACTCGCTTGATTTGGGGAATCACCAAAGTCTCAAGTCCTGTTACTCCATGTGTTTGGGCAATCACTTTTTCGTCTACTATCAACGCGAAATATGGCGTGCCGTGACAGCGAATTTTTGAAGGCTCACCATTTGGTCCCCGCAAAGCAAGTGGCGCAAGTTCAGGTGGCAATACGCTTGCAACGCTCGAAGCTGCACGATATGAACCTAAAAATGCTTTTTGGTAAATGATTTCCGAGAATTCAGGAAGTTGGATGGCCATTAGATTTTTCCGCCCAAAGTACTCAGCCTGATAACCTCTGCAGGCTGGACAGTCAGATGCACTGACGTATAGAAGGACGATTCGTGAATTGTTGCGGATGACCAACGACGCCAGTTTTGCGGATGCCTGACTGGCCTGTCGGAGTTCGGCCAATTCGCTGACAGGTAACTTGGTCAACCTGACTGGAACCTGTTTTCCCTTTGTGCTTTTGAACTGTCCCAAGACAGCCGCCTCATCGGCATTGAGCACAACGGAAATTTGTGAATCAGCAGGCGTCAGAAATCGAATTCTGATGGTGTCACCCTCAACGGTTGCCTGCCACTGGCGCACAGGCTTGGCTGAGCCGTCAATGTAGCCGTAGGAAGTATTTTCAACCTCAAGGCGGTCGCCGTTTAGTTTCACGCCCGACAATGTAAGGAAGCGATCTCGCGACTCTCCTTCAAGCGATACCAGCCAAGCGCCTTCAATCAACCATGCAGGGTCAACGAGTTTGGCGGCAACTGCACCCTCACAAACTGCGACTCCCAATGGGACGCTGGCAATGTATCGTAGAACTGAACGACGGTTCATTTTGTACTCCTGGGTTGGAGCTACCTCCACAGTAGCATGTGTGTGTTCATCGAATCTGAAGTGATTCTGCTATTCGCGAGGACTCAAGTCAAACGTAATTCTGGCTGTATAGGTGTGCTACGGCAACCAGGACATCATTGAAATCTGCGAGAAACACCATCGTCGCTACCTGCCGCGTTTGCGCAAAACGGCCAATGTCAAACGGCTCATCGAGCGCCTGTTCAACCGCCAGGACTGGAGCGCCGCCAATGAGGCCAGCCAGGGCTGGCAAGCCATCGAGGACCAGTACGCCTGCCCCTCGTGCGACACCCGGCGCATAGACGAGACGGCGGCGCACCTGGCCGGACTGCAATTGGGTTGCCAGAAAGCGGGTACTGGTGGCCGACTCCTTGCGCTGGACTGCCGACCGACATCGGCGAAAACTGATTGTCATCCCCGAATGACCGGTGTCGAGTATTGGGGCCGGGGAAATGACGAAATTGGACCCCCCGACGCCAATGACCGGTTACGAGAAATCAACTCGGCGCCACGCTTCGCCGCGACCGACAGCTTCCGCTGCTCAAGAGCCCGTCAACCAAGAACACTGGCGTCCTCGGTCGAACGACAGCTTCCGAGTTTCTGGAGCCCGCGAATGCCAAAACTGGACCAGCAGCGGCAATGACCGGTTCGGAGAACTCGACAGAAATTCCTGACTCGCGGCGAAGGTCCGGTTACGCTGCGCTGCCGACAGCCAAATTGAAGAATCGATTTTCGTCCGTGGGTGACTGCTTACGAAATTCTGGTCCTGAAAACGAATGTCGGCTTTCCGCCAAGGCGAAGGTCGGCTTACGAGAATTCGTTGGATTTCTTGGGGTTTCGGCGAAGGGCAGGTATGTGTCTGTTGAAGTCAGTGGCCGGGAAAATCAGCATTTCTTAGCTCGGTGACTCCAAGAGACACAAAGCCGACGTAGACCGGATCCGCATGAACCCCACCGGAAAGTGGGAAAGCTGACTTTCAATTTCGCCGGAAGCAGTCGCTCACCGCCAGTGCCAAAAACATGGAAGCAGTCGGCCAAATGGGGATGCTAATTTTCTTGGCTGTCCGGCTCCTGGGCAGCGCTTGCAGTCGTTCAGGTTTAGCCGGCGACTTTTGGCTCCCGACCAGAATGGCCCGTCGGTTGTAGTGCTGCAAAGCGGCCGGTCGTCGGTGCTCCCGGCCCAGCTTGATTTCCAAGGATCATTTACCCTGAA
>Ga0209913_1000590_pt1 | contig 28937 bp, 18 predicted proteins | sample PersoiDNA2013203_FD_185805 | JGI IMG/M metagenome (GOLD analysis project Ga0209913, IMG submission 185805) | Permafrost soil microbial communities from the Arctic, to analyse light accelerated degradation of dissolved organic matter (DOM) -... | ecosystem: Environmental > Terrestrial > Soil >... | reverse complement strand
CCCTGAATACACCGCCTTTTACGGCCAACCGCTTCCGGACGCCTTCATCCAGCCTCGTGAAAATGAGCGAGCATGCCGTGCCTAATGGCGAGCAATTCATCGCCAATACCACGCCCGATGCGCTGGGTGTTTATCGAGTGACGGACAGCGAGGGCAAGCGCTGGAACTTTGTCCGCCATACCGATGAAACAGGCAGCAGCAAGGTATTCGAGATCGAAAGCCGTTACCGGATGGGGGACAGCGCAACGTCGATTATCAGCCCCGCGACCGGCAGGGCGGTGATGCGCGTCCATCCTGGCCGTGACGGCGAATGGGTAAGGGCGCCGGCAGATGGCGGCATGAAATGGCCATGGCAACGCTCGGTTTCGCCGACGCCAAGTGATGACCCGAAAATACCTCGCAAACCTTCAGACGGTTTCGAAATCCTGGGCAATCCAAAAACAAGTGGCGCCGACAAGTTTGATGAACTCTTGGTCTCCGACGGCAGTAGTGACTATCAACAATCGGTGAGTAACCTTGAAGAGGCGGGGGTCCTCAAAAGAAAACTCTCGCTCTCCTGGACCGTCAAGGAGAAAGAGTTCGAAGTTTATCCAAGCGAAAAAGCGCAGGTGACTGAACATAGTTCAACGCCCTACTCGCCAAACTTTATAAAGGACTTGAACCGTGACCGTTATACCGTCCGAATAAAGGAGCGCGATGGCTACACCACTATAGAGTTGAACGGCAAGGGAAGCGCTGAAGGTGAAACCTTAAGCAAACGCCTACGGCAGTTTGAGGATGCCATCAGCAACCCGGCTTTACGAACACGCATATCCGAAGTGGCCCATCAAGGCAGCGTCGCGCCTATATCAGTGGAGATGAAAATTAACCGACTGCAAGAACATGTCGGTTTTTCCGGCAAGGACACGCACTATTTAATCACCTACGACCCTGCACTCAACGAGGCTCAGGTGCGACTCGACGCTGAATACCAACTGAGCGATCTGAATAACGACTCAGCTCCTATTCCCAATGTGGATACCACCGCAGAAAGAACCTTTACGATCAGAGAAAACAACGAACTGAGCGACGATGGAAACCCCTACGCCATCGATAAGAACGCTCCATTCACCATCAGCATTTCGAGTATTTCTGACCTGGAATAACCCGACAGCTACCTGACAAGCCTGAACGGCGGTAACCTCGGTGACCGCCGTTTTTTCGTTCGGGCAGTGTTATATGCCAACCATCTCAGGGGTATCCATGGACAGAATCACCTTCAAACCACTGCTCTTCGCCGCCGGCCTGCTGGCCTTTATGCCGATGGCCCAGGCCGCCAGCACCCTGGTCTACTGTTCCGAAGCCAGCCCCGCCGGTTTCGACCCCAGCCAGTACACCAGCGGCACCGATTTTGATGCCTCTGCCGAAACCGTGTTCAACCGCTTGACCCAGTTCAAGCGCGGCGGCACCGAAGTCGAAGCCGGCCTGGCGACAAGCTGGGAGGTCTCCAACGACGGCCTGGCGTATACCTTCCACCTGCGTGATGGCGTCAAGTTCCACACGACCGATTTCTTCACGCCTACCCGCGACTTCAACGCGGATGACGTGCTGTTCACCTTCAACCGCCTGCTGGATGCCCAAAGCCCGTTCCGCAAGGCCTATCCTTCCGAGTCGCCCTATTTCACCGACATGGGTTTGAACACCACGATCAAAAGCGTCGACAAACTGGACGAGCACACCGTGCGTTTCAACCTGAACAACGTCGATGGCTCGTTCGTACAGAACCTGGCAATGAGCTTCGCCTCGGTGCAATCCGCCGAATACGCAGCCCAGCTATTAAAGGAAGGCAGGGCCGAAGACATCAACCAGAAACCGGTGGGCACCGGGCCGTTTGTATTCAAGCGCTACCAAAAGGACTCGCAGATTCGCTATGTCGCCAATAAACAGTATTGGAAACCCGAGGATGTGAAGCTCGACAACCTGGTGTTCGCGATCACCCCGGACGCCGCGTCGCGCCTGCAGAAACTCAAGGCCGGCGAATGCCAGGTCAGCGGCTACCCGCGCCCCGCCGATATCGAGGTGATGAAACAAGACCCCAACCTGCGTGTGCTGCAACAAGCGGGGTTCAACCTCGGCTTTCTGGCCTACAACGTGACGCATCCGCCGCTGGATCAACTCAAGGTGCGCCAGGCCTTGGACATGGCCATCGATAAACCCGCGATCATCAAGGCCGTGTACCAGAGCGCCGGACAATTGGCGCAGAACGCATTGCCTCCCGCGCAGTGGTCTTATGACCCGACGATCAAGGATGCCCCCTTTGACCCGACCAAGGCGCGGGCGCTACTAAAAGAAGCAGGAGTTGCACCCGGTACTACCATCAACCTGTGGGCAATGACCGTACAGCGCGCCTCCAATCCGAATGCGCGAATGTCGGCACAAATGATCCAGCAGGATTGGGCAAAGATCGGCATCAAAGCCAACATCGTCAGCTATGAGTGGGGCGAGTACATCAAGCGCGCCAAAAATGGCGAGCACGATGCGATGATTTACGGCTGGACCGGCGATAACGGCGACCCGGATAACTGGCTCGGCGTTCTTTACAGTTGTGCCGCGGTGAAGGGCAGCAACTACGCCAAATGGTGTAACCCCGCCTACGACAAACTGGTGCAGCAGGCCAAGGTCAGCAGCGACCGCGAGCAGCGTATCAAGTGGTATCAGCAGGCGCAGAAAATACTTAAAGAACAAGTACCTATAACGCCTATTGCGAACTCGACGGTTTTCCAGCCGCTTCGAAAGGAAGTGCAGGACTTCAAGATCAGCCCCTTTGGCCTGACCCCGTTCTACGGCGTGAGTCTAGATAAGTAACAGCAGCGCCCCAACTGAGTGCACAAAACGCCTCAGTTGGGCCTTTTTGGTGCCTCTGTCGCCCCGAAAAAACCCTCCAAATGTATGCATTTGTGTCGCAAGTTTCATATTTGCGACATTCTTGTACGTTCGTACCACTCTTTCACCCTTGCAACCGTTCAGCGTCTTGCAATGGGTATGGCCCCTGCATAAGTATCCGCAGGTCGACTCACGAGGTCGCCCTCACTACTAAAAATGACAACAAATCATGAGGCCAACATGCTTAAACACGCAGTCATTCCGTTACTTGTTAGCGCTGGCCTTATGGCCGCAGCGCCTTTCGCCCAAGCGGCGACTAACCTGGTGTTCTGCTCCGAAGGGAGCCCGGCCGGTTTTGATCCAGGCCAGTACACCACCGGAACAGACTTCGATGCTTCGGCCGAAACCATGTTCAACCGTCTGAGCCAGTTCGAACGTGGCGGCACCGCCGTTGTTCCTGGCCTGGCCACCCGCTGGGACGTGTCCCCGGATGGTCTGACGTACACCTTCCACCTGCGCGAAGGCGTCAAGTTCCACACCACCCCGTACTTCAAGCCCACTCGTGAATTCTCGGCTGACGACGTACTGTTCACCTTCAACCGGATGATCAACAAAGACGATCCATTCCGTAAGGCCTACCCCACAGAGTTCCCGTACTTCACGGACATGGGGATGGACACCAACATCAAGAACATCGAGAAAGTCGATGCCCACACGGTCAAGTTCACCCTTGGCACCGTGGACGCCGCCTTCATCCAGAACCTGGCGATGAGCTTCGCGTCAATCCAGTCGGCCGAATATGCCGCCCAACTGCTGAAAAACGGTACGCCACAGGACATCAACCAGAAGCCTGTCGGCACCGGCCCGTTCGTGTTCAAGAGCTACCAGAAAGACTCGAACATTCGCTACACCGGCAACAAGGACTACTGGAAACCCGAAGACGTGAAGATCGACAACCTGATCTTCGCCATCACCACCGACCCGTCGGTACGCATCCAGAAACTCAAGAAAAACGAATGCCAGATCACCCTGTTTCCGCGTCCGGCCGACCTCAAGGCGCTGGGCGACGACAAGGATTTGAAACTGCCGAACCAGGCCGGTTTCAACCTGGGCTACATCGCCTACAACGTCATGCCGGTGCTCAAGGGCCAGACCGCGCCTAACCCACTGTCCGACCTGCGCGTACGCCAGGCGCTGGACATGGCGGTGAACAAGCAGCAGATCATCGACTCCGTGTACCAGGGCGCTGGCCAATTGGCGGTCAACGCCATGCCGCCGACCCAGTGGTCCTACGACACCACCATCAAAGATGCCCCGCACGACGTCGCCAAAGCCAAGGAACTGCTCAAGGAAGCCGGGATCAAGGACGGCACCGAGATCACCCTGTGGGCCATGCCGGTACAACGTCCGTACAACCCGAACGCCAAGCTGATGGCCGAGATGCTGCAGAACGACTGGAAACAGATCGGCCTGAAGGTCAACATCGTCAGTTACGAATGGGGCGAGTACATCAAGCGCTCCAAAGGCGGCGAGAACCAGGCCATGATCATTGGCTGGAGCGGCGACAATGGGGACCCGGACAACTGGCTGAACGTGCTGTTCGGCTGCGACTCGCTGTCCGGTAACAACTTCTCCAAGTGGTGCGACAAGAAATTCGACGGCATCGTGAAAGAAGCCAAGGCCACGTCGGATGTCGCCAAACGCACCGAGCTGTATAAGCAGGCGCAACATCTCCTCAAAGATGCAGTCCCGATGACACCTATCGCGCACTCGACGGTGTATCAACCCATGCGCAACACCGTACAGGACTTCAAGATCAGCCCGTTTGGTCTGAACTCCTTCTACGGCGTGGGCGTAAGCGGCAAGTAAGGACCGATCGCGGCGACGCTTGATAACGTCGCCGCTATTGCATCCGCCGGACCTGTAGGAAACAGACCACATTCGCGCTCACTGCCGTCCTACGGCAATGAACTTCGATTCGCGGCTCCATTGCCTACAAGGTCAGTCAGATTTTGCGCATTTACTGCGAAGTCCTCGACCCCTAACGTCGTAGGACAGCAGAGGCTCCAATCTGATGGGCACTTGCTGTGTGTGGGATCAGTGATGTCCCCCTGGCCGTAGGCCGGGGTGATTGCTCGCTGATGACAACTACAAACAAGGATCGGGATCGTCATGCGCCATACCACCGTTCTATCCGCAATTTTTGGCACCAGCCTGCTGGCTGTGGCCACGATGGGCCACGCCGCCGAGAAAAAGAGCCTGGTGTTCTGCTCGGAAGGCAGCCCGGCAGGCTTTGACACCGCGCAGTACACCACCGCCACCGACAACGATGCCGCCGAGCCGCTGTATAACCGCCTGGTAGAGTTTGAAAAGGGCGAGACCAACGTCGTACCGGGGCTGGCAACCAAGTGGGATATTTCGCCAGATGGCCTGACCTACACCTTCCACCTGCGCGAAGGGGTGAAATTCCACAGCAATAAAGAGTTCAAGCCCACGCGGGACTTCAACGCCGACGACGTGCTGTTCACCTTCAACCGCATGCTTGACCCCGAGTATCCGTTTCGCAAGGCCTACCCCACCGAGTTTCCGTACTTCAACGGGATGAGCCTGAACAAGAACATCGCCAAGGTCGAGAAAACCGACCCGTACACCGTGGTGATGACCCTGAACACGGTCGACGCGGCGTTCGTGCAGAATATCGCCATGAGCTTTGCCTCCATTCTCTCGGCCGAATACGCCGAGCAGTTGCTCAAGGAAGGCAAGCCCAGCGACATCAACCAGAAGCCGATCGGCACCGGCCCGTTCGTCTTCCAGCGCTACCAGAAAGACTCGCAGATCCGCTACGCAGGCAACAAGCAGTACTGGGACCCGAGCCGGGTCAAGCTCGACCAACTGATCTTCGCCATCAACACCGACGCGTCGGTGCGGGTGCAAAAGCTCAAGGCCGGCGAATGCCAGATCACCCTGCATCCGCGCCCGGCGGATGTCGACGCCCTCAAGGCCGACCCCAAGCTGCAACTGTTGACCAAGCCAGGCTTCAACCTCGGCTACATCGCCTACAACGTGCGCCATAAACCATTCGACCAGCTCGAAGTGCGCCAGGCGCTGGACATGGCGGTGAACAAGCAGAGCATCCTGAACGCCGTGTACCAGGGCGCTGGGCAACTGGCGGTCAACGCCATGCCACCGACCCAGTGGTCTTATGACGACAGCATCAAAGACGCCGCCTACAACCCGGAGAAAGCCAAGGAGCTGCTCAAGGCCGCCGGCGTGAAGGAAGGTACCGAGATCACCCTGTGGGCGATGCCGGTGCAACGGCCGTACAACCCCAATGCCAAGCTGATGGCCGAGATGCTGCAGAACGACTGGGCCAAGATCGGTCTCAAGGTCAAGATCGTCAGCTACGAGTGGGGCGAGTACATCAAGCGCACCAAGAACGGTGAGCACGACATCAGCCTGATCGGCTGGACCGGCGACAACGGCGACCCGGACAACTGGTTGGGCACCCTCTACAGCTGCGACGCCATCGGCGGGAACAACTACTCCATGTGGTGTGACCCGGCGTACGACAAGCTGATCAAGCAAGCCAAGGTCGTCACCGACCGCGAACAACGGACTGTTCTGTACAAACAGGCACAGCAACTGCTCAAAGCGCAGGTGCCGATCACACCCGTCGCCCACTCGACGGTCAACCAGCCGTTAAGCGCCAAAGTCGAAGGTTTCAAAGTGAGCCCCTTCGGCCGCAACGTGTTCTCGGGCGTCAGTATCACCCCATAAGAAAATAACCGGATTGCGGAGAGTGGATAACACTCTTCGGCAAACGTGCAGCCTTCTATTAGGAAATTTCCTACGGCAAACGTTTGCAAGGGCTTGAACGAGTTACACACCAATAGTCGGTTCACCTAAAAAGACCGGCATAAAAAAGAGAACCAAAGGAGCTTCACCCATGAAACTGAGCAGCAAAGCGCTTCTGGCCCTGGCCATCAGCAGCATCACGGCGACCGCCTATGCGGAAACCCAGAGCCAGGACTTCGTTCCTACCACACTGGCCGGCGCCAGCGCCCAAAGCGAGGCCAAGGGCTTTATCGAAGGCTCGAGCCTGGGCGGTACCACGCGTAACTGGTTCTCCAGCGAGAAAAAATTCCGCGGCGAGCGCTTTACCTACGAGAAGCACGGCCAGGAGCGCACCGAAGCGAACCGCACGAACTGGCTGCAAGGCACCATCCTCAACTACTCGTCGGGCTTCACCCAAGGCACCGTGGGCGTGGCAACCGAAGTCGCGGCCTACAACGTAGTGGCCCTGGACCGCAGCAAGCGTGACATCAAGGGCGGTTCCAACCGCACCCTGGCTGACTCCGACGGCGACGCCGTAGGCCAGTGGAGCAAACTGGGCCTGGCCAACGCCAAGTTCCGCGTGTCGAACACCACCTTGACCGCCGGTCGCCAGAACTTCAGCAGCGGCATCATCGACACCATTGGCAACCGTGCGCTGCCTTCGAGCTTCGAAGGTGTGGCAATCAACAGCGAAGAGTTCAGCAACCTGTCGTTCCAGGGCGCCTACTTCGATCGCGTATCGCCACGTACCGAACAGAGCCTGTCGAAATTCCGCAGCGAATACGGCAATGGCAGGCAGGAAGCCGACCACGTCTACACCGCCGGTGTGAACTGGCAGCCACTCAAAAGCCTGAAAACCAGCTTCTTCGGCGCCAACGTCAAGGACTTCTGGAACCAGTACTACTTCGGCGCTACCCATGAACTGGGTGACAGCCAAACCCTGGCCCTGACCACAGGTCTCAACTACTACAAGACCGTCGACGAAGGCAAAAAGTTGATGGGCAAGATCGACAACGATACCTACTCGCTGTCGCTCGGCCTGACCCACCAGGCGCACAGCCTGACCTTCGCGTACCAGGAAGTGAACGGCAACGAGTACTTCGACTACCTGCACGAAACCAACGGTATCTACCTGGCCAACTCCCTGACCTCTGACTTCAACGGTCCGAACGAGAAGTCCTTCCAGGTTGCCTACGGCCTCAACATGGCCGAATACGGCGTGCCAGGCTTGAAGTTCAACATCTACTCGGCTCGCGGCTGGGGCATCGACGGCACTCACTACACCGGCGACGGCGGCGTGAGCAAGTTCGCTTACAACGGCATTCAGGCCCAAGACGGCGAGCATCACCAGGAATACGGCGTGGGTACTTCCTATGCCATCCAAAGCGGTGCCCTGAAGGCCACCACCATTCGTGGCACCTATGTGACTCACCGCGCCAGCGCCAACCAGGCTGACGGCAACATCCGTGAGTTCCGCCTGGTCACCACCATCCCGTTCAACATCCTTTAATCAGCGCCAGGTAGACAGCGGGCTCAGGACGAGCCCGCCCTCTACGCTTGTCTGGTCCCATCGATTGCAGAGGGCTCCGAATGAACATGCTCCCGTTACAAGCTGCCATTGCCGCTGCGCTGTTGAGCGTGGCGGTTGGCATTTCGGCCAAACCGCTGGTGGTCTGCACCGAAGCCAGTCCGGAAGGTTTCGATCCGGTCCTGTACACCACGGCCGTCACCGCCGACGCCGCCGCCGAAACTATGTTCAACCGCCTGGTGGACTTCAAGCCCGGCACCACCGAAGTGATCCCGGCGCTGGCCAAAGACCTCCCGGAAATCAGCGCCGACGGCCTGACCTACACCTTCCACCTGCGTGAAGACATCAAGTTCCACACCACCGACTACTTCAAACCCACGCGCAACCTGAACGCCGACGACGTGCTTTGGAGCTTCCAGCGCCAGTTGGACCCGAAACACCCGTGGCACACCAAGTCGAACGTGGGCTACCCGTACTTTGAAAGCATGGGCTTCAAGGAACTGCTCAAGAGCGTCGAGAAGACCGACGATCACACCGTGGTCTTTACCCTGACGCGCCGTGAAGCACCGTTCCTGGCCGACCTGGCCATGGCGTTTTCCTCGATTCACTCCGCCGAATACGCCGACCAGTTGCTCAAGTCCGGCAAGACCGATGACCTCAACGCCAAGCCGATCGGCACCGGCCCGTTCATCTTCACCCGCTACGCCAAGGACGCCCAGGTGCGTTTCAAGGCCAACCCGGACTACTTCCGCGGCAAGCCACCGGCCGACCCGCTGATCCTGGCGGTCACCACCGACAACAACGTGCGCCTGCAGAAGCTCAAGGCCAACGAGTGTCAGGTCGCGCTGTATCCAAAGCCGGATGACATCCCAAGCATCAAGAAAGACCCGAACCTGAAGATCGATGAACTGGCGGCGATGACCACCAGCTACACCGCCCTGAACACCACCCACAAGTACATGAGCGACCCGCGGGTGCGCCACGCGATCAACATCGCGTTCGACAAGGCCGGCTATACCAAAGCACTGTTTGGCGAAGGCAACGCAGTCGTGGGCACCGGCCCGTATCCACCAACGCTGCTAGGCTTCAGCGACACACTGAAAAACCCGCCACGTGACCTGGACAAGGCCCGCGCCCTGCTCAAGGAAGCCGGCGTACCGGAAGGCACCGAATTCACCCTGTTCACTCGCGCCAACGGCGGCCCGACCAACCCCAACCCAATGATGGGCGCCCAGCGTATGCAGGCGGATCTGGCCCAGGTTGGCCTGAAGGTCAACATCAAGGTCATGGAATGGGGCGAAATGCTCAAGCGCGCCAAAGCCGGCGAACACGACATGGTTTCCGCTGGCTGGGTAGGTGATAACGGCGACCCGGATAACTTCCTCACGCCTAACCTGAGTTGCGATGCCGCCAAAAACGGCGAAAACTACGCGCGCTGGTGTAACGAGGCGTTTCAAGCCTTGATCGACAAGGCCCGCGCAATCGAGGAACCGGCAGCACGGGCTGCGCTCTATGAACAGGCACAGGACGTTTTCGGCAAGGATCAACCATGGCTTCCCATGGCTTACCCGAAACTGTTCACCGCCATGCGCAAAAACGTAGAAGGCTTTACCCAAAGCCCTCTAGGTAACAATAACTTCGCCACCACCCAGGTGAAGTAAATAAGAAAAACGCTCGACACCGTCGACGTTGACGGTGCCGAACCTGCCTAACCGGCTGATTGAGGTACACCACAAGATGTTTAGTTTTATTGCCCGCCGATTGGGATTATTGATCCCCACGTTCTTCGGCATCACGTTGCTGACTTTTGCGTTGATTCGCATGATTCCCGGCGACCCCGTCGAAGTCATGATGGGTGAGCGCCGCGTCGACCCCGAGATGCACGCACAGGCAATGGAACGCCTTGGCCTTAACAAGCCGCTGTATGCGCAATACCTGGACTATATCGGCAAGCTCGCCCAAGGCGACCTTGGCGAGTCCCTGCGCACGCGCACCAGCGTGTGGACCGAGTTCACCGCACTCTTCCCGGCGACCCTGGAACTGTCCATGGCCGCCCTGTTGTTCGCCGGTATCCTGGGCCTGTTGGCGGGGGTGATCGCGGCCTTGAAGCGAGGATCGCTGTTCGACCACGGGGTGATGGGCATCTCCCTCGCGGGCTATTCGATGCCGATCTTCTGGTGGGGCCTGATCCTGATCATGTTCTTCTCGGTGAGCCTGGGCTGGACCCCGGTTTCCGGGCGTATCGACCTGCTCTACGACATCGAGCCACGCACCGGCTTCATGCTGATCGACACCCTGCTGGCCAACGAGCCGGATGCGTTCTGGGACGCCCTGCACCACCTGATCCTGCCGGCTATCGTGCTCGGCACCATCCCGCTGGCGGTGATTGCGCGGATGACCCGCTCGTCGATGCTCGAAGTGCTGCGCGAAGACTACATCCGCACCGCCAAGGCCAAAGGCCTGTCGCCGGCGCGCGTCGTCTTCGTCCACGGCCTGCGTAACGCACTGATCCCGGTCCTCACCGTGGTCGGCCTGCAAGTCGGCACCTTGCTGGCCGGTGCGGTATTGACCGAAACCATCTTCTCGTGGCCCGGCATCGGCAAATGGCTGATCGAAGCCATTGGCGCGCGGGACTACCCGGTGGTGCAAAACGGCATTCTGCTGATCGCCTGCCTGGTGATCGTGGTGAACTTCGTGGTGGATATCCTCTACGGCTTCGCCAACCCACGCATCCGTCACCAGCGCTGAGATCATGACCATGACCACACCCACTCCAGTGTCAGCAGTCGATCAAAGCCTGCTGTACCCGTCCCCGTACAAAGAATTCTGGCAAGCCTTCTCCCAGAACAAAGGCGCAGTTGCCGGCCTGCTGTTTATGCTGCTGATCGTGTTCTGCGCACTCTTCGCCCCCTGGGTGGCGCCGCACAACCCCAGCGAGCAATACCGTGACTTCCTGCTGACCCCGCCGTCATGGCTGGAAGGCGGGCAGATCCAGTTCCTGCTCGGCACCGACGAGCTCGGCCGTGACTTGCTCTCGCGCCTGATCCAGGGCTCGCGTCTGTCGCTGCTGATCGGCTTGTCGTCGGTGGTGATGTCGCTGATTCCGGGCATCCTGCTCGGTCTGTTCGCCGGCTTCTTCCCGCGCCTGCTCGGCCCGACCATCATGCGCCTGATGGACATCATGCTCGCCCTGCCGTCGCTGCTGCTGGCTGTAGCCATTGTCGCGATCCTCGGCCCTGGCCTGATCAACACCGTGATCGCCATCGCCATCGTGTCGCTGCCGTCCTACGTGCGTTTGACCCGCGCTGCGGTGATGGGCGAACTGAACCGCGACTACGTGACCGCCGCCCGCCTCGCCGGCGCCGGCCTGCCCCGCCTGATGTTCATCACCGTGCTGCCCAACTGCATGGCACCGCTGATCGTGCAGGCGACCCTGAGTTTCTCGTCGGCGATTCTCGATGCCGCAGCCCTTGGCTTCCTCGGCTTGGGCGTGCAACCGCCAACGCCGGAGTGGGGCACCATGCTGGCTTCGGCCCGTGACTACATCGAACGCGCCTGGTGGGTCGTGAGCCTGCCGGGTCTGACCATTTTGCTCAGCGTGCTGGCAATCAACTTGATGGGCGACGGCCTGCGCGATGCGCTGGACCCGAAACTCAAGAACGCCGCCTGAGGAGCCTCCCATGTCACTGTTAGAAATCAAGAATCTCAACGTGCGCTTCGGCGACAAGACCGCCGTACCGGTGGTCGATGGCCTCGACATTAGCGTCGACAAAGGCGAAGTCCTGGCGATCGTGGGCGAGTCGGGCTCGGGTAAGTCCGTGACCATGATGGCGCTGATGGGCCTGATCGAGCACCCCGGCATCGTCACCGCCGACGCCCTGAACTTCGACGGCAAAGACATGCTCAAGCTGAGCAACCGCCAGCGTCGGCAAATCGTCGGCAAAGACCTGGCGATGGTGTTCCAGGACCCGATGACCGCACTGAACCCCAGCTACACCGTGGGTTTCCAGATCGAAGAAGTGCTGCGCCTGCATCTGAAGATGTCCGGCAAGCAGGCGCGCAAGCGCGCCATCGAACTGCTGGAAAAAGTCGAGATCCCTGGCGCAGCCAGCCGGATGGACGCCTACCCGCACCAACTGTCCGGCGGTATGAGCCAGCGTGTGGCGATCGCCATGGCGATTGCCGGCGAACCGAAGTTGCTGATCGCCGACGAACCGACCACCGCGCTAGACGTGACCATCCAGGCGCAGATCATGGACCTGCTGCTGGCCCTGCAAAAAGAGCAGAACATGGGCCTGGTGCTGATCACCCACGACCTCGCGGTCGTGGCAGAAACCGCCCAGCGCGTGTGCGTGATGTACGCCGGCCAAGCGGTGGAAGTCGGCCAGGTGCCGCAACTGTTCGATATTCCAGCGCATCCCTACAGCGAAGCGCTGCTCAAGGCGATCCCGGAGCACAGCCTCGGTGCCGCGCGCCTGGCCACACTGCCCGGCATCGTGCCCGGCCGTTATGACCGCCCGCAAGGTTGCCTGTTGTCGCCGCGTTGCCCCTACGTGCAAGACAGCTGCCGCCAGACCCGTCCGGGCCTGGACCCTAAATCGAACAGCCTTGCACGCTGCTTCTACCCCTTGAACCAGGAGGTGGCGTAATGGCCGTCGTTCTTACCGCCCGCGACCTGACCCGTCACTACGAAGTGTCCCGTGGCCTGTTCAAGGGCCACGCCACCGTGCGCGCCCTCAACGGCGTGTCCTTTGAGCTGGAAGCCGGCAAGACCCTCGCGGTTGTAGGCGAGTCGGGTTGCGGCAAATCCACCCTGGCCCGTGCGCTGACGCTGATTGAAGAACCGTCGTCAGGCTCGTTGAAAATCGCCGGCCAGGAAGTCACCGGCGCCAACAAGGCGCAGCGCAAGCAACTGCGCAAAGACGTGCAGATGGTGTTCCAGAGCCCGTATGCCTCGTTGAACCCACGGCAGAAAGTCGGCGATCAACTCGGCGAACCGCTGCTGATCAACACCAACCTGTCCGCCGCCGAGCGCCGCGAAAAGGTCCAGGCGATGATGAAGCAGGTGGGCCTGCGCCCTGAGCATTATCAGCGCTACCCGCACATGTTCTCCGGTGGCCAGCGCCAGCGGATCGCATTGGCCCGCGCCATGATGCTACAACCCAAAGTGCTGGTGGCGGATGAACCGACCTCGGCGCTGGACGTGTCGATCCAGGCCCAGGTGCTTAACCTGTTCATGGATTTGCAGCAGGAGTTCAATACCGCCTACGTGTTCATTTCCCACAACCTCGCGGTGGTGCAACACGTTGCCGACGACGTGATGGTGATGTACCTCGGCCGCCCGGTGGAAGTCGGCCCCAAGGACGACATCTACGCCCGCCCCTTGCACCCGTACACCCAGGCGCTGCTGTCGGCGACCCCAACCATTCACCCGGACCCGAACAAGCCGAAGATCAAGATCGTCGGCGAGTTGCCCAACCCGCTGAACCCACCGTCGGGTTGCGCCTTCCACAAGCGCTGCCCGTATGCGACCGAGCGTTGCAGCAGCGAGGAGCCGCAGTTGCGGCCGTTGGATAACCGCCAGGTGGCTTGCCACTATGCGGAGCAGTTCGTCGCCTGAAATGAGCACCGCGCTCCCGTATGGAGCGCGGTGCCACAGCGTTCTACAGCCCTTCCCGTCAGGTTGCGCATCAGCCTGGCAGGAGGGGTTTTTTATTTTCGCCAGGTCTACGTCTGGCTATCGCCTTCATCATCCGGGTTGTCATCGCCCGGCTCGTCGGTGGTGGAGTCGTCATCGCCCTTGCTGCCACCCTGATCCTCATCGCCACCCTCCGATTCGGACTTGGCCAACTGCAGGACCTTGCCCTGCCCACTCTGAACCGCAGACACCGCCGCCCCGCTCTGTACGGGGTTATGTGCCCAGGCCGTCGACATTCCCAACGACAACAGCACCAGCACCTTTAGCAACAGCACGACGCGTTGAACAATACTCATGGTCGATCCCCTCCAGTCAGTAGGTGAATCCCGCACGACGGCTGTTTAGTACCGCCAGCGTTGACGCTAGTCCCGATGCCGGGTTCTCGCCAATCCCATACTGGATGGAGATCAAAAAATGTGGGAGGGAGCTTGCTCCCGATAGCGGTGGATCAGTCATGTAGATGTTGACTGACACTCTGCCATCGGGAGCAAGCCGAATCGTCGCACCGCCCCTCCCACCTTTGATTTTTCAGCGCCCATGAAAAAGGGCGAAGCCATGACAGCTTCGCCCTCTTGTCCACCGCTCAGACCTTAATGGTGCTCGCGAGTAGCGCGGAATTTCACATCCGGCCAGCGCTCTTCCATCAGCGCCAAGTTGACCCGGGTCGGGGCCAGGTAGGTCAAGTGACCGCCGCCGTCGATCGCAAGGTTTTCCACGGCTTTGTTGGAGAACTCTTCCAACTTCTTCTTATCGCTGCAATCGATCCAACGCGCCGAATATACGGTGATGGGCTCGTAGGAGCATTCGACCTTGTATTCCTCTTTCAAGCGGCTGGCGACCACATCGAACTGCAGCACACCGACGGCGCCGAGGATGATGTCGTTGCTGCGCTCGGGGAAGAACACCTGGGTCGCGCCCTCTTCCGCCAGTTGCTGCAAACCTTGGCGCAGTTGCTTGGATTTCAGCGGGTCGCGCAGGCGCACGCGGCGGAACAGTTCCGGGGCGAAGTGCGGGATACCGGTGAAGCCCAGCGTTTCGCCTTCGGTGAAGGTGTCGCCGATCTGGATGGTGCCGTGGTTGTGCAGGCCGATGATGTCGCCGGCGTAGGCTTCTTCGAGCTGTTCACGCTCGGAGGAGAAGAACGTCAGGGCGTCGCCGATGCGCACGTCCTTGCCGGTGCGCACGTGGCGCATCTTCATGCCTTTTTCGTATCTGCCGGAGCAGATGCGCATAAAGGCGATACGGTCGCGGTGTTTGGGGTCCATGTTCGCCTGGATCTTGAACACGAAGCCGGCGAATTTGTCTTCCCCCGGCTCCACGGTACGCTCGTTGGCGACCCGGGCCAGCGGGCGCGGGGCCCAGTCCACCACGGCGTCGAGCACGTGGTCGACACCGAAGTTGCCCAACGCGGTACCGAAGAACACCGGGGTCAGTTGGCCGTCGAGGAATTCCTGCTGGTTGAATTCGTGGCAGGCGCCCTGCACCAGTTCCAGCTGGTCGACAAAACGGTCGTACTCATCGCCCAGGTGGGCGCGGGCTTCGTCGGAGTCGAGCTTCTCGATGATTTTCACATCGGTGCGTTCGTGACCGTGGCCGGCGGTGTAGACAATGATGTAGTCGTCGGCCAGGTGGTACACACCCTTGAAGTCGCGGTAGCAACCGATCGGCCAGGTGATCGGCGCGGCCTTGATCTTCAGGACGGCTTCGATTTCATCCAACAACTCGATCGGGTCGCGGATGTCGCGGTCGAGTTTGTTGATGAAGCTGACGATCGGCGTGTCGCGCAGACGGCAAACGTCCATCAGCGCAATGGTACGTGGCTCGACGCCCTTACCGCCGTCGAGGACCATCAAGGCCGAGTCCACCGCGGTCAGGGTGCGGTAGGTGTCTTCGGAGAAGTCTTCGTGGCCCGGGGTGTCGAGCAGGTTGATCATGTGGTCGCGATACGGGAACTGCATGACCGACGTGGTAATGGAAATACCCCGTTGTTTTTCCATTTCCATCCAGTCGGAGGTGGCATGGCGGTCGGATTTGCGGGATTTCACCGTGCCGGCCACCGCGATTGCCTTGCCCATCAGCAAGAGCTTCTCGGTGATGGTGGTTTTACCGGCATCGGGGTGGGAAATAATGGCGAAAGTGCGGCGTTTCGCGACTTCGGCGGCCTGGTGGGTCATGGGAAATCGCCTGGCAGGTGAGTCAAAAAAGGGCGGCGAGTATAGCGCAAACCCAGGGTGCCGGACCACCGTTCACCCGGTTGGGGGTGGCTAAATACTGCCAAGTATGGAACCTTTTAAAAGGTAGAGACGTCCACTCCCCTGCTACCGCACTCGAAACAGGGGCTGAAAAATCAGCAAGTTAGCCTGACGAGGCTGCGCTCATGGCTTGACCTATGCCGCTTTTGCCGGCATGGGCGAGCTGCTTTTCGCGACCACATTTGAAGGCAGCCAGGAATGGCATGCCTCGAAGGAATGTGTTCGCCGACAGAAGAAAAAAGGAGTCCGCCTGTGGCTATTCGCTATGGCAAAGGGCTGATAGGAGGAGCGGTTGTCGTCGCTCTCCTGGCCCTGCTGATCCACTGGATCGGCATCAACACGATCGAACTGTACCGCGACGATTTGTTGTTTTACCTGCAAGCTCACCTGATTCTCGTCCTAGTCTCCATGCTGGCGGCCCTGATTGTGGGCATCCCCGCCGGTATCCTGCTCAGCCGACCAAACATGGTTGGGCGCGCAGAACGCTTCATGCAGATCTTCAACATCGGCAACACCGTCCCTCCCCTGGCCGTACTGGCCATCGCCCTCGGCGTCCTCGGCATCGGCAGCGGCCCGGCGATCTTCGCGCTGTTCCTCGCCTCCTTGCTGCCCATCGTGCGCAACACCTACGAAGGCCTGAAAAACGTCCAGGGTTCGCTGAAAGAAGCCGCCACCGGCATCGGCATGACCCCGCGCCAGGTGCTGTTTCGCGTCGAGTTGCCGAACGCCGTGCCGATCATCATCGGCGGCGTGCGCGTGGCCCTGGCGATCAATGTCGGTACCGCGCCGCTGGCCTTCCTGATCGGTGCCAACAGCCTGGGCAGCCTGATCTTCCCCGGCATCGCCCTGAACAATCAGCCGCAATTGCTGCTCGGCGCCGCATGTACCGCGCTGTTGGCCTTGCTGCTCGACGGCCTGGTGACCATGGCCAGCCGCCTCTGGCTGGAACGCGGAGTGCGTGCGTCTTAAGGCTTGGCAAAGGAACCGATATGAAAAAACTGACCTTGATATTGAGCTGCGTCCTGCTGTTTGCAGGGTTCGCGCAAGCCGCTGAAAAACCAGTGATCCGCATCGGCGCACGGGTGTTCACCGAACAGACCCTACTCGCCGAAATCACTTCCCAATACTTGCGCACCAAGGGCTATGACGCCCGCGTGACCGGCGGCCTGGGCAGCAACCTGGCGCGCAGTGCCCAGGAAAGCGGGCAACTGGACCTGATCTGGGAATACACCGGCGTGTCGCTGGTGGCCTACAACCATGTGGACGAGAAGCTCGACAGCGCACAGTCCTACGCTCGGGTGAAAGAACTCGACGCGAAAAAAGGCCTGGTCTGGCTGTCGCCGTCGAAATTCAGCAACACCTACGCGCTGGCTTTGCCTGAGAACGTGGCCCAGGAATTCCCGCAGATCAACACGATCAGCGATCTGACCCAAGCCTTGACGGAAAAAACCAAGGGCACACGCCTGGTGGCCCTGGACACTGAATTCGCCAACCGTTCCGACGGCATGGGCGGCATGGTCAAGCTGTACGACATGAACCTGACCCGCAAAAACACCCGGCAGATGGACGCCGGCCTGGTCTACACCGCGCTGCGTAACGGCCAGGTGTTTGCCGGCTTGGTGTACACCACCGACGGTCGCCTGAATGCCTTCAAATTGAAGCTGCTCGAAGACGACAAGCACTACTTCCCGGACTACACCGCCGCGCCGGTGGTGCGTCAGGTGTATCTGGACGCTCATCCGCAACTGGCCGCCGATCTGAAGCCACTGGCCGCACTGTTCGACGATACAACCATGCGCCAGTTGAACGCGCGGGTCGACGTCGACCATGAAAGCCCGTCCGCTGTTGCCGCCGACTTCCTGCGCCAACACCCCATCAACTAAAAGGAGAAGACATGGAATTTTTAAACGCCTTTTCCCATCTTGATTGGGCCCAAGTCCTGCACCTGACCTGGCAGCACATCACCCTGGTCGGTATTGCCGTGATCCTGGCGATTGTCGTCGGCGTGCCCCTCGGCGTGCTGATGACCCGTTTCCCGAGCCTGGCCGGCCCGCTGCAAGCCAGCGCCACCGTGCTGCTGACCGTGCCGTCCATCGCCCTGTTCGGTCTGCTGCTGCCGTTCTACTCCAAATTCGGCCAGGGCCTGGGGCCAATGCCGGCGATCACCGCCGTGTTCCTCTACTCCCTGCTGCCGATCATGCGTAACACCTACCTGGCCCTGACCGGCGTGGACCCGGGTATTCGCGAAGCCGCCAAAGGCATCGGCATGACCTTCGGCCAGCGCCTGCGCATGGTCGAACTGCCCATCGCCGTGCCGGTGATCCTCGCCGGGGTGCGCACCGCCGTGGTGATGAACATCGGCGTGATGACCATCGCCGCCACCATCGGCGCCGGCGGCCTGGGTGTACTTATTCTGGCTTCCATCAGCCGCAGCGACATGTCGATGCTGATCGTCGGCGCCGTACTGGTCAGTCTCCTGGCCATCTTCGCCGACCTGCTTCTGCAATGGCTGCAACGCTCGCTGACTCCAAAAGGACTGCTCAAATGATCGAACTTCAACACCTGACCAAGACTTTTCAAAGCAACGGCAAAACTGTCTCCGCCGTGAACGACGTAAGCCTGACCGTCAATGAAGGCGAGATTTGCGTATTCCTGGGGCCCTCGGGCTGCGGCAAGAGCACCACGCTGAAAATGATCAACCGCCTGATCAAACCTACTTCGGGCAAGATCCTGATCAACGGCGAAGACACCACCGACCTCGACGAAGTGACCCTGCGTCGCAACATCGGCTACGTGATCCAGCAGATCGGCCTGTTCCCCAACATGACCATCGAGGAAAACATCGTGGTCGTGCCCAAGCTGCTGGGCTGGGACAAGCAGAAATGCCACGACCGCGCCCGCGAGTTGATGAGCATGATCAAGCTGGAACCCAAGCAGTACCTGCACCGTTATCCGCGCGAGCTGTCCGGTGGCCAGCAACAGCGCATCGGCGTGATCCGTGCGCTGGCGGCGGATGCGCCGTTGCTGCTGATGGATGAGCCGTTCGGCGCGGTCGACCCGATCAACCGCGAGATGATCCAGAACGAATTTTTCGAGATGCAGCGCGCGCTGAACAAGACCGTGATCATGGTCAGCCATGACATCGATGAAGCCATCAAGCTGGGTGACAAGATCGCCATCTTCCGCGCCGGCAAGCTGCTGCAGATCGACCACCCGGACACCCTGCTGGCGCACCCGGTGGACGAGTTCGTCAGCAACTTCGTCGGCCAGGACAGCACCCTCAAGCGTCTGCTGCTGGTAAAAGCCGAAGATGCAGCGGACAACGCCCCGTCGGTCAGCCCGGAAACCCCGGTGGCCGACGCCCTGGAGCTGATGGACGAACTCGACCGCCGCTATGTGGTGGTCACCTGCGCCGAGAACAAGGCGCTGGGTTATGTGCGACGTCGCGACCTGCACCGTCAGACCGGCACTTGCGGTCAATACCTGCTCGAGTTCAACGCCACGGCGGCGTATGACGAACACTTGCGCATCCTGTTGTCGCGCATGTACGAGTTCAACCGTTCGTGGTTGCCGGTGATGGATGCCGAGCGGGTATTTTTGGGTGAAGTGACCCAGGAGTCGATTGCCGAGTACCTGAGCTCCGGTAAGTCGCGCGGGGGCAAGACCAGTATCGTTTCGCCTGCGGAAACCGCCCTGGCCTGATCTGACACAACACGCTTAAAACTGTGGGAGGGGGCTTGCCCCCGATGGCGGTGTATCAGTCAATATATTCATGGCTGACACACTGCCATCGGGGGCAAGCCCCCTCCCACATTTGGTCTGTGGTGTGTCAGGAAAATACCCCCAATTATCCGCCTGCGGGGAACATCAATCCGTCACACCTGTCGGTTACATAAGTAGCTGCACGTGGTCCCACGACGAACGCGTGCAAAAACGCGACATTTTTAGTTGATCTATGGCCCCTCAAGTCCTAAAGTTCGCGCCGAACGTCCATGCTGGAAACGATCCATCCGGCTCAAGTACTGACGACGAGACAGCAAGGCCAAGGGAAGCAGTTATTCCCATGGCCTTTTTGCTTTCGGCGACATGCCTTGGGAAGTAGGCGAACCAAAGTGGGGATACGGAGGACGTTCATTTGCACCCATTGATCAATTTAGTTTGCCCTTAGGAGTTCCCAGCATGTCGATCAACGTCGAAGACTATTTCGCGCGCGCCACTTTTGACAAAATGAAGGCGTTCGCCGACAAGCAAGAAACCCCGTTCGTGGTGATCGACACCGCGATGATCAGCCAGGCCTACGATGACCTGCGCGCCGGTTTCGAATTCGCCAAAATTTATTACGCGGTCAAGGCCAACCCGGCCGTCGAGATCATCGACCTGTTGAAAGACAAGGGCTCGAGCTTCGACATCGCCTCGATCTACGAGCTCGACAAAGTAATGGATCGCGGCGTCAGCGCCGACCGTATCAGCTACGGCAACACCATCAAGAAGTCCAAGGACATCCGCTACTTCTTTGATAAGGGCGTGCGTCTGTTCTCCACCGACTCCGAAGCCGACCTGCGCAACATCGCCAAGGCCGCACCGGGCTCGAAAATCTATGTGCGTATCCTCACCGAAGGCTCGACCACGGCTGACTGGCCTTTGTCGCGTAAATTCGGCTGCCAGACCGACATGGCCATGGACCTGCTGATCCTGGCGCGTGACCTGGGCCTGGTGCCTTATGGCCTCTCGTTCCACGTCGGCTCGCAACAGCGCGACATCAGCGTGTGGGACGCGGCGATCGCCAAGGTCAAAGTGATCTTCGAGCGCCTGAAGGAAGAAGACGGCATCCACCTCAAGCTGATCAACATGGGCGGCGGCTTCCCGGCCAACTACATCACCCGCACCAACAGCCTGGAAACCTACGCTGAAGAAATCATCCGCTTCCTCAAGGAAGATTTCGGCGACGACCTGCCGGAAATCATCCTGGAGCCGGGCCGTTCGTTGATCGCCAACGCCGGCATCCTGGTCAGTGAAGTGGTACTGGTTGCACGTAAATCGCGTACCGCCGTCGAGCGTTGGGTGTACACGGACGTGGGCAAGTTCTCCGGCCTGATCGAAACCATGGACGAAGCCATCAAGTTCCCGATCTGGACCGAGAAGAAAGGCGAGATGGAAGAAGTGGTGATCGCCGGTCCTACCTGCGACAGCGCCGACATCATGTACGAAAACTACAAGTACGGCCTGCCGCTGAACCTGGCAATCGGTGATCGGATGTACTGGTTGTCGACCGGTGCGTACACCACCAGTTACAGCGCGGTTGAATTCAATGGCTTTCCGCCGTTGAAGTCGTACTACGTGTAAGACGGCCCTAAAACAAAAAACCCATGACGAGTCATGGGTTTTTTTATAGCTCAGAAACAGGTCAGAGCACGTTGCTCATAGGCATCGGCCATCGCCCGAATCCGCGGGTCATTCGCCGCCGCCAGCGCCTGATGCGCCACCCGCAAAAACTTCAAATTGCCGCCTGCCAGCGCCTTGCGCAGCCACGCCAGCGCCGCCTCGATCTGGCCGCTGTCGGCCAGCACCGCCGCATAACTGAACTGCCCACGAAAATCCCCAGCTTCGGCTGAGCGTCGATACCACGCTACGGCAGTGTCCAGATCCCTCGGGCAAAATTGCCCCTCTTCCAGATAGCGTCCCAACAGGTTCATCGACTTCGCATGGCCCTGCTCCGCCGCCTGGCGATAACACCTCAGCGCGTGTGGTTGATCCTCTGCGACGCCACGACCGGTGGCCTGCAGGTTGGCGTAGTTGTACTGCCCCCAATCCAACCCGGCTTCGGCCGCAAGCTGATATTCCCGCGCCGCAGCCGCTTCGTCGGCGGTGCAACCCCAGCCATGCTCCCGGCAGCGCCCCAACATATTGCGCGCCATCAGGTGCCCGCCCTGCGCCGCGATCTGGAACCAGCGCAGTGCCAGCGCTTCGTCACGCTCGATGCCGCGCCCTTCCAGCAGGATCTGCCCGAGCAAGGCCTGGGCATCGACCACGCCCTCCTTGGCCGCGATCAGGATCGCCTGGGCCGCGCGCACCGGTGAGTCGTCGAGCATGCGTTGCAACTGTTCGACGTTGAGCACTTCTTCACGGCGCAATAAAAAGCCCATGCTCAGACCTCGACCCAGCGACGCAACAGGTTGTGGTAAGTGCCGGTGAGCTGGATCAACGCCGGGTGGTCGGGGACATCCGCGCTCAGTTGCTGGATCGCGCCGTCCATCTCGAACAACAGGGTGCGCTGGCTGTCTTCGCGCACCAGGCTTTGGGTCCAGAAAAACGAGGCGTAGCGTGCGCCACGGGTCACGGCGTTGACTTTGTGCAGGCTGGAACCAGGGTAGAGCACCATGTCGCCGGCGGGCAGTTTGACCCGTTGCAGGCCGAAGGTGTCCTGGATCTCCAGTTCGCCGCCGTCGTATTCCTCCGGGTCGCTGAAGAACAGGGTGGACGACAGGTCGGTGCGCACCCGCTCATGGCTGCCCTTGGGCTGGCGCACGGCATTGTCGATGTGGAAGTCGAAACTGCCTCCGGCGGTGTAGCAGTTAAGCAGCGGCGGGAAGACTTTGTGCGGTAACGCCGCCGACATGAACAGCGGGTTTTGCCACAACCGCTCAAGCATCGCCGCACCGATTTCCTTGGCCAGCGGGTGGCCTTCGGGCAATTGCAGGTTGTGCTTGGCCTTGGCGGACTGGTACCCGGCGGTGATTTTACCGTCGGCCCAGTCGGCGGCTTCCAGGGCTTGGCGGATACGCTGCACTTCCTCACGAGAGAACAGGCCGGGAATATGCAGCAACATGGTCAATACCTGAGAGCGGAAAGGCGCTAATGGTATTGATTCTTATCCGCCCTGTAAAACGCACAGACGAACGAGATCGTAAAAACCGTAAGGGAAAAGTGTAAAGAATGTAAATTTGCTACGAATAGCAATAAATCGCAATTGATACAAAGTCTTGTTCAACCTATATTCCGCGGCCTCACATCCTTGGGGAAAGGACACGTCATGTCGCGCACTTGCATAAAAACACCTGCCAGTTCACCACGCTTGCTGGCTTCGGCCATCGGCGTTGCTCTCGGCGCCAGCTCCGTCGCCCATCTGGCGCAAGCGGCCGAAGACACCGAACAGAAAGGCCAGCGCAACAGCATCTCCCTGGGCGCCACCAGCATCACCGGGGAAGAACAGGACGCCACCTCCTATCAGGTCGAGAAAGCCTCTTCGCAAAAATACACCGCGCCGCTGGTGGACACGCCGCGCTCCGTCACCGTGGTGCCGCAGCAAGTGCTCAAGGACACCGCTGCCACCTCGCTGCAGGATGCCTTGCGCACCGTGCCCGGCATTACCTTCGGCGCCGGTGAAGGCGGCAACCCGCAGGGTGACCGCCCGTTCATCCGCGGTTTTGACGCCCAGGGCGACACCTACCTGGACGGCGTGCGCGATACCGGCGGCCAGACCCGTGAGATCTTCGACATTGAATCGATCGAAGTCAGCAAAGGCCCGAACTCCTCGTTCGGCGGGCGTGGCTCGGCCGGCGGTAGCATCAACCTGGTGAGCAAGACGCCCCAGGCGCGGGACTTCACCAACGGCGGCTTCACCTACGGTTCCGACCAGACCCGCCGCTACGTGCTCGACGTCAACCGCCAGTTCCTCGACGACAGCGCCGCGTTCCGCCTGAACCTGATGAGCCACGAGCAGAACGTGGCCGGCCGCGACGCAGTGAACTACGACCGCTGGGGCGTGGCGCCGTCGCTGACCTTCGGCCTCGGCACGCCGACCCGCGTCAACGTCAGCTACTACCACATGGAAAGCGACGATCTGCCGGATTCGGGGATTCCCTACGGTTACGGCTCCGCGACCGCCACCGCCCACGTGCATGACAAACCCAACGACGGCGGCGACAGCAATAACTTCTACGGCCTCAAGAGCCGCGACTTCCGCAAGACCCGCGCCGATATCAGCACGGTGTCCGTCGAACATGACCTGAACGACAACATGACGCTGAAAAACACCCTGCGCCATGGCAACACCGGCCAGGACTATATCCTCACGCAGCCGGACGACAGCAAACTCAACGTCAACAAGTTCGGCACCGTCTGGCGCCGCGCCAACAGCCGCGTATCGACCACCGAGACCACCACCAACCAGACCGACCTGTTCGGCAGCTTCCACGCGCTGGGCTTCAAGAACACCTACTCCACCGGCCTCGAATTCACCGGTGAAGAAACCCGTGTCAGCAGCTACACCATCAGCCCCAACGCCAACCCGATCTGCACCGTGGCCAATGGCAGCCAGGGCGGCCAATGCACCTCGCTGAGCAATCCGAACCCGGACGACGCCTGGACCGGCAGCATCGCGCGCAACTACAACGGCACCAACACCAAAGCCACCAGCCGCGGCGCCTACGTGTTCGACACCATCGAACTGGACCCCAAATGGCTGCTGAACGTCGGCCTGCGCTACGACACCTTCGACACCGTGGCCAACACCAACGCCACCACCGGGCGCACCAAGATCAAAGACGACAGCCAATTCTTCAACTGGCAGGCCGGCCTGGTCTGGAAACCGCTGGAGAACGCCAGCATCTATGCGTCCTACGCCACCTCGGCAACCCCGGCCGGTGGCCTGGTGGGTGAAGGCTCCGACGGCAACCCACTGTCCGCCGGCGCCGCCACCAGCGACCTGCAACCGGAAGAAACCGTCAACTACGAGCTGGGCACCAAGTGGGATCTGTTCCACGACCGCCTTTCGCTGACGGCTGCGGTGTTCCGCACCGAGAAGAAGAACACGCGCATTCTGGTCGATGCCATGACCTACCAGAACGCCGGTGAATCCCAAGTCGACGGCCTCGAACTCTCGGCCAGCGGCAAACTCACGGATCAATGGCAAGTGTTCGCCGGCTACAGCTACCTCGACAGCGAGCTGGTCAAAGCCGGGCGCAACGGGCGCAACGGGGTGGTCAGCGCCGGTTCCAACGAGGGCAACCAAATGCCCAATACGCCGAAGAATTCCTTCAGCCTGTGGACCACCTATGACATCACCTCGAAACTGACCATCGGCGGCGGTGCGTTCTATGTCGACGAGGTCTACGGCGATGTCGGCAACACGGTGTATGTACCGTCGTACACCCGCTACGACGCCATGGCCAGCTACAAGCTGACCAAGAACGTCGACCTGCAACTGAACGTGCAGAACCTGACCGACAAGACCTACTACGACAAGGCCTTCTCGAACCACTTCGCCAACCAGGCGGCCGGGCGCACCGCACTGTTGACCACCAGCTTCCACTTCTAAGCGGTCAACCAGAAACCAAAGCCCCACGCATCGGATGCGTGGGGCTTTTGCGTGCTAAACAACAACGTTTCTCGACAACGCACGGCATAATGCGCGCCGTGCTACAGATACCCAGACGAGCGAGGCGGTCCGACGTGTTGAAGAAAACCCTGTTCCAGTTGCACTGGTTCTTCGGCATCACCGCCGGGCTGGTGCTGGCCTTGATGGGGATCACCGGGGCGGCGGTGTCGTTCCAGGATGAACTATTGCGCGCGCTCAATCCCAGCGTACTGAGCGTGGAAAAACGCGAGGCCGGGGTACTGCCGCCCGCCGAGCTGGTGCGCAAGCTCGAAGCCAGCGAAGGCAAAACCGTGTCGATGCTGTGGGTGGAAACCGACAGCGGCAGCGCCGCGCGCGTGTTCTTCACCCCACCGCCGGGTGAACGGCGCGGCCAGATGCGTTACTTCGATCCCTACACCGGCAACTACATGGGCGACGCCGTCGGCCAGGACGTGTTCGGGTTTATCCTGCAACTGCACCGCTTCCTGGCCATGGGCGACACCGGCCGGCAAATCACCGGGGCCTGCACGCTGATCCTGCTGTTCTTCTGCCTGTCCGGCCTGTACCTGCGCTGGCCGCGCCAGGTGGCGAGCTGGCGCGCGTGGCTGACCCTGGACTGGCGCAAAAAGGGCCGCAGTTTCAATTGGGACCTGCACTCGGTGTTCGGTACCTGGTGCCTGTTGTTCTATCTATTGGCGGCGCTGACCGGCCTGTCCTGGTCCTACGAATGGTACAACCAGGGCTTGAACAAGCTGCTGTCCGACGCCCCGCAGAATGAACGGATGCGCAAACGCGGCCCGCCGCCGCAAGGCCCGGCGCCGGTGGCCAACTACGACGCGATCTGGAGCAGCATCTACAGCAGCGCCGGCCCAGGCTTGAGCGCCTACAACATCCGCATGCCGGCGGTCGCCGGGCAGCCGGCCACGGTGTTTTACCTGCTGAAAAACTCGCCCCACGACCGCGCGCTGAACCAGATCAACCTGGACCCGGCCACCGGGGAGGTGAAATCCCATGACCGCTACGCCAGCAAAAGCCTCAAGGCTCAATTGCTGACCAGCCTCTACGCGCTGCACACCGGCAGTTACTTCGGCCTGGTGGGGCGGATCATCCTCACCGTCAGCTCGCTGCTCATGCCGCTGTTCTTCATCACCGGCTGGCTGCTGTACCTCGACCGCCGCCGTAAAAAACGCCAGGTGCGCGATGCGCGCAATAGCCTCGGCGCCAACCACAGCCATGCGCCGGCCTGGCTGATCGGCTTCGCCAGCCAGAGCGGTTTTGCCGAACAACTGGCCTGGCAAACCGCCGGGCAATTGCAGGCGGCCGGCTTGCCGGTGACCGTGCAGCCGCTGGGCAGCGTCAGCCAGGACCAACTGCGCCAGTCAGAAAATGCGCTGTTCGTGGTCAGCACCTTCGGCGACGGTGAGGCGCCCGACAGCGCCCGTGGCTTCGAGCGCAGCGTGCTCGGCCAGGACCTCTCCCTCAAGGGCTTGAACTACTCGGTGCTAGCCCTCGGCGATCGCCAGTACGCGCACTTCTGCGGCTTCGCCCGGCGCCTGCATTTCTGGCTGACCAACCAGGGCGGCAACCCGCTGTTCGCCCCCGTGGAAGTCGACAGCGGCGACACCGGCGCCCTGCTGCACTGGCAACAACAGCTGGGCCAACTCACCGGACATGCGCCGACAGCAGCGTGGCCGAGCGCACAGTATGAAAACTGCAGCTTGAACCAGCGCACCCTGCTCAATCGTGGCAGTGCCGGTTCGGCTGTCTACTTGCTGGAACTGACCGCGCCATCAGCACAAAGCTGGGTCGCCGGCGACCTGGTGGAAATCCTGCCGCGCAACGGCACCGGGGCCATCGCGCAGTTCCTTGAGGGCCTGGGCTTGGCCAGCCGCGAGAGCGTGCTGATCGACGGCCTGGCACACACCCTCGACCAGGCCCTGGCCACCCGCCAACTGCCGGACAACCGCGCACATCTGGTGGGCCTGCATGCCCAGGCGCTGGTGAACGCGCTGGCGCCCTTGGGCATGCGCGAATACTCGATCGCCTCGATTCCCAGCGACGGCATGCTGCAACTGATCGTGCGCCAGGAACGTCATCCAGACGGCACACTCGGCCTGGGCTCGGGCTGGCTGACCGAACACGCGGCCCTCGGCTCGAGCATCACCCTGCGCTTGCGCCGCAACAGTGGTTTCCACCTGCCGGACGCGCCTGCGCCGTTGATCCTGCTGGGCAACGGCACTGGCCTGGCCGGTTTGCGCAGCTTGCTCAGGGCGCGCATTGCCGACGGCCAGCAGCGCAATTGGCTGTTGTTCGGCGAACGCACTATCGCCCACGACTACCTGTGCCAGGACGAACTGCAAGGCTGGTTGGCCAGCGGTGATCTAGCGCTGCTGGACCTGGCGTTTTCCCGCGACCAAGAGGAAAAGATCTACGTACAGGATCGCCTGCGCGAATCGGCGGACGTGTTGCGTCGATGGCTGGCGGACGGTGCGGCGATCTACGTGTGCGGCAGTTTGCAGGGGATGGCTGCGGGGGTGGATCAGGCGCTGATGGATATCCTAGGCAGCGAAGCGGTGGAGCGCTTGATTGAGCAGGGCCGCTATCGCCGGGATGTGTACTGAGATCCTGTAGACACTGAAGAACCTATGTGGGAGGGGGCTTGCCCCCGATAGCGGTGTGTCAGTCAATTCATGGGTTACTGACCCACCGCCATCGGGGGCAAGCCCCCTCCCACAGTTTTTGACTGCATTCCAAGTCAGTTTTTACTGCATTCCAAATCAGTTTTTGACTGCATTCCAAATCAGACCGGCTGCAGCTTTTGCTCGAACACTGAAACCCCATCCAGATCGCGCAGCATCACCGTCAACTCTGCCGTCTGCCCATCGATCTGCACTTCGCCGAAAAACTGAAAACCGGCAAACGGCGACGTGTTCTGCGCCGGCGGTGCTTTCTCGAACACCACCTGTGGGCCAAAGGTTTTATCCAGCGGATTGGGCCCGAAGCTCCCCGCATTCAGCGGCCCTGCGACAAACTCCCAGAACGGCTCAAAATCCTGGAACGCGGCACGATCGGGGTGGTAGTGATGCGCCGCGCAGTAATGCACATCCGCCGTCAACCACACGTGGTTGCGCACCTGCTGCGCGCGCAGAAACCCGAGCAGCTCGGCGATTTCCAACTCGCGGCCCTGGGCCGGGCCGGGGTCGTTGTTGGCGATCGCTTCCCAGCGCGGCACGCCCGGGCTGACTTCGCCGTCAGGCACGCCGAGGCCGATGGGCATGTCAGCGGCGATCACTTTCCATTGCGCCTGGGAGGCCTTGAGTTCGCGCTTGAGCCAGTCCAGTTGCTCTCGGCCGAGGAAGGGTTTTGCGCCGCCCAGGTTGTCATCGTTGGGCCCGCGATAGCTGCGCA
>Ga0209913_1000589_pt1 | contig 28954 bp, 18 predicted proteins | sample PersoiDNA2013203_FD_185805 | JGI IMG/M metagenome (GOLD analysis project Ga0209913, IMG submission 185805) | Permafrost soil microbial communities from the Arctic, to analyse light accelerated degradation of dissolved organic matter (DOM) -... | ecosystem: Environmental > Terrestrial > Soil >... | reverse complement strand
GATTGGACGACAGTTGGCGCACGTACTTCAGCGCTTCCTGATACATGCCCAGGGTCTTTTCCAGGTTGACGATATGAATCTTGTTGCGATGACCGAAGATAAACGGGGCCATCTTTGGGTTCCAGAAGCGTGTTTGGTGACCGAAGTGGACACCTGCTTCCAGCATTTCGCGCATAGTTACGGACATAAATTTCTCCAGGGTTAGGTCTGGAATCCATTCGGTCATTCAAGCCAGTGTGACGCTTCACATGAAGCTACCGGCCCAAACACCCTTTGGCGAACGGATTCGCGATTCAACTTAGTTTCAAATAAAACAACTCTTTATTACCTCAAGCCAACATCAACATAGAAGCAGACAACGCCCACAACTTCATCAATATTCGCCTTCCAACCTGAGCAACTCAAGTTAGCCGAGCATTCTACCTCATCCGAAGAATCCATTCAAGCTTCGAAAGCATTGTTTTCATTAGCTTTTGACCGGCGACGCCCTCCAATCACCACCGACAGAACCGCCCGCCCTCGTCTATAATCTGTACTTAATGATTTTTAAGCGAATTGCGACAATTTTATGGGCTCCATTTCCATCAAAACCGCCGAAGACATCGAAGGCATGCGCGTTGCCGGCAAACTTGCGGCAGAAGTACTCGACTACATCGCCCCCTTCGTCAAGGCAGGCACAACCACCGGTGAGCTGGATCGCCTCTGCCATGAATACATGGTGAATGTGCAAGGCACCATTCCTGCGCCGCTCAATTACTGCCCGCCAGGCTATACACCCTACCCCAAGGCCATTTGCACATCGCTGAACGACATCATTTGCCATGGCATTCCCGGTGACAAAGTGATGAAAAATGGTGACGTACTGAATATCGACATCACCGTCATCAAAAATGGCTATCACGGCGACACCAGCCGTATGTTTTTTATCGGCGAACCGTCCATTCTGGCGCGCCGTCTTACAGAAATCACTTACGAATGCATGTGGCTGGGCATCTCCAAGATCAAACCCGGCGCACACCTTGGCGATATCGGCCATGTGATCCAGCAGCATGCTGAAAAGGCCGGCTATAGCGTGGTGCGCGAATTTTGCGGCCATGGCATCGGCACTGTATTTCACGAAGAGCCACAGGTCTTGCATTACGGTCGTCCCGGCACGCTGGAAAAACTGGAAGCCGGCATGATTTTCACTGTCGAGCCGATGATCAACGCCGGCCGCCGCGAAATTCGCGAAATGGGCGATGGCTGGACCATCAAGACCAAGGATCGCAGCCTGTCGGCGCAATGGGAACATACCGTTCTGGTAACTGAGACGGGCTTTGAAGTGCTGACGATTTCGCCCGGCATGCCTGCTCCGCCGGCATTCATCCAGCAACCAGCTGCAGCCGTCGCCTGACCCCTTCCTGAGCGCCTATGCCCACCCTCGCCGCGAATCTCAAAAAACAGTTAAAAGCAGCACGCCAGCAGGCCATTGAGGCCTTCCAGGCCGACGGCAAGACCGAGCACCTGTTGACGCAATTGCGTCGCAACGTCGATGCTGCACTGACGGAAGCCTGGGAAAAGTGTGCCCTGCCACGCGATATTGCACTGGTAGCGGTTGGTGGTTACGGGCGAGGCGAGCTGTTTCCGCATTCAGATGTCGACGTCCTGATCCTGCTCGATCAGACACCCGACAAAGCCATGCAGGAAAAGCTGGAGTCGCTGGTTCAGCTGTTCTGGGACATCGGGCTGGAAATCGGCCATAGCATCCGCACCGTGGAAGAATGCCTCGCCGAATCGGCGGCAGACATCACCGTTCAAACCAGCCTGCTGGAAGCACGATTGGTGACGGGAAACAAAACACTGTTCCAATTGCTGCAACTTCGCTGCAACAGCGCGATGGATCCGCGCGCATTCTTTCAGGCCAAAACCCTGGAAATGCAGCAGCGCCATGTGAAATACGAAGACACACCTTACAGCCTGGAGCCGAACTGCAAGGAAAGCCCCGGCGGCTTGCGCGACCTGCAAGTCATTCTGTGGGTGGCGAAAGCCGCCGGACTGGGCGACTCCTGGAGCAAGCTGGCGCAACGCGGATTGCTGACAGCAACTGAAGCACGCCAATTGACGCAGAAAGAGCGTGCCTTCAAGGATATTCGCATTCGCCTGCATATCTATAGCAACCGCCGCGAAGACCGTCTTGTGTTCGATATTCAGACACCGATCGCTGAAAGCTTCGGCTTCAAGAGTACCGATACCCGCCGCGCCAGCGAATACCTGATGCAGCGCTACTACTGGGCGGCGAAGGCTGTCACACAGCTCAATACGATCCTGCTGCAGAACATTGAAGCGCAGCTGTTCCCGCAAGAACTGGTGCCACAGAAGATCAACGAACGCTTCAATGAGCTGAACGGCTTCCTTGACATTGCGCACGACAATGTCTTTGAAGATACGCCGTCGGCGATGCTGGAAGTCTTTCTGATACTGGCGCAACATCAGGAACTCAAGGACATGTCGGCACGCACCATGCGCGCGCTCTGGCATGCGCGCTTCAAGATCGACAATGCTTTCCGCGCCAATCCGGCGAATCACGCGCTGTTCATGCAAATCCTGCAAAGCAAGCGTGGCATTACGCACGCCCTGCGACGGATGAACCAGACCAGTGTGCTGGGCCGTTACCTGCCGAACTTCCGCCGCATCGTCGGGCAGATGCAGCATGATTTGTTCCACGTCTATACCGTCGATCAACACATCCTCATGGTGGTGCGCAACGTACGCCGCTTCACGATGAGCGAGCACGCGCACGAGTATCCATTCTGCAGTCAGTTGATGGCCAACTTCGCGCAACCATGGATTCTGTATGTTGCCGCGCTGTTCCACGATATTGCCAAGGGGCGCGGCGGAGATCACTCCAAACTCGGCATGGCCGATGCGCGCCAGTTCTGTACGCAACACGGCATGTCGGAAGAAAATACCGACCTGGTGGTCTTCTTGGTCGAACATCATCTGACCATGTCGCAGGTCGCACAAAAACAAGACCTGTCCGACCCGGACGTGATCCAGCAATTCGTCAATACGGTCAAAGACGAACGCCATCTGACTGCACTGTATTTGCTGACGGTCGCAGACATCCGCGGCACCAGCCCTAAAGTCTGGAATGCCTGGAAGGGCAAGCTGCTGGAAGACCTGTATCGCATGACCTTGCGCGTCCTCGGCGGCGAAGCGCCGTCAGCCGACCGTGAACTGAAGAACACACAACAGGAAGCCATCAAGACTTTGCGTCTGTATGGCCTGCCCGCTGACGCGCATGAAAATTTCTGGCGGCAACTTGACGTGGCGTATTTCCTGCGTCTGGACGCATCCGACATTGCATGGCAGACGCGCTCCTTCTACGACAAAATTGATAGTACGGTACCGGTCGTCAAATGCCGCCTGGCGCCAATCGGCGAAGGCGTGCAGGTAGCAGTTTACACGCCTGATCGCCCGGATTTGTTTGCCCGGATTTGCAGCTATTTCGACGAAAAGAATTTCAGCATTCTCGATGCCAAAATTCACACCACCAAGCTCAACTACGCATTGGATGCGTTTTTGATCAGTGCGCCGGTATTCGCAAAAAACTACCGTGACATCATCAATCTGATTGAGCACGAATTGTCGCAATTGCTGCAATCCGACGGCCCATTGCCGGCGCCTGCAAGAGGACGTCTGTCACGCCTGTCGCGTACCTTCCCGATCAATCCGTCGGTGGATCTGCGTCCTGACGAGCGCGGTCAGTATTACCTGCTGTCCGTGTCGGCAAATGACCGCAATGGTTTGCTCTATACGATTTCCAATATCCTGGCCAAATACAAGATCAACCTCCACACCGCCAAAGTCATGACACTGGGCGAGCGCGTGGAAGACGTCTTCCTGGTCGACGGTGCCGCACTCAACCATCCGCGCAACCAGATCATGCTGGAAACTGATCTGCTCAAAGCCTTGCGCATTTGACGCGTAGCAGTTCCAACGACGCCAGCCACTACCCATTTTTCTTCAACACTGCACTGACCCTGCTGAATTTACCCGATTGCCACCATGACTGAACCAGTACGCCTTTCCAAACGCATGTCCGAACTCGGCCTTTGCTCGCGCCGCGAAGCGGACGAGTGGATCGAAAAAGGCTGGGTGCGCGTCGATGGCAAAGTGGTGTCAGTACTGGGCAGCAAGGTACTCCCACATCAGCGCGTCACCGTAGAGCGCCAGGCCGCGGCAGAGCAATCGAAGCGCGTAACGATCCTGATCAACAAACCGGTGGGTTATGTCAGCGGCCAGGCAGAAGACGGCTACAAACCCGCTGTGGCATTGGTTGAAGCAGCAACACGCTGGGCAGAGGATCAGGTCGACACGCAATTCCATCCAACCCAGTTACGCAGCCTGGTACCGGCCGGACGTCTCGATATCGACTCCGTCGGGCTACTGGTGCTGACGCAGGATGGGCGCATCGCCAAACAACTGATCGGCGAAGACACCAGCGTCGACAAGGAGTATCTGGTGCGCGTGCAGTACACCAAACCAGGCAAGTTGCCCGACAGCGATCTCAAGCGCCTCAACCATGGTCTGTCGCTCGACGGCAAAGCACTCAAACCGGCCAAAGTACGCTGGCAAAATGACGATCAGTTAAGCTTCACGCTGAACGAAGGAAAGAAGCGTCAGATCCGTCGCATGTGCGAACTGGTGGGACTGAGAGTCGTCGGCCTCAAACGCGTGCGCATCGGCGGCGTAAAACTTGGCGATTTGCCTCCGGGACAGTGGCGCTACCTTCGTCCGGACGAACAGTTCTGAGATCCTGAACACAAAAAAACCGGTTGCAGCCTTGCGCTACAACCGGTTTTTTATTTCGGATGACGCTTTCTCAATACTGTCAAAGGAAGCGATCCAGAATTTTTCTACTAGGCTTGTCCAGCGCCTTGATATCGCGAACCAAAAATTGAATGCCATGACTGTCGGAAATCAGTAATGCCGATTGCGGCAGTCGACGAATATCTTCTTCACCCTTGAGCGTGAAGGAAGTAGGGCCGCGATTGGTTTCCACCTCCCATATCGTCGGCGTCGCGAAACTGGATACTCCGACAATACGACTGATCTCCGGCATGAATTCACGCGTTGCCAGCTCAGCCTCGATCATCTTGCGCATCTCTGGGCAGACATCCGACCATCGTTCAATCCAGGCCAGTTCATGACCATCGGCGCTCACCAACGCAATACCCTCGTCCGGCGCCCCAATCGGAAACGCCCGCACAGGGATCGCGCCTTCATGCTCGCCACCATCTGCGTCAACAAAAACAAGACGGCCCAGACCGTTATGGCGCAAGCTGAAGTTGTGCGTCGGCGCCTTTACCATTTCATTCATTTGCGTATTCATCATCAGCCGCCCTTCTCTTCATCGCCATCATCTTCGACACTACCCGGCACCTCACCCTCCGGGTTGCGCGCCTGAGCCTGATAGAGGCGATAGTAAGCGCCCTGCTTGGCCATCAATTCTTCATGCGGGCCAACCTCAACCACTTGCCCCCGATCCAGCACGACCAGGCGATCCGCCTTGCGCAAGGTGGACAAACGGTGCGCAATCGCGATGGTCGTGCGTCCCTTGACCAGATTGTCGAGTGCTTTCTGAATCTCTTTTTCGGTCGTGGTATCCACGGAAGATGTTGCTTCATCCAGAATGAGGAAGCGCGGATCGATCAGCAAAGCGCGTGCGATGGAAATACGCTGACGCTCGCCACCCGACAAAGCTTGCCCACGCTCGCCAACCAGCGAATCGTAGCCTTGCGGCAAACGCAGGATGAATTCATGTGCATGTGCCGCGCGTGCAGCTGCAATGATTTCTGCACGCGTGGCGTCCGGCTTGCCGTAAGCAATATTTTCAGCAATGGTTCCAAAAAACAGGAACGGCTCCTGCAGCACCAGACCGATATTGCGGCGATACTCGGAGATCGGCAGCGAGCGGATGTCGACGCCGTCAATGCGGATAGAGCCTTCCGACACATCATAGAAACGGCAAATCAGATTGACCATTGTGCTCTTGCCGGAACCACTGTGACCAACCAGACCAATCATCTCGCCAGGTGCAATGGCCAGATCGACGCCGCGCATCACCGAGCGATTGCCGTAACGGAAACCAACATTGCGCAATTCGATCGAGCCTTTCACGTGCTCGATATGCACAGGATTGGCAGGCTCCGGCACGCTGGAGACGTGATCGAGGATATCGAAAATTCGCTTGGCGCCTGCAGCAGCTTTTTGCGTCACGGACACGATACGGCTCATGGAGTCCAGACGCGTATAGAAGCGGCTGATGTACGCCAGAAAAGCAGTCAGCACACCGACCGTGATCTGATTATGCGAGACCTGCCAGATACCGAAGACCCAGACGACGAGCAAGCCGATTTCCGTCAGCATGGTCACGGTCGGCGTGAACAGCGACCAGATCTTGTTGACACGATCGTTGACCACCAGATTGTGGCGATTCGCCTCCTTGAAACGCGCAGCCTCCCGCTTTTCCTGCGCAAACGCCTTGACCACCCGAATACCGGGGATCGTATCGGCCAGCACGTTGGTCACCTCAGACCAGATGCGGTCGATCTTTTCGAAGCCATGACGCAGGCGGTCACGCACCACGTGAATCATCCAGGCGATAAATGGCAACGGCAACAAAGTCACCAGCGCCAGCCATGGATTAATCGAAATCAGAATCACCGCCGTCATGATGATCATCAGGACATCAATAATGAAATCCAGCAAGTGCAGCGAAAGGAAGACACAGATGCGGTCAGTCTCCGAACCGATGCGCGCCATCAGGTCGCCGGTACGCTTGCCGCCAAAGTACTCCTGCGACAACCTCAGCAGATGTTCATAAGTACTCGTGCGCAAATCAGCGCCGATACGCTCACTGACCAGCGCCAGAATATAGGTCCGCCCCCAACCCAGAATCCAGGCCACCATGGCCGAACCGAGCAAGCCGCTCAGATAAAGTCCCGCCAGATGGGAATCCAGCGGTGCACCGTTCTGAAATGGAATCAGCACGTTATCCATCAGCGGCATGGTCATGTAGGGCGGCACCAGCGTCGCGGCAGTCGATGCCAGCGTCAGCAGGAAGCCCAGCAACAAGGATCCCTTGTACGGCTTGGCAAAACGGGTGAGGCGGAACAACGCCCAGGTCGATGGCGGCACCTCTTTGGCCTCCGGACAGATGGCGCAGGTTTCCTGCCCTTCCGGGATCGGCGCCTTGCATTGCGGGCACACGTCCAGCTCTTCCTGAACCACTTGCTGCCCGGATATGTGCGTATCGCGCTGCAGCTCGAATTGATTGATCAGTCGCAAAGCTTGCGGGTTTTGCGCCAGCGTGTAACGCCAGTACGCCAGGCGCGACGAGCCCTCCTGCAATTCCAGACTGCCGACGCCGGCATGGTCGTAGTGCTTCAGAATGACGCCCGGGCGGTAATCCCAGGCCGTCCAGCTGCGATTGCCGCCGACGCCTTCGATACCACCATGATTGACAGCAAGCAGTCGGCGGTCGGTAACCAACACCAGCCCGCGTGTAAATTTCAGCGAGATGTCGAGATCCAGCTCCAGCCAGGCGATGACTTTTTCATCGGCCGCCAGTTGGGCCTGCACGTCCGCACGCCATGGTGCGGGCAAATTGGTATAGCTTGGAATGAGGGATTCTTTGTTCATCTAGACGGCATGTATGTCCTGTGCGGACAGTGAAGAATGGTTTTGCTGGCAACTTTTTGCCGACAATCTATGCCGCGCATATTATATCGTATGGCTTTGCCACCCCGACAACGCATCAGCACGGCTCGGCGATGACAGCAACCGCCCTGTTCCACGCGTCAAGCTGACGAAATCCTGATTATTTTGCATGCAAGACGTGAAACACTCTGCGACAATATCGTTACATTTTGTGTATATCAGCAACTTAGGGAAGGGGCTGATGACCAAACATAGATAAAACAGTGCATAAATAACAAAAATCCGGCCGATATTCGCGTGCATTGGTCGTGAGGCTCTTGACTGCCAGCTGCTGTCAGTTGCTGTGAGTTTATATATAGTCCGCAATCGTCCGTATTGATCGTATTTGTAGTCGCAGCCCGCATTTTATTGCGGCCAAGTAAACCAATCACGGCTTTATGCGTTATTCATGCTTGGATCGACAGAACAGACAACGCTTAGCGGCAAACCTGCTTACCCATGAAAAATATAGAATTTCTCCGCATCCTGCCCTTGCACGGCCCCAACATCTGGACCTATCGGCCTGCGTTGGAAGTCTGGATCGACATCGGAGAACTGGAAGACTTTCCGTCGAACATCATTCCCGGCTTCAATGAACGCCTGACAAGCTGGCTCCCGTCACTGGTTGAGCATCGCTGCAGCTACGGCGAACGAGGCGGCTTCCTGCAGCGCCTCAAAGAAGGCACCTGGCCTGGCCACATCATGGAACACGTGACGCTGGAGCTGCAAAACCTGGCTGGTTTACCCGGCGGTTTTGGCAAGGCGCGTGAGACTTCGACGCGCGGCGTCTATAAAGTCGTCGTCCGTGCCCGCCACGAACAAGTCACCCGCGCCGCCTTATATGCCGGCCGTGATCTGGTGATGGCCGCCATCGAAGACAAGCCATTCGATGTCAACGCCAACATCGAAAAGCTGCGCGACATGGTCGACTCGCTATGCCTCGGCCCGAGCACCGCCTGCATCGTGGATGCCGCCGACGAGCGCCGCATTCCGTCGATCCGCTTGTCCGAAGGCAATCTGGTTCAGCTTGGTCACGGCATCAAGCAACGCCGCATCTGGACGGCAGAGACCGACCAGACCAGCGCCATCGCCGAAAGCATCTCGCGCGACAAAGATCTGACCAAGACCCTGCTCCAATCCTGTGGCGTCGCCATTCCCGAAGGCCGTGTCGTCGACAGCCCGGCAGATGCCTGGGAAGCAGCGGAAGACATCGGCCTGCCGGTAGTCGTCAAACCCTCCGACGCCAACCATGGCCGCGGCGTCTTCATTGATCTCAACACCCAAGCCGAAGTGGAAACCGCCTACAAGGCTGCGCTGGAAGAAGGCAGCAGCGTGTTGGTCGAACGCTTCATCCGCGGCAACGAACATCGTCTGCTGATCGTCGGCGGCAAACTGGCTGCGGCAGCACGCGGCGAACCAATCTTCGTCATCGGCGACGGCAAATCGACCGTCTCGCAACTGATTGACATCATCAATATGGATCCGCGCCGCGGCGATCTGGAAGAACATCCGCTCAATCCCGTCATCCTTGATCGCGAACCGGCTGCCCGTCTTGAGCTGGAACGCCAGGGCCTGACTGCGGACTCCGTGCTGCCAAGCGGTAAAAAGGTCTTGTTGCTCCGCAATGGTAACGTTGCCATCGATGTCACCGATCAGGTTCATCCGAGCGTCGCGGCAACGGCATCGCTGGCTGCACGCGTGGTCGGCCTGGACATCGCAGGTGTCGATCTGGTGGCGGAAGATATCTCCAAGCCGCTCGATGAACAACGTGGCGCCATCGTAGAAGTCAACGCAGGCCCAGGTCTGCTGATGCACCTGAAGCCTTCCGAAGGCACCCCACGCCCGGTCGGCCAGGCCATCGTCGAACATCTGTTCAAACCGGAAGACACCGGTCGCATTCCTATCGTCGGTATCACCGGCACGCACGGCAAGACTACCATCGCGCGTCTGGTCGCCCGCATTATCCACCTCAGCGGCAAGCACGTGGGCCTGGCCTGCGGCGACGGCCTCTACTTCGGCCAACGCCTGGTTGAAAAAGGCAATCGTGCGACCTGGGGCGCAGCGCATCGCGTCCTGCTCAATCGTGCCGTCGAAGCCGCCGTGTTTGAAAACGGCAGCGTCTCCATCCTGTCCGAAGGCCTGGCCTATGACCGATGCCAGGTCGGCGTGGTCGCCAACATCGATCCGGCCGACAGCCTCCCTGAGTACTACATCGACAACGCAGAGCAAATGGCCACCAAGGTCAAACGCACGCAGGTTGACGTCGTGCTGCCGGACGGCGTCGCCGTCCTCAATGCGGAAGATCCGCTGGTCGCCGATATGGCGAACCTCTGCGACGGCGAAGTCATCTTCTTTGGCGCCGACGCTGCCGGCCCTGTCATGGCGGAACATCTGAAACAAGGCAAGCGCGGTGTCTTTGTGCGCAACGGCGACGTCATCCTCGCCACCGGCGACAAGGAAGTACTTGTCAGTGCCGTCGCGGCCATCCCGATTACCGGCGGTGGCGCGGTCGGCTTCCAGATCGAAAACGTTCTGGCGGCAGTTGCCGCAGCCTGGGCACTGGGCATCTCTGCAGATCTGATTCGCGCCGGTATCGAATTGTTCGGCACCGAACAGGCGGAAGAGCAGGACAAGAAGCGCAAGGCACAGACCGCCTGATCTTCCGCACCAACGATCAGACGCAGTTACTGAGCTACTTAGTTACTACAGTTGCAAACGGCCGGCATGGCCCAAGACACATTCAGGAAGACTTGTTGATGGACGTATCACGTATTCGCGTACTGCGCGGCCCTAATCTCTGGAGCAGGCACACTGCGATAGAAGCTATCGTGTCCTGCACTGAGGCCGAACGCGCCATTGAAGGCATTCCAGGCTTTGAGGTTCGCCTGCGCGCGCGCTTCCCGCATATCGGTTTCCTGCAACCAGCCGGCGAGGTAAAAGCCGTCTCCATGGCACATGCACTGGAAGCTGCCACCTTGGGACTGCAATCCCAGGCGGGTTGCCCGGTTACCTTCAGCCGCACCGTGCCTACCGTCGAAACCGGTGTCTACCAGGTGATCGTCGAATACAGCGAAGAAGCTGTCGGCCGCCTCGCCTTTGAACTGGCGCGCGAACTCTGCCTGGCTGCCGCCGAGGACAAACCTTTCGATCTGGCCGATGCGCTCGCCCGCCTGCGTGAACTCGACGAAGACGTTCGCCTTGGCCCAAGCACAGGCTCCATCGTCTCTGCTGCGCTCAAGCGCGGCATCCCTTTCCGCCGTCTCACCGATGGCAGCATGGTGCAATTTGGTTGGGGTAGCCGTCAAAAACGTATTCAGGCTGCCGAAACCAGCGATACCAGCGCCATCGCCGAATCGATTGCTCAAGACAAAGAATTGACCAAGATGCTGCTGCACGCAGCAGGTGTGCCGGTGCCTAACGGCCGTGTGGTCGAAACCGTTGAAGATGCCTGGGCGGCAGCGCAGGAAATCGCCGCACCTGTCGTCATCAAGCCGCGCGACGGCAATCAGGGCAAAGGCGTAGCCGTCAATATCAGCACGCAGGAACAAGTCACTGCGGCGTTCAATGCCGCCGTCAAAATCAGCGATGAGATCATTGTCGAACGCTACATGCCCGGCCACGACTACCGCTTGCTGGTCATCGGCAAGCACCTGGTCGCTGCCGCCCGCCGCGACCCGCCGCAAGTCATCGGCGACGGCGTGCACACCATTCGCCAACTGGTGGACAAGGTCAACAGCGATCCGCTGCGTGGCGATGGCCATGCGACCTCGCTGACCAAGATCCGCTTCGACGATATTGCACTGGCGACGCTTGCCAAGCAAAACTACGATGCCGAATCGATCCCGCCACAAGGCGCGCGTATCGTTCTGCGCAACAATGCTAACCTGTCTACCGGCGGCACTGCCACCGACGTGACAGACGATGTCCATCCTGAACTGGCTGCACGCGCTATCGCCGCTGCGCAAATGGTCGGCCTCGACATCTGTGGCGTCGATATCGTCTGCAACAGCGTGCACAAGCCGCTGGAAGAACAAGAAGGCGGTGTGGTCGAAGTCAACGCCGCGCCAGGCCTGCGCATGCATCTGACGCCGTCTTACGGCAAAGGCCGTGCGGTCGGCGACGCCATCATTTCAACCATGTATGCCGATGGCGACGATGGACGCATTCCAGTGGTTGCGGTTGCCGGTACCAACGGCAAGACCACCACCGTTCGCCTGATCACTCACCTGCTCGCACAAAAAGGCCTGCGTGTCGGCATGACCAACACCGACGGCGTCTACATCGACAAGCAACGTATCGATACCGGTGACTGCAGCGGCCCGCGCAGCGCGCGCAACGTACTGTTCCATCCCGACGTCGATGCCGCTGTCCTGGAAACTGCACGCGGCGGTGTCTTGCGTGAAGGCTTGGGCTTTGATCGCTGCAACGTCGCAGTCGTCACTAACATCGGCATGGGCGATCACCTGGGGCTGAGCTACATCAGCACGGTGGAAGACTTGGCTGTCGTCAAGCGCGTGATCGTCGAAAACGTCGCACCAACCGGTTATGCCGTGTTGAATGCAGCTGACCCGATGGTCTCCAGCATGGCGCACTCCTGCCCTGGCGCCGTCATGTTCTTCGCACTTGATCCGCAGCATCCGATCATGGCCACGCATCGTGCGCAAGGCCACCGCGTCGTGTATCGCGACGGCAATGACATTGTGGCTGCCCAAGGTGATCAGGAATACCGTCTGGCGCTCGGCGAGATTCCGCTGACACGTGGCGGCACCATCGGCTTCCAGGTGGAAAACACCATGGCGTCGGTTGCTGCAGTCTGGGCCCTGAATCTGGATTGGGAAATCGTCCGAGCCGGCTTGCGCACCTTCATCAGCGATGTCGGCACTGCGCCTGGCCGCTTCAACATGTTCGACTATCGCGGTGCGACGCTGATCGCCGACTACGGCCACAATCCGGATGCCATCAACGCACTGGTCAAGGCAGTGGAGAGCATTCCCGCCAAACGCCGCTCGGTCGTCATCAGCGGTGCAGGCGATCGTCGCGACATCGATATCCGCCAACAGACCGAAATCCTCGGTGATGCATTCGATGAAGTCGTGCTCTATCAGGATCAATGCCAACGCGGCCGCGCCGACGGCGAAGTGCTCGCCCTGCTTCGTCAGGGGTTGGCCAACGCCCGCCGCACGACGGAAACCAAGGAAGTCTTTGGTGAGTTCCTGGCAATTGACACGGCACTGGCGTCATTGAAAGCCGGTGATCTGTGCCTGATCCTGATTGACCAGATCGAAGAAGCGCTTGAGCATATTGCCAAGCGCGTTGCCGAAGGCTGATCTTAAGGAGTTGCGTTAAGAGCCTTGTCGCAAAACAAAAATCGCGTGTTGAAGTCTGACTTCACACGCGATTTTTTATTGGCTGCTCATCTTCTCACTCTGAGGACTACAAGCAGGAACTGCTTACTCAGTCGTCGTCATTGGGATCGAGCTCGGGAAACAGAATTTCCGTAAATCCGAAACGTGAAAAATCCTTGATCCGCATCGGATAGAGAATACCCCACAGATGGTCGCACTCATGCTGCACCACGCGTGCATGAAAACCATCGACAGTCCGGTCGATACGGGCTCCGGTCTCATCAAATCCTTCATAGCGCAAACGGCTCCAGCGTGGCACCACGCCACGCAGACCGGGTACGGACAGGCAACCTTCCCAGCCTTCTTCCGTCTCGTCGCCGAGCTGTGTCAGCGTCGGATTGATCAGAACGGTCTCCGGCACTTCCGGCGCGTCGGGATAACGCACGTTTTTCTTGAAACCAAAAATCACCAACTGCAGATTGACGCCGATCTGCGGCGCGGCCAGTCCGGCGCCATTGACTGCACGCATGGTTTCAAACATATCGGCAATCAGCGCATCCATTTCCGGCGTACCGAACTGCTGGACAGGCTCAGCCTGGCGCAACAGGCGCGGATCGCCCATCTTCAGAATTTCGCGTATTGCCATTCCTGCTCTCCTTGCTGCTTTCTATGCCGCAAATGCGGTGATTAAGCGTTGATATCGAGTTGCTTGAGGTATTCGGTGAAGGCCGCGCCGGTTTCGGCATGCTTCATCCCCATTGCGACCATTGCCTTGAGATAACCAAGCTTGGAGCCACAGTCATAGCGCTGGCCTTCGTACCGATAGGCCAATACGGTCTGGGCGTGCATCAGCGCGGCAATACCGTCGGTCAACTGAATCTCGCCGCCGGCACCTTTGCCGATGGTTTCAAGGTAATCGAAAATGCGATTGTTCAGCACGTAGCGGCCGACCACAGCCAAGGTTGACGGCGCAACATCTGGCGCCGGCTTTTCAACAATGCCGTTGACGCGTTCGAGATTCGGCTGATACGCAGTCGCGCTGACAATACCGTATTGCTTGGTGTCACTGCGCGGCACATCCTGCACTGCCAACAAGCTCAGGCCTTCGCGCTCGTAGACTTCCGTCATTTGCGCCATTACGGGCTTATGGCCAACACCGACGTCCATGAAGTCATCTGCAAGCAAGACTGCAAAAGGTTCGTCGCCCACCACCGGGCGGGCGCACAGCACTGCATGACCCAAGCCTAACGGCGCGGATTGACGGATGAAAATGCAGGTAACGTTCTTGGGGATGACGTTCTGAACGATATCCAGCAATTGCTGCTTGCCGGCGGCTTCCAGTTCGGCTTCCAGTTCGTAGGCCTTGTCGAAATGGTCTTCAATGGCGCGCTTGTTGCGGCCGGTGATGAAGACCATCTCGGTAATACCTGCAGCAACCGCTTCTTCCACTGCGTAGTGAATCAGCGGCTTATCAACGATAGGCAGCATTTCCTTGGGCTGCGCCTTGGTTGCCGGCAAAAAGCGGCTGCCCAGGCCTGCAACAGGAAATACGGCTTTCTTGATTCGTTTAGTCATTGCTGTTCCCAATAAAATCGATGTGTTTCGGATACATCTGCGAGCATTATCACCCACTATGGCGAGACTCGCCGCTCACGCCCTATTCAGTTGCCGCGACGTTTGCAGCATCTTGCGGACCGCTGTGTACCAGCGCCACCAGCGCATCTTCGTCGAGGATGGCAATGCCAAGCTCTTCCGCTTTTGCGAGCTTGCTGCCTGCTTCCGCGCCCGCGACAACGTAACTGGTTTTCTTTGATACAGAACCGCTCACTTTGCCACCTGCAGCTTCGATCATTTGCGCTGCGTCGTCGCGCGACATGGTCGGCAAAGTGCCGGTCAATACAAATATCTTGCCGGCCAAGGTCTTCGCCTGAATTTCAACGCCCGCACCTTCGGTCCAGTGGATGCCTGCGGCACGCAACTGATTGACCAACTCGACGTTCAGATTGTCTTCAAAGAAACCGATGATGGAACGCGCCACCACCGGGCCGATGTCGGCCACTTCTAGTAACTGCTCCTCTGTCGCAGCAAGGACGGCATCCATATTGCCGAAGTGCCGCGCCAGTTCCTTGGCAGTCGCCTCGCCCACATGGCGAATGCCCAGCGAATAGATGAAACGGGCCAGCGTGGTCGATTTGGACTTTTCCAAAGCATCGAGTACGTTTTGTGCCGACTTCTCTGCCATGCGATCAAGTTCGGCCAGCGAAGTCAGGCCCAGGCGATACAAATCGGCGGCGGTCGTGATGACGTTTTTGTCGACCAGCTGATCAATCAACTGATCACCGAGACCATCAACATCCATCGCGCGGCGTGACACAAAATGCTGTAAACCGCCCTTGCGCTGCGCCGAACATTTGACCCAGCCCCCGGAACAGCGCGCGATTGCTTCCTCTTCCAGTCTCACGATAGGCGATCCGCACACCGGGCATTCCTTTGGCATCTCGAACGGCTTCGCATCGGCAGGACGCGATTCCGGGACGTAGGCCACGACCTCGGGAATCACGTCGCCGGCACGGCGCACGATTACCGTGTCGCCGATCTGAATATCCTTGCGGCGCACTTCATCTTCGTTATGCAGCGTCGCATTGGTCACCGTGACACCACCAACAAATACCGGCACCAGTCGCGCCACCGGCGTGATCGCACCGGTACGGCCTACCTGGACTTCGATGCCCTGCACCACGGTCAGCGCTTCCTGCGCCGGAAACTTGTGTGCCAGCGCAAAACGCGGTGCACGAGAGACAAATCCAAGCTGCTGCTGCTGATCAAGACGATCAACCTTGTATACCACGCCATCGATTTCATAAGGAAGCTCGCCGCGCTTGGCGCCGATACCGTTATAAAACTTCAGCAAACCTTCGGCACCATGTACGACCGCTCTTTCCTTGCATACCGGAAGCCCCAGCGATGAATACCAATCCAATAGCGCCGAATGGGAGGCTGGCATGTCCATGCCTTCCAGCACACCAATACCGTAAGCGAAAAAGCGCAAGGTGCGCTGTGCGGTAATCTTGGAATCAAGCTGACGCAAGCTGCCGGCAGCGGCATTGCGCGGATTGGCGAACTCCTTCAAACCCGCATCGCGCTGGCGCTGATTGAGTTTGGCGAAATCATTCTTGTACATCAGCACTTCGCCGCGCACTTCCAGCACCTGAGGTGGGTTATCGCCATGCAGACGCAACGGGATGGCGCGCACCGTGCGGATATTTGCCGTGACGTTTTCACCGGTGGTACCGTCGCCACGTGTTGCCGCGCCGACCAGCACGCCATCTTCGTAGCGCAGACTGATTGCTAGCCCGTCGAACTTCAACTCGGTGGCGTAGGCGATTTCCGTCAATGACGACAAACCGTCCTTGACGCGTTTATCGAAAGCGACAATGTCTTCGTCGTCAAAACCGTTCCCCAGAGACAGCATGGGAATCGTATGACGCACCTGCTCAAACTGCGGCAACGGGGTGCCACCTACCCGCTGCGTGGGGGAGTCGGTAGTCGCCAGCTCGGGATACTGCTGTTCCAGCGCTTGCAGCTCATGGAACAACTTGTCGTATTGCGCATCAGGAATGCTGGGATCGTCGAGGACGTAGTAAGCGTGATTGTGACGGTTCAACGCCGCCTTGAGGCTAGCCGCCCGCGCGCGCCAGTCGTCTGCCGGCGCGGGTACTGAAAATGAATCTGGATACATGGTGAGGTGCGCTTTGTAGGGAAGCGCTCAGGCTTAACTGAACAGACGCATGGCGCGCTTGGAGCCGGCAGGAATCTCGGCCGATTCCATGGCGCTGTAAAACGCGCTGACCTGCTCGGCGATATCGCTCAATGCAGCATCGGACAGCAACTGGTCGCTATCGTCGACGACAGTGCCGCCCAGACGCATCGCCAAAGAACGCGCACAGGCGATCATGGCGCCATAACCATCGCGGGCCGGGCCAACACGCGGCACGTCCAGCAACAGCGTCAGACGATCGGTGGTCTCTGCCGCGCCGGTAGCGTTGGTCGACATCGAGAACAAGACTTCGCCCTCGCCGTCCTGCATCACCAGATGACCATCGGTACGGCGGTCAAAACCCTGACGCGTAAGCGCAGCGAGCAAGGTGCTGACATTCCAGGGCGCTCCGTTGGAGCGCACATTCACGCCCAGTTGCACGTCGTGATCCATGATGAACTGGTGCAGCGCTTGCGCCGTTTTCATCACGTCGATCATGTCGGGGATTTCCGGCTCGGCGCCGATGGAGTCCGTAAATTCACGCAGGCGCATGATCAGCTCGGAATACTCCAGCTCGTTGAGCGCATTGTTGCGATTGGCCAGTTGGACACCGGACAGCAAGGCGTTGTAGACGCTGCCGTGCGCGATCGCTTCCCATTCGCCGTCTACAGTGCGGCCGACAAAATTCACGGTCTTGTTGCCGACATGGCGCAGGTTTTGTACGCCCGGCAAAATCTTTTCACCGCGCACGGACAAATCAAGCGCGATCGGGATGATGCAGTCGACCAGCTCATCCACTGGCAGCTCACGCTGCGGCTGGGCAGCCGCAGCAGCAACTTCGGCCGGGTCACCGGCGTACATGGCGGTGTCGTTGAGCGAGGCTTCGACATGGCTCAGGTCGGCTTCCAGCTCATCTGCCCCCAACGGATCAGCCGGATAGTCGGAATGGCTGTCAATCGGTGTATCGAGCGACAAATACGGCTCGATCTGTTCGTCGGATGTCGAAAACTGTGGCTCGGTTTCCTGGTTGAGCTGCGGACTTGGAACCGGCTTTGGCCGTTCATACAGCTCCGGCTCAAGCCTGTCGTCTTCATACATGGAAGCAGGAGATTTCGCCATCGGTGCAGTTTGCACCGAGGCGGCAGCGGCAGCCGAAATCGGCGCCATTGCCGGAGCAGAGGCGACGGATGTTGCTGCAGAAGCTGCCGACGCGGGCATCTGATACGCTTTTTGCGCTGGCGGCAAAGGCTGGGATTGCGCATCGGCATTCATCAGCACATCGTCATGATCCGACGAAAACGCACGCTCAACTGTCTTGCGCGTCTTGTGTTCTTGCCATTTGTTATAGGAGATCACGCCGACGACGATCACGCCGCCGATGACGATCAAACTGGTCTGAAGGTCTGTCATGCCGAATGTACCTTGGAATTATTCTTGAAAGTGATACGCGCAGCGGCGCGGCTCATCACTGGATCGGCGCAACACGCCAGATCAATGCAGTCAAACATGTTCGGTTCGATAAAACTGGTCATAGCTGGTCTTTATGGATTCCTGAGAGTCGACAGATAGTGATACCGAACTGCTGAATGCTGCTTAGGAGCCGATACAACCTCGTCGTTACCATCTTGTTATTTTTTGCCTGAATCGCTTAGCAAGCGTCGTGCTAAAGCCCTTGTATGACAAGGCGTTTAGGGTAGTGTTCCGTTATAGGCTTGTCAAGCTGCACAAGCCTTGCAAAATACCGGCGCAAGTCAAAAAAACTCAAGCTTGCGCCGTATTTCAGTTCCACCTCAGGCGGCTTGCACCTCGGACGTGAAGTTAGCTGCCGCTTCCATGTCTACAGCGACGATACGCGACACGCCTTGCTCTTGCATGGTCACGCCGATCAGCTGGTTCGCCATTTCCATCGCGATCTTGTTATGCGAGATGAACAGGAACTGCGTGTTCGACGACATGCGCTTGACCATATTGCAGAAACGCTCGGTATTGGCGTCGTCCAGCGGCGCATCCACTTCGTCCAGCAAGCAGAACGGCGCCGGATTGAGCTGGAACATCGAGAACACCAGTGCCGTCGCGGTCAGCGCCTTTTCACCGCCGGACAGCAGGTGAATCGTCGCGTTCTTCTTCCCGGGCGGCTGCGCCATGACTTGCACGCCGGAATCAAGGATTTCGTCGCCGGTCATGATCAGCTTGGCCTGACCGCCACCGAACAGAATCGGGAACAATTCCGCGAAGTGGCCATTGACCTTGTCGAAGGTGTCCTGCAGCAAGCCACGGGTTTCGATATCGATCTTGTGGATCGCATCTTGCAGCGTAGTGATTGCTTCGTTCAGGTCGGCGTGCTGGGCATCAAGGAAGTTCTTGCGCTCGGACGCGGTCGCCAGTTCATCCAGCGCGGCCAGATTGACTGCGCCCAATGCCGCGATCGCATTGGTCAGACGTGTCACTTCGCCTTGCAGATAAGACGGACGCATGTCGTCGGTCAACTTCTCCGACAACGCAGCTTCATCGGCCTGGGTGCTGGCCAGCGCTTCTGTGAACTGCTCCTGATTCAGGCGCGCAGCCTGCTCCTTCAATTGCAGCTCGGTAATACGATCGCGTTGCGGTTGCAGGCTGCGTTCGTTTTGCAGGCGCGCCTCTTCGTGCTGACGCAGCTTTTGCGACAACTGATCAAGTTCGTGGCGTGCATCAGCCAACGCGCGCTCCTGGTCGGTTCGCTTGTCCAGCAAGGATTGCAGACCCGCTTGCGCGGCCTGATCGTCCAGGCTTTCCAGTTCCAGACTGCCTTGTTGCATGCTGGCAAATAATTGCGCAGCCTGCTCCAGAGCGGTGGCGATGTTGCGCTTGAGTTCGTCGATCTTGTTGCGTTGGGATTTTTCAGAAAACTCGGCTTCCTGAGCAGCACGTTCCAGCTCGCGCAGACGTTGGCGGGCATCGTTGAGTTGCTGCTCTTTGCCGAGATAATCGGTCTGACCGTTTTCGTGCGATTCCTGCAGCTCGGCCAGTTCGATGTCGAGCTGTTCAAACTTCGCTTCCGATTCGATCTTGATTTGCTGCTGTTCGGTTTCCTGTGCTTCGATTTCGGCCAGATCAGCAACGATCTGCGTGCTGCGCTGATTGAATCGCTCCTGCACTTCAGACAGCTTCATCACTTCAATTTGCAAGCTATGAGCCGCTTGCGTCAGACCGGCAACACGCTGACGCAATTCTTGCAGACGCTGCGCGGCGCTGGTCATGGCCGCATCGGCGCGCACCGCACGCGACTTGGCTTCTTCTGCCAGCATGTATTGCGCGCGCTGCTGCTTGGTGATGTTTTCGATTTCCTGTTGGCGTGCCAGCATGCCGTCCTGCTCCGAGTCAGAAGCATAGAACCGAACGCTCGACTGGCTGACGACGTGGCCTTGCTTGGTCACGAATAAGGCGCCGTTTGGCAGCTTGCTGCGGTCGACGAAGGCGCTGGCGGTGTCGTCGGCGATAAAGATATTGTGCAGCCAGTCCTGCATCAGCGTACGCAGACCCGGATCATTGAGTTGCAGCAAGTTGATGAAAGGCTTGAGGCCATTCGGCGCAGGTTCGGAAGGCAGACCTGCCGGATTCGGCGCAAACAAGGCCAGCTTGGCCGGCGGCGCATCGTTGAAAAAGGCCTTGGCCCAATCCAGATTCGACACTTCCAGCGCCGACATGCGTTCACGCAACACCGATTCCAGCGCCGTTTCCCAGCCGGTGTCGATGTGCAGCTTCTGCCACAGGCGCGGCAAATTGGCGAGTTCATGCTTTTCCAGCCAGGGTTGAACCTTGCCTTGCGTCTGGACACTTTCCTGCAACTGCTTCAGCGCAGAAAGACGCGCTTCCAGTTGTGCCAGCTCGGTCGTTTCCTTGCTGACCAGTTCTTGCGCGGTACGGCGTTCTTCTTCCTGCTTCGGCAACTGCTCTTGCGCCTCTTCGAGATACATCGACGCTTCTTCGAGCGAGCCTTGCTTTTCTTCCAGTTGCAGCTTCAGATTGGACAGGTGCGCATCGTCCGGCATGTTGAGGCCGCTCTTTTCCTGCACCAGACGTTCACGGCGAACAGCAAGACCGGACAAGATGTTGGCGGCGTTGCGCTGATGCGCTGATTCCAGCTCGATCTGCTGCTGGATCTGCATGATCTTGCCGCGCGACTCGGTTGTTTTGAGTTGCGCTTCGCGCCAGGCTTGCTCGAGCGTCGGCACTTTGTCGGTGGCGTCCTGCACGGCCTGCTGCGCCTGCTCGACACGCATGCCCTGCTCTTCAAGCTGGATCTCGGCCTCGGCCAGATCATCCTGATGCTGCGTGCCCTGACGCTGCCATTGATCGCGTTGCGCGGTCAGCGAATTCAGTTGCGATTGCAGACGGCTGCGCGACTCGATGACGAACTTGATTTGCGCTTCAAGACTGCCGATTTCCGAGTTGGTCTGGTAGAGATGACCTTGTGCGGTATGCAAACGGTCGCCAGCACCGTAGTGGGCTTGGCGCATGTGTTCCAGCTCAGTTTCCACATGGCGCAGTTTGGCGGTTTGCTCTTCAAGGTCAATCTGCGCACGCTCGATTTCGCGGAAGTATTTTTCCTGCTCGGCCTTGGCTTCATTCTTGCGCAGCAACCACAGCAGTTTTTGCTTCTCTTCCTGATCAGCGGTGAGTTCGTTGAATTTTTTGGCGACAGCGGCCTGCGCTTCCAGCTTTTCCAGATTGCTGTTGAGTTCGCGGAGGATGTCTTCGAGACGCGTCAGATTTTCACGCGTGTCGTGCAGACGGTTTTCTGTCTCGCGACGGCGCTCTTTGTACTTCGACACGCCTGCGGCCTCTTCCAGGAAGATACGCAGCTCTTCAGGACGCGCTTCGATAATGCGCGAAATCATGCCCTGACCGATGATCGCGTACGCCCGCGGACCAAGACCGGTACCAAGGAAGATATCCTGAATGTCGCGGCGACGCACCGCCTGGTTATTGATGTAATACGAAGAAGTGCCGTCGCGCGTGAGCGTGCGCTTGACGGCGATCTCGGCGTATTGGCCCCATTGACCTGCGGCCTTGCCCATGGTGTTGTCGAAAATCAGCTCGACGGAGGCGCGGCCGGCCGGCTTGCGGTTGGTGGAGCCGTTGAAGATGACGTCTTGCATCGATTCGCCGCGCAATTCGGATGCTTTGGATTCACCCAGCACCCAGCGCACCGCATCGATAATGTTGGACTTGCCGCAGCCGTTAGGGCCTACCACACCTACCAACTGCCCCGGCACCTGGAAATTCATCGGGTCGACGAAAGACTTGAATCCTGACAATTTAATGGAATTTAAGCGCACGTTGTCTACAGTTTCACAGAGTTTGACGGAAGCAGGCAAATTTGCCCGCAATAGCCCGGTATCATAACATTCCGAGAGGGAAAACCGCTGAAATCAAGGCTCAGGACGCATCCCGGATCAACGCAAACATCCCCCGGCTTGCCCTCGCCCTCTCAATAAATGAAAAACGGCTTGCCAGATCACTCAGGCAAGCCGCTTCCTCTTACTTACGTCAGTCACAGAAGTCCACATTCAGACAATGCTGGCTCCTCAGAATGTTTCCCAATCACCATCATCGCCGGCCGGCGACTTCGGCGCGGCAGATTTCGCACTCGCCGACGGCAATGCGCGGACCGGAGCCGGCTTGCGCGTGGCTGATGCCGAAGACGCCACCGATGCTACAGGCTTGCGCACAGCACTGCCTGCGGTCGCTGCCTTGACGACAGGCTTCGCCGGACGACTTGTAAATGCGGGCGCACTTACCGGAGCAACTTCTCCCGCCTGGAAGAAGGCAACTGCTTCTTTCAGGCGACGGGCCTGCTCTTCCAGCGAACCTGCAGCTGCTGCGGCCTGCTCGACCAACGCTGCATTTTGCTGGGTGGTCTGATCCATTTGCGTGATCGCCTGGTTGACCTGACCAATGCCGCTGCTTTGCTCTTCGGTCGCGGAGGAAATTTCCCCCATGATATCGGTCACGCGTTGCACCGCATCCACCACTTCGCCCATGGTCTGCCCTGCACGCTGCACCAGATCCGAACCACTGTCGACACGTGTAACGGAATCTTCGATCAAATCCTTGATCTCTTTTGCTGCCTGCGCGCTGCGTTGCGCCAGACTACGTACTTCACTGGCGACCACGGCGAAACCGCGGCCTTGCTCACCGGCACGGGCCGCTTCGACGGCCGCATTCAGCGCGAGAATATTGGTCTGAAACGCAATGCCATCGATCACGCCAATAATGTCGGAAATCTTGCGCGAGCTTTCCGTGATGCCTTGCATGGTATCCACCACCTGACCGACCACATCACCACCACGACGAGCGATATCGGAGGCCGTCTTCGCCAGTTGCCCAGCCTGACGTGCATTGTCGGCATTCTGCTTCACGGTTGACGTCAGCTCCTCCATGCTGGAGGCGGTTTCTTCCAGAGAAGCGGCTTGCTGTTCGGTACGTGAAGACAGATCAAGATTGCCGGCGGCAATTTCCTTGGCGCCGGTATCGATGGACTCCGTGCCCGTACGAATGCCGCTGATCACCGACGACAGGCGCTCACGCATGACGCTCATTTCGTACAGCAAACTGCGTTTATCGCCCGAGCGTGTTTTGATCGCCATGGTCAGATCGCCGGATGCGATGGCTGACGCCACCTCCACAGCGTACGCCGGCTCGCCGCCAAGGCTGCGAGTGATATTGCGAATAATCGCCAGCATCATCGCCGACACGACCACACCGACGACAATGAGGATCGCGGCCAGCTTCATGAGGTTTTGGTAGAAATCACTTTCCACGTCATTGAGGAATACCCCCGATACCAGCAGCCAATCCCATGGCTCGTAGTAAATCAGGTAACTCACTTTTTGCGTGCGGTTGGTGTCGTCGGCACCCGGCAGACGGCCCATGTAGTTGACGAAGCCGCGTTGCTGCGTCTTGCCAACCTTCACCATCTCAACATAATAGAGCTTGCCGTCGCTGTCCTTGCGGTCAGAAACATTCTTGCCAACCACGCTCTTGTTGGTGGGGTGCATCAGCACCACAGGCTTGGAGTCAAAGACGAAGATATAGTTGTCGTTGTCATAGCGCATTGCCGCAATCCGAGCCAATGCGTTCTTTTTGGCATCCTCCGCTGTTGTTTTGCCGGCTGCGACTTCCGCTGCGTAGCTCTTCAGAATGCCTTCCGCCGTTTCAACCACGCGCTTCAAACCGGCTTCGCGTTCGTTGATCATGTTCTGGCGGGTATTGAGCGCGGACCATGCGGCCAGTACCAGCAGGCCTACCCACATTACGACCAGCGCCAACAATAGCTTCGATCTTACTGTTTTCATACTGACAACTCCATTGAGTCCCGATGGGGGCGATTTATTGTTCGACTATGTACAGTAACTTACTTTCCGGACAGCACATCAGCAGAACAGCGCGGCTTCCCCCACGCGATTGTTCAATTTGCGCAGCGCAACAAACCTGCGCTTTTGAAGATAACTGGTCAGCCGCCAACTGTTCCGGCAAACCGCTATCTATTTTGCGACGCCCAATAAAAGCGGCAAGGAGGTCGACTGTGGCTGCGCCGCAAAGAAAATACGGCCAGAGACACTTTTTAATTCCATATTAGCAACACCTCCACAACAACTTTTTAAGAGAATTGACTTTTCTCAAAGCCTCAATAGGCATTTCGATGGCAGCAAGAGAATTGACCGGAAGGCGCGCAAAGTTCGCATCGGACTGACCACCTGAGACCAACAGCTTGAGGGTGAGGTGCCTGCCTCCGACGACAATCGTGCATTAATTAGCCTCAAATAGACACGCTAGCGGCATATCAGTAACGGTCATAACGCTCGCAATGCGCTCGACAAGGCCCGGACATTGCCTTACATCAACCTGCATTCTTATCTCTTGACTTCTTGCCATGCTTTGATGATCTGCATTTTGCCAAAACGCTCGCTCGTGCATAGAGAGCCCGGCCGATACAGCATCATCCTTGCAACAATCAGTATAATGTCGGGCTATCACTTCCTTGCTACGCGCCTCCGTGAATCCATTACTCGACAAGCTGCAACCCTACCCGTTCGAAAAACTGAAGAACCTGTTTTCCGACGTCACCCCCAATCCGGACTATCGCCATATCAGCCTGGGCATCGGTGAGCCAAAGCATCCGACTCCAGCCTTCATCAAGCAAGCGCTGACTGACAATCTATCCGGCCTGGCGTCCTATCCAAGCACCATCGGCTCGGAAGCATTGCGCACCGCCATTGCCGGCTGGCTGGAACGCCGCTACGGCTTGCCGAAAATCGATCCGGCCACACAGGTGCTGCCCGTCAACGGTTCGCGCGAAGCCCTGTTCTCTCTGACGCAAACAGTCGTCGACCCATCGCAAAAAGACGCGCTGGTCATGTGCCCGAATCCCTTCTATCAGATCTATGAAGGCTCGGCCTATCTGTCGGGAGCGCAACCGTATTTCGTCAATTCGGATCCAGCCCGCAACTTTGCGCCCGATTTCAGCCAGGTGCCCGACGACGTCTGGCCGCGCGTCAAGCTGCTGTTCCTGTGCTCGCCGGGCAATCCTACCGGCGCCGTGCTGTCGCTGGAAGACTGGAAAAAACTTTTCGAGCTGTCTGACCGCTATGGTTTTGTGATTGCGTCGGATGAGTGCTATTCGGAAATCTATTTCAAGGATGAGGCTCCCTTGGGTGGCCTGGAAGCCGCGCACAAGCTGGGCCGCGGCTACGATCGCCTGATCGCCTTTTCGAGCCTGTCGAAGCGCTCCAACGTGCCCGGCATGCGCTCGGGCTTCGTTGCCGGCGACGCGGCGATTCTGAAAAAATTCTTGCTGTATCGCACCTATCACGGCGGCGCCATGAGTCCATCCATCCAGAACGCCTCGATTGCCGCCTGGAACGATGAAACCCACGTACAGGAAAATCGCGCCAAGTACATCAAGAAATTCAGCCAGGTCACGCCGCTGCTGCAGGAGGTACTGGACGTATCCCTGCCGGACGCCAGCTTTTACCTGTGGGCCAAGGTCGACAAACTGGCCTCGATCAGCGATACGGAATATGCCAAGCGTCTCTATGCCGAATATAATGTGACGGTATTGCCAGGCAGTTATCTGGCGCGCGAGGCCAACGGCGTCAATCCAGGCCAGCAGCGCATCCGCATGGCGCTGGTCGCCGAAGTGGAAGAATGTCTGGAAGCGGCGCAGCGCATCGTCGCTTTCACACGCAAACTGGCAGCAGCATAAATCTGTCAAATCTGCCTGCCACGCGAAGTCCGGCTTCTATTCGATTGAACACCTCAACGGTGAAGAGCCTGACTTCAGTTTTTATTCATTTTCAACCTAGATAAAACAAGATGACCCAATCCATCCAGCAAATCATCGATCAAGCGTGGGAAGACCGCGCCAGCCTGTCGCCGAAGACCGCACCTGCCGACATCCGTAACGCCGTGGCGGAAGTTATCGCCGGCCTCAATGAAGGCACCCTGCGCGTGGCAGATCGCCAAAGCGTCGGCCAATGGCAAGTCAACCAATGGGTCAAGAAAGCCATCCTGCTGTCGTTCCGCCTGGAGGACAACGTGCCTGTCGGTTCCGGCATCCCGGGCTATCCGCAGTTCTATGACAAGGTCCCGACCAAGTTCGCCAACTACACCGCTGAAGATTTCGCCAAGGGCGGCTTCCGCGTGGTGCCGCCGGCTGTTGCCCGTCACGGCTCCTTCATCGGCAAGAACGTTGTGCTGATGCCTTCTTATGTCAACATCGGCGCTTACGTCGATGAAGGCGCGATGGTCGACACATGGGCTACAGTCGGTTCCGCAGCGCAAATCGGCAAGAACGTCCATCTGTCCGGCGGCGTCGGCATCGGCGGCGTTCTGGAGCCAGTACAAGCCGGCCCGGTCATCATCGAAGACAACTGCTTCATCGGCGCGCGTTCGGAAGTCGTCGAAGGCGTGATCATCGAAGAAAACTCGGTTCTGTCGATGGGCGTGTATATCGGTCAATCGACCAAGATTTACGACCGCGAAACCGGTGAAGTGCATTACGGCCGCGTACCTGCCGGTTCCGTCGTGGTACCGGGCAATCTGCCGTCGAAAGACGGCAAGTACAGCCTGTACGCTGCGATCATCGTCAAGAAGGTTGACGCACAAACCCGTTCGAAGACTTCGATCAACGAACTGCTGCGCGGCGCTTAATCAGTGCCATGAATTGCCGGCACAGGCCGGCAATTTTCTTTGCAGCGCGTTTGTAGCGAGTTAGTAGCAAGTTCGCAGCAAGATAAGAAATACGGCCGGCATGGCATGACGCCGGCCTTCACTTTTTGTAAGACAGGATGTTGATTTTATGAGCACGCAAGTCACTCTCTACGGCATTCCCAATTGCGACACGGTCAAGAAGGCGCGCACCTGGCTCGACGCCAATGGCGTCGCGTACACCTTCCACGATTTCAAGAAAGCGGGCCTCGACGCCAGTCTGGTGAAAACCTGGCTCAAGGACATCCCCTGGGACACACTGGTCAATCGCAAAGGCACGACCTGGCGCGGCCTGTCCGATGAGCGCAAGGCCAGCATCACCGACAATGCCAGCGCCACGGCGCTGATCGTCGAGCTGCCGTCCATCGTCAAACGTCCGGTACTGCACACCAGCGGTCAGCCTACGCATGTCGGCTTTACTGCTGACCTTTATCAACAGATTTTCAAGAACTGATTGCACGAATTCATCATGAGCAAAACCCTTGCCCTGACCCAGGAACTGATCGCCCTCTCTTCCGTCACTCCGGAAGACAAAGGCTGCCAGGCACGCCTGGCTGAACTGCTGGCGCCGCTTGGCTTTGTCTGCGAAACCATCCAGTCCGGCGACGTCACCAACCTGTGGGCGCGCAAGGGTACGACGCAACCGCTGCTGGCGTTTGCTGGACACACCGACGTGGTGCCGACCGGCCCTGTCGACAAATGGCAATCGCCGCCGTTCGTGCCGACGCAACGCGACGGCAAACTGTTCGGCCGCGGCGCATCCGACATGAAGACCTCGATTGCGGCGATGGTTGTCGCGGTCGAAGAATTCGTCGCTGCGCATCCGGATCACAAAGGCTCGATCGGTTTCCTGATCACCAGCGATGAAGAAGGCCCGGCCACCGATGGCACCGTGATCGTCTGCGACAAGCTCAAAGCACGCGGCGAGCAACTCGACTATTGCATCGTCGGCGAACCAACATCCGCCAAACAACTCGGCGACATGATCAAGAACGGCCGCCGCGGCACCATGTCCGGCAAGCTGACGGTCAAAGGTATTCAGGGTCACATCGCTTATCCGCAACTGGCAAAGAATCCTATCCACCTCGCTGCACCTGCGCTGGCTGATCTGGTCGCCGAAAAGTGGGATGAAGGCAATGAGTACTACCTGCCGACCTCGTGGCAGATGTCGAACATCCACGGCGGCACCGGCGCGTCGAATGTGATTCCGGGCGAAGTGGTGATCGACTTCAACTTCCGTTTCTCGACGGCCAGCACGGTGGAAGGTCTGCAGCAACGCGTGCATGCCATCCTCGACAAGCATGGCTTTGAGTATGACCTGAAATGGACCGTCGGCGGCCGCCCTTTCCTGACGCCGCGCGGCAACCTGAGCGATGCGCTGTCATCGGCGATCAAGGCGGAAACCGGCCTTGATACCGAACTGTCGACCACCGGTGGCACTTCGGATGGTCGTTTTATCGCCCAGATCTGCCCGCAAGTGATTGAATTCGGCCCACCCAACGACAGCATCCACAAGATCGACGAATACATCGAAGTACGCTACATCGATCCGCTGAAAAACATTTATCGCCGCACCATGGAAAACCTGCTGCTGTAGAAAGTTGCTAAAAGCAGCAGCCCCTCAACCGAGCAGGCCCCTATCCATGTACAGACCGAGAATATCGATCATGACGCCAAACAATTTCGCTACCGTGCGCGACATCCTGCGCTACGCCATCACGAGCTTCAATTCTGAAAAGCTGTTCTTCGGCCACGGCACCAACAATGCCTTCGACGAAGCCGCCTACCTGATCCTGCACACGCTCAAGCTGCCGCTGGATCAACTGGAACCATTCCTCGATGCGCGCCTGCTCCAAGG
>Ga0209913_1000588_pt1 | contig 29013 bp, 19 predicted proteins | sample PersoiDNA2013203_FD_185805 | JGI IMG/M metagenome (GOLD analysis project Ga0209913, IMG submission 185805) | Permafrost soil microbial communities from the Arctic, to analyse light accelerated degradation of dissolved organic matter (DOM) -... | ecosystem: Environmental > Terrestrial > Soil >... | reverse complement strand
TGGTGGTGTAATGCAGCCGCAGCTGCGGCAACACTTCGCCCGTGTGGAAGCGGAAATCGCTGACGACCCAGTCGGCCTCGCGCGGCGCGGGATAGTCAGCGGCGCTGGCGTCGACCAGTGCGCCGCCGATCATGCCCAGGGCGAGCAGGGTGTTGCGCCAGTTTGCCGATTGTGTGTTTCGGGGCATCGTGTCTCCTTGGTTTTCGGTCGAGACTACCCAGCGGGGATGGGCTTGTCAACCAACTGTAGGAACCAGTCGAGCCTGATAACTCAAATCTAAGTAAATCAATGGCTTAGCGCTCGATTGCCCCAAGGTTCGCCAATCTGCCACCTTAAGGCTGCAAACTTGCTTCCAAAAACAGGACAATTTCGCGAACCCTACGCGAATCCGTATGTTTGCAACGGTGGGTTGTTGCCGGCAACATGGGTGTGCGGCCCTCGTCGACCGCCCCGTTGCCATCATGCTTTTCTGCGCCCGGATGTCGCCCATTTCTTAATCGGTGACGGAAGAGTCGCTAGGCAATTAGGCGTTACCGCCATCAAATAGGGCTGTCGGCTGTCGGGGATGGTCAGCGCAGACTTCTGTTTAAAGAAGAGAGGATGGGGATGTCCTACGATGCGAAATGGGCCGTCGGAAAGTATCAGAGTTCGAAACAAGTAGGAGGCCCCTTCGGACCATCGTCTCGATGCTTGTGCGACGATAGCAGCCTCCACAGCACCGTGTTCATCAGGTGTGACGCTGCTGGCTTGAATAATGCCATACGGCATGGAGAAACACCCTACCAGTGGCGAAGGAAGCTCGCCTTGCATTGCTAGCAGACATTCTGCCGCCTCCCACAGGTCCTCAAACAGGTACGCATCGACTACGGGAAACGCCCCGCGGGTGGGATGCGGCAGAATTTCTTCTTTCCCTATGATGACATAGGATACGGCTCGAATTTTGACCTTCATGCCATATAAGCTGCGTTGACCAACCGCATGGCGCCAATTGCTTCCGCTTGGGAGCAAGCAAAGCAGGTCCGCCTCGGTTATCTCCGGCGAATCTAGACTGCCTTCCGTGCATTTAACCAGTGCTGTAGAGTAGGAGTCGGTTTCGTCTCGGTCCAGGCGAAAATGATATCGCGCCTTTTGTCGGGCAAACTCGTCCAAGGCAAGGAGCATCAGGCGGCATCCAACAATTCGGCACCGAATTTGTGCACTGCTCTCGTCGCTTCGGTCCAATTTTTCGAATGGATAGACAATTGGGTGGCAGACACACCTGTACGCAAGTTATGAAAACCCTGACGCTTTTCTAGTTCCTCATCGAGCATCCTACTGACAAAATTCAATTTTTTACGTTCAATTACACCTGAAGTGGCCCAGACATCGGCAAAATTCACAAAAATGTGAAATCCCCGTAACTCGACCGAGTTACCCTGGTAGCATTGGTCCAACACGTAGTCACCCGCCTCCTCAATATCCTTCTTGAGGTCGGCGTCCTTCCTGCGGCCGTCGAGTATATAAATTATTCCTTCAGGCTTTAAATCGGCAATAGCCAGTTTCCAAAGCTCCCGCAGCTTCTTGTCGCCGGGGACATCTTTTCGAATTTTTATCCAGTTTCCCTCCTGGCATTCGAATGCCTTATCAACAACGGCAGTCAAGAGCGTGCTGTCGGGGGCAAGCCGTTCTCCCGTCTGTGCCACATCAAATGGACGGCCGTCAGTCATAAGCTTTAGAAGGGCCGTCTTCCCGCTTTCCTTAGGACCTAAAATCACGATGTTCTTTCCGCTAAAGGTCTTTTGGAACATCTTTTGAAGTCGTTTTTTCGCCGCCACCAAGATATCCTCGCCAAAGTGCTCGGCTATCCAGGCTAAAGCATCCATAAGCAGTTTTTTCATAGTCGCATCCGTTTTTGTGTTTGTAAGTTTGATAGTTTCATCCTACGACCAGCTTAACCCAATTTTAATAATAATTCCAAGTGGAAATGGCATGGGTAGCGTCAGTGCTGGCGCGGCGAATCGAGAGCAAGGAGCTACTCACAGAGGAGGAGCCGGTTAAGCGCTTAGGAGTCAACCGCCGCTGCGTCACGTCGGAGCTCAAAGCCCAACGCCTGTTTGAAATCAGGCGCGCCCCGGCGCTCACTGTTTCCAAGCGTTTTACGACGCCCCTTCATTTGAACGCCGGGCACTCGGCAAGGCCGCTAAGGTGCTTTCCATCTTGCCCGGGCCATCCAAATACCACTTCTTTGTAAGCAATTCGTTCAATCTTGGGATGACGCCGCTGGAAGCCCTGGCAGGCGGACGTCTCAAGGATATCTTGATTAAAGCCGCGGGATTCGCGACACGTTAGCACGTTCCAAAACGCTAACGCGTCTCTACTTCTTAACGCTCGCCCGCGCACGTCCCTTGGGAGAGGATGCGCCGGTCTTCCGAGCAGACTTCGCTGCGGCCGCTCCTGACGGGTTAGATTTTTTGCGTGGTTTCGGGACTTGGGAAACCTTTACGTCCTTGCGAAAATCCTCTGGAGCAGTCGCATCAATTCCAATTACTCTCAAGTATCTCGACCGGTCTTCTCCTTCGAGTGATTGTGCCTTTTCCGAGAGGATGGTCATCAATTCATCGAATCCAACATTCTTCCCGGTTCCTGAGTTCGTCCACACCCTACCTTTGGTCTGCAGAACGACCACCAAGAATCCTGTCGTTGCGTTGTCGTGGCGCATGTATTGACCAACGAGTTGCCGCTCAAGTGCCTCGATATATTTATCCAAGGTCCATCGTTCCGACATCTTCAGCTCGATGGAGGCGCGCCAAACATTACGGCTACAAAGCACATCCCGACGCTTGCTTTCGGCGGTATGCGACTCAACGGAGACAGAGTAGCGTCCACGCGCGTGATGGTTCAGTTCACTAGCAAGTAGGAGCTGGAAGTTGGCTTCCAGAGCAATCCCCGCTTTGTCACCCTCGGCACCCTTCTGGTTTGCACGCTTGAAGTCGACTTCGCTGAAGAAACTACGCAAACTGTGCTCACCTCGCTCAATGTCGTATTTAAGCGCCAGCAAGTCGGAGTGGACCGACATCGCAAAGGAAAGCGAGTCCGTCACCTCCGCTCGAAAGTCCGTTTCGAACTGGTCGTACTTTGTTTGAGGAAGGGGCTTCCGTGCGAGCTGACGCTCCCTTAGCTCGAACTGAACTCGCCGGAGGTACATTCGGGTTGAGTCGTCCGATGTTGAACTCAGAATACGTCCTAGCACTTCGTAGGCCTTCTGGGAGTTTGCCGAGGCAATAATGCGAATCAGATTATCCCGAAACCCCTGTGAATGGTCCCGGGGGCCGGGGCTGTAGACAACGGAGTCCGGCCGTTGGATGTCATTCGCAGGATTCACAGCCCACATCGTCCACAAATAGAGATGTTCAAGAACCATGACACCTTCGTCACTTGCCTGTGCAAGCCGGGTGAGGTTTCCTTCTCGGTCTCGACCGAAATATGCAGCCAACTGAAAAATGAACGTCTGTACGGCACCGGGGTCCTTAGGTCCCCATTTGCTTACAGCCTTCTGAAAATTTGTCGGATAACTCGTCAGCCAGTGAGCACCCCACAAGACAGCATTGCTGCGGAGTGCGGCCAGCGCCGTATCGGATGCCTCTGGAAGCGGAGAATTAAAAGCGTCCTTCATTTTTCCCAAAGCGATGCGCTCAAATTCATGCCGCGAAACATTGTCGGGAGCGGCCATAACCGAATGGAGAATCTGCTCCTCGACGTATTCGCGGGACGTTCCGAGACTAATGAGATAGTCCCACGCTAATGGCGTCAAAGTCTCGCGAATGGCGTCCGGAGCCTGAGAAAGCGAGGTGAAGAGTTCCTCAGCGTGCTCCTGCGAAACTGGTCCGTTCACCGCTTCCATCACAATATTCGACAATTCTGACGTCGCGATGGCGCTGTGCGCTGCAACTAACGGCCAGAACCACTTTGGGTATCCATTAATCTCAAAAACGCCGTATCGGAGAGCCCGGCGGATTTCAGGTTCGGATAGGGTAGGGAGGTCGTCGCCGTGTCCCAGTTCTAGGTGAAGCCCTTGTAAACCAGTTGCTGTGATATGAAAAGTTGTTCTGGGTTGCTGTTCATCGAATCGTGGGGACTGATTCCGCCAAACCTGGCCAAAGCCCTGTCGAACTGCTTCTGCGACCGAATCTCCAGCTTCACGTTTGAAAACTTCGAAGTCGACCTCCCCGTAACGCGAGTCCGGATTAGTTTGGAGTAGCCATCCGGCGACCCATACAAGGTCACCTATCGCGCTTCCGTCGCGAAGGGAGGCCAACTTGGCCTTCAACGACTTCTTCGCCTTTGCACTAACTTTTGGAGTTTCCCGACGAGAATTTCTCTTGGCGCTGGGTTCAGGGGGTGGGGCCAATGTGGCAACTCGCGCAAGGTATTCCGCGTACACCTTCGAGAGGCGAGGATTACTGACCTGTTGGATATCTTCAGGTTGGTACCGACATACGCTGCCATACCCTCCATTCACCGCCATGAGTAAATGTGTGTCATCGAGCCCAGACCGCTTTGCTATCATTCCGAGCAGTTCCCTTCTCACAGGTGCATTTGCTTCAAGGGCGACTCGCAGGTCCTTTGTGTTCGAATTAAAAAAGTGTCCATCAGTCAGCGCGCGGTGGAGCACGAGGCAAAGTCGCGCGGTCCGCTGTCTGTTCAGCGAACCTTCGCGGCGGAGCAAAGCAGTCAATGCACCAATAGTCATTTCGACGTATTGCTCGTCGCCCCTTCCGTCGCTGCGGCTGCGACGCTCATTTCGGTCACTCAATCTTGCTACTCGTAACACCAGGCTTCTGCAAAGCTGGTAAAGCTGTTCGTCAGTGGCAGACGCCAGGAATCCATCTGAATCCAATAGGTATGCGATGCTGAAGGCGCCGTGACCCTTCGTGAACTGCTTGTTAATGAGCCGTGAAATTTGAAAGGGTGTAAAGCGCGTCCAGCCCAAGCGTCCCAGCAATTTCGCGGCAAGGCTGTCGCGCACTGTATTGCCTGAAGTGATTGCCACAGCAAGGCCTTGAAGGTCATCCTGCTTACCTAGCTCCAACAGGTAGTCGACGCCTGGCCTGTCTTGGAGCAGCCGGACATAATCTCCGCCTGACTGACGCAATACCTTTGCGCGCAAGACGTCGGACCTACTTGCCGTCGCGATGTCCATTAGCAGTTCCCTAGCTGCGTGGTGCTTACCATACTCGTCGAAAAGGCTTGCGATAACAGATGCCAAGCGCTGTGGTCCTGCTTGCCAATGATTTTCCGAAGTTAAGGTGAACATGCTGCGACCGGGATGGTCCCCCTGTTTAACGAGACGTTGGATGCTCTCGGTCAGAGCTTGCTTGGCGTCGGCCAATGGCACCAAGCTATTTCGAAGGTCGCCAAAGAACGCAAGCGCCTGAGGGTCATAACGGAGAATGACCGCCCGACAATGCGGATTTAAAGTAGCCAACCAACCCATTAGCGGTAAGAATTCTCGCTGGACACCTTTCTCCCCGCTCGGGGCAACCCAGGTGAAATTCTGGATAAGTTTCCAGGCTTGCTCGGGGGATTGGACCAGCGTCCCTAAGCGCTGAGCTGCCAAGAACGGAAGAAGTTCGTCCGGATAAATCTTGACTTGGTGAAAGCCGACGTCGATACATAGCTGCGAGTTGAGTAACTGCTTAATCGCTGCCTCGTTCAATGTGGGCGCCGCAATTAATCTCGCAGACAGCGCCTTTAGCGGGATATTAAGAGTAGTCGGTGGCATCTCAATGTTCACCAGCTGGCACACTTGCGAAGCGGAGGCAAGACGCTGTGCTGCCTGTCCAAGTAACTCACTGGATACGTTTCCGGCATCAATAAGCCGATGGTCCGCGGCACGCAAACCTTGAATTGCGCCGGCAACACGCGTGAATACCTCAGTAAGCGAATCAGGCGGATTCGAGAGCATGTCAATGCTGGCGAGAATGTCCAGACCGCCAGGATTTTTCGTGAAACCAGCGAGTCCCCGTTCGCGAGCTAAAAGCAGAAGTTCGTTCGCATCGAGGTCTGGATGCCGCCCCTCGAGATACATCAGCGCTTGCTTGCCTTCAAGGGGGGCCATAGAGAATAGGTGTAGCTTTTCAGGCTTCCCATCAACGACGGACGTGGAAGTGCTGGCGCTTGCCTTGGCGGCCGGCGGGGCTGCTGAGGTAGTTCGGACCGTTGCCGTAGGCTGTACCAGAATTTCGGAAAGTTTTGCGAAGACGGAGGGTGTTAGGACCGCCGGCCGGGTAGATAGCACCCAGTTCACGCGCTCGTTGGGCCAAGACACGGACTCCGCGAGGTCGCGGAGCAGATATTCGATGCTCTCTTTCTTCCCCGCTGCCGCTTCGTCAAGCGAGTCGACAAAGAGGGTCAAAGTCCCGGTAGGCGACGCTTTCCACGCTTTATACGCGGCCAACTCAACGGTGGTGAGGGCTTTCTCAACGCTTCCTCGGTCAGCGAGTGCTCGGAGTGCAATAAACACCGCCGGCTGCGATGTCTCACGCATCTGCGCGGCGCGATGCTGCATCTCAGTCGTTTTACCAAAATTTGCGGGGGCCACCACCACGCAGAAGCGATTCTCTAAGACCTTCGACCAACCAATCCGCTTGCCCAAAACTTCCGAAGCTATGAGCTCATCAGCATCGTAACTCTCCCGCTCAACAAATCGTCGGTCCAAATTGAAGTAGCTCATTGATTTCCCTGTATTCGCCGTCGGCTCTCCCGGCATTGCGGCTTAATCGATTTCGAAATTCCTAGTGGGTCAGTACTGCAACCTTGCTTGACCGTCACTTTGCAGGAGCAAACGCAAGATTGCAATGAGTAATTTTTACGTCACCGACAGCAATAGAAAATCCTGGCTGACGGACAAGTAGAGGATGTCTTGAATACTGGGCTGGCTTCGCAGCGCGCTATAGGCGCGCTTCGAAAGGCGAAGTGCTGCGCTGCTGATACCGCACACTAGGGGAAACCGTTTTGTTTCCCTCGGAGCTCAATCCGAGGAGGTAGCTTTTGAGCCCGACGCCTTGGTTTCGGGACTTGCATCGATTAATACCACGTCAGGGCATTTTTCAAGGCTAAGTTCTTTCAGGACCTTCTGCACTTTCTCACGCTCTGCGTCCGAGAAGTACAGGATGACTTTGATTGATTTGCTGGTTTCATTGGCTTTGGCGTAAACCTTCACTTGGTGGGCTAGGTTTCGCCTCAAGCCGGAGTTGTTCGCGAGTTTGAACTCGACCAGACAGGCGTCTTTCCGGCCACGCGAGACCTTGTAGTCTACCGGGCCGCGGCCATTGTTTACCTCGCTATTGACATCATATGTCGTCCGGAACCAGGTCAAACGGAACAAGGTCTGCAGGTCCGACTCGCGCTTCATCGGGTTCCCCTTAAGGTAAAACAGACGATACCCGTCATTGTCCTCAATTACATGCTTGAGGTACGCGATACGCTGATGGCACTCATCGTACGAATCGCCTACTTCGTAGAAGGGGGTCTTGGATAGGTGGTCGCTAATGAGTTCCTTGACGTTCTCGACGAATTGAATCTGAGTCTCGGTCACCTTCAGGTCGCTCAAAGCGTGCGCCGCGGGCGCGTTTTCTTCTTTCTTCAAGATGTAGTAGTCGAGTACCTCAGGATATTTTTCGACGGTACGTAAGACCGCTTCCTTCCGCTCTTCAGCGTTAGAAAAGTTGTCTATTTGTGAGTAAAAGTGTTCATCGACTTGACTGCGAAGAATCGAATCTGGAAGTGACTTCCGGATTTGGGTGAACTGGTGAATCAAATCGCCCTGGTTAATCCACGACTCGTCCCGGGTGAGCATGTCCTTTGGCGTTAGCAGTACGAAATCGCCCTCGTAGAACGGCAGGTCGAAGTATGCAGATTTCCAGCGCCGGGATTCGTAGTCAAACACTACTTTGTCCAGCCTAAAGCGGCGGTATTGGTCAGGTCGCAGATGAGTCTTCGCAAATTTCTCGGTGTAGTCAAGCAAAAAGCCAAAAATGAGATTCGTCGTGAAATCGCTGAGATGGTCACGACCGACGCCACCGTTCAGAAGACTGAGCTTTTCAATGTGGCTACCAGAGGTTAGGGTTTCCGTCCCGAAATTTTTGAAGACGGACTTCAAATTCAGAGCCAAGGCATTCGCAAATGTCCGACCCAGACCAGTGCCGCGGTTGCCGGTCTTACTGAACCCCAGCCAGTTCTGCTTCACCTCTTTAAACAAGAGCCAATGGGTGACGTTGCCCTCGGTCAAGTCCTCTGCGCAAGCTCGGTCACGAAGGAAAACTAGGTATCGAATGATTGAACTATGCAGTTCCTTGTACCTGTCATCCTCACTGTCGAAGAGAAGGAACGGGTCCACGAACAGCGGAAGGTCGTTGACCAGCGCCACGTCAAACGCCCCGTATTCATCGACAGTTTCTGCACGCACCTGGAAGACGTCAGAGAAGTAGATTTGCGGGACGTATTCACGACCAATCATTTTGGCTCCAAGAGGGTGCGCTCACACAGCCGCAAGTCAGGGCAAATTTCGGGGTAAGGGTGCTCGAAATCGGTAGTTCAAACACCGCTGGGAGACGGAGGTCTTCCGACGAGCTTGTTCGCGACCTAATAGCGGATTGATTTTATATTGCTTTGTCGAATACGCACACATCTTGTTGCCCTAACCGATTTCATTTTTAACCGCGGAGCTGTCGGTCACGATTGGTTGCTCGAGTTTTATCAGCCGACCGACGAGTCGAGCACCCTGCCAAGCCTCGTACTTGAACGCCTGAATTCCCATTGGGCTTCTCCGAATATAAATCGAGAGGTTCTGCGACTCTCGCTGAGTGCATATGGCATTTCGGTCATTATCCGCTCCAAAATGCCTTATCTTCACCCCGGCGGCCGGACGATTTCAGGGGTAACTGCTCCATAATGCCGACTCGAACAGCGAATCACCTTTAGAGGAATTCCAGCGAGAACACGCACGTGGCGGCAGCTCAGGAGCTGCGCCATGTTTTGATGGCTGCATAATAGTTTGACGCGGGCTTGGGTTGAAAGATTTACCTCATCTTCCAAGGTTTCCGACAAGGAAACGGTGGTTCCCCAAGCGCTAATTGCCGTCGTCTATCGGTTCCCGCGCATTCTTGGGAATTGGCCACCCTCCGAGTAGTTCGGCACTTCGTCTTATCGTCCACCGAGCCTCAGCGGCGGAGACCCAGCCTGTCGCGTAGAGTCGCTCTAAATATTGCTCAAGAATTTCCATCTCCGTCATGTGGGACCGTTTCCCCGCCTTGCACTCAAGCGACTTGACGCGCAGATGTTCAGCAATGTCCTCGCATCGGCGCCAACGTTGGTAGCGAACGAGCGGAGAATTGCCGGGCGAATAGAGCTTGTCGCCGCCCTGGCTCAGCAGTAGCTTCGGCTGTGAACCGCTGATAAGGCCCGAAGGTTCGCGCGCAGGAAAGTCTGAGCGCACGTTGAAATTAACCCGCTCGTCTTCATTAGCCTCTGGTCGTTCATCTTGCATCGCTCTCTCCAAATTGAGGGAATTAACGCATGGCGAAGCCAGCCGCAACAGTCAGAACATCTCTAACTCGTCCTTTCGCAATGGCATCCAGAGGGGTCGTGCGGAGTACAAACGACTTACTGACAAAGAAGTAGTACCTGGACGGCCCTGGTAGTCCGGATAACACTTTAGCTACCTTGCCCAAGGCGCGGAGGTCAATCGCGGCATCAGCATAAAACGCAGGAAAGTATTCCGCGCCCGATGGTGTCTGAATTGAAAACAAGCGTTCGCTCCTGAGAGCGGCGCAAATCCAACGCCGGTTGCCTCCCAAGCGCTCGACCAGTTCCTCTCGAGTTAGAAGCTCCTTGCACTCGATTCGCCTCATCAGCGCCGATAGGGAACCCCGTCGAAACTTGGCCATGAGTGCGGCACCCTCACGCATAGATTTCTCTGTCACAAGCGGCGATGGCGGCCGACTGCGTGCGTCGCGAAGGATGTTTTCGAACTTAGCGTCCTCCGCTAGCGCCTCGGCGCCCGGGCCGCCTCGAGTGTTAGGGAGTCGCGGCGACGCCGCGAGCCTTCGGATTTTTTTCATGGTCATACTCCGATTAGACTTGGCGCGCTTAGGCTGCGCCTCGCAGACTGTCCGCATCCAAATGCGAAATGGATAAATCTGCGAGGCGGTAGGGCGCACGCCACCTGAGCGCCTGTATGTCACCGCGGAGCGCGCGCGCGAATACGACTGCGTAGGCCTCCGTCAAATCCGCCATTGCTAATCCGGTGCTCGATATCGGTATCCATTCGTCCTCGTGAAGCGCCGAGTTCTGAATGCTCTGCATCCGCAGTCCATCGAGCACCTGGCCGACCTGCATCGAATCCACCATTCGAGAAGGACTGCAGAATCCTGCGACTTCAGTTAGCACGTGCCATCGTACGAGGCGCTCGGTTAGTCCGATGACTCCGAATCGACTGTCGAGTTCGTCGAACGATAAGAACCAGCTGAGACGTGTTCGTGCGTTTAGAATTTCGTCGGCATCAAAATTTAGGTCATTTTGGGGGAGGTGAATGTATTGCTTTCGCAAAAGCCATCTCCACGTCGATTCCGAACATCCAAGAAATTCCATCACCTCGACTGCAAAACTGAATTGCGGCGGCCGACCGAAAAACTCCTTGGCTGCACTGTTGAGTATCGGTGACAACGTTCCAACGGACAAGCAGTTGCGGGCTTCGACCGAAAGGAATTCGCTGAAATTCAAAAAATTAGTCAATGGCTCTGCTGCGTGTGCACGCGGCAGATAGGGAAGGCGATGCGCGATATGCTCCTGAAGTTTCCTGTGCAAAAGGTCTCCGTTTAGGACGCCTGATGTCAGGGCGTGAGTGAGCGGAAGTAGCGCTGCCCGCCTGGACTCAATGGGCAACTTGTTAAAGTGTGTTCGGTTCCACTTTCCCTGTAGCACATCCAACGTGTCGAACGAGAAGGCCTGAGCAATAGCAAACAACGACTCGGCTGTGTCGACGATGAGTTCGTGCCGAGCGTTTAGTCGATACGGTGCTAGAGCACCAATATCAAGTGCCATAGCGACTTCGCCATCGCTGGCGATAGAGGTAGGTGCGAAACGTAGGTCGGCTAAGCAGTAAGAACAAGTATGGAGTGGGATGCGAACTGGGCGTAGGGCCTTGTGGCATTGGTGGCAACGGTCGAGCAGGGCGATGGTGTGAATCGTGCAAACAGTTACGCCCGATAGGTCCCATTCTTCTTTCGAATACCCTTCATGGCTTAGACACAAAGGACAAATTTGCGAGCGCGACATCATTAGAGCGTCTGCAGGGATTGAGGTGCCGCCGATATTGAAGTACTTTCCTGCTGCCGAAGCGATACGCTTCCAAAGGACCGGCGCCGGGGCCGGCGAATCAATGAGGTATGACCATGCCATCATTACGAGAGGGTCTGCTGCGATGTCCGGCGCGAGCCTTACACCGCCACCGGTCCGGTTTTCCAGTAGCTTTCTAATCGTCGACGCGTTGGTGTATCCATTCAGTTCAGCAACTCTGAGCACGTGCGCCAATGCTGACTCGCCTGAGTAGCGAGGAGATGTAATGATTAGCCGACTATCGGCGTCCTCGGGACGCTTCATCTTGATGACTCGCTGACTAAACGCCCAACGATTGCGTGGACCGTGTCGTCGTCCACGGAAAAGACATCGACCAGTCGGCTACCCGTGGGGGTTTGTAAGTGTTGCAGTCGCTGCTCACCAGAGCCGGAAAAATTTCTCCAAGCTAGCGATAAATGCCGAAGGGTCAACTCGCCGTCACCTGAACCGCGCGCCCGGGACTCCGCTTGACTCACGATTTGCGAAATCACGCCAACTAGCCCGTTGGACGCGGCGAGCAAACGACTGAACCAAAAAGTGTCCGTGCCTAATTGGACGGGCTTGACATGTTGCAAGCGAGTTCCGACAGCATCACAAAACACGCGCATTGCTTTTACATCTTCGGTATTGGAGACGCGATAGGGGCCGAGCGAAGGCTTTCCACGAAACCTACGAGCCAGCTCATCGCTCTCGGCGACTAAGTCGTCCACGCTTTTGACCCCGGCAAAGACCACAGAGAGACCATCATCTATGAGGGACTTGCCTAGTTGGGTAAGTCCCAATCTTGCGCCGTCGGAACGAGCTTGAGTGAGGTGATGCGGCTCGTCGAAGATTAGAAGCATTACGCCAGTCCTACGCAGCATGTCTCGGGCTCTGTAACGGAGTTCCTTCTCAGTGCCGATTCGATGAGCCGGGTCGCCGAGCGCACGCAGGATTCCCACGTAAACATCGACAAGCTTTGCGCGCTCCACCAGATGAACGTATAGGACGGTATGTTGGTTGCCCGTCGCAGTCTTAACCGGCGGGTAGCGACGCCATAGCTCCTTCATGACCGTGCTCTTTCCAGCATTTGTCGGACCGGTGAGTCGATATCCCAATGCCTCTCCCGTATGACGAAGATGGTCGAGCATAAATTCCAGTTCGTCGAGCACGTGTGTCGCTTGAGGATGGGGAATGAAGCTGGAAGTCAAGTTTGGCGCGAATTTAGAAAGTGGCGCTGTCATGGTAATTTCCCCTTGTTACCGTCATCGACGATTGAATCGACAGGTGCCGGAACAGCCTCGGTCGCGTTCAGAATGCTGAGTCCAACCAGCACACTGGCAGCCTTTGAGTCAGGTGGCGCGCGAGGAGGTTCCATTGCTCTGCGGATATCCAAAGTTGCTGCATGCACGGCTCCTCTCCGGGAGTCGTCCGGGGTTCCAGAGAGGAGGCGGGCGTAGGCGCTTGTGCGAATACGTTCAAGTCCATCGGCCCGCAAGTCTTTGTCCGCAGGAAGCATCCCTAATGACGCCGCAACATCATCCGCTCCCCTGCTGTCGTTTGTTCGGTCTTTCGCCACATCGGCTTTACCTTTGCGCCGCTCCTCATGCATGAATAAGGAGAGGGGCTCATCAAATCGCTGTGTGCAGCTCACTCGTACTGTTGTCTGCGTCTGTGGGTCCAGCACATTTATCTCGCGGATGTCCTCGGGTGTAATAAGGATGACCACCCTAGGGTCCGTGCCCAATTTCCGTCGAAGTTCCACCAGGTTCGCACCGGCATAAAATAGCCCTTTATATTCGATTCCCAGTCGCCCAATGGTGCGCGTTTCGCGAAGAGCAACCTGAGCATTGAATTCTTCGATATCCAAAGGCATGCGAAGCGGAAAACGTCGAATTCCCTCACGCCATCGCCGCACCGGAATGTCTTGGATTCCTTTGTGATAGCTGCAGTACATCTCCTCAAAAATGATATGGAGCGCCTCCCACAACTCCTCCATCGTGACGCACACAAAATCTGAGGGGTTGTACTCATGTTTTTTGGTGTTTTCGGTAGTGCCGAATGTACTGCCCGGAAATCTGTGAAACAGTTTCGTATTTAATGTACCGAATGGTCGCTCCGCTCGACCCTTCCTCCACGGTTCCATCGGTGGCGTGGTGGTCACGCTTATTCCCAAAGCTAAACATGCAGAGTAAAAAGCATTCGCCTGGAGGTCCATCCCGTTGTCAATAACAATTTCGTCCGGAATGCCCATTGCCTCCCACACCATTCGAATCGATTTTCCGACCCAACGTTCCGTGTATGTCTTCGGAAGAATTGCGTGGCGAAGGGCTGCCAAGACATCATTGGCCTTCGGCGCGCGCGAAGCCAACGCGAAGCCGATAGGCATGCTGGTATTGTCGTCAATTACCAGGGTGAGCCACGGCCGCATTTTGCGATACCCTTTTTCGATGGGCACAAGGACGTATAGGTCAATCTGGGTGTTGTCGATATACACTCGATTCATCGGTGCGTCAGCTCGTGGTTGCGACCCAAAGATTCCGTTGATTTTTTTCGCAACGCGTGCGCCGAACTTTGCTTCGCTAACCCCTTCGGGGTTCATGTCCAGCACCGCCTTTCGCACTGTCTCTTTCGAAAGTTTCATCGCTTACGCCTGCTAACTTTGACGATGCTGTCACGGACTAGCGAACTGATATCATCCGCTGTTGGCGGATGTGACGTAACGATGGAGCCGAGAGGACAGTTTGTCATTTCGTCGAGCGCGGTTGTTATCCATGGCCTTTGACCTTCCTGGAGACTCATTTTTTTACGCACTACCATGAACATATCGCACTGGACTTGGTTGATAAGAATTCGGTACTTGGGGTCGCGCGCACTGTTAATAGTGCCCTGTAAGATAGGGGGGGAGTTATTCATAGAGTGCACCTTAAATTAGTGTTATCGACCGAAATCGATTGGCATTAGTCGACCAATGTTGCTGACCTCGATGCGTTAGCAAAGCAACGTGCATAAGCATTTTTCGGTTCACCGCAGCCTTTGCCCTGTTTTTCATCCCGTTATTCTTTCGACGGACAGCCGATACTCGCGCCTGCCGACCTCGACCTCTATGGGGGCGAGATTCCGCCCGAATATATTACGCAGTTCCTGGCACAGCTCATCAGTGGTGACGGCGGCCGAGCCCATTAGCGGCGCGTCACCGTGGCCATCTATAGGTTCAACGGTGCCGACGCGGCTCGCGCGGGTCACTCGAAGGGCGGCGTCGAGTTTCCCAAGCAATCTTTCTGTTTGGGTTTTCTGCAATGCGTTGGTAGACACGACGACCACAAATCCTGACGAGAAGCACGCTGAATAGAATGCGCCGGTGCTTAAGTCCGCGGAGGAATCGATATAGATTTCGCTGATTCCGTGGTTTGTGACGTAGCTGAGTTCCGGCGGTCGATGGATATCAGGACGATAGGTCGATTTCGCAGACTTATTCATTATTGAAAGAACATCATCCGCTGTTGGGCGACGCAACGTTACGATAAGTGCAACAGTATCTGTCACATCGTCTCGAGCAGTCAGTAACCACGGAATTGGAAATACCTGAAACAAACCGATTTCGTTTCGCGCCACTATGTGTACGCGGAGTTGGACGCGGTCAATAAAGATTCGCTTCTTTGGGCGCTTGGCGTCTTTAATAGCGCGCTGTTGGCTTGGGGAGTGCTTATTCATGGTGCGTACCTCAATTGTGTTATCGGTCGAAATCGATTGGCAGCCGTTCGACGTTGCCGACCTCGGTGCGCCAGCAAAGCAACTGGCGTCTAAGCCTTTTTCGGCGTCACTGCAGCCTTTGCTTTGTTTTTCATCCCGCTTTTGTTTCGACGAACAGCCGAGTTCTGTCTCGCACTATGTTCACCCTGGAGATACAACCGGTCGATAAGGTCGTCTATATGCAACGGGTCCGTGCGTGCAAGGACGCGGTTAAAGTCCTCAGTTAAAGCACTAATGGGATGCCTTGCAATTTCGGCAGCTCGTGCATGAAGAAATGCGATTAAGAGCTCTTGTTCTCGCGGCTTGCGGGACTTCCGCGTCCGTATTGCAAATACTTCCTGTGCGAGAACGCGGAGGTCGTTTCCGGACTTTCGGTACCGCAAATACCATCGATACACACTCGTGGGTGCAGGTTTGCGCTCTTCGACCTTACACTCATCGTCGGCACGTCCCCCAGCAAGGCGCAATTTAGCCGCATCCAATCGGCAGTTGTGGTGTAGGCTAATTAAGGCCCGAAAATCTTCGGATTTCGGCGAGCACGCTGTAGTCGATTTCTCGAGCATTTGGACATAGCTACACCGCATTGTGAAGCGCCGTCGCTGTACATCACTCATCCGGTAGACCAGGTCGGATAACGCTACCGGCGCGCTTCTTTCGCTGTCCGTGGCTGCATTGCCCCCCTGGAGGCGAAGCTTCCCCTCCATGAGATTTTGAGCTAATAAGGCCGGGGAATACTCGGTTGTGGCACCGGAGAGTTCCGCGGTTAAGTTCAATTGAGGACTCTCATTTACAGTCCGAGGGCGCGATATGCTGGTTAGGACGAGCATCCGGTCTGGGGTGCCCTCTTGGCGCTGTAGATACCGTTGCCCGATTGACGGTTGAAAACGCGCGGTTCTCATAGCCCGCCTACAGAAACGAGTGTCTCGTCGGATACAAATGACGACCAATCAAATGTCAACACTCCGCTATAGAGCAACGCGTAGATTTGCTCCCTCGTTATGCCGTAGTCCGATGCCGCGCTGATAAGCACTCCGAGCGACATCTTAGAGAGAGACCGGAAAGCCGTTCGAATCGATAAATTTTGTTCATTTGTAACCCGATATCTGCCATACCGCCGCAACACCTGAGCGTTCCGTAATTCTGTGCGGGAACTAAGGTCTCTGGAATCGAATACATGGAAGATTCTGTTCGTTTTTGCTAGCTCAAGCTCCGCCGCTGCGAGCTTTTCCTGTGTCCGCAAATCCTCCAACTGGCGATGACCCTTAATTTCCCAGACCTCGCTCCGGCCGTCGCTAAACGTTAGAGCGTAGTCCGGGGTGTACGCGACTCTCTTTCCGCGGACAGTGAGGCGAAGCCTCTCCGGTTGAGAAATGACGTTTTCCAATCCGGGTCGATTGTCGGCCAACAGCAGAGCAGCGCGTTCGCCGAACCCTTCCCAAGGAACATGCCGTTGAAGAAGCGGCATGTAGACCTCTCCGGTTGTAAGTGACTGAAGGCGCCGGTTGTCGATGGGCCGGGTGGCGGTTTTTCTAATTGTCATGTATTGCACTCGCAAAGACGGGTGGTGCGGTGGCCGGCGCATCAGGCCCCAACGTGATTGGTGCTTCGCTACAAGCTCATGTCGGGCGCGCAGAAAGCAGCGGTGTACGGGTGAATTTGTTGAGAAGTCTAGCGCACCGCGTGGCTTTCGTATACTAGAATTTGCATTATTAATGTGCTGCAAGCGTATGATTTTAAACGTTAAAATGTCGCCTGCTATACTAAAAGAAGCTGGCAGAACAGAGTGTGTGATTTCGCCGCCTTGAGGTCATTCACGTGCCCATGTCGCCTCAAGGTCGCTCATGCATGACGCACGCCGCAGCGAGCTCAGCGACAGGTGTGCCATCGGCGGGGCCCGGTGCGTTTTGTGGTGTGAAAAACTTTCGGTATAAAAATTAGGGCAAATAATGTTTTTCTATTGCCAACACTGCTAGAATACTCAGAGGCAACACTTCAATTGGCGAGCGCCAACGTTTTGGCACTCGGTGCAATGTAGAAAGTGACGGAAGCTGCTATGGGTTTAGTAATTCAGGTTAGGCCGCGCGGCGTCCAACTTAAACGCGATATCCGGGCGCATTTGGCGTCGTTAGGCTTTACGCGTGACGACAGCGGTGGCTTGTTGCTACCGGGGTCGGGAAAACAAGTTGTTCGTCAACTGCACGAGCCACAACGGATGAGTGTAATTTCTCGACAATCTGAGTTAATTGTCAAACGGTTGCCCAAGTTGCAGCACCATTTCGCCAACGGATGCGACGTCGATGTTGCCAAAATTTCTCCATGTTTGGAACGAATTTACAGCGATACGTGGCAAGCTGACCTTTTCAAATTGGCCTCACTCTCGTGGTCAGTACCTGTGTCGAGCGGGTTTGGCCGGCGGCTCCGGTTCCTGGTATGGGATAAGCACAACGACAAATTAATCGGGCTAGTGGCTATAGGTGACCCTGTATTCAACCTGGCGGTTCGTGACAAATTTTTGGGTTGGTCAGGCACAGACAGGAAAGAACGGCTTGTCAATTTAATGGACGCGTATGTTCTGGGGGCGGTTCCTCCGTATAACATGTTATTGGGAGGCAAACTGGTTGCGAGCCTCCTTCGAACTACTGAGATTTACGAAGAATTCGCCCGGACCTACGGAAATCTCCCCGGAATCATCTCAAAACAAGCGAAAAGTGCGCGGCTTCTGGCCGTAACTACATCGTCGTCGATGGGGCGCTCTTCGGTGTATAACAGACTGCGCGTTCACGGTACTCATTATCTTAAAAGCGTGGGATTCAGTGCAGGGTGGGGCCACTTCCATGTACCTGATGACCTCTTTACCTCCATGCGCGCTCATCTACGCGAAATCGGCCATGAGTATGCTGACTATCATGCCTTCGGCCAAGGTTCGAATTGGCGAATCCGGACGATTCGAGCGGCAATGACCGATTTGGGATTTAGAGGCGATATGCTGAAGCACGGCATTCAGCGCGAAGTGTTCGTTTCACTGTTGGCCGATAACTCCATTGAATTGCTCTCGACAGGCATCGGGAGTCCGGACCTTAGCTCGTTGAAAAGTGTGGCAGAAGTAGGCGGAATTGCCCGCGAACGTTGGGTTGTTCCCCGCGCTGCGTCTAGACCCGACTATCAGCGGTGGACCAGAGATAACTGGCAAACTTTGGTTCATGAGAATCTTTCCCGTGCCGACACGCTGTTGAGTCCAGCCAGCGCCCATCCGTCGTATCAGGCGGTATTGGGCTAGGCGCCATGAGATATGCCGTCCATAAGTGGCTAAAAAAGACCTTCGACGCGGACGATGCTCCGCCCGGTGACTCCTATCGCTGCCCCGTTTGCTCAGCTCCGGTTACCTTGCGAGCGGGTGGCGAGCGAGTCGCGTATTTTGCCCACAAGCCCGGTACCGGAACTCGAGATTGTGAACTTTACCACCTCGGTTCATCGATAGCCCATGCTCACCTGCTAAATCAACCCCAGGCGAATAGCCAATGGGAGGTTAAGCTAGGTGTCCAAATTTCGGCGAGCGGTTATCCTCGTGCATGGGGGCTCGAGCTTTCCGTTCCCATGAGGGAGGGCGTGGTCGGCGAAATAGAAATTGATGTCGGAGGTCGGTCTCAGAAAATTGTGCTAAGCGGTGAAACCGGCAAGGTTAAACGAATCACGGCAGAGCCGCAGTCGGCAGATTACCTAGTGGTCACAGCGAAATTTGCCAATAGCTTGTTCGCTAGTGCGCTAACCCGAACATGCGCCGCATTAAGTGACCTTCGCGCGACAGTTTTTGGTGACGCGTCGAACAGACACGAAGTGACAATTCCTCGTGCATCTGGGCTCAACTACAGTGGACGATATGTGTTTGTTTGGGGTGCAAATCTGTCCCCAATCATTCCGGATGAACTGTCCGTTGAATTTCTGCAAAGCCGACAAGGTTGGCGGGCGGCGATTCTTGACATTCCTCCAGAGGTCTCCCGCGAGTGCGCACTATGGTTGATTGAATTCACTGGATTAGACTTGGTACCGGCCATTCCGAGCTTCATACCAGTTTGGCCTCCATTGGTGCGACGAATTGGTCCGCAGCTATCGCAAGTACCGCGTGGCGCTACCATCTACCTAAACGCGAAAGGCCTTCCGGCCACCAATTCCGTTCAGTCAGTTGTATATGCTCGGTCCGGACGTAAAGATGTCGCGGTGAGTGTGGATGCAACACATACCCCTTTCCTATTAGTTTCGCCTGAATCCGAAACGTGCCTCCAGGTGAGCTGCCGCGACAATCCTACCCTGCTAATCGAATTAGATTTTGGCTGCGAACAGGTTCAGATTTCCAGCTTGCCGTTCGTTACGCTGGTCGGGGAAAGTATTCATGGGTCTACTACAACCGTTCAGTTGCACGACCTCAGTGCTTTAGCCTGGCTGCGGAGCGTCGCGGCAGGGGAGGTTGCGCTAAAAGCGCTTAGGGTTCCCCAAGAATGTACCGGTTTCCTGAGAACTGGGCGTCACGGGGCCTGGACAACAGAAATCAAGCTCTACCGACGAGAAGGTGACAGGAGCTTCGGGGGAATTGCTGCGCTTGAAAGCTGCGTGTCGCACATCGCTTCGGCACTGCGCGACCATTCCATGGACACTCAGTTGGACTTCGGAGGTTTTGGGCGCGCAACTGTTAGGGCGCAAGCAAGACAGGACGCTTGCGCTCCGCTCGTAATCGACAAGATTCTGAGGGCTCGGTTAAAAGCGTATTTAGCGCAACTACCGAGGCCTAAGAATCTGCAGCACTGCAACCTCCAGGTTACGGACCAGGGACTTGTCGACCTTGTTTCTAAGGCGCTTCCCACATCACAGGCAGCGGCTGTGCACCGAACCTTGCTTTCAGAGTTGGGCGCAGTAATACGAAAAAGAGAGGGTGACCGATGACTTTGATTTATTGTTTAGAAGCCAAGGAGCGCGTTGCTAGTCTCGGCGCGGCCTTGGTGGGCGAATTCATTAACGCGGCTCCGGCAAACTTGCGGATGAATTTTTTCGCGCAGCTTCCGTCCATTGCCGGTTTTCGGAAGGGCAGCCAGCTTCAAATAAAAGAACAATTTAAGAAGCTGCTCCATAGCCTAACGCACGCTAGTGACCCTCGCTTCAAGGCGGACGGAACCGAGTGGGTCGTCTTAGAGCGATTCTGGCTGCATTGGGCTGTCGCAACTTTCGGTGACAGTTATAAGGCGCCCGACTCAATGCCGGGACTTCAAGATGAGAGCAGTACGTTTAAGTACTTTAGCGATTTCGTTAACCGATGTGGTGTCCGGGGCTGCGCCAAAGAGGACGTCCAACTCTTGTACAGAATCAGTGGCTTTCCAAATTCAGTCAACGTTGATACGCTTATTGATGGACTGCCTACACGCGAGGTGTTGAATCACCGGCGCGAGCTTGCGCAACTTCCTCGGGAAGTCGAAAGGGCACATGGCCGACTAGACGACTTAGAGTCTGTCATCGCGACACTCAAAAAAGGCCTCAGAGGGGTCGAGACCATCTTGGCAAAGCCCGCAGAGTCGTCAGTTGAGGCTAATAGGCTCAAGACGCTTGAACAAACTGTACGACACTTAGAGGAGAAATTGGACGGTGATGCGGTGAGCGCGCGAAAGTCAGTGAACGCCATCGCCAAGGGCGTGGAGGCTGCGCAAGCAACAGTCGATAGCAATGCTGGCCAGATGAAATCCTTGGCGAAGGCACATAAGGAAATAATATCTGCGCAGTTGGTACTTGAAGAATTGCTTGCCGGCGTAGAAAGGTCACTTGAGGAGCTAAGCGTGAACGTCGACGCGAAGCTCAAGGAATTGAAGCCGCAAAGGCGGCGTATCGCGGATGAGGTCAGCGGGACGGAAGTTTCGACCGTTTTGCCGAATCTCATTCGAGTTAAAGCGCCCAAACCAGTCGACAATCCGGCATTGAAGGACCCAAAACAAGCGCTATCCCTGATTGCCTCCAATATTTCCGCAGTCGGAGTTCAGGCTGAGATGGCTGAGGAAGTTGCTCGAGCGGTGTTGGTCGCCGCCACCTGTGGCCAGCTCGTACAATTCACGGGCTCCTTAGCGGAGACGCTCGCTCTTGGAATATGCGCCTCACTTGGAGGGAGCCAGTACATCGCTTGGGACGTGCCCTTAGGGCTTTGCGACGGTGCCCAGGTTCGTCCCGTTCTAGAGGCAATGCGCGACGAAACGAACAGGCCCGGATGCCTGCTCATCCGGGGAGCGAATAAGTCCGCTTTTGAGATTTACGGAGATGAAGTCAGACAAGCAATCGTTTCACGGCAACTGGAGTTAAACGACGACCTAGATGTTTGGCCCAGCATGGCCACTTGGTCTGACGGGCCGGCGACGCTACCTGGAGGGGTACAGCTAGCTAGTCTCGGCCCAGTTATCAACTCGGACAATCTAGCTTGGGGTCGCGCAAAGCGAGAGAAGTTGCGGTATGCAGCCCTTGATATCGTCGCTCTTTCTGCGTCGCTGAAATTAGGCGTTGATGCCGATGAGGTGGCCGACCTTGTACGAGACTTGGAGGAACTTTCTGCGCCGTTCAATCAGGTTCGCCGCAGAATCGTACAGCGCGCGGCGTCAGCTCTTCTTGGCTTGCCGGATTCGGATTTGACGCGCTCGTTCAATCTTGCGGCAACATACTGGGGACTTCCGTGGGCCCACGCCCTTGGAATATCGCAAAGCGATATGGAAGGGCGCATTAGGCGGGTCTCCCCGAAGGCGTTGGACGCCCCTGCCTTGGCAAAAGGTCTATCTGAACTTGTTGCTGAGAGCCTAAATTGAGACTTTCCGCGGTTTCGCTCGAAGAAGTTCGAAGAGCGATTGAATCGGACCTCCGGGGCCCATCATCAACAGACGCTCTCTTGATAGCTATAACTTCCGAACATCTGCGGGCGGCTGTGGTCCTCGAGGCGTCAGAGCCCTCCAACGAAGATAGATATCCGGTTCCAACGGTCCGACTCACGCTCTCGTTGGCAGCTCGCGTCGCACCGTTCCGCGTGGGCGTGGCCGCCAGTGAAGATGCGACGTTGGAGCAATTGAATCACTTGTCCTCGTTATCGGATTTGGTTCGGTGTAACGGGAAATGGTATGCGGCACCCCTGCGCCTTGTGGGTATCGATGAGGCGACTGTCTTAATTGTTGGTGGAGGCCCGGTCCACTCCTTTCCCGCACGAGTACGCAGCGAGGTAGAGACAGTTGGCCGCGCTCGAATAATGAAGCTGTCTGAACGAACCCGTGACTTCGTATCGAGATTGCCGACGCAAGCGTTGGAAGATTGGCTCGGACTGCCATGCCACGATATGAAGAGCTGGGCGCGCGAGTTCGAAAAGAAGTGCTTACGCTCGATGACTCAATCTTGTGAAATGGACGAAGTAAAAGTTTGGGCAAAACACCGTTGGGTGCCGTTCGAGCAATATCGCGGGGTGCCTGGAGTGCTTTTGTATCGTCGAAGCGTTTCCTTTTTTGGAAACGCCGCCTCTGCCTACGGAATGGCGAAGGTGCATGCGTCTGAGGGAAACCCGCCTCAGTTGCTCGGAGTTTGCGAGATTCAAAAAAACGACGCAAGGCGAATTCAGGGTGCTGTTAACGATACGCCAGGTCGGGAGCGAATCGGGTACATACATCGTGGACACCTGATACTGCTGCGGCTACCTCATCCGCTTCCGGCGCCGGAGTCAGCGTTCCTTAGCCTTGGCTGGACCGCTCCGGCAAATGATAAGGCAGGGCTCTGGCCGAAGGAACTTTATTTTTCGAGCCGCCTGGTGCCATTGATTGAGCGCTCGCTGGACATGCTTGGTTACGAACTTGTTGAGAAGGTCAAAAGGGAAAAATAATGACACTTGAAAATAAAGCCGAGCAGTTTGGCGTACACAATACCGCTACTGGCCTGCACCAGAGTCTGCAGCAATACATCGAAGCGCAGTACCACATCAAAGACGACGCCCTCGTTTCCGAACGGAAGGCGCTTATGCAGCAACATGGTGTTATAGCCCAGCGAGCTTACGTTGAGGCGACGCCGGTGTACGCGTTAGGTAGACCGTACGATGAGCTGCCTATCCCTACGGCTGCGAAAGATGCGTTGTCCAAAATTGGTTCGATGGGTGGAGATATCGGCTTGTATCCGCTTCCATACCAACATCAAGAAGATGCCTTAGTTGCCTTTCTAGGAGAAAGGGCGTCTGATTTGGTAGTCGCGACTGGTACTGGCTCCGGCAAGACGGAAAGCTTCTTAATGCCCATCATAGGTCAGTTGGCAATCGAGTCTGCGCAACGCCCTTTATCTAATCAATTGCCTGGGTTTCGAGCGCTACTCTTGTATCCAATGAATGCGCTCGTGAATGACCAAGTGGCCCGGATACGACGAATTCTAGGCGATATGGATGTGAACTCCATCGCGAGCGCGGGGCGGGGGCGCCGAATCAAATTTGGTAGTTATACAGGTAGAACTCCATACCCCGGAAAGAGGTCAGCAACAAAGGACAGTACGAACATTGCACCACTGTTCGACGAGTTCTATTTAAAGGTCCTGGCAAAACCTGAACTTCAACAACAGTTGAGGGCTCGGGGTCGATGGCCCAGCAAGGACATGGATGGATTTTACAACCTGGGGGCCGCGCAAGAAAAACAGTATAAGAACGGCAAAAAGGCCGGCCAAAAATATGTCGCTGGAAATTGGACAAATCGCTTAAGAACTCAGCCAGACGACCGAGAATTAATGACGCGGCACGAAATGCAAGAGAATTGCCCCGACGTGCTCGTCACCAATTACTCGATGCTGGAATACATGCTGCTGCGACCAATCGAACAGAAGATATTCATCCAGACTGCAAAGTGGCTGGCTGCCGATGTTAGAAATGAACTCATCCTTGTTTTAGATGAAGCGCACATGTATCGCGGCGCCGGAGGGGCCGAAGTGGCGTTACTCCTTCGCCGGTTGGTCGCGAGACTCGGAATTACCAGAGAACGGGTTCGCTGCATTCTTACAAGCGCTAGTCTTGGCGGAGGTGCCACCGCGATACAGGATGTTGTGCAATTTGCAAATGACTTGACAGGCCAGGTTCCCGACTCGACGCGCGAATTTCAAGTTATTACTGGCACGAAAGAAAGCCGTCCTGCAGGCGCGCCTGCAGGACCGAGAGAAGTTGACGCATTGGCCAACTGCAGCATTAACGCCCTCGCAAATATCAGCACGGAGCCCCAAAACGCAGAGGACCAAGCGTTGACGCTTGCATGCGCGATGGGGTGGAATTGGCAGAAGGGCGGGGATGTTGACGTTCGTGACCAGCTATTTAGCTCTCTCACAGGCTTCGGGCCTGCCGAACTGCTGATATCAACCGTGATGGGAAATGCGACTCCTCTTTCCGCACTGCAGCGAACGATATTCCCCGAAGCTCCTGTTGAGCGCGCGCAGCGGGCTCTGGACGCATTGTTAGTCCTATGTTCAATCGCCAAACGCCGTTCCGATGGCCGCATTCTGATGCCGACCCGGCTGCATCTGTTTCATCGGGGGCTTCCGGGGCTGTTCGCTTGCGTTGACCCAACATGTTCATCTCGGCTCTTCGCCCATTCGGGACCTTCCCTGGTCGGGAAGTTTCATACCAAACCGCAATCGTCCTGCTCGTGCAGCAGTCGTGCGCGTGTATTCGAATTCCTTACGCATCGGGATTGCGGTGCAGCGTTTATCCGCGCGTGGGTCGATGAAAAATTAGACTTCCTTTGGCATGAGCCCGACGCCATCTCGGTCGACAACAATCGGCGGCAACTATACCCAGTGGATATTCTGGTGGAGTCAAAAGCCAACCCCGCATCTAGTACGCGTGACATGTGGCTGCACATTCCTACGGGTCGGTTGGTATCTCAACAACCAGTGAACGATACCAATTTTCGCCATGTTAGGATTCCGGACAAGCATGTCGAAGTTACGAAAGAAATGCAGTTCGATAACTGCCCGGTGTGTCTAAAGAAGACAATGCATGGCGATGGGTCAAAGATAATGGACCACGTCACAAAGGGCGAAGCGCCTTTTTCGATGTTGGTTCGTGCGCAGATGAATTACCAACCGGCTACTCGGAAGCCGAGCAAAATCTTTCCGAATGCTGGGCGCAAAGTGTTGGTGTTCTCCGACGGCCGCCAAAAGGCCGCACGGTTAGCCCGAGATATGCCGAGGGACATGGAGCTTGACGTGTTTCGTCAAGCCATTGCAGCTGCATCCATCTCCCTTAACGAGGTTCCCCGAGAAACCAGGCCTACCACAGCAGTGCTGTATTTAGCATTTCTTTCGACCTTGAGCAAACATAACCTATCTATGTTCGATGTCGATGCGTCGACCATCGACGGACACGTCGACGCGTTCAAAAAGCAAGACTTAGATTTGGGGGAAGCGCTCGACGACAATTATGAGCCTGGTCAGCCCCCTTATCGGTACAAAATAGCGTTGCTAAAACTGCTATGCAGTAACTACTACTCACTCTCTGGCACCACAGTGGGATTTGTCGAACCCAGCAAAACGTCAATGAAGAAGCTCGCTGGAGTGTTAGGGGACCTGCTCAACGCGGACGAACTCCGAGCATTAGCGTACGCCTGGCTTGACGAAATGCTGTCTGGTTTCGCGTTCGACCCGGACCTCGGAAGTGGGGCGAGGGGGAAGGCGGCCGGTTTTTACAAGGACAATTGGGGCGCAAAGGGGAAGTTCGCAAAGGAGTTTCGCTTGGCTCTGCTCGGCCGCTTCGAGTTCAAGCCCGAGACGATTGAGAAAATCGAAACCGCATTTCGCTCATCATTGACAGCGGAAAAGGGTGGTTATTACCTTCTTCCGAATGCGCTAAACTTGAATATCAACTTGGAACATCATTGGTTCCAATGTACTGATTGCACCTCGCTCTCGCCGCTTACATTTAGAAGTGCGTGCATCGCTTGTGGCAGCAAGGCGGTTCGAGAATTAGACCCTCTCATAGACCCATATCTGATTGCCCGTAAGTCGTTTTGGAGAGACCCTGTCGCGATAGCATTGGACGGGCGCACCCAGCTCACAAACCTCTACGCGGAAGAGCATACCGCCCAGTTGTCGAATCGAGACAGGAAAAGCGTGCATTCCACCACAGAGGAACACGAACTAAGATTTCAAGACCTTTTGCTGAATGAGAAAGACCGACCAATCGACGTGCTAAGTTGTACGACGACGATGGAGGTTGGTATCGATATCGGTTCGCTGGTTGCGGTAGCACTTCGTAACGTCCCTCCGCAACGGGAAAATTACCAACAACGTGCCGGCCGCGCCGGTCGGCGGGGGTCCTCGGTTTCAAGCGTCGTAACATATTCCCAGAATGGCCCACATGACAGCTATTACTTCTTGAATCCGGAAGCAATGGTGAGCGGCCCACCAAGAAGTCCAGAACTCAAAATCGATAATCCAAAAATCGCAAAGCGCCATGTGGCAGCTTACCTAGTGCAAACATTCTTCCAGACCCATCCAAACGCACCAATGGCTGGGAGCGGGTCGGCCATCCTACAGCGAGCCTTGGGCAAGACTCGAGAGTTCTTCCATGACACGACGGCCACCGGCCTCAACCTCATTTCCTTCTCTAAGTGGGTGAAAGGTAATGTCCTAGACGCACCGCATGCTATGCAAACAACAATCGCTCTCTGGCTTCCGATGAATCTTGACGTCCAAGTTCAGTTAGGAGATTGGGTAGCAGAAACCGCCTTGAGTTTGCTGAAGAAACTGGATGAACTGAAGAAGAAAGTCCCCAAGCCAATTTTGGAGGGTAGCGACGCGTCGACGGATGTGGATGACGACGATGAGAACCTCGATAGTGTCTTTGAACAAGAGGAACTTCTCGAGTTTTTGTTCTTCCATTCATTGCTTCCAACCTATGCCTTCCCAACCAGGTTGTGTAGCTTTTTGGTTGAAAAAAGAGTTACTTCTGCTAAAGGGTACTCCGAAATTCGATTGGAACAGTTGCCCCAGCAGTCGACAAATCAAGCTCTGAGCGAGTACGCACCCGGACGACTGGTGGTCATTAACAAGCAAACCTACCGCTCCGGAGGAGTATTCGCAAATACCGTTCCTTCAGAAGTGAATCGAGCAGAAGCCTTGTTCAACGACTGCAATACGCTGGTGATGTGCGACACATGCTCCTTCGTTAAGGACCCGCGCCATAAGGGTGCCTTTGCGGCAGATTGTCCAGTCTGCGGTAGCCAGCTGCGAGCCGAGCGTGTGATTCAACCTGAGGTGTTCGGCCCCGAGGCAGCAATTGCGTTATCTGAGGATGATAGAGAGCAGGACATTACATATGCCACCATGGCGCAATTCCCTCAGCCTATTGGTGGAGAGTCATTCGAGTTCGTTGAGGTAGGGCCGCACATTCAGGTCACGCATGCAACAGAGAATCGCTTGCTCACGATGAACAAGGGCAAGGTTCGAGACGGAGATGCATTAGGATTTTCTGTTTGCAGGAAATGTGGCTGTGCATGTGTTAACGATGATGACAAAGTTAAAATGGGAAAGCACAAGCGGCCCTATCTTGCGAGAGGTTTCCAAATTCCAGAGTGCGACGGCGAGTTCGAGCGCGTCTTTCTTTGGTTCGATTTCCCAACTGACTTACTGCTTTTGCGGCTCACTGTTTCTCAGCCTCTAGTGACAGACCTGTCAACTCTATCCACTGTTCGAACGCTGGAGAGCGCGGCACATTCGATTGCGGAAGCGCTACGGCTCGCGGCTAGTCGACATCGCCAACTTGACCTAGACCCGACTGAATTTGGTGCTGGCCATCGGCTCCTGCCGTCACAGCAAGACGGGTCCGTTCTTTTAGATGTGTACCTTTACGATACTTTGGCGGGCGGGGCAGGCTATTCACAACTGGCAGCCAAATATTTCGACGAAATTATTGAGTCGACTCTCGCCGTCCTAGAGGATTGCGACTGTGAGACATCGTGTACCGACTGCCTCGACCACTTTCACAATCAACAACTGAAAAAGAGGTTGGACCGAAAGTTGGGTGCAAGCCTGTTGCGATACTGCCTCTATGGCACGGTACCGGCATCAGCACCGATTTCCGAACAGGTCCAGAACCTGACTTCTCTGGCCAGTAGCTTGACGCTCGACGGCTACGAAGTGGATACGCCGGGACAGTTGGACGAACGACTCGTACCGATGGTAATTCGCCGCGGCAAGAAGAGCAGCGCTTTCGAAACTTATCCTACGCTCTTGAATCCCTTGGAAATTACTGAATCCTCGGCAGAAGATGGCTTTTACTTCAGCGAAGTGGATGTTCGGAACGACCTTCCCGGCGTGCATGCCAAAATTAGGAAAATGTTGCCGTAGCTGCGGGAGGGGGGACTTAGCCGTCAAACCCAGCTAATTGTTTCATGCCGAGCGAAGAATGGCCCATCAGCCCATTCTTCGCCGCGTCCGGTTAAGAGTCCAACAGTTTCGTTAATTGCGTTAACCGCAACTTTCTAGCGGGTGAGGCGAACAGGAATCAGATAACGGCCGGCATGCACATTGATGACGCTCAGTTCAATATCAAGGACGAGAACTGGACGCGGTGCGGGCGCTAGTGACGTGCGGGGACGCGACAGAGTCGGCGCGCTTTCGGCGGCGCAGTGAAGTCATCGCTCTGTCGCGCATCGAGTACGCGCGGTTAGCTTGGAAAAGTGAGCAGGTTGGAACCCGAGGTTTTGCAGGCTCGCATAGTTCCCACACCAACAATGATTTGAGACAGGGGCGCGAACGTCATTTGACATAATATAAATTATGCGTTGTTTATGCGCTGCCGAGTTACGCCCAATATCAAGCTGATAGTTGTGCGCGCTGTGGCTTGGATCAAGTGTCCGTAGCCTTGTCGGACTGGCGCTGCAGAAC
>Ga0209913_1000587_pt1 | contig 29059 bp, 21 predicted proteins | sample PersoiDNA2013203_FD_185805 | JGI IMG/M metagenome (GOLD analysis project Ga0209913, IMG submission 185805) | Permafrost soil microbial communities from the Arctic, to analyse light accelerated degradation of dissolved organic matter (DOM) -... | ecosystem: Environmental > Terrestrial > Soil >... | reverse complement strand
CGAAGCCTCAGAGGTTTTGTCATCCATGCGGGTCGCGCCGCGTTCGCTCACATCGGCGGCCAGGGTTTCGATCACGATCTCGTCTGGCGTGGCGGCCAGGCTCTCCACGGGGCAAGTGCAGGTGATGTCGCCCACGGTGCGAAAACGCACGTTGCGCGTTTCCACTTGTTCACCCGGTTTGGCCGGGGTCAAGTCAGTGACTGGCACCAACAGGCCTTTGCGCTCCACCACCGCACGTTGATGGGTGTAATAAAGCGAGGGCAGGGCGACGTGTTCACGGGCGATGTACTGCCACACATCGAGTTCGGTCCAGTTGCTGATGGGGAACACCCGAAAATGCTCACCCGGTTGCAGGCGGGTGTTGAACAGCGTCCACAGCTCGGGGCGTTGCTCTTTGGGTTGCCATTGACCAAAACTGTCGCGGTGGCTGAAGATGCGCTCCTTGGCGCGCGCCTTTTCTTCGTCACGCCGGGCCCCGCCAATCAGCGCATCAAAGCGAAATTCGTCAATCGCCTCCAGCAGCGTGACCGACTGGTGCACATTACGGCTTTCGCCCGGATGCGCCAGCCGCACGGTGCCACGTGCCATTGAGTCTTCCACGCTGCGCACAATCAGCTCGGCGCCCAGCTCTTTGGCCCTGGCGTCACGGAAATCAGTGACCTCATGGAAGTTGTGGCCGGTGTCGATCATCAGCAGTGGGTAGGGAATGCGGCCGCCGGTTTTGCTGTCCATAAAGGCTTTTTCAGCGCACTTGAGCATCACCAGCGAGTCTTTGCCGCCGGAGAACAGCAGGGTGGGGCGCTCAAAGGCGGCCGCCACCTCGCGCAGGATGAAGATGGTTTCTTCCTCCAAAGCGTCCAGGTGGGCGTTGCTGAGGTGGTCAGGGCGGTTGTGATGGGTCATGGCCTGCAATAGTTCGGAGGGGGTGCGTGCATTCATGGGGCTGTCTTTTCTGGCGTTGGGCTGGCTTTGACATGCAGACCGCATTCTTTGGCTGCCTCGTCCTCCCACCACCAGCGCCCGGCGCGAAAATCTTCGCCTGCAGACACAGCGCGGGTGCACGGCGCGCAGCCGATGCTGGGGTAAAACTGGTCGTGCAGCGGGTTGTAGTCAATTTTGTTGATGGCGATGAAATGCCAGACATCACCCCAGGTCCAGTTGGCCAGCGGGTTGAGCTTGACGCGGGTGGTGTCGCTGGTGTCGATCAAGGGCACGTCCGCGCGCGCGCCGGACTGCTCGCGGCGCAGGCCGGTGATCCAGGCGGCTTTGCCTTTTAGAGCGCGGCTTAGCGGTTCCATTTTCCGGATACTGCAGCAGGCTTTGCGCAGTTCGATGCTCTTGTACATCGCCTCCTTGCCTTCGCGGGCCACAAACTGCACGACCGCCTCGGTGGCCGGGGTGAAGACCTGCACCGGGGCGCGTGACGAGGCTTTGAGCCGGGCCAGCAAGTCAAGCGTCTCGGCGTGCAACATGCCCGTTTCCAGCACAAAAATGCCAATGTCGAGCTGCAAGGTGTTGATCAGGTGGCTGATCACCATGTCTTCTGCGCCCAGGCTGGAGGCCTGGCTGATGCGTGGTGCCTCGCTTGCGCCAAGCGGCGCATAGTCACGCGCCGCCTGTTGCAGCAGCGCCGTGGTCTCAAGCAGTTTGGCTTCAAAGTTGCTCGAGGCGCGGGCGTTGAGGTCAATGGCGCTCATGCCGCAACTCCTTCGGTGTTTTTGACGCTGGCAGACACGCCCGTTGCCGCCGCAAACAGGGGCGCTCGCTGCGCATCACCCTGGTAAAAGCCGCTGAAGCGATCAAGCTGACGCTGCGCCTGCTTGATGTCCTGGTCAGCGCGCAGCACGGCGGCATCGAAGCCGCTGCGCTGCATTTGCAGCAGTTGGTCAATCAGCACGTCGCCCGTGGCGTGAATCTCGCCCTTGAATCCCAAGCGGCGGCGCAGCAAAAACGCCTGGCTAAAGGCGCGGCCATCGGTGAACTTGGGAAAATTCAGTTCAATACGGTCCACACCGGCCAGCGCCAGAGTGCGCGGGTCGGCATCGTTCGCCAAATTTATGACGTTTAGGCCTGTAGCCCCCGTCGAATAGGCGTTAGAAGCTATTAATTTAAGAGTATTTTGCATACGGATTTAATCTCAATCGGTCAGGGCATCGGCCGTGGCCAGATGGATGTGGAGCTCTTTGCCGGTGTTGCCGGTCTCGCTGCGCACTTGGTTGGCGGCCTGGCGAAATGGGTCCAGCCCGAGGCGCCGCACGGTGGCAATAAAACGCTCACCGGCTAAACGTTGCAGGCGGTAGGTGTCAAGCAGTGCCTCAATCACGTCAGTAACCTCAGATGCCGCAAATGACGGCCCAATCACCTTGCCCGGCACGGCGGCGCCAGACAGTGTGCTGCCGTCCGAGCCACCGAGCGACACCTGGTACCACTCGCGTCCATCTTTGTCGACGCCCAAAATTCCTATGTGACCGCTGTGGTGGTGGCCGCAGGAGTTCATGCAGCCGCTGATGTGCAGGTCAATCTGGCCCAAGTCAAACAGCTCGTCGAGGTCCTGAAAGCGCTCGGTAATAGCCGCTGCCACGGGAATGGAGCGGGCGTTGGCCAGTGCGCACAGGTCGCCGCCGGGGCAGGCAATCATGTCGGTCAGCAGCCCGATGTTGGCTTTGGCCAAACCGGCCTGACGGGCCGCCTGCCACAGGGCGGGCAACTGGTCGGCGCGCACCCAGGGCAGCAGCAGGTTTTGCTGGTGCGTGACGCGCACTTCACCGGCGCTGAACCGGTCAGCCAGGTCAGCAGCGGCGTCAAGCTGATCGGCGCTGGCGTCACCGGGAGCCTGACCCAGGCGCTTGAACGACAGGGTGACGGCGCGTAAATCGGGGTCTTTGTGCGGCGCCACGTTTTGTTTGAGCCAGCGCTGGTAGTCATTGGCGTCTTTATCAGACAAATCAGGCGCTATTTGATGAATAGCTGCTTGCGTCTGCTGCACAAGGGCTGGAGGCCTGAATGATGCTGAAATCCGGTCCAGTTCGCTCTGCGGAATCGTGTGCGGCGCGCCGTCATGGGTCAGGATGTCCTGGTACTCGGCCTCCACCTCGTCGATGAAACGCTGACCCTCGGCCTTGACCAGAATCTTGATGCGCGCCTTGTACATGTTGTCGCGTCGGCCCCAGCGGTTATAGACCCGCACCACGGCCTCCAGAAAGTTCAGAATCTCGTTCCAGGGCAAAAAGGAACGGATGGTGCTGGCAATGACCGGTGTGCGGCCCATGCCGCCCCCCACTTGGACCTTGAAGCCGATCTGCCCGTCGGCATTGCGCAGCAGGTGCAGACCAATGTCGTGCCAAGCGGTGGCCGCGCGGTCCTCCCGTGCGCCCGAGACCGCAATCTTGAACTTGCGCGGCAGAAACGCAAACTCGGGGTGCAGCGTGCTCCACTGGCGCATGATTTCGCAATACGGGCGCGGGTCGATGTCCTCGTCAACCGCCACACCGGCCAGCGCGTCGCTGGTGATGTTGCGAATGCAATTGCCGCTGGTCTGAATGCCGTGCATGTCCACACTGGCCAGCAGTTCCATCACATCGGCACTCTTATCCAGCGGGATCCAGTTGAACTGCACGTTGTGGCGGGTCGTGAAGTGGCCGTAACCGGTGGGCAAATGCAGCGTGCCCAGCGCGGCCTGGGTTGTGGTGGCGGTTTCATAAACCTGCGCACTGGGTTGGTCAAACTCGCGCGCAATGCGGGCCAACACGCGCAGTTGCCGACTGGCCAGCTCGCCATACGGCACCGCCACACGCAGCATCGGCGCGTAGCGCTGCACATACCAGCCGTTTTGCAGCCGCAACGGGCGGAAATCATCGTCGCTGAGCTGGCCGCTCAGGTTGCGTTCAAGCTGGTCGCGGTACTGCGCGGCACGCTGGTGGACGAATTGGCGGTCAAAGTCGGTGTATTTGTACATGGTGAATTAAAGTCAAAAGGGCAGAACCGGCGGTTTAACGAGGGCGGATTGTGTTGCAGAGTTTCACAAGGCGATCAATTTGGTGCCGGCATAGGCCAGCAGCACGGACAACAGGGAGCGAATCACCCGCTCTGGAATGCGCGACATCAGGTGTGAGCCGACCCAGATACCGGGAATCGAACCCGCCAGCAGCTGGGCCAGCAAGGGCCAGTCCACCGAACCCAGCGAGGCGTGACCCAGCCCCGCCACCAAGGTGAGCGGCACGGCATACGCAATATCGGCCGCCACAATGCGCGGCAACGGCAGCAAGGGGTACAACACCATCAACACCGTAACGCCAATCGCACCCGCGCCGACGGAGGTGAGGGTGACGAGCGTGCCAATCACGGCACCAAACAGCAGCGGCAGGCTCCAGTGCAAGGGCGTGGCGGCCAGCGCCTCCTGGCCGCGCGCCACCGAAGTGGGAGCCGTCTTGCCGCGCACCGCCTTGTACAAGGTGGCTGCCGCCGTGAGCAGCAAGGCCACGCCCAGGGTGCTGGTCATCAGGTGCTGAATATTGGCGCTGGCCGCGCCGACACGGTTGAGGATCAAAAGGGTCAGCAAAGCCGCCGGAATGCTGCCCGCCGAGAGGTGAAGCACCACGCGCCACTCCACCTGACGCGCGCGTGCCATTTTGACGGTGCCGCCCATTTTGGTGAACGCGGCAAACAGCAGATCGGTGCCGACGGCCATGTAGGGCTTGACGCCAAAAATAAAGATCAGGATGGGCGTCATCAACGAGCCGCCGCCGACGCCGGTGAGGCCCACCACCATCCCGACAAAAAAACCAGCAAAAATAAAAGCAATGTCATGCATAGGAGGCAGACTCTAAAGGCAGGGCTTTATATTTCAAACTATCTTTTGATGATTTAGTTATGCGATATGGATATAAAGGATGTTTTCAATGCGCTGAAGCTGCGCAATTTCAAGTTTGAAGTGAGCTAAAACTTTGCTGCTACAATTTGCGGCTGATGACAATTTCAGGCGCATAGCTCAGCTGGTTAGAGCACCACCTTGACATGGTGGGGGTCGTTGGTTCGAGTCCAATTGCGCCTACCAAATTCAAAGCCCCTTCTCCTGCGGAGAAGGGGCTTTTTTGTTTTCGACTTCGCGATTACTTTGATCAACCAGCGTGCTGCATCGAAGCGAGGATAGTCTGCAGCAGCCGTTTTTGCTGCGTTCCTCGTTGCTGTGCAATTGGCGACGACTGCAACAATTAATAACCCAGCGCCAGCCCGCTGTTGCGGCGCGGATCGTTGGCACCATAAAAGCGATTATTGCCACTCGGTTTGCCGCCCAGTGAAGGGGCGCCGACCAGAATTGCGGCCAAATGACTGGCTGGCTGGGGTGCGCCCAGCTTGTGACCCATTCCAAGCAAAATTTGGCTTGTATCCGGGCTAATGGCAAAAGTATCCACATTGGTCAGGTCGAGTAGCCATTGCTGGTGAAAACGCGGCGCATCGACCGCTTCCTGCACGTTCATGCCATAGTCGATCACATTCAGGATGGTGTGTGTTACCGCAGTGATGATGCGGCTGCCCCCAGGGGTTCCCACCACCATGACCGGCTTGCCGTCTTGCGTGATGATCGTCGGGCTCATGGAGCTCAGGGGCCGTTTTCCAGGGGCGATGGCATTGGCCGCGCCCTGTACCAGGCCATAAAGATTGGGCACGCCCGCCTTGATCGTGAAGTCGTCCATCTCGTTGTTGAGCAGGACGCCGGTGCCAGCGGCCGTGACCTTGGCGCCAAACCAGTCGTTCAGGGTATACGTGACCGATACCGCGTTGCCATCCTTGTCGACAATTGAGTAGTGGGTGGTGTTGCTGCCTTCGTGCGGCGCCACGCCGGGTTTAAGAAGTTCGGAGACTCCCGCCTTGGCTGGGTCGATGGCGGCGCGTATTTGCGCGGCATAAGATTTGCTGAGCAGACGCTCAAGCGGGTTTTTGACAAACTCAGGGTCGCCCAGGTAGCTGTTGCGATCCAGATAAGCGTGGCGCATCGCTTCAATCTGGTAATGCACCGCCTGTGCCGAGCGGAAACCCAGTTCCTTGAGCGGGTAGCCTTCCACGATATTCAAAATCTCGCAGATCACGACACCACCTGAGCTGGGTGGTGGTGCCGAGACGATGTGGTAGCCCCGGTAATCGCATTCCACCGGCGCCATTTCGCGCACCGTGTACTGGTTCAGATCGGCTTGCGAGATGACCCCTTGGCCCGCCGTGCTGGCGGCCACCAGGGCATGACCCACTGAGCCCTTGTAGAAGCCATCTGGACCGTGCCTGCTGATCAGGCGCAACGTCTTGGCGAGATCTCTTTGCACCAATTTCTGCCCGGGTTTGAAGGCTTCGCCCTTATTCAGAAAAATAGCGGCCGACGGCGCGTCCTTGCGAAAGTCGGTAGTAGCCGTTTGCAGTATGTCAGCATCGCCTTGGGTAAGCGCAAAACCGCGCTCGGCCAGCCGAATTGCGGGAGCCATCAGCGTCGCGCGCGCCAGCGTGCCGTATTTTGCCCGTGCCATCTCCAACCCCGCTACCGAGCCTGGCACACCAGCGGCCAGATAGCCGTTCGTGCTCAAACCCTTGATGACGTTACCGTCGGCATCCAGGTACATATTGGCAGTGGCGGCAGCCGGCGCCTTTTCGCGAAAGTCAAGAAAAGTTTTTCGCCCATCGGCGAGCTGCAGCGTCATGAAGCCGCCACCGCCCAGATTGCCGGCCGCTGGATAGACCACCGCCAATGTGTAGCCCACAGCAACGGCAGCATCAATGGCGTTGCCACCCTTTTTTAGCACATCCACCCCGACCTGGGTGGCCAAATGCTGAGCCGTGACAACCATGCCGTGCTCTGCGGCAACCGGCGCGATCGATGCAGACTGGGCTGACGCAAAACAAAAAATGGAGACGCTGATGAGCAGCGCCACGCGAAGGGAAGAGTTTTTCATTTCGGATCCTTATTAGCGTTAATCAAACCACAAATTGCTTAAACCTCCAGCGCCGTCTCCAGCACCCGCCCCGCCTCAATTGTGATGCAGCGCGCACAACGCGAGGCAATGGCGAGGTCGTGGGTGACCAGCACCAGCGTGGTGCCGAGTTCGCGGTTCAGGTCAAACATCAGCTCCATCACTTTTTCACCGGTGGCAAAGTCCAGGCTGCCGGTCGGCTCATCGGCCAGCAGCAGCGCCGGGTTGACGACAAAGGCGCGCGCCAGCGCCACCCGCTGCTGCTCGCCGCCACTCAACACCTTGGGGTAATGGCCCAGGCGCTCGGACAGGCCCACGCGCGCCAGCATGTCGGTCGCGGCCTGTCGGGCATCGCGCCTGCCAGCCAGTTCCAGCGGCAGCATCACGTTCTCCAGTGCCGTGAGATTGCCCAGCAATTGAAAACTCTGAAACACAAAGCCGACTTTTTGGGCCCGCACTGCCGCGCGCTCGTCTTCATTGAGGGCGAACAAGTCCTGCCCGGCCAGCCGGACGGTGCCGCGGCTGGGCGTATCCAAGCCCGCGATGATCGACAACAGTGTGCTTTTGCCGGAACCCGAAGCCCCCACAATGGCGACTGTTTCCCTGGCATTCAACGCAAAATCAATATCGCGCAAAATGTCGAGCGTGCCGGTGGAATCGGTTACCGACTTGAACACGTGTTCAACAGAAATAATTGAATCAGACATGAGGCTTTCTTTGTATCGAACTGACGAGCATCGGCGACACTTTATCGCCACCGGGGTACTGGCCGCTGTTGCAGGGGTATCGCTGTTATCACCGGCCAATGGCGCTGCCTCAGCCCCTAAAACCATCCAACCCAGAAAAATCCTGGTGTTGGGCGATTCGCTGAGTGCCGAGTATGGCCTCAAACGTGGCAGCGGCTGGGTGGCGCTGCTTGAGCAGCAACTCAAGGCCGAAAAAATACCGGCCGTCGTGATCAACGCCAGTATCAGCGGCGACACCACATCCGGCGGACGCGCGCGGCTGGGGGCGCTGCTGACCCAGCACCGGCCGACCCATGTGCTGATTGAACTCGGTGGCAATGACGCACTGCGTGGCTTGCCGCTGGAACTCACCCAGGACAACCTGACGTTCATGACGCAGGCGGCGCAACAGGCCGGCGCCAAAGTGCTGCTGATCGGCATGCAGATTCCACCCAACTATGGCAAAGACTATGGTGAGCGTTTTGCCGCGATGTTTGCCAGCGTGGCAAAAGCCAGGCGCGCCGCGCTGGTGCCGTTCTTGCTCAAAGGCATTGCCGAAGATGACGCGACCCGCTTGTTTCAAGCCGACCGCATCCACCCCAAGGAAGAGGCGCATCCTCTCATGCTGGCCAATGTCTGGCCGGAACTGAAAAAAATCCTGTAATGAGCCTGAACACCCTGCCCGCAACCGAGGTCATCGCTCGTTTGCATGAGTTTGACACCGTCATCGACGCCCGCAGCCCCGGCGAGTTCGACGAAGACCACCTGCCCGACGCCGTCAACTGGCCCACCCTGAACAACGAAGAGCGCCGCGATATCGGCACCCTGTACAAACAGGTCAACGCCTTTGAAGCCAAAAAGCGCGGTGCTGCGATAGCGGCGCGCAATATTGCGGCGCACATTGAACGTGCGGTGATCGACAAACCCAAAGACTGGCAGCCGCTGGCCTACTGTTGGCGGGGTGGCCAACGCAGCGGCGCGTTGGCGCTGATTTTGAGTCAGATCGGTTTTCGGGTCACGCTGGTCGAAGGTGGCTACAAGGCGTTTCGAGCCGCTGTGGTGCAGGATATTCCACGGCTGGTCAGTGGCCTGGACTGGCGTGTGATCAGTGGCACCACGGGTTCGGGCAAAACGCGCCTGCTGCAAGCCCTGGCCGAACAAGGGGCGCAGGTGGTGGATCTGGAAGCGCTGGCCCGGCACCGCAGCTCGGTGCTCGGTGCCATTCCGGGGCAAGCTCAGCCGACCCAAAAGCGCTTTGACACGCTGGTGTGGCAGGCGTTGCGAGCGCTCGACGGCACGCGCCCGGTCTTCATCGAGAGCGAAAGCAAAAAGGTGGGCAATGTGGCGGTGCCCACCGCGCTGATCGAGGCCATGCGCCAAAGCCCCTGCCTCAACCTGGTGTTGCCAGACGCCGAGCGCGTTGCCTTGTTGATGGAAGACTACAGTTTTTTTGTCAGCGACGTCGAGAGCTTTTGCGAGCGTCTGCAGGTATTGACCGAGTTCAAGGGCCGGGTGCTGGTGGAGGGCTGGCAGGCGCAGGTGCGCGCTGGCAACATCGCCCCGGTGGTGCAAGCCCTGCTCACGCAGCACTATGACCCGACCTATCTGCAGTCGATGCAGCGCAATTTTTTGCGTTTTTCAGATGCAAAAATAATAGCACCCCAAGACCATTCGACGGGGGCTATGGCGCTTTTAGCTCAAAAAATAATGGAAGAAGCGTTGTGAGCGCAACTTTGGCATAGAACTGGCCTTTTCAAGCCAGCGCTTCCATCAGTTCCGTCTCGATTTCGATCTGCGCGCGGTTGTGTTGCAGCTCCGGCCCCTCAATCAGGAAGGTGTCGTCCACCCGTTCCCCCAGCGTATTGATCTTTGCCAGTTGCAGGTTGATTTTGTGCCGTGCCAGCACCCGTGCCACGCAGTACAGCAGCCCAACCCGGTCACTGGCGGAGATGTTGAGCAGCCAGCGCTGCCCTTTTTCATCCGGTCGCAGGGTGACACGGGGTGTGATCGGGAAGCTTTTCACCCGGCGTGACACCCGCCCGCGACTTGGTGGCGGCAGGGGCCCCGCTTCCGCGAGGACGCGACTGAGCTCGCTTTCCACCATACTGGTCAGTTCGCGATAGTGTTCGGGCAGGGCAGAGGTGACCACTTGAAACGTGTCCATGGCGTAACCGTTGTTGGCCGTGTGCACGCGCGCGTCCAGAATGCTGAAGCCGCCCTGGTCAAAATAGCCACAGATGCGGGCAAACAGGTCAGGCTGGTCCGGTGTGTACACCACCACCTGCAGTCCCTCGCCCACCGGTGATTTGCGCGCGCGCACGATCGGTTTGCCGGCGCCCACGTGGCGCGAGAGTTGCCGCGTGTGCCAGGCAATGTCGGCGGCATCGTGGCGCAGAAAATAACCCACGTCCAGGGTCTCCCACAGGCGTTTGTGGGCCTCAAACGGCTGGGCGTGCAGGGCCAGCATGATAAGTGCATCGCGCTTGCGGGCTTCCACTTCATCGTGTGGATCGGCGGCGTGACCACCCAGAACCCGCAACGTCAGGCGATACAGGTCTTCCAGCAGCTTGCCTTTCCAGGCATTCCAGACCTTGGGCGAGGTGCCGCGAATGTCGGCCACGGTAAACAGGTACAAAGCGGTCAGATAGCGCTCATTGCCCACGCGTTTTGCAAATGCGGCAATGATGTCGGGGTCGCTCAGGTCGGATTTTTGGGCCACCCGGCTCATCGTCAGGTGCTCGTGCACGATGAACTCGATCAGTTGGGTGTCTTCCCTTGAAAAAGTGTGCTGCTTGCAAAAGCGGCGTGCCTCGACGGCTCCCAGTTCCGAGTGGTCGCCGCCGCGGCCTTTGGCGATGTCGTGAAACAGCGCCGCCGTGTACAAGATCCAGGGCTTGTCCCAGCCCGCGGCGAGCTGGGAGCAAAACGGGTACTCATGGGCGTGTTCAACGATAAAGAAGCGCCGCACATTGCGCAACACCATCAAGATGTGCTGATCGACCGTGTAGACATGAAACAAGTCATGCTGCATCTGCCCCACAATTTTGCGAAACGCCCACAAGTAGCGCCCCAGCACCGAGGTCTGGTTCATCAGACGCATGGCGTGGGTGATGCCGCTGCGTTGCATCACTATTTGTTTGAAGGTTTCGCGATTGACCGGGTCGTTGCGAAATTTGCCATTCATCAGGTCACGGGCGTTGTAGAGCGCGCGCAAGGTGCGTGCCGACAGCCCTTTCAGGCCGGGCGTGGTCTGATAAATCAGGAAGGTTTCCAGAATGGCGTGCGGCTCGCGCTGGTACAAGTCGTCGCTGGCCACCTCCACCAAGCCCGCCTTGTCATAAAAGCGTGCATTGATGGGTTGCGGCGCTTGGGTCGACGGGTTGAGCCGCTCCTCAATGTTGAGCAGCAAAATCTGATTGAGCTGGGTCACCGCCTTGGCCGACCAGTAATAGCGCTTCATCAGCGCCTCGCTGGGACGCACAAAGCCACGACTGTCGGTGTTGTCAGGGGGCGCCTCAAAGCCAAAAGACTGGGCCATCGCGTTTTGCAAATCAAACACCAGCCGGTCCTCGCGCCGCCGCGCGAGCAAATGCAGGCGCGCCCGGATCAGCCGCAAAACCGCTTCGTTGTGTTTGATCTGTTGGACTTCAAAGGCGGTGGCCAGGCCGCTTTTGGCCAGCGCGTCCCAATCGTTGCCGTAGCCCGCCGCCTTGGCCACCCACAGAATGACCTGCAAATCACGCAGGCCGCCCGGTGATTCCTTGCAATTGGGTTCCAGCGCGTAGGGGGTGTCTTCAAATTTGCTGTGACGCTGGCGCATCTCCAGCGTCTTGGCGATAAAAAAAGCGCCGGGGTCGATCGCTGAAAAAAATTGACGTTCAAATCCAGCAAACAGCTCGGCGCTGCCCGTGATCAGCCGGGCTTCGAGCAGCGAGGTCTGCACGGTCACGTCGCGGGCGGCTTCCTCCAGGCATTCGGCGACCGTGCGCACGCTCGATCCGATCTCCAGCCCGGCGTCCCAGCAACTGCCAATAAAACCTTCGATCTGGGTCTTGAGTTGATCGTCGTTGGCGGGTGAATGCTCGTTGGGCAACAGCACCAGCACGTCGACATCGGAGTAGGGAAACAGCTCGCCGCGCCCAAATCCGCCGACGGCAATCAGGGCAAACGGGCGGGTAAAACCGGCCTGTCGCCACAATATTTTGAGCGTGCCATCGGCCAGTGCAGAGAGCTTGCCCAGCGTGGCGCGAACACCCCGCGTGGTGGTCCCAGGCGAGGCCAGGGATTCCAGAATGGTGGATTTTTGCGCCCGGTAGCGGCTGCGCAGCGCCTGAAGATCGGTCATGCTGAGCCCCAATAGTGCATCCATCGCTTGTTCCCGCGCGATGGGATGGCTGATTACTTTGTTGTTGACAGGGCCGCCGGCACCGGTACAAATGACGGTATTGCGGGGCCACCGGCTGATAGGGTCAGGACCTCGTAGCCGGTCTGCGTGACCAGCACCGTGTGTTCCCACTGCGCTGACAGCGAGTGGTCTTTGGTGACAATGGTCCAGCCGTCGCCGAGCTCCTTGATGTCCTTGCGCCCGACGTTCAGCATAGGCTCAATCGTGATCGTCATACCCGCAGTGAGTTGCTCCAGCGTGCCGGGACGGCCGTAGTGCAGGATCTGAGGCTCTTCATGGAAGCTGCGCCCGATGCCGTGGCCACAAAACTCCCGCACCACGCTCATGCCCTGGCCTTCGGCGAAAGTCTGGATGGCGTGGCCAATGTCGCCCAGATAGGCACCGGCCTTGACCTTGACAATGCCGCGCCACATGGCCTCGTAGGTCAGATGGCAAAGTCGTTTGGCAGCGACCGACACGTCACCCACCATGAACATGCGGCTGGAGTCGCCATGCCAGCCGTCCTTGATGACGGTGACGTCAATGTTGACGATATCGCCTTTTTTGAGCGGTTTGTCGTTCGGAATGCCGTGGCAGACTTGGTGATTGATCGACGTGCAAATGGATTTGGGGTAGGGGTTGTGGCCGCTGGGTGCATAGTTCAGTGGTGCCGAAATGGCCCGCAGCACTTGCGTGGTGTGCTCTTCAGCCAGCCGGTCCAGCTCATTGGTGGTCACGCCGGGTTTGACAAACGGGGTCAGGTAGTCCAGCAGTTCGCCAGCCAGGCGGCCCGCCACACGCATGCCGGCAATGCCGTCGGTGTCTTTGTAAGTAATAGTCATGGGGCCAGATTATCCCATCGTGTTTTTGTTGGCGCTGGCGCTGGCGGCATTGCCCTTTTACTGGCGCGCGAGCAGCGACAGGTAAAATTAGCTTGCTCTGGAATCCGTCGCCCGCGCGGCGTGTCCTGGAGCCTATTTCAAACTGTCAAGTCCCTCATCCAGGCCCCAAAAGTGACCCTGCACATCACCCCATTCGAGGGCGGCTGCGCCCTCAGCCCGTTCCGTGTTCAACAGCTTCTGCCCAGCTTGCAGGCGATTCACGACAAGATCAATGGCGTGGCCGCACGCTTTGTGCATCTGGTCACGTCCGACGGCGAGCCGGCTCAGGCGCTCAAAGACAAGCTAGCGGCTTTGCTGACCTACGGCGAGCCCTATGGCGGCCCCAGCGATGGCGCCCTGATTGTGGTGACGCCGCGTTTTGGCACGGTGTCGCCCTGGGCCTCGAAGGCGACCGATATTGCGCACAACTGCGGTTTGGCCGTGCGCCGAGTCGAGCGGGTGGTGGAGTATCGGGTCACTTTGAGAAGTGGTTTGCTGGGCAAGAAGCCGACTTTGTCCGAGGCGCAACTGGCACAGATCGGCACCCTGCTGCACGACCGCATGACCGAGAGCGTGATGTTTGACCGCGCCAGTGCCTACGGTCTGTTCGCCGAGCTGCCGCCCGCACCGATGGCGCATGTGGACGTGCTGCACGGTGGCAAAGCGGCGCTGATTGCTGCCAACAGCCAGTTTGGCCTGGCGCTGGCGTTGGATGAGGTCGACTACCTGGAGCAGGCCTTTACCCAATTGCAGCGCAACCCGACCGACGTGGAACTGATGATGTTTGCGCAGGCCAACAGCGAGCACTGCCGTCACAAAATCTTCAACGCCGGGTTCACGATTGATGGCGTGGCGCAAGACATGAGCCTGTTCGGCATGATCCGCCACACGCATCAAACCCACCCGCAGCATATGCTGGTGGCGTACTCGGACAACGCCTCGGTCATGGAAGGCTCTCAGGTCGAGCGGTTTATAGCCAAATCAGCCTCTGGCCCCCGTGAAATAAGCCTGAGCAGCTATCAAAAGCAAAGTGCCATCCATCACATCCTGATGAAGGTGGAAACCCACAACCACCCGACCGCCATCTCCCCATTCCCCGGTGCCGCCACCGGTGCGGGCGGCGAAATTCGCGACGAAGGCGCCACCGGGCGCGGCTCCAAACCCAAGGCCGGCTTGACCGGCTTTACCGTGTCCAAAATCAATTGGGATCAGATTCCAATTGATTCAGCTGACTCAACCAGCGAAAACAATTTGAATCTGACCGCCGTTTATGGCAAACCGGATCACATTGCCAGCCCCTTGCAGATCATGATCGAAGGCCCGCTGGGTGGCGCGGCTTTCAACAACGAGTTTGGCCGGCCCAATTTGCTGGGTTACTTCCGCGAGTACGAGCAGGGTTTGAGTTACTCCGTGGTCGATGCCGCTGGCGTTTCAACTCAGCAGCAAGAGCAGCGTGGCTACCACAAGCCGATCATGATCGCTGGCGGCCTGGGCGTGATCGACGCCACGCAGACGCACAAGATTGAGTTCCCGGCGGGCAGTTTGCTGATCCAGCTCGGTGGCCCCGGCATGCGCATTGGCATGGGCGGCAGCGCCGCCAGTTCGATGGCGACCGGCGCGAATGCGGCGCAACTTGACTTTGATTCGGTACAGCGCGGCAACCCCGAGATCGAGCGCCGGGCGCAGGAGGTCATCAACCAGTGCTGGCTGCTTGGCAATGGAGGCGGGGAGGGCGCAAGCCCTGGCAACCCCATTCTGGCGATCCATGACGTGGGCGCGGGCGGTTTGAGCAACGCTTTTCCTGAGCTCACCAACGACGCCGGGCGCGGTGCCCGCTTCGACCTGCGCGCCGTGCCACTGGAAGAATCCGGCATGGCGCCGAAAGAAATCTGGTGCAACGAGAGCCAGGAGCGCTACGTGCTGGCCATTGCGCCCGAGTCGCTGGACCTCTTTACCGCCCTGTGCGAGCGCGAGCGCTGCCCGTTTGCCGTGGTGGGGGTGGCCACTGAAGAAAGAGATCTCGTGCTGACTGATGAGCCCGCCGTGCGCCGCGCCGGGCCGCCCCAAGCAAGCACAGCCCCCTCGGGGGGCAGCGCAGTACACGAAGTGACAAGCGTGGGGGTTCCGGTAGATATGCCGATGAACGTGCTGCTGGGAAAACCGCCCAAGATGCACCGCGACGTCAAAACGGTGGCGCGCACCTTTGCACCCGTCAACCTGACCGGTGTCGATCTGCAAAAAGCCTGCATCGATGTGCTGGCCAGCCCGACCGTGGCGTCCAAGCGTTTTCTGATCACCATCGGCGACCGCACCGTGGGCGGTCTGAGCCACCGCGACCAGATGGTCGGACCGTGGCAGGTGCCGGTGGCCGATTGCGCCGTGACGCTGGCGGATTTCAAAGGCTTTGCCGGTGAGGCCATGAGCATGGGCGAGCGCACGCCGCTGGCGAGCGTCAATGCGCCAGCCAGCGGGCGCATGGCCGTGGCCGAGGCCATCACCAATTTGCTGGCAGCGCCGATTGAGTTGTCGCGCGTCAAGCTGTCGGCCAACTGGATGGCCGCGTGTGGTGAGCCGGGCGAGGATGCCGCGCTTTACGCGACGGTGAAAGCCGTCGGGCTGGAACTGTGCCCCGCTTTGGGCATTTCCATCCCCGTCGGGAAAGATTCACTTTCCATGCGAACGCAGTGGAAAGACGAGGGGGGCGCCAAAAAAGTGACGTCCCCTGTGTCCCTGATCGTGACCGCCTTTGCCACCCTGCTTGACGTGCGCGGCACCTTGACGCCACAACTGAACGCGACAGAGGACACCACGCTGCTGCTGATCGACCTGGGCCGAGGCCAAAACCGCATGGGCGCCAGCATGCTGGCGCAAACGCTGGGCCAGTTGGGCGACGAAGTGCCGGATCTGGATCACCCGCAAGACCTGGTGAACCTGGTCAACGCCGTGAACGCCTTGCGCGCGCAGGGCCAGATTTTGGCCTACCACGACCGAAGCGATGGCGGCCTGTTTGCTGCTGTGGTCGAGATGGCGTTTGCCGGCCACATCGGCGTCGCGCTCAATGTGGACATGCTGGTGCTCGAAGGCGATGGCATCACGGACAGCCGCATGGACCATGGCGATGCCAAAAACTGGGCCGGCCAGGTCAGTGGTCGGCGCGATGAGCTCACGCTCAAAGCCCTGTTCAGCGAAGAGTTGGGTGTGGTGCTGCAAGTGCGTAGCGCGCAGCGCAACGAGGTGATGCAAACCCTGCGCGACCATGGCTTGAGCAAATACAGCCACGTCATCGGCAAAACCCGCCCGGTCGACTCGACTATTCAGGCCGGGGTCGGCGAGGTGCAAGTCTGGCGCGACGCCAAAGTGGTGTTCAGCGCCAAATTGCAGGACCTGCACCAAGTCTGGGACGCCACCAGCTGGAAGATCTGCCAGGCGCGCGACAACCCGGCCTGTGCTGAAGCCGAGCATGCGGCCGCCGGTGCCCCGCTGGACCCGGGTTTGCACGTCAAATTTATATCAAATAAGGCTATAGCCCCCGTAGAATATACGCAAGTAGCTACTGAATCAGTAGCAAATATGGCAAGCCCTGCGCTCATGCTGACTCGCCCTAAAGTGGCCGTGCTGCGCGAACAGGGCATCAACTCGCACGTCGAGATGGCCTACGCCTTCACCGAGGCCGGGTTTGAAGCCTTTGACGTGCACATGACCGACCTGCAGAGTGGCCGCGCCAATCTGGCCGACTTCAAGGGCGTCGTCGCCTGCGGTGGTTTCTCTTATGGCGACACGCTGGGTGCCGGCATTGGCTGGGCGCGCTCCATCACCTTCAATCCGGTGCTGGCGGAGCAGTTCAAGGCCTTCTTTGGCCGTTTGGATACCTTCGGCCTGGGTGTCTGCAACGGTTGCCAGATGTTTGCCGAGCTGGCCGACATCATTCCCGGCGCTGCCGAGTGGCCGCGCTTCACCACCAACCAGAGTGAGCGCTTCGAGGCACGTCTGAGCATGGTGGAAGTGCTGGAATCCCCGTCGCTGTTTTTCAAAGGCATGGCGGGCAGCCGTTTGCCGATTGCGGTGGCGCACGGCGAGGGTTTTGCTAACTTCAAGTACCGCGGCAACGCCGACAAAGCCATTGCCGCCATGCGTTTCACCGATAACCATGGTGCCGCCACCGAGGCCTACCCGTTCAACCCGAACGGCAGCCCCGGCGGCTTGACGGCCGTGACCACGCTTGACGGCCGCTTCACCGCCATGATGCCGCACCCGGAGCGGGTATTGCGCAATATCCAGATGAGCTGGACCAACGGCGACCCGTCAGCTTTGAGCCCGTGGATGCAGTTGTGGCACAACGCCAGAAGGTGGGTGGACTGATCATCAGCCGGGAATATCGACCCTGATCCCACACGGTGCAGCCATGGAACTCTTTGGTCGACAAGCTGCGCAAATTCTCAGGCACCCCGGCGCATTCGCCATCCGGACGCTGAAAGGATTTCGCGCCAATCAGGGCCTGCTGCTGGCCGGGGCAGTCGCGTACTACGCCTTGCTGTCGATTGTGCCGATGCTCATCCTCACGGTGATAGCGCTGTCGCACTTTGTCGATCAAGCGGCGCTGCTGCAGACCCTGGGCCGATACCTCGAATGGCTGGTGCCCGGACAGTCCGGGGTGATCATTGCCGAACTCGCGAACTTCCTGGTGCACCGCAATGTCCTCAGCTGGGTGTTGCTGGCCAGCATGCTGTTCTTCAGTTCGCTCGCCTTCACGGTGCTGGAGAACGCGATGTCGGTGATCTTTCATCACCGTGTGGCGATACGCCGGCGCCACTTCCTGATTTCCGCCGTGATTCCCTATGCCTACATCCTGTCGCTCGGGCTTGGGCTGCTGCTGGTGACGCTGGTGGCGGGCAGCCTGCAGGCGATAGGCCAGCAGCGGGTGGAGTTTTTGTGGCGCAGCTGGTCACTCGGGGGCGTGTCCGGCGCGCTGCTGTACCTGCTTGGACTGGCGGGGGAGGTCTTTGTGCTCACGTCGGTGTACCTGGTGATGCCGGTCGGCCGGCCGTCGCTGCACCACGCACTGCTGGGCGCCATCGCCGCGGCTTTGATGTGGGAACTCTCACGCCATGCACTCGTGTGGTATTTCACGACGCTGTCCCAGATCGGCACCGTCTACGGGTCGCTGACCACTGCGATCGCGGTTTTGTTGAGTCTTGAGCTGGCGGCGACGCTGCTGTTGCTGGGCGCGCAGGTGATCTCTGAATACGAGCGTCTTGCGCTTGAGTTGCTCAACGCAGCACCGGAGCCCTTTACGACGCGCTCCCCCTAGATACGTCCGGGTCGACTCGCCGCAGGTCCTGCGCCAGGTCGCGAATAGCTGCTTCATCCAGCGTTTCTTTCTCAAGCAGCGCACGCGCGCCGCGCTCCAACAACTCGATGTTGGCGCTCAGGATGACCGTGGCATGCTCAAAGCCGTCCATCACGATGCTGCGAATCGCCGCGTCGATATGGGCTTGCGTTTCTTCCGACAGGCGCGCACCTTGCGGCAAGAGGCCGGGCGGCAGATCAAACATTTGCTGGCGCTGCGGCTCAAAGGCCACAAAACCCAGGTCTTCATCCATGCCATAACGGGTGACCATGTCATGGGCGATGTCGCTGGCTTTGGCCAGATCATCGGCCGCACCGGTGGACAGCACGCCGAACACCAGTTTCTCGGCGGCCCGCCCTGCCAGCAGCACCGAGACTTTTTGCTCCAGCTCGGGCCGCGTCATCAGGTAGCGGTCTTCGGTTGGGCGCTGAATGGTGTAGCCCAGTGCGCCAATGCCGCGCGGGATGATAGACACCTTGTGCACCGGGTCGGTACCGGTTTGCGCCAACGCGACCAGGGCATGGCCCATCTCGTGGAAGGCCACCGCCTCGCGCTCTTTCGGGTTGAGCACGCGGCTGCGGCGCTCCAGGCCCGCCACAATGCGCTCCACCGCTGCTGTGAAGTCAGGCAAGCTCACCTGATCCGCCTTGCGCCGGGTGGCGACCAGCGTCGCCTCGTTCACCAGGTTGGCCAGGTCGGCCCCAGTGAAACCTGGGGTCAGCGCCGCCACGTCTTCAAGTTTCAATGCGGCGTCGAGTGTGGTCTTGCGCACATGCACCTTGAGGATGTCAATGCGGCCTTTGCGGTCGGGCCGGTCGACCAGCACCTGGCGGTCGAATCGACCGGCCCGCAGCAGCGCCGGGTCCAGGATTTCGGGCCGGTTGGTGGCCGACAGAATGATCAAACCCACGGACGAGTCAAAACCATCCATTTCCGAGAGCAACTGGTTCAGGGTCTGTTCTTTCTCGTCATGGCCACCCAGGCCGGGGAAGGCCCCACGGGCGCGGCCCAGGGCGTCAAGCTCATCGATAAAGATGATGGCAGGGGCCACGCCGCGCGCTTGTTCAAACAGATCGCGCACCCGGGCCGCGCCCACGCCGACAAACATTTCGACAAATTCGCTGCCAGAGATCGAGAAGAAAGGCACGCCCGCTTCGCCCGCCACGGCCTTGGCCAACAAGGTCTTGCCGGTGCCGGGCGGACCCACCAGCAACACGCCTTTGGGGATGTGCGCGCCCAGGCGTCCATACTCCTGCGGATGCTTGAGGAAATCGACCACCTCTTCAAGTTCGTGGCGAGCCTCGTCAACCCCGGCCACGTCGGCAAAGGTGATGCCGGTGTTGGTCTGCATGTAAATTTTGGCGCGACTCTTGCCAATCGACAAAAAGCCGCCCATGCCCTGCTTGTTGGCAAAGCTGCGAAACAAAAAGAACCACAGCCCAAAGAACATCAGGGCCGGCACGATCCACGAGAGCAGGTCGCGCAAAAACGTGTTCTCCACAATCCGGCTGTAGGGCACGTTGTATTTTTCCAGGCGCGCCGCCAACTCGGGCTCGACCCGCACCGCCGCCAGCGTCGTCTTGTTGCCCTCCGGTGTTTTCAGCCGACCGATCACCGTGCGCTCGGAAATCGTGACGTCGGCGATGCGTTCTTCGGTGAGCGCTTTTTCGAACTCGCTGTAGGGCACGGTCTGCACCTGACTGGTGCTTTGCCAGAAGTTTTGCAGCAACAGCAGCAGCACCAGCGCAATCAACCAGTAACCCACATTCCAGGTATTTTTCTTGTCCAATTCAGGCCCCCAAGACCGTGCTTTTTGAAACCGTCAGGCTACGCTCAGCATTTGGCGTGCCCATGACAAATCTCAAGTGCGCTGTTATCAGACTTCTTAGCATTCATGCCTGCGGCTCTGGTGTCGCGCTGACTCTTGTGGAAGGATAGGACATGGCACAGAATTCACAAAGCCTGACACTGGCCCGGGCACAGGCGCCGGGCCGTCGGTTGATCCTGCGCTATAGCAAGCGCTTCTTTTTGCAAATGGAGTTGGGTTGATGGACCAGATGGCTGTTTCGGTGAGACCTGAGGTTGACCTGCTGACCCGCCTTCTGGCGCGCCTGCAACCGCACTTTGACATTCCCCTGCGGCTGGTTTTGTGGAACGGCGCGCAGCATGATTTGGGGACTGATCCGCTGGTGACGGTGCAGCTGTCGGGGCCGCGCGCATTGCGGCATTTTTTGCCCCCCAGTCTGGACAATCTGGCCGAAGGCTACGTCAATGGCCAGTTTGATGTGCTGGGCCGGGCGCAAGATATCGTGGATGTTGCGTCCAGGCTGGCCGAAGTCGGCGTGCCCATGCGCGGCCGCTTTGGGCGCCTGTTCAATCCGGTGCGCCACGACCGAGCGCGGGATGCGCGCGCCATTGAGCAACATTACGATGTTTCCAACGACTTCTATCGCCTGTGGCTGGATGAGGCCATGGTCTACTCCTGCGCCTATTTTCCGGGCCGAACCGAGACACTGGCCGTGGCACAGACAGCCAAGCTTGATCACATTTTGACCAAGCTCATGCTTCAGCCAGGCGAGCGGCTGCTCGATATCGGTTGTGGCTGGGGTGCCTTGGCCATGCGTGCCGCGCAAAAGTTTGGCGCGAAGGTGGTGGGTGTGACCTTGTCAAAAAACCAATATACGCTGGCGTGTGAGCGCATCGAGCAGGCTGGCTTGGCCGGGCAGGTTGAGATCAGGTTACAGGACTACCGCGACATTGACGAGCGCGATGGACTGTTTGACAAGATCACCTCGGTGGGCATGTTTGAGCACGTCGGACTCCTTCATCTGCCGTCCTATTTCGCCAAAATTAGCGCCCTACTCAAGGACGGCGGGCTGGTGCTGAACCACGGCATTACCTCGACCGATCCGGACAGCGGGGAATGCCCGTTGGGGGCGGCCAGTTTCATTGAAAAATACGTGTTTCCGAATGGTGAATTGCCCCATGTCAGCAAAGCGCTCAAGGACATGCAAAGCGCCGGGCTCGAAGCGCTTGATGTGGAATGTCTGCGCCGCCACTATGCCCGCACGCTGGCCTTGTGGTCGGACAACTTTGAGAGTCAAAGTGACACGATTCGCACCATGGTGAGTGAGACCACGTACCGCGTCTGGCGCATTTACCTGGCGGGTTGCGCGCACGCATTTGCGCAAAATTGGGTGTCGATCTACCAGGTGCTGGCGTGCAAGGCCGGCAACAGCGAGGCGCTCAATCCAACGCCCTGGTCACGCGCCTACATGTACCAAAACAGTCACTCCCATTGACAATTCTCAATCCATTCAGACTGCGATTGACTATAGTGAAGTCGTACTTCGCAAGGAACGCCGGAAGGCGTGCCAACCGGGTACGGCGCTGGGGGGTTCAAGCAATTGAACCGAGTCTTGATGCTCCACATCAAGACGGATGAGGACGTCCCCAGACACGTCGGTCTGACACACTGACATGGGTTCCTCGCCACCACCGCCAGCCCCTTAAAAGGCTGGCGGGTCTTTGAGTGTTCAGGGCCGAGGACGCAGCTTCGTCCAGCGATCTAGGAATGGGCCTGAAGAAACTTTCCAATCTCTTCAAACGCCTCCCGACCTTCCGGCAAATCCGGGTGATAGATATGCCAGACATGGACCATATGGCGCCAGGTCTGAAAGGTGACCGGCGAACCGGCCGCGATAGCTTTGTTGACGTAGCGTCGGCTGTCGTCGAACAGCATTTCGGACTCGCTGGCATGCACCAGCAAGGGCGGTAGTCCCGATAGATCACCAAAGACCGGGGAAAGAACCGGGTCACTGGGACGCAGGCGATTTTGCTGCCAGGTGGCCCACAACAGCACGGTGCGGGGAATCCTGGTCAGCTGTTTGAACAGCGGCCCCAGCATGGGATCGGTGCCGAGATTGTTTTTCAGGCTCGGGCTGCCCAGGGTGGCATCGGTGGCGGGCGATAAGGCCACCGCGGCATTGGGCACACGCAGGCCCTGGTCACGCACCCAGGCGATCAGGGACAGGGTCAGGTTGCCGCCGGCAGAATCTCCGGCCACAAAAATGGCACTGGCTGCCTCTGGACCGGCGGGCCCGTGGTCGAGCAGCCAGCGGTAGGCCGTACGGCAATCCTCGATGCCCGCCATGCGTGGATGTTCCGGCATCAGCCGATAGTCGATGACCAACACGGCGGCATTGGCAGCTTCGGAAAACTTGCGCGTCAGTCGGCGGTGACTCTTGGGACTGCCCATGGTGTAGGCCCCGCCATGGATGTAGAGCAAGCGGCGTTGTTGATCAACACCGGCTGCCAGCACCCATTCGGCGGGGACACCGGCGGCATTGACGGCGATGATCTGGGTCGTCGGATCGCTGTCAGCGAACAGCTGATCCATGTAGTTACGCAGCAGCGCCAGATGCTGGCTGCGCGGCGTGCTCTTGAGTAGTTTGGCAATGTCGCCGAGCGACGCCACCACCGCCTGGTGCGCTTCACTGGGCTCAGCGTCGATCAGATGGCGCTGGCCGGTGGGCTGATCAAAAGCGCTCAGGTCAGCGCCCTGCAAATAAAAAGCCCCGATGGCCCATACAGCCACGACCAGGGCCAGCAGCCATAAGAACATTTCAGTCACTTTGCACCCAGACCCGCCAGCCAGATGGCACGCTGCGAATCGATCAGCTTGAGTGAGGCATCCCGCGTCAAATGTACGACCGAGCTCATGTTGGAAGCCATGAAAAATCCCCTTGTTGAGTGATGAAACCGGCCACCAATTAATGGCATGGCGGCATTGCGAGAGCAAGTATCCCTCAGTTCCTCTGAAGACACCTTAACCTGGGATCAACCGACTGACGTGTTCATTGGCCGCTTGGGAAAGAAGCTGATGGGCATTTCGCCCGGCGCTGGCGCGAGCGACTTGATGGTTTGTTGCAACACCGAATTCTTGATCGTGCCCATGACATGCATTTCACACGGTTTGCAATCAAAGCGCAGGGTGAGTTTCTCGCGTCCGTTGATGAGTTGTAATGGCTCGGCCTTGACGGTGCCCTGCACGCCGACCACGCCCTTGGCTTGTTTGGGGCACAAGCTCAATGAAAAACGCACGCAGTGCTTGGTGATCATCAGGCTGACTTCACCCAGTTCTTGCGCCGCTTCAAAAGCGGGCGCAACCACCTTGACGCCGTGGCGGGCGTAAAAGGCATGGGATGCCTGGTTGAAAACATTGGCCAGATAGCTCAGTGTGTCTTCAGGGTAGGGCACGGGCGGCTCCACGGGCATGGCGCGTGGCAGTCGTCTGAAGGCCTTGGCGCGTGCGGCTTCCAGTGCCTCCAAAGCGTCCCGGCGCAATGGGTTGAGGACGGACAGAGGCACAAACCAGGCTTGTGAAAATTCCACCTGCACCGCCAGCGCCGTAAAAACGCTGTTGCCCATTTTGCCGAGGTGCTCACGCAGGCTCGCGTTGGCGACTTCCCTGTCCTTGGCCAGTGTGCGGGTCAATGTTGCTCGGGCAGTGGCCGTCACGCCGTCTTCGTCGGTCAGGGTCAGGGCCATGCCTTGTGGTGTATCTGCCAGTTGTAGCCAAACGCCAATACGCCGGTCGCTTGATTTTTTCTCCAGGCCGCGCACCCACTCGGTATCGCGGTTGCGGTTGACTTCCACGCCTTTGCGCAGGTCCTTCAGATCACTTAAGGCGTCTTTGGGAAACACGCGCCAGCGGCCCTTGGCTGCATTCAGGCTTTCAGCCCGGTTGATGGCCAGGCCGACCAGCTCTTTTTGCAAGTCGTAGTAACAAAGACCATCGCCGTTGTGCAACGCCTGCGCCGGGTCGCTCAAAGCCAGTTCCACCCAGTTTGGGCCGACCTGGGTCACAAAGCCAATGGGCTGGCCGGGGTTCTTGGGTGTGTCAAACGCGCCTATGTCCGCCTGACGGCCTTGCACAAAATAATCGGTGAACTCGCGGTTGAAGTTCTGATTCGGGTCGGGCGTAAAGCTGAATGTGGTGCTGCCGCTGGATGAGCGCGCCAGCGGCCGTGCTGAAGTCTGGCGTTCTTCGATCAGGGCGTCCAGTAGCTTGCGGTAATGGGCCGTGATATTTTTCACGTAGCCCATGTCCTTGTAGCGGCCTTCGATCTTGAAGCTGCGAATGCCCGCATCCACCAAGGCGGCCAGGTTGTCGCTCTGGTTATTGTCTTTCATGGACAGCACGTGTTTGTCGTGCGCCACAAAACGACCTTTATCGTCAACCACCTGATAGGGCAGGCGGCAGGCCTGGTTGCACTCGCCCCGGTTGGCACTGCGCCCGGTGTGGGCGGCGCTGATGTAGCACTGGCCGCTGTAGGCCACGCACAGTGCGCCATGAACAAAAAACTCCAGCGTGCAGCGCGCAGGGTCGGTCACGGCACGGATGGCCAGGATTTGCGGCAGGGAGAGTTCGCGCGCCAGCACAATTTGCGACAGGCCCACGTCCTGCAAAAAACGAGCTTTCTCTGGTGTGCGAATGTCGCACTGGGTGCTGGCATGGAGCTGGATCGGCGGCAGGTCGATGTGCAGCAAGCCCATGTCCTGGATGATCAGGGCATCCACTCCCGCGTCATACAGTTGCCAAACCAGCTTGCGGGATGGCTCCAGCTCGTCATCGCGCAGAACGGTGTTGAGCGTGACGAAGACACGGCTGTTGAAGCGGTGGGCATGGCGCGTCAGCCGGGCGATCTCGGTGACGCTGTTGTCAGCATTGGCGCGCGCGCCAAAGGACGGACCACCGATGTAAACGGCGTCGGCACCGTGGTTGACGGCTTCGATGCCAATGTCGGCGTCACGCGCCGGGGCTAACAGTTCGAGTTGATGGTCAAGCAGTGACATAGGCCCGATTATCCCCGGACCCCATGGCGTTTAAAGCGTCATGAACTGATGAGTTATCGTTACACCATGACGCATCAACCCTTGACCCGTGCTGCCACCTCATCGTCCCTCCGATTTGACGCCGTGGACGCCCTGCGCGGCTTGGCGATGGTCTGGATGACAGTCTTTCATTTCAGTTTCGACCTGAACCAGTTTGGCTACATCAAGCAGGATTTTTACCATGCCCCGCTGTGGACCTGGCAGCGTACCTTGATCGTGAGCCTGTTCTTATTTTGTGCCGGACTGGGGCAAGCCATTGCCGTGGCACAGGGACAGCGCTGGCCACGCTTTTGGCGCCGCTGGGCGCAGGTGTTGGGCTGTGCGCTGCTGGTCACGGTCGGCTCCTGGTGGATGTTCCCGCAAAGTTTTATCTACTTTGGTGTCCTGCATGGCATGGCGCTGATGCTGATCATTGCCCGCCTGACAGCGCATTGGGGCGGGCGTTTGTGGTGGCTGGGCGCAAGCGCTATAGCTACTCAATTTATAGCTTCTTACGCAATGAATACGTTGGCTACAGCCGAATTAGCCACTATTTTCAATTCACCCCAACTCAACTGGCTGGGTTTGATCACACGCAAACCCATTACCGAAGACTACGTGCCGCTGCTGCCCTGGCTGGGCGTGATGTGGTGGGGTGTGGCGGCCGGAACGTGGTTAACGCGCCAGGGCGCCGCTTTGTCATGGCCCCTGCCCGCGGCGTTCAAACCGCTCGCCATGCTGGGGCGCTGGAGTCTGAGTTATTACATGCTGCACCAGCCGGTGTTGCTGGGCGGTCTGATGGCCATCGGGTGGTTGGCAAAATAGCGCAACGAGGTTCTGTGGCTGGCTATGACCACGTTGTTGGCCCAGACTGTTTGACTTCATCTACCCAGCGGAAGCCGATGGTGTCGGCAGAGATTGGGGCTCGGGCCCCCGCCTCATACTGTCAAACGCCCAGAAAACGAAGTTTCAGAGGAGACTAACTTGCTTGCAAGTTATGTCGTAACTAAATCGGCGGGAGCCCAAGCCCCAATCTCTGCAGGACGCGTCTTTGGTTCACGTAGCAGCTTGTGATTCTCCTGATGGCCAGGTATGCAGCGAATCCAGCCGGTCACCACCGGCAGCTTTCGGGAAGTCCAATTCCAAAGTTTTGCCGAACCGTCAGTTTTCAATCATGGCTACCGGCAACGTGCGCCAAAGCTGTCAAAGAGCCTCAACTTCTGCCAGCCGCCAACCGGCCATGGATGCAAACCTTCCGCACATCTATAAACTCGGGCAGGTGATCGATTAATCAAAGCACCCAAAACCACTTGTGCCATGCCGCCCAGCCAAGCTTGAAACACTGCACCTGAGTCCGAAATCCTCACAGGTCGAACTGTTTGAGTGAAAAAGAAACGATGAACAAAATTGAAGCTTTCAACCAGTCGCTGTTCCTGTGGATCAATGCGGGTGTCAACACGCCGTCATGGGCGCTCGATACGGCCATTGTTCTCGCCGATGACCTGATCTACCTAATCCCTGTGCTGCTATCGGTGCTCTGGCTTTGGGGCGATGGCGTACGCCGCAATCAGGCGATTAAGGCGTGCCTGGTTACCCTGTTGGCGCTTGGTGCAAATCAAGTGATTGGTTTAGTCTGGCAGCATCCGCGACCGTTCATGATCGGACTCGGCCACGCTTGGATACCGCACGCGGCCGATTCCTCTTTCCCCAGCGACCACCTGACCGTATTTGCCGGCATCGGTCTGACCTTGCTGTTCGGTGGTGCGTTCCGAATGGCCGCTGCGGTCCTGGCAACAGGTTTTGCTGTTGCCTGGGCGCGGGTGTTTCTAGGGCTGCATTTCCCGTTGGACATGGTGGGTGCCGTCGCTGTGGCTGGTGCGGCCTATGTCGTCGTCTCGCCGCTTTGGCGAATGGCTGGCGACACACTTACCAACCTGGCCGAGAAGCTTTACCGCACCGTCTTTGCCCACCCGATTGCTTCTGGATGGGTCCGGCGCGAGTCGGCCGATGTCACGCATTGCTAAAAATGACTGGCAAGAATCAAACCAATGCTCCCAGCACTCATTTTTTATGCGTTTTTGTTCATGGCGCTGGTCGTCTTCCCGGCCGGGCTGATTCTTGTCGTCCTTCTCTTTCTGGAGCACGAGCGTCGATTCTGGAAACGCGTAACACCTGTTATTGAACCTATTGGCGCGATGATGGGACGATGGCCCGTGATTCGTGACCTCCGCAATCGATTCCCGCACACTGCGAGATTCTTGGGAAGGCGCCTTGACCCGCATGACCCTTGGGGACTGCCGGGGACAATCGCCGGCATCGGCATCCTCCTGGGACTGTGGTTCTTCCTTGGCGTACTGCAAGACATCGTGGCAAAAGACCCACTTGTGATACTGAACATCCGGTTGCACAACACCGTGCCACTTTTCCGCACCACGGGGATGACGTGGTTCATGCTAGCGCTCACGCAATTTGGCAGCACAACGGTTTTGTCGCTACTGTGCGTTGGTATCGCCGTTCTTGCGTTGGCGCGCCAACAGCGGCGTCTTGCGGCCACCTTCCTGCTTGCGCTCGCGGGTACTGGCCTCGTCTCGGCAACTCTCAAGGCACTCGTTGGCTATGCACGACCGATCGACGCGATCATCAGTGTGCGGGAAGCGAGCTTCCCATCGGGGCATATGCTGTCAGGTACGGTGGTGTATGGATTGCTCGCGGCACTTCTATTGGGCAGCCAAGTGCGTCGCGGCGTGCGCGCTCTGGGCATGACACTGTTGCTCCTTATCATCGTCGGCGTCGGCCTGTCGCGGCTATACCTCGGTGTGCACTGGCCTTCTGACCTTCTTGGCAGCCTCGCCTTGGCGCTCATAGTGCTTGCCTCCTTGCTCTTTTTCCAGCATTACGACGGTCCTGTCAATTGGATCGACACATTCAAGCTACCGTTTGGCACCCGCGCACTCCGCATTGCAGGCAGTGCTATTGTGCTCGCCGCTATTGGCGCCGCAGCAGTGCTCACAGTCCAGACGGAAATGGTCCCGATCAAGCCACCGGCAGCCGCGCACTCGATCAGTATTCAAGCGTTGCGGATATCCCTTCCATCAGACCTTCCCCTCGGATCGGAAGACCTTATCGGCGGTCGGATGGAGCCGATCTCGCTGGTCTTTGTCAGTACCGAAGAAGACCTCATACGGGCCTTCACGCGCGCGGGATGGATGCGTGCCGACCTGCCGACGCCATTGCGGGTTGTTCGGGAAGGGCTCTTCGCCTTACGCAACCTGTCCGACCCAGCGGGTCCCGCAACGCCTGCCTACTTTGCGGACCGGCCACAAAACCTCACTTTCGAGAAACCGGATACGGGCGCTCCAAGTATTCGGCGACGCCATCACACCCGCCTGTGGAAGACTGCATACTGCGTGGCCCCCAACTGCCTTCCCGTGTGGGTCGCTACCGCAAGTTTCGACGTGGGTATCGAACTCTCACAACGACTGCATCTTCCGACTCACCGCATTGAGCCCGCTATTGACAATGAGCGAGCCCTGATTGTTGCCGATCTCATTGGCGTCGGTGCGACGCAGGAGGGAAGCGTTACTGTATCGCGACCGCTACACGGGACGAATGCTGCAGGCGACCCATTTGCAACGGATGGCCGTGCGGTCGTACTGACGTTGCCCCAGGCTCCTCAAGCGGGCGATTAAAGCTTATCGCGCTTAATTTTTCGTTTTCTGAGACGCCCCCAGCTACAACTCTCGGTGTCAGGTATCGGGCTTTCAGTTTCGACTGGTCTACCATTTCTAATTCAATGATGTAATAATACCTCCATCAACCCTGATGGAGAAAGTCATGTCGCGTCCTGCCAGCGGAGATGATCGAATATTGATGAATGCCCGCGAGGCCATCGC
>Ga0209913_1000584_pt1 | contig 29101 bp, 22 predicted proteins | sample PersoiDNA2013203_FD_185805 | JGI IMG/M metagenome (GOLD analysis project Ga0209913, IMG submission 185805) | Permafrost soil microbial communities from the Arctic, to analyse light accelerated degradation of dissolved organic matter (DOM) -... | ecosystem: Environmental > Terrestrial > Soil >... | reverse complement strand
ATGATGATACGTAAATTATTTTCGACATGTTTTCTGAACGCATCGGGATAAAATTTATAGAAAAACAGTGCAGAGCTATTTCCATCTTTAAAATGGTTCTGCTATAATCTTTTGCTTTGCTGCCCTCAGGCAGTAATTTCGACTAGGTTAACCGGAGAGGTGGCAGAGTGGTCGAATGTACCTGACTCGAAATCAGGCGTACGGTTTCCCGTACCGTGGGTTCGAATCCCACCCTCTCCGCCAAGAACAAGTACTAAGCAGTCCAAAGAAGTCTAAAAACCCGCATCAAGCCCAGTGCTGATGCGGGTTTTTTGTTTTATGCTGTCTTATCGGTTCCATTGAAATCCTAGATGTTTATACCCATACTTGAACACATGCACAGCATGTGCCAAACACCATGGGTACAAAATGCCAAAACTCGCTACACCCCTGACGGATCTGCGTATCAAGGCCGCGAAGCCAAAGGACAAGCCGTACCAGCTGGCTGACGGCGAGGGTATGTACTTGGAGATCATGCCTTCTGGCTCAAAGATCTGGCGTATGGCTTACCGCCAGGCGAATCGGACCACAAGTACACGGCTTACTTTTGGACACTATCCCGCCTTGGGTTTGGCAGAAGCCCGGCAAAAGCGCGCCGAAGCAAAAAAGCAGATTGTCGAGGGTGTCGACCCTGCCCAGGCAAAACGTGTTGAAAAAGTAGCCTCCGCAACGGCTGCTGTCAATACCTTCGAGGCTGTCGCCCGGATGTGGCACGAAAACAAGTTAGAACAATGGCAAGCACGCACAGCAGCCAATATCCTGCACCGCCTGGAACAGGACGTTTTTCCGTTGATCGGCAAACGTCCGATCACCGAAATCAAAGCGCCGATCATGCTCGACGTCCTAAAGCAGATAGAAAAGCGTGGTGCAGCCGAGATCGCGCGGCGCAATGCTCAAGTCTGCAGTCAGGTGTTTCGGTACGCCATTGCTTGCGGGATTGCAGAAAATGATCCTGTGCCGGCCTTACGCGGTGCACTGAAGCCACGCATTAAAGGTGTTCATGCGGCAATATTAGTAGCCGACCTGCCAGAATTTATACGGGCACTGGCTAAGAACGAAATCCGGATGTTTCCCGTCACCCGTATTTTGATGCGGCTAATGATGCTGACGTTCGTACGCACCTCTGAATTGACTGAAACGCCTTGGTCAGAGATTGACCTAGTAAATGAACACTGGGTAATCCCTTGGCAGCGCATGAAAATGGGCAAGCGCAAGCTCAATCCACGCAAAGTGGATCATCATGTCTTTCTCCCAAAGCAAGGGTGGGCTCTTTTAAAAGAGCTGCACAATCACACCGGCAATAGCCAATGGTTGTTTCCGAATCAACGTGATCCGAAGAAACCTATTAGTAACGGCGCAATCCTTGCTGCGTTAAAGCGCCTTGGATATGCCGGCAAACATACCGGACATGGTTTCCGGTCGCTGGCTAAGGGAATTTTGAAGACCCTTGGAAACGATCTTTCTAATATAGAACGCCAATTGGCACACTCATCTGGAGAGGCCTATGGCGCTTCCTATGACCGGGAATCATTTTTAGAAGAGCGAAAGATCATGATGCAGGGTTATGCCGACTATCTTGATAAAGTGGAAAATGGCCTGTCAGACGTACCTAATCTGAGTAAGGCCGCCTAAGCTCCTTTTAGCGTCAGATATGCCACCTCATCTCGGTCGAACAATCGGGATGCGCTATCTTTCAATAGTTGTTCGACAGTCAAAAACTAGCATGTCACAGACAATAGTACCGGCAGCACCATCCGTAGAGGCAGGCAGGATTTACTCTATTGAAAAAGCAGCAGCTATTCTTGGCTGCGATACGAGCATCATTCTTGAGCATGGAGGGCAAGGAGCAATATCGCTATTTACTCATGTTCCTGATGACATAGTGGTATGCAGCACCAATAGAGACGTGCTGAAATATCATGATCCGGCTTGCGATCCAGCCTGGAAATTCTCGTCGCGCGATCGGGTCTCTGGAATGGAGCCTATCGCGTTGTCGGATGTGGCTTATTTGAAGCTTAGCGGTTCAGATTGCTCCATGGTCCGAAAGCAAGGCGTTTGCCGTCAGGCTGTCTATAGCTCCGCGCTCCACTCAAATACTGAGCACGAGTTGGTGGCGATGAAACTACCTTCTTTAGCGTCCGGTATGCTGAATGCAAATCTTCTGCCTCCAGACGTGTGGGGCGAGAAGATGGACTACTTATTCAAACGGGTTGCCTGTTATGCAAAGGGAGCAGACTTCGATCTACATCCTGAAGCGCTGAAAAATATTCAATTAACAGAGAGCGTCCTCTATATTTTTGGCAAAGACATTAGCAAGCTTCTTGCAACTCATGATGTACAACGCAAGGCCTACGCACAATCGATCCCTTTTGATGACGGTTTCGTGGAGCAAGAATATATGTCGAAGAGGTTGATTGTTCTCCATCGAGCTGCACTTGCGTTTTTTAATCCCAATGAAAAGTCGCAAGCGAAACCAACCAATAAAAATATTGCGACTTGGATTGAGCAGGAATATTCAAAAGAAAATAGTGAGCAATTCGGCAGGAAGCTGGCCGAAAACTTGGTTAAATTGATTCGGCGCGCCTATACAAACTGGGATCAAATCGCGTTTGATAAGCGACGAGCCGCAGGTGATCTGGTTCAGTTCGATGTAGTTGTTGAATTGAGCAAAGCCTGGAGTGCGGTTGATAAAACCGTGCGAGATGAGCTTTCTCCAACTCTAAAAAAACAGTTAGTTGATGTCCACAGGTTTCCTCAGGATTTGGCGGAATGGGTTGTAACGCTCTTACGCCCGGAAGGCATTCTTGCAGGAGGACGGCCTCGAAATAAAAAATAAATTAAATAGTAGACCCGAATACTTATTTCAAGAATAGATGGAAAGGGGTGGAGTACTTTACTTCATGCCTTTCCATCTTTTTTTTGTAATTGTTTTGCCAGAAGATGCTCCTCGTTCTAATACATTTCGAAGAGGGCTTACGATGTCGCAAACGTTCCAAACACATTCACCCATCACAATCCTGCGCCGCAAGCAGGTCGAAGCGCGTACTGGCCTTTCTCGTTCGGCTATCTACGACAAGCTCAATCCTAAATCCCCTCGTCACGATCAGACGTTTCCAGTCCAGGTCCGCCTAGGCATGGATGCGGTTGGTTGGCTGGAATCGGAAGTCGATGCATGGATCTTGTCACGCGTCCAGGCGCGCTCGTCTGTGGGCTGATTGCCCGTCAAACCAATATAGAAAAGGCTTTGAAACCGATACAAGTTATTCTTTTTTTCGCACAAGTTATCTATTTTTTAGTAGGAGTGATCTCTTACTAGGGTTTTCATTCTGGCAGTCAATTTTCATTTGGTAGTTTTTAATGACTGCTGATTTGACCGTATTTCAACAGCAACTTTGGAGGAGGTAGATCTCATAACTTCGTATATCGCAGTTTCATCGCAATGTGGCGCTGCGCGGTATTGTGGTTTTCCAAACCATGGCTTTTCTGTGTATTAGGCGGGACGCTGAATTCTGGTTATTAATGTTATAGAGAATAGAGAGAGGTTTCTTAGATAAAGAATAGAGAGAGGTTTCTTAGTAGTAATAAGCTAGTAAAAAGTGAGTCTTACTAATTGATATGGATCTGTACTTATGGGGCTGGCAGATGGCTGAGATAGTCGGCCATGGTGTGCACACTATGGCTCAGAAGGTAACCATCAGCAAATCGACTTTCGTTGCTATGTAAGCAGCACCACCATAGGGGTGATACTTATTTCCAGCTATCAGGAAGCGAGTGATGCCATTGCTGCAGCATTGGCACTCATCTCCAGGCTCTACGGATCAGGGCTATGGCAACTGCCACCCTGAATAACGGTAGGAGAATAAATTGACTGCAGACAATGATGACGCTGGTGAAGACAGCGTCTGGGCCATGTATCAAGATATTGATGAGGACATGAACGTCTTCTACATCGAAGACAATGGAAAGCCGGGAGGCATATTAGGGGCGTATTTCAACAGCGCTCTGCCGAGAATTGAAGCCTTTGTAGCAGCGATTGAAGCCAGTGATGATGATGGGTTTGAAGCAGTGCCTGGCCAGCATGGAGAAGACGGCGTACGAGTGCTGGAACTAGGTCGATCCTTTCTCGAATTTAATGGCTTTCTGTCCGCATGGAGAGAAGGGTTTGTTTTCAGTGAGAAGGTAGAGCTGTTCTTTGCTGCTTGTAAGCGATTTGAGATGGAGGAGGAGTACTTCAGATATACGCACCAGCCTTCTATGGTCGCGCCTGAGACGGCGCTCTGGCAGCGCTGCAATGCCTTCCTGGCTTACATTCGAGAGCAATGTCGTTCACGTCCATTTAACCGTCGGGTTTCTGATCGAGAAAAGAACGCCAACCACAATTTTGAGAGTTGTAAGGCCTATGTGGAGCGGTTGTTTGCGCGTTACACGCGCTTAGTCGTTATACGGGTTGATCTGGGCTATAAGACAGGCTTCGGACTTATCAGTGACTTCGCAAAGGCACGCAAGGACTTAGACAAGCTGCTCAACAACCGACGCAGCAACAAGCTATTTAAGGACATGGTGGGCTACATCTGGAAACTGGAATACGGCGAAAAGAAAGGCTTCCATTTCCACTGCATTTTCTTTTTCAATGGTGAGCATGTGCAAAAAGACAGTTACTACGCCAGCATTATCGGTAAGTACTGGGTGGACAAGATTACGAATGGTACGGGCACCATGTACAACTGCAATATGCAAAAGCATAAATACCGTCATTGCGGTATTGGCGTGGTGAGTCATAGCGATCATGAGAAACGTGAGAATCTACTTCGAGCGATTCGCTATCTGACGAAGAAAGAGCAGTTTCTGCGGATTAAATTGCCTGGTCGGTATCGAGTGTTTGGTCGTGGAGAGATGCCGCCGTTGCCGTTTCAGAAATTGGGACGGCCAAGAAATAAATAGTAAGTGATTGAGAAGAGGCTGCTTATTGCAGCCTCTTTTTTTAGATGCAATCGTGTCTTCGAATACCTTATTGGCAGACGTTTCGATTGTTTGGTAAGAGAGAATGCCTCCAATTTTTAGCTTTGAGCGTTATTGCTATTCCGCAAAACATTCCTCTTGATAAAGTTGGGTTTTGCATTCTCACATTGTCGCCCGCTGCTCTTATCGGGTAGCGGCTAGATGGGTATCAATTCTCGAGTAAAAGGACAATGAAGAAGTGGAGTGTCAATAGAGTTGCATGAGTTGATGCCTCACCAAACGCGATATGTAAAAAGAATGAAAATAGTTGTAACTAAATGTTGCAAAAAAAATACTTCGAAGTATCTTGCGTCGATTGAAAAAATTCCACAGTCGAATTGTTTTAATTCAATGGCTTGAAGCAACATTCCTCGTAGGATTTTTTATTGCTTTCCATCGCAATCGTTCTCATCTAGTGAGAATTTCACTATTGCTGCTTGTTCATGTAACAAAGAAATTGCGAGTCAGAATTTAGACAGGAATTGGTCAGGTATTTGTCAAGCGGAAAGCTTTTTCATCGGCAAAAATGGGCCCGTTAGGTGGTCAGTTTTTGATGAAAAAATGGGGAAGACATTAATTAGATGGGGAAATTCACTTGGCACTCCGCATTCAAAATTCTACTAGCGGTTGTATTTCATTGGGCCTGCAGATTGAGCAATCTGCGCTCTTTTCTTTGGCTATTAAAGTTACTTCTTACTAAAAATATTGAAAGACGACTAGTAGCCGTAATCCTTCTGTACATATTGAGCAGCACTAGCTATTTGCAAGCTCAACAAACCCCTTCTATTCAGGGCAGAGACTATTTAAAAAATCGCGGATTAGAATTTCGTAAAGAAGTAGAAAAACAATATCTGCAACGAGAAAAAATGGAAGGCTATAAACGAGTTTATGACCTCGGTAAGAAATTTTGTGGAAACTACTTTCCTCAAGGGATGCTATTAAATGACGCCGAAACCATCCTTATTGCTGCCGGTGCACATCGTAGAGAATCAAGTCAAACAGTCTTTGTTCCGGCCTTTAATCATCGTTCCCCAAATGACAGTACTGATCGTGGCGATGTAGCTGCAGGAATCTCTCTGTACAGATCGTATGTCAGTCGTTCAGCTTTTTCGATCATCTTCAGGCCGCAAAAAACAACAGGATCAACGGACAAAATTAATAGCATTGTCTCGTGCGCCATCATCTCTGTCTCTCTGTAAATCCTTTCTGGGAAAAATTCTATGGCTGACTCAACCTCCTCAATATCGGTGATATTTGTCCCAGTCGCCCCGCTTCCTGGGACGGGAACAATGACTTATCACGAAACACTTGTGTACACGACGCCGACGGGCTCTCATTACATTTCTGCCGGCCCCACAACATCCAATAAGGATGTACCTTGGGATTCGGGGCTTCTAGGAAAAGCAGAGTTGGCTTTTTTCATTTCCAACGCGATAGTGCAGGCGGCACTAAATGCGCCGTCCCCGTGGGGTACCTTGAAAGTAGAGCAGAACGGCACATTCGTGCCGGGAGATGTTACCCCGCAGACCGGGGGGATTGATGTAGTTCCTGCTTTCGACCCAGATACAGGTATTCCTAATTCAGACGTCGGTACGCCATATCCCTCGCAGGTCCTTATTACGGGCAATGATTTGAGTGCTCAATGGGCGACGATTGTTCAGACATATAGCAGTATCGCTTCTTTGAATTTAACTTATTCTCCCTCGACACAAAACTCTAATAGTGTCGCAAACACTGCATTGGCAGAGGCGGGGGTACCTCTACCAAACACAAGCCTATTGGTGCCTGCATCAGACACTCGACTCCCCACAACGACCATTGGACTTTATCTTTATCTTTATTCGTTCCATCAGCTTTCTCAGAACTCAGGCGGCGTTGAATATACGTCGGACGAAATCGTTGTAACCATCGGGCCGGATGACGGGTCACTGGTATTGAATGATGTTGCGGCAGGTTCTGCTAAGTTGGCTGATCAAATCTTTCCGTATCCACAAGTTGCCGGAGATAACAGCGCGGGGACGGAACCACCTGCGACAACGGCAGCAAGAGCGGCATTATCCGTAGCAATAGCTCAGCAATTAGGAAGTCAGAGTGGGGACTTTGGAATCGCAAAAGGCAGCGATGGATCTATAGCGGTTACCGGACCGAATGGACTATTTTTAGTATTTAACCCAGATTTATCTGGGTCTATTACAACATCTATAGATGCGAATGGTAGTTTTTCAAAAGTGAATTTTAATGCTCAAGGCATTTCTCAATCACGAACTGATCAAATTTACGCTACTAATACCGATGGCACTTTAAACCTGACGACCGACAATTATTCTTTCGCAAATAATGAATGTACGTTGTCAAGCAGCAAAAACGAGACAATCAATTTAGAAACAGGCGACTCATTTTCGACTATCGATAAGAATGCAGACGGGATAATTGATCAAACTGCAACTGAAAAAGGTAGTTCTGATGGAGCACCAACTAACGACATCAAAAATCTTAATAGTTCAGGAGAAGTCCAGTCAGAACTTATTGAGAGTTTATTGGACTCGGGGCAGGTAGCTTCCATTGATTATTCTGGACAAGGTGGAGTCATTGATATTGATAACACAACGATCAGAATTGCAGAAGGAAGTACCGTCAGGGTTAACGGCGTGGGCAATCAGATATACGCCGATTCAAATGCTGCGGTGGAATTCGGTGAGATTCGCACAGGTAATAGTGTTACATGGGTAAGTGCAGATGGCTCGAGCGGTCAAACGTACTACTACAGTGGGGGAGCAGTCAATGCAACCGCAACTTATGCGGACGGTACGTCATCATCGTCTAGCGACGATGGACGCGGCAATACTTCAGAAAATATTTATTCTGCTACAGGGCAGCAGATTTCCCACAGCTGGTCAAATACGTACGACGAGACTGGAACTATTGTTTACAGCCCCGATGGCTCTAGCGTAAGCACAACCTATGAAGGAACTTATTTCATTAGCGTTACTACGAATGATGGTAATGGTAATACCGACACAGTCACTACAAGAACTTCTGATGGAAGCGTGCTGAGTAGAAATGTAGCGACTTCAGATGGTGCAAGCACAAATACTTTTTACTCAACGGACGGATCCTCGTCAGGAAATTCATACTTTGCCAATGGAGACAGCGCTTATTTTAGTGATGATGGTAAGGGAAATACGCAAACCACCAACTACTCCGGTAGCGTGACGACCGGCGATACCTGGACGCACGCAGATGGTACTAGTGGAACCGATACGTTCAATCCTGATGGATCTAGTACCGGTAGGACCAACAACGCTGACGGCTCTTACAGTACTTACGAAAACGATGGTAAGGGCGATGTCACGACTATAGATTTTCCTGCAGATCCTAATGGTGGAGACACAGGTACAGGTGATGGCGATACAGGAACAGGTAATACAGGAACAGGTAATACAGGAACAGGTAATACAGGAACAGGTAATACAGGAACAGGTAATACAGGAACAGGTAATACAGGAACAGGTGGTGACACTGGCTCAGGAAATGGCGGCACAGGAAATACTGGAGACGATGTCGCCGGTAAAACCATTACAGTCAACGGCGTCCAAGAAACCTTCGATGATGACGGTAAGCTAGTCAGTATTACGCCATTGTCATCGGAGGCGGAAGATGTTGCAGCCGCACTAGCGGCTGCAGAAGTTGCAAACGAAGGTTTGTCTGAAAATCAAATGTTCGTTCCTGTCATTGATTCAGATAGAAATTTAGTCGGCCTTGTTCTTGAAACCGGCGGTGCTTACAACGATGCGCTAATCTTCACTGGTGGTGCGACCTATGTCGACGAACCAGGATCCATCGCTGGCTATTCCTACGAAAAACAATGGGGAGGTATTGGAACTCGTTTGTCTGATGGCACTTGGGCCAGTACGTCGATTTACATCGGAAGCAATGGCTATTATTTAATGGCCGGAGACGGAACAATAAGGACGCTTTATCAGGGGAGCGACGGCAAGCCTCAGCAGGTGGATCACATCGTCTATCGGGCTGATGGAAGTATGACGGATGATCGAAAGATATACGACAGTGACGGAGTACTGAACAAAGAAGAAACAATCGACCAAGCGCCTTTCGGAGGCACCACTACTACTACTGTTACATACGACAGTGATCCAGGAGCAGGATCAGGAGACGGTGGGGACAACGGAACAGGTAGTGGGACGGGGGATACCGGTAGCGGAAATGCCGGAACGGGAAGCGGCACTGGCACAGGCGACGGTAATGCCGGGGCGGGCGGTAGCACTGGGACGGGTGACGGTAATGCTGGAGCAGGTAATGGTAATGAAGGAACTGGTACTAATACCAGTCCGATTGTAAATTCAGACGGTACGACGTCATATTTCACAGATGACGGGGAAGGTAATACGAGTGAGAAAATCTATTCGTCTACGGGAGAATTAATTTCTGAGAGCTGGAGAAATGCCGACGGCTCGAGCGGTCAGACGGTCTACGGAAGTAATGGAGGTGTTAATACCTGGGTCTTCGGTGCAGATGGAACGACAACTAATTCTACAGATGATGGCCAAGGTAATACGAATACAACGGTATCAACACCAGATGGGAGTTCTACCTCACAGTGGACTACAAACTACGGTTATTCAGGCACTACTATCAGTAACTCTGATGGTTCCAGTGTTACCACTACATATATTGGAAGTAGTTTTATAAGTGTTGCTACGAATGATGGTCATGGCAACACAGAGACGGTCACGACGAATACGTCTGACGGCAGTTTGTTCAGTAAAAATATTGGCAATCCAGATGGAACAAGTACAAGTATTCGTTATTCGTCTGATGGGTCCGCGTCGGGCACTACTTACTACACCAATGGTAATGTTGCTTTTTTCAGTGATGACGGGAAGGGAAACATATTTACTACTGAATACTCTGGGAGCGTCAAGATTGGAGATAGTTGGATGCGCTCTGATGGGGCTAGCGGTACAGACGTCTTTAATTCAGATGGATCTAGTACAGGCAGAACCAACAATCCTGACGGCTCGTACATCACTTATGTGAATGACGGTCATGGGAATGTATCGAACACAGATTTTCCCCCAGACACGGGTGACGGCAATACCGGCACCGGTGGTAGCACTGGCACGGGTGGTACCGGAACAGGTGGTGGTACCGGAACAGGTGGTGGTACCGGAACAGGTGGTGGTACCGGAACGGGTGACGGCAATACCGGCACTGGTGGTAGCACTGGCACGGGTGGTACCGGAACGGGTGACGGCAATACCGGCACTGGTGGTAGCACTGGCACAGGTGGTACCGGAACTGGCGGCACTGGGTCTACTACCAATCCGAATGGAACCACGTCATATTTCACAGATGACGGACAGGGAAACACGAACGAAAAGACCTATTCGTCTACAGGTGAGTTGATATCCGAAAGCTGGAATAATGCAGATGGGTCCAGCGGCCAAACAGTTTTTGGGGAGAACGGAGGAAGTAACTCATGGAGCTATGGCAATGATGGGACCTCGTCTAATTCTGTGAATGATGGGCTCGGAAATTCTAGAGAGACCTTTTACTCAGCAGCGGGGAAAGTGGTTTCTGATAGTTGGTCTAATAATAGCGGCGGGACCGGTACAGACACATACAAGCTTGACGGTTCCAGTGTGGGGACGTCGTACGGAGGTGGTTTCGCCAGTGTCACGACAGACGATGGTCATGGCAACAAAGAAACGGTTACAACAAGGGTTTCTGACGGAAGTGTACTTAGCACAAATCAGTCCAGTGCGGATGGTACAAGCACAAACACCTACTACTCAACGGACGGATCCTCGTCAAGCGATACGCACCAGTCTAATGGTGATAGCTCCTATTTTAGTGACGATGGCAAAGGCAACACGCGGACCACTAACGCTTCTGGCGGCGTGAATACTGGAGATACTTGGACGCACGCCGATGGCACCAGCGGGACAGATACCTTCAATCCAGACGGATCCAGCACCGGTAGTACTGAGCATCCTAATGGGGCATACAGCACCTATGTGAACGATGGTCATGGTAAGGTCACAACCACAATTTTCCCTTCTGGGGATGCCGGAGCGAGCAGCACCACGGTGTCGGTTGCTAATTCGGATGGAACAAGATCCGATTTCACGGATGATGGACAGGGTAACACTACTGAGAAAGTGTATTCACCTAACGGTCAGTTGGATTCTGAAAACTGGGCGAGTGCGGGCGGTGCTCACGGCACAACATACTACGGCAGTAACGGTGGCACTACTGGCGTGACCTATAACCCAGATGGCTCTGTGACCAATTCGACTAACGATGGTCGCGGTGATACCCAAGAAACAACGTCATTGAATGGCGTCGTGATGTCAGGAAGTTCAACTTCAACTACGACTGGCAATAGTACTTACGTTCGTAACCCTGATGGTTCTGGCACTACGACAACGTATTCGCCTCCAGGCTTTGCTCCCACGGAAACTATTCAAACAGATGACGGCGCTGGAAATATTTCGTCAGTTACGACGTCATTGACTGATGGCAGAGTGGTTGCCGAAAGTACACAGAATGCTGATGGATCGGGAACAAGAAATTACTATGGTGCGAACGGTGCCTCTTCAGGGAGTACTTACGATGGGGAAGGTAATAGCACGGAGTTTTCTAACGACGGAAAAGGCAATGTCCAAACTGACACTTATTCCAACGGTGTAAAAACCGGGGATGGCTGGTCGCATGCTGACGGGACTAGCGGAAGTGATACTTTTAATCCTGACGGATCGAGCTCAGGCATAACCAATACGCCAGATGGTTCTTATAGCACATACATGAACGATGGTCATGGCAACGTCACGACTACCAATGTAAATAACGATACTACCGTCACTGAAGATGGCGTAACAAAGACACTGGATGCCTACGGTAACGTCATTGGTATTTCGCCTATATCTTCAAATCCTCTCGACGTTGCAGCAGCCATAAAGGCCGCGTCCAATGAGGAGACTCCAGATGGGAAATTATTCGTCCCACACTTAGACGAAAATGGAAATCTAACAGGATTTTCTCTTGAGTCTGTAGCGCCTATGGCGGACGGAGACTTCGGTTTTCAAAGTGATAGTGCCATCGAGACTTTTGATCCTAACGCAAAGAACAAGACAAAGGGTATTTACCCCGATACGTGGACCGTTGAGCAGAAAAAAGATGGGAATTGGGATCCTGATGGTAGTCAATTGAGTTTTGATCCTGAAACGGGCAATTACGAACTTAACAACTCTTCTTCCATCGATAGTTTAGGAATTCATTCCGTAAGTACGTCAGTCACCACGGGGACGGGGCCTGATGCCCTCACTCAAGTGACAACTCGTACCTCGAATCCAGATGGTTCAACAACTACCACTACAACAACTATTCAAAATGGAAGCATCATCTCGCAAACTACTAGTTCATCTGCAGCAAATGGCTTACATGAATATGTAACTGTCGACGCAGATGGCAATCATACTGTCACTACTATTGATAACCAAGGCCGGACCACAATTAAGACTTACGATCCTCAAGGTAATCAAACCGGTCTCGAAGTCATGACAGACGATGGAAACGGGCATACAACTGATACCATTTATGCGCCGGGTAGCTCTTTACAGAAATGGTCTGTTCCAGGTGGGTACTCTGGAACTAAATATACGACATATTCCGATACGATATATCCCGACTATTCCGATGATTCATACTCCGAACCAGACTGGTCTGAAGACACAATCATTACTGATCAAGACACCGTTACTCAATATACCAACGAGTTGACCAATCAGATCCAAGAAATTGACACCTCGCATGCAGACGGCAGCTATGAGTCTAAAACTTTCGTTAGTCTCCCTGATGGTGCCTCTTCTGTGGAGACGGACTACAGTGATACCCCCGGTGCGGAAGATTCTCGGATAGAGGACATTATTACCAATTGGAACGATGGTGGATCGACCGAGCAATTTTTCTCAGCATTGCCAGAGGGCGTTTCTTCTGAATTTAGAGACTTTTCAGGAGAGGACGCAACCGGTAAAAACGAGAACATTACTTACAATCTCACCGACGGTGAATCTCAGATGCAGCAATATGATGGTCTGGAGAATGGCGCTCCGTCGGGAGTGCAAGAATATGCGGGGGAGAACGGCACTGGAGTGGAGATGTGGTCTCTTACGAACAATGAGGAGGACGAATCTCAAGTAACGTTCTATAGCGGTCTTCCCGATGGGTTTAGTTCGGAGACACAGACTTATTCTGAGTTAAATGGTTTGGGTGTCATTACTGATCTTTCTGCCGTTACTACTACGGGCGACACATTGAATTATTCTGAGACGACCGACGACTCAGGAGCGTTAATATGGTCGTTCTCCAGTGCTTATGATTCCGAGGGCAATGACGTAACGGCTAGTTATCTGCCATCTGCGAGTCCCGACTTTGATTATTATGATTACGATTTCGGGGGTTATGATTTCGGAGGCTACGGGTTCGTAGGCGACAAGGCAGCGGTAAAACAGTCAATAGAAAACAATATCAATCCCGTTGCACAGTACGACTTAGCTCATGGCGACTTGGTGGGAGCACGAGCGGCAGTCTCAGCGATGAACCAATTGAACGAGGTGATGACGCAGGCAATATCGTCTACCAATAGCGTGTCTGCGTACGAAGGCGCCAAATGGAGCGGTAACGTAATTACTTGGAGTTTGACTTCTGACGCCTCGATTGGCGGGGTTCCTTTATCAGGAACTCCGGATAGTAGTTTTGAGCAAGCTGCGCAAGAAGCTTTTGCAGCATGGTCCCAAGCTTCTGGTCTGACGTTCGAGGAAGTTGCTGATTCATCTCAATCGAATATTCGTATCGGTCTGAGTGAATTTGACACGGCAAACACGGGGGTAATTGGCTATACCGAGGCGCAAGCTAAAGATGGTCAATTTACTGGCAGCGCCATCATACGCGTTGAAGACAGCAGAGAGACAGCGTTGGAATCCGGAACAAATGGGCAGCAAACATATGCCGGCACGGACGCTACACTTGAGCAGGTCTTGTCGCATGAAATCGGTCATGCGCTAGGCCTGGCTGACAATGCATCGACGACGTCAATCGAGTCCTACTATCTTGGTAGCGATAATCGCAGCCTCGATAGTAGCGACATCGCGGCCATTCAGTCTCTCTATGGCCAACCTGGCAATAGCAACACGGTGACATTAAATCAGTTGGTTCAGGCAATGGCGGCGTTTGCGCCGCAAGCTAGCGCGCAGATTGATACTTCAGTTTCTGCCGCCAATGCCCCAGGCCCATTGTTACTCGCCGTTAATCGCTAACGAGTGTCCATGTGAGTACCTGGGTTAGGTTCTAACTCAGGTACTCCTTGAAATGTATTGTTGAAATTGCGTCGTTTGAAACGAGTAGTATTTTGCAAAATAAAAATATTGATACGGGGTTGGGGTGCGTGCTCAGCATCGCGGGCTTCCACGGCATTGCCGCAGACGAAGCTAAACTACGCCACGAATATGGACAAGATCTATTTTCAACAGAGGCGGTTCTACTTGCTGCGCGCCAATTAGGAATGAGCGCAAAGCTTGTCAAACAAGATCCGGTACGTCTTAATCGAGTTCCACTACCTGCTGTCGCGATCGACACCGAAGGTCGGTTTTTCATCATCGCCAAAGTAGATTCCGCCGATGGCCAGGAGGCCAATGCTCGGGTGTTGATACAACGCCCGGGTGAGCCGCCGCAAGTATTGGCACTCTCGGGATTTCTAGAGCAATGGTCAGGCGAACTCATTTTCTTTAGCAGCAAGGCCAATTTCGCGGGTGAAGTGGCGAAGTTCGATTTCACCTGGTTCATTCCAGCGATCGTCAAATATCGCCGCTTGCTGGGCGAAGTGCTGTTGATCTCGCTGGTACTGCAGCTAATTGGATTGATTACTCCGCTGTTCTTTCAAGCGGTCATGGACAAGGTGTTAGTCAATCATGCAATGAAGACGCTTGACGTATTGGCGATCGGCTTGATCATTGCAACGATATTTGAGGCGTTATTAACGGGCATCCGGACCTATGTTTTTTCGCACACCAGTAGCAAGATCGACGTGGAGCTCGGTGCTAAGTTATTCAGACATCTTTTGGCACTTCCCATTTCCTATTTTCAAAGCCGCCGTGTAGGTGAGTCTGTCACACGTATTCGTGAGTTGGAGAATATCCGGTCATTTTTGACAGGTAACGCAATGACCTTGGTGTTAGACGTCCTGTTCTCGTTTGTTTTTCTTGGCGTGATGCTCTGGTACAGCGCATGGCTAACGTTGATCGTGGTCATTTCAATCCCGCTGTATGTCACGCTATCTTTGGTCTTCATTCCTATCTTGCGCGCGCGGCTCAACGAGAAATTCAACAAGAGCTCGGAAAATCAATCCTTTCTGGTGGAGACCATCAGCGGCATCGACACAGTCAAGGCATTAGCGGTAGAGCCGCGCTGGGTAGCCAAGTGGGAAAAACAACTAGCTGCTTACGTTTCGGCGGGCTTATCAACGGCGAACATCTCCATGGTCGCCAGTGGTGGAGTAACGCTAGTGAGCAAGCTGGTCACTGCCGCCATCATGTGGATGGGAGCCAGCCTGGTGATCGATAACAAGATGACCGTAGGTCAACTGGTGGCATTTAACATGTTGTCCGGCCAGGTGGCCTCGCCGATTTTGCGATTGGCGCAGTTGTGGAATGACTTCCAGCAGGTCGGCATTTCGATGAGCCGGCTGGGGGATATCCTCAATACACGCACCGAGGTTGTCGGCCAGAAGACACGTATCCCCAAGATCGCTGGTGCCATTGAGTTCGATCAGGTGTCGTTCCGTTATCGGCCTGATGCGCCTGACGTCATTCGTGCTATCAACCTTAAAATTGCCCCAGGAGAGGTCATTGGCATTGTCGGGCGATCTGGTTCCGGCAAGAGTACATTGACTAAGCTCGTGCAGCGTCTCTATGTGCCGGATCGTGGGCGAGTACTAGTCGATGGGCAGGATATCGGTATCGTCGATACGACCTCATTGAGGCATCAAATCGGCGTGGTGCTGCAAGAAAACACCTTATTTACTCGCAGCATTCGCGACAATATTGCGCTGTCCAATCCGGCTTCTTCGATCGAAGCCATTATTGAAGCTGCCAAACTGGCCGGCGCCCACGATTTTATCTGCGAATTGCCAGAGGGATACGACACTCAGGTCGGTGAACATGGTACCGGCTTGTCGGGTGGCCAGCGACAACGCATTGCGATTGCACGCGCGTTGATTACCAATCCTCGCATCCTGATCTTTGATGAAGCCACTAGTGCGTTGGACTACGAATCAGAAAAGATCATCCAAGACAATATGCGTCGGATCTGTTCAGGCCGGACAGTACTAATTATTGCGCACCGCCTGTCTGCGGTGAGGGATGCTAACCGGATCATTGTGATGGAGCGAGGCCAGGTCGCTGAATCTGGAAGTCACGCGCAGTTGCTCACCAATCCAGACGGTATCTACACCCACCTCTACAAACTACAGCTCGGGAATCAGAGTCTCGATGAGGGAACGAATAACGTCCTGCTGGGAAATTCGGCATGAGTATGGGGCACCGTACAGCAGCCTATTGGGGGCTGTTAAAGCATTACAAGACCGTGTTTACTCACTTCTGGAAACAGCGCCATACGATGAATGGCGGATTGTTTAACGAACAAGAGGCCGATTTCCTGCCTGCGGCGCTGTCATTGCAAGAGAAGCCACTGTCGACGACGGCCAAGTGGACAGGTCGTTTGTTGATGTCGTTTGTTGTCATGGCGCTGATCTGGTCCTTGGTTGGTCACATTGACATTATCGTTAACGCGACTGGCAAGGTTGTTCCCAGTGGTAGGACGAAGACCATTGCCTCCGTCGATGTGGCCAGCGTACGCGCACTACATGTAAGTGAGGGGCAGGCGGTCAAAAGCGGCGACGTATTGGTTGAATTGGATACCAGCGCTTACGATACTGAACGTGACAAAGCCAATGGTGACATGGCAGTAGCGCTATTACAGCAAGCCAGATCACGTGCCATGGTGCGCGCTGTCGATACGTTACAAGCACCGCATCTCGCGAACGTTGGCGATATTTCTCGAGAGAAGCTACAAACTGAACAGGCTCACCTTGACGGGCAGTATCATGACTTTATGGCGAAGCTTGCTCGTATCGACGGTGACATCGTTCGTTATCGCGATGCGCTGGTTCTGGCAACGCAACGCGCCAAGGACTATCTGGAGTTGACACGTGAGCATGACGTTTCCATGCATGCCTACCTGGAGAAGGAACAGGCACGTATCGATTTGGAGGGGCAGCTCAATGAGGCGCGGCATGAACGCGCTAGCTTGATCGCACAGACCAGAAAGGATGCGCAAGATGCGTTGACGGATGCGGGCAAGGCTGCTGAATCCTCTCAACAAGATGCGTTGCGGGCTAGCTCCCATGGAAAACTGCTGCAGCTCACTGCGCCAGTCGACGGGACGGTGCAACAGCTGACGGTGTACACCGTCGGCGGTGTAGTGCCGGCAGCGCAGCCATTGATGCAAATCGTTCCGATGAAGAAATCGGTAGAGGTAGAAGCCTTTTTAGAAAACAAGGACATTGGATTTGTACAGGAAGGCCAGAGCGCAGCCGTCAAGATAGACGCTTTTGAGTACACCAAGTACGGCACCATTGATGCGCATGTCACCCATGTGTCTCGAGACGCCATACAGGACGATAAGAAAGGCCTCATCTACTCAGTCAAAGTGACATTGGATCATCCCGACATTGAAGTTGATGGAAAACGGGTAGATTTGTCTGCGGGTCTGTCTGTCAATGTCGACATTAAAACGGGAACGCGGCGTGTCATTGAGTATGCGCTAAGCCCATTGATGCAATATGGCCATGAGAGCTTGCGTGAACGCTAGACCGCTAAAAATCGCCTTGGCAGGGGCGGTATTGGTTTTTTTCTGGAATATCCCAGTGGATGCTTCTAATATCCTTGATCGTGTCACAGCACCGTTTGAGGATCCATTACTGACACGGCCACCACGCCTGGATCTCAATATCGTTCTTCCAGGCGACACTAACCCTTTACCTTGTCCTGTTGCTAAAGACTTCAATGAGCCGCTGGTGCTGGGCGAGGCCATCGATATTGCGTTGTGTGCCAACCCGCAAATTCAGTCCGCCTGGGCTGGTATCAAGATTCAGGCGGCAGCGCTTGGTGAGGCGCGCGCTACCTACTCGCCGACGATTACGGGTGCTGCTGGCAGGGTCAAGGATTTCACGAGTTTTCCGGATTCCCGTTTGAGCAGTACCGCGGTCGCCAGCAACACCATGTCTTCAGCATTGAATTGGCGACTGTTTGATTTCGGTGGGCGAGCTGCCAATAACGAGAGTGCACGTCAGCTATTGATTGCGGCATTGGCAAATCATGATGCCGTTCTACAAAAAACATTGGCATCTGTCATTGGAAGCTACTTTGATGCGCAAACCGCTCTAGCGACATTACAGGCAAAAGAGAAGAACGCACAGCTGGCAATGCGAACGTTAGAGACTGCCAAGCGTAAGGAAGCTCAAGGCGCCGCTGCACGCAGCGACTCACTGCAAGCGACGACAGCCGCCGCCAAAGCGAATCTGGATCGCAGCAAGGCGCAAGGCGGCTATGAAAAAGCGCTTGCTATCCTGGCTTACAACCTTGGGGTACCAACAACACTACCCATTATCTTAGGCGCAGATCTAGCAGAGGAAAAGCATGAGACCGCTAAAGATCTTGCGGGATGGATCGATGAGATTCAGCGTGCACATCCAGCCATTGTTGCTGCTCGCGCTCAGCTAGAGGCAGCACAGCAAAAGGTGATTGCGACTCGTTCAGATGGCATGCCGACATTGGATTTCTCGCTCAATTATTTCCAAAATGGTCGGGACAACCAAAGTTTGTCGTCCGTCAGAAGCAAGGAATGGGTCGTCGGTGTGACATTGAACATTCCCATTTTTGATGGTTTTTCTCGTACTTACAAGATTCGTGGGGCGCAGTCGCAGGTTGAACAGAAACGTGCTGACCTGGAAGACACGGAACATCAGGTATCGATGGACTTCGTGAAGGCTTATGCGGAAGCCAATTCTGCTTTGCGAAATTTGGAATTTTCGGAGTCTCTTTTACATGCAGCACAGGATGCACTGGCAACCACGCAAAGGAAGTACGAAAAGGGCGCCTCCGACATTCTGGAAATTCTCAATGTGCAGACGTCTCTTTCAGATGCGGAGGAGCAGCAAGTACAAAGTTTGGCTGACTGGCGTTCTGCACGACTGCATTTACTAACATCATCAGGTAGATTGGGGCGTGCTGATATTCATAACTGATTAAGTCTGACTTTTAAGTAAATGCATACGACATAGAAGGAGGTATTGAATGATTGCGCCCCCGCAGATAAAAAAAATAGAAGCTTCCCAGATTTCCATTGATTTATTAGTTCGTTCAAAAGGGCTTTCTTTGAAACGAATTCAATGGTTGTTCATTGTTTCACTACTTCTTTCTGCATGTTCTATACAGAAGGCTTCAATGGTAGATGCTGAATCGGCGTTTAAGCGAGGGGACTATGCGACAACGCTAGCGGTAGTTCAGCCACTTGCCGTAGCAGGCGATGCCGCAGCACAAAATAAACTCGGCAATCTCTATATATCAGGACACGGCGTTCAATTGGATTACACCGAGGCGATGAAATGGTATCAACTGGCTGCAGCTCAGGGAAATGCTGAAGCACAGAATAGTATTGGCGCGATGTATTACAGCGGCCAGGGTGTTCCCCGTGACTGGAAAGAATCGATTCGATGGCTTCGTCTCGCTGCGGCTCAGGGAAATGGGAAGGCGCAAACCAATCTTGGAGTTTCGCATCTTTCCGGCGCTGGTGTCCCTCAAGATGATCTAGAGGCAATCAAGTGGTTCAGGCTTGGCGCAGCACAAGGAATAGGCCTTGCGCAGTACGATTTGGGACAGATGTACTACAGAGGACGTGGCGTTGAGCGGAACTACGATGAAGCGATCAAATGGTTTCGTGCTGCAGCATTTCAAGAGTTTGCCGACGCCGAGGCAAGAATCGGCTTGATGTACTCTCTTGGTCAAGGCGTTGAGAAGAATGAAAAAGAGGCTATGAAATGGCTTCAACGTTCAGCAGGTCATGGAAGTAAGTTTGGGCAATATAGTCTCGGGTTGATGTATGAGGGAGGGAAGGGCATCGCTCAAAACTATGTGAAGGCACATATGTGGATTGAAATTAGTGATGCTCCTGGAACCTATCATCCGTCGATAAATGACCTCAGAAGAATCGAGCAGCACATGACAACCGAGCAAATTACGCTAGCTAAAAAAATAGCAAATAATTGTGAGAAAAGTAATTTCAAAGAATGCGACTAGCCTGGCACAAAGAGAAGGATCCAGAGCATCGAGAAAAATCTTGCGCCATAACGGGCAATGACTGAAGTCGGCTAGGTGGGCGGCGATGACGATGCGGTGGACGGTGGAATCCTATTCTTCGAAGGCCCCTGGCCTATTTGACCATCTTGCCATGCGTGGCCCGCCACCTGGATAAGCAGTCGACCATGTAACTCTGGTCCAGCTTCCCGGCAACATCGACAACCACGCCCATCGGCGCCATCGATACCGCCCCCATTTTCCCTGCACAACACGACCTTTCTGGCTATCATCTGTCATGCAGGGCGTCTCCTTTGTATCAAAGCGCAGCGCCCAACGTTCATTACAACAACAGCAACGGCAAAGCATTCAGAGGGAAGTCCATGGTCTTTTGTTTGGAGAAGTTCGAGGCGAGCGTCTATCGACGCGAGCATGATGAGGCTATGCTGGCCCTGCTTTCCTTCCTCAAGGAAATCAATCAGGCCTACGGCAACGTCGATTCCGGTTTCGAGGCAAAGTTACCACGCATGGTGGGGGAGAGCGAGGCCAATGCGCATATCTGGGCGCGCATCGCCTCAGCCATCTCGGCGCTGTTTGCCGATCTCGAATTTCACATCCCGGCCGAGGCGCAGCTGCGCGTGTTGAATGCCCATCGCTGGATTGCGGCGATCTTCTCGGCCAGCGCCTTCCGCAATACCGATCACGTGATGCGCTTGCTCAACCAGCATCCCGATGGCGACATCGCCAACTTCAAGGTCGCCAGCCGCGATCTGCTGAAATTTTGCATGCTGTATTCGAACGAGTCCGACGTCTCGCTCGACCTCGACGCGCTATGGGCGCGCGACAAAGCGCTGGCGGCCGGCCTGTGTCTGGCGCTGCTGTCGCCGCGCTTCCAGGGCACGCGCGCTGCGCACGACAGGCGCGAGGCGCTGCTGCCGTGGCTGAGCCAGCGCCTGGCCGAGGTCGAGCGGCTGGATGCGCTACCCATCCACATCGTGCACGCCGTCTACATGACCTGCAGTTACGCCACCCTGGCCGCCAAGCACGACATCAAGCGCCCCATCAACGCGCTGGTCATTCGTCACTTGCAGCAAGCCGGCCTGACCGATATCGAGAACGCCAGGCAGCACACTGGCAGCGGCAAGCCGGTGATGCTGGTGGTGTTCGAGTGGTTCAAATCCGGCCACTCCATTTACCGCACCCACTCGCTTACCATCGAGGCCGCGCGCGAGCGCTTCCACGTTGTCGGCATCGGTTACGCCAAGAACATCGACGACAAGGCCAAGGCGGTGTTCGACGAGTTCGTCACGCTTGAACCCGGGTCAGTGCAGAGCCAGTTGAACACCATCCGCGAACAGGCGCTGGCGCGCAACGCGCAGATCCTGTACATGCCCAGCGTCGGCATGGCGTTCATCACCATGTACCTGAGCAACCTGCGCATTGCGCCGCTGCAGATCATGGGCCTCGGCCATCCGGCCACCAGCCATGCCAGCGCCATCGACTACGTGGTGGTGGAAGAAGACTACGTCGGTGACCCCACTTGCTTCAGCGAAAAGCTGCTGCGCCTGCCGCGCGACGGCATGCCCTACCGCCCGTCGGCGGCGATCCAGGGGCCGCACGCGGTGGCCGCCATCAACGATACCGTACCGGCCGTCATCAACATCGCCGTCTGCGCCACCACCATGAAGCTCAATCCAGGCTTCCTGGAAGCCTGTGCCGAGATCGCCCGCCGCTCCGTCGTTCCGGTGCACTTCAGCTTCCTGCTGGGCGACGGCATCGGCCTGGTGTTTGCGCAGGTGCAGCGCGCCGTGCGCCACCAGCTGGGCAACACCGCCACCGTCCATTCGCGCCGACCGTACGCCACCTACATGGAACTGATCGCCGAGTGCGACATGTTCATTAACCCTTTCCCCTTCGGGAACACCAATGGCATTATCGACACCGTCGGCGTCGGCCTGGTCGGCGTGTGCAAGACCGGGCCGGAAGTGCACGAGCACATCGACCAGGCCTTGTTCGGCCGCCTCGGCCTGCCCGAGTGGCTGGTGACTGAAACGGTCGAAGCCTACATTCAGGCCGCCGTACGCCTGGCCAACGAGCACGCCGAACGCAACCAGATCCGCCGACAACACGCAGGCCCGGACAAACTGCAGGTGCTGTTCCAGGGCCGGCCGGAGATCATGGGGATGCGCTTCCAGCAGTTGCTGGAAGAGGGCGTGGTGCGGGTGTAGGGAGGGGCGAGTGCACCGTTGGCCATCGGTGCTGAATACACCGATGGCGCGGTGAGGTTGGGTGAGTGCTTGAGCCTCAGTATAAGTTCCATATAGAAGTGGGAAAGACTCGTCCTCAGTGCTGGATTAAGAGCATCGGTTGCCATAAATTATGACTCGAAGATGTCTACCGGGGGCTGGCCGGACCAGAGAGGGGAGTTCATCAGAATTCCTTTTCTGGGATAGATCGAGAGCTGTTAGCGGAATAACGTTGAGAAAAGATATTTAAGTAGCAAAAAAATAAGGAAAGAAGCCTAGTAATCTATTCGGACTACTAGGCTTTCTTATGCGCTCAATATCAATTGCAGTTGCGCAGTTCTTGCAGACGGAAATCAGACCGCTTCGCCCAACCCAGAATTTTTCCAGCATTTGGATTGTCTTCTGTAAATCCTGGAGTCTCTTTCAACTGAATGAAACCATTGGACTCTTTAGCAACCGTATAGCCAGTCATTGATTTCAGCAGCACTTTGTCGCTAGCTTCGATAGGGGACGTGTAGATATAAACCGGGTTCTTGAATTGCAAATTGCCATTCTTCGCTGCCTTCGTTTGCGGAAACACGCACTGTCCGACGCTGCCAGCAGCGTTGGCAGAGAATGCATTCAATATGCCGATGGCGGCGATGATGATTAATTTTTTCATAGATACCTTCTTGTAGAGAGAGTTAGTTATTCCGAACTAGCCTGACGAAATACGAGTTTCGTTCTGCCGAAGCGTCATAAATGCAGAGCATGCTGCTGCCACATTGGCGGTCGACCTGATTTGCCCATGTCTCGTGTTCTCGCTGCAGTTGTTGTTTCTGTTGCTGATTGAGTTTGGGCGAGCGCATGAGATATTGAAAGTTCTGCTTAATCCCACTGAGATTTGTTTCTATAGCGCTTTGATAGCAACTCTGCATTTCTTGATTGGAGCGCCGGCTATCGCAATAGCCGTTGCCCGCAAAGGCATACGGGAGAGCCGCAAAAAACAGAACGAGAGCTGAAAAGATTTGTTTCATGACGGTGTTACCCCTGCATGCGGATCAAAACCAACACGACAAAAATCCCCAAGACGATGAACTTGTTCTTCTTAGGAAGGGTTTGAAGTTCGCCTTTCTTGACGAAATAGATCTCGCCAGTGAAAGCAATCACCAGAAACAGCGGCATGAATAAGACGACGCTGGCGATCGCGAACCAGAGCTTGCGATACCAGGGCACTTGGTCGTAGCTCGTATAAGCACTTGTAGTGCTACTGGTTGTAGATCGCGCTGCGCCGCATTGCGGACAACTTGGGGCGCTTTCATGGATCAGATGGGCGCAGTGAGGGCAAGAAATAAGTGAACTCATTGAGTATCTCCGGATAAGGTTTATTAAAGGCTGCCGCAGCAGATAAGAAGGGCTAGTACAGATAAGGTGATTGAGATAATGGATAGGGTGCGACCGGGTTTGCCTTGATGGAGTGAAATTCCTGCCAGGGCAATGCTGATAACAGTCAGGAAGGTGATGCCAATCACTTGATCTTTATCGTTAGGATTAAAGTCAAAACTACCTAAAAAGCCGAGGCCACCGATGATGATGGCGACAATCGACATCCAACTGACTTTTGATGGAGCGCTGTTATTTGCCTGTAGCGCGCCGCACTGTGGGCAGTGAGGCGCGCTCTCATGAATCTGTTTGCCGCAGCCGCGACAAAAAATCATAGTCATGTCTTCTTCTCCGAGCTAATGACGAGACGGGTGGATATAAGCAACTAGGTATTTCGGGTTTTAGGTAATAACTTACAAATGGTAACTATATGCCGCGAAATTATATCCCGTGGGTAATTATCCCGTGGAAATTTATTCCTAAGGAGACAACCATGAGGCATGGAAAAAAAAAGACAGTTAAGCTCTGGCAAAGAGCGGCCTCTTGTTTTATTGGCTTTTGGTGAGGCAGTCCGGCGTCGACGCAAGGAGCAGGGTTTTTCGCAAGAGGCGTTCGGGGATGCCTGTGGTATCGATCGAAGCTATATGGGGGGGATTGAGCGCGGAGAACATAATTTGGCGCTCATTAACATCATGAAGATTATTGATACCCTTGGTGTTAAACCCTCGGAATTCTTCTCGGATTTAGACAGGGATGCTTAGTTTTTCTTTAAATAAAGCCCGGTGAGCAAAACTCAACCGGGCTTTATGCCGTTTAAGAGCTCATTGCACTAGCAACATCGCTTGCCCCAATGACTTTTGCTTCAAGATAGCCCCAGCTCCGAACCAAGCGGAATCAAGACGATAGTCCTGACTACGAGCACGACGCTCGTGGTCGACAAACTCCGTCACCGCATTCAAGAGGCCAAATACGGTTCCCTTGGCCGAGCTCAATTCTGCGCCACGGCCTCCACCGTCATAGAGCTCCATTACCTTCTTCATCGCACGTCCGTTCACCGTGTTTGGAGAGCTAGCAATCTCATTGAACAGTCTACGTATGAAGTTCTCTGCTTCTTGATGCGTAACCTTGCGCTCAGAGAGTGTTTTCATGCGATAGATGAAGCGATCCCAACTGGACACAGAGATGTCTAGCTGCTTCTTAACTGTTTCCGCGTTAAATGCGGTGGAGTGAGGTACTTTGATGGCGCCTGTGCCGTTGGTGAGCGCGACGGCCAGAGTGTTGTTGCAGACGACTCGTACACTGGTAAATTGCGCCGTGGTCGCCAAGGTGCCATCGCAAGCCGTCGCCAGCAGTAGGTAGCCATTGACTACATCGGTGCGCTTGATGGCTACTGATTGATTGGTCTTGGCCAAGGCCCATACCTTACGACCTCCTTTTAATACTCCAGCGGTCTCCAGTTCGAAGCCGCCTGCTTCGGTCAAATCCCGGTAGAACTCTAGGATTTCTCGCGGCTGTACGACCTGATAGCGGCTTGAAACGACCGACAAGGCTTCCTCTGTGTCAGAGCGAAACAGGACCTTATGATCTGGATAGAGAACGCTAGTCTTTTCTTGACTGTGAAAATATACCGGAGACTGACGAATCTTCCAGTCCATGCCTGCTTGTTGAGCCCAGACTTCAATAGGTTGTTTCTCTGTGAGGCGATTTCCCAGGCCATGCCATGGAGGCGCGTTTGTGTAAGCCATTGAGTTGATGAGGTGTGCCATAGGTGTATTCCTTAAAGGCGCAAGGCCACCGTCGACGCGCTACAGAGCTGCGGTCTGGGTGGCCAGCGTAGGTGGATTGAATTAAAAGAGATGTGACGCTAGAGGAATCAATTGGGGCTAGGAGCAATGCAGAAGACGTGCTGGCAGTCGAGGCACTCGTAGTTATTGAGTACGCTGGTATCGACCATGTCGCCTAAGGCAATGCCGGCTACGCAGCCTGCCGTGCCGGCGACAATGGCACCAATGATGGCGCCTGCTAAGCTGCCCGCCGGTCCCACGATAGTGCCAACTACTGCACCTGCTTCAGCACCACCTGCAATGCTCGATAAGCCTGCGGCAGCGCCGGCCAAGGTGCCAATCATGCCGCCAGCACGTTTTGCGTAGTTCCTGACATGGATGCGATCAGAATTGCAATGTGGGCATCTCACAGTCATGACAGGCCCTGATTGCTATTGAATAGATGATTTTGTGGATGACGAAGATAAAGAGGCGGGGTAATCTTTTCTTTATGCAGGGGAGGCTTGTAGAGTAGGCGTTGACTGAAGTGACTAATAGGTAAGGCTGATATGCTGAAGAGTAGGCCGATGAAGAGTGAAGGTGCGAACTTGCGCATAGCGGACTCCTTGAGTGAGTAGAGTGAGAAGGCAGACCGTCTGCCTAATCTCACTCAAGGAATATGTGTTTGAGATTTTTTGGAACGAGCTAAAGAAGATCGTGTTTTCAAATGCAACCGCCACAGAGTATGTTGCAATATACGGTACGTATGAATCTTGTATGATTTGACGATGGCTAATAATCAAAAAAAGGGGAAATAGTGAATGCAATACATGAGTTCTTAAGGTCCATAGATATTTCATTAGATCAAATCTATCTGGATCCGAATAATCCCCGGTTTACTGAGGCTGATTGGAATTACATTCCGACTTCCGATTGGGATAAATCTGAGATTCAAGAACAAGCACAACGTCGCCTGATCAATGAGTTCGGAGTTGATAAACTTCGAATGAGCATGGAAGTAAATGGTTTTCTTCCCATAGATCGAGTGATTGTTAAGCAGTTTTCTGACAACAAGTATATTGTTTTGGAAGGTAATCGCCGAATTTGTGCCGCGAAGATGATCGGCGAAATTGGTATTGACGGTTCCATTATTTCTCAGTCAGTTTTGTCTTCCTTAGAGTCCATCTCTTGCTTACTCTATACCGGCTCAGATACCGATGCTGCGTGGATCTTTCAGGGGTTACGCCACATTTCTGGTGTCGCGGAATGGTCTGCTTTTAATAAAGCCAAGTTGCTTGTTGAGCAGATGGAGAAAGAGAATATGGGCCTTACTGAAGTCGGTAAACGATTCGGTTTGACTGCTCATGGAGCTGGGCAGTGGGTTCGTGGTTATCATGCGTTTCGCCAAGCACGCCAAGCTTCAGACTATATTAATGAAGTGGACGAACATTCGTATCCCTATTTTCAGGAGCTTTTTGGGCGAAGTTCTTTGCCAATTCGGGAATGGTTAGGCTGGGATGATACTTCCTACGAATTTACAGAAAAATTGCGTTTGGATGAATTCATTTCTTGGATCTATCCCCGTCAAGAAGCGGGTGATGGGACGACAAAAAAAGGAGCTTTTGAGCAAAGACGTATAGCGAGGAGAGATGACCTACGCCTTCTTTCAGGCTTACTTGTACAGGAAAAGGAATTGTTTGAGCAATTCCGTGGGGGGACGGATCTTGAAACGTGTCACTCTTTATCTCTTAGTCGTCAATTTGAAGAGCAGGCAAAGCTTGCGGCTAATCCAGTGGAAGATCTTTTCAGCGCAATGATTCAATGCCGCACGGCTATTGGAAACATCCCATACAAAGCAATGAAGGATGCTTCTGTACGGGAATCGATTTTTCGAGAATTGGCCGAATTAGAGGCCGCAATAGTCGATTTGAAGTCTTAGAGCCGTGAGCCAAAAAAAGAGGATCTTGGCCGGATTGCGTCGTCGAGATTTTAATTCGTCTCTCCATGATTTTCGAGCCACTTTATCCGGTCTTGCCGCGTCTGAGCTGAAGCTAGTTGCGACAGTAGCGGATGCTTTTGCTGATTCAAATTTAAAGAAATATTGGAATTGGTTTCTCAAGGAAATTGATGATGATCACGACAGGGGAATTAATCCATATTTCAGAGTGCCCTCTAGGCAGTCGTATGCATTTTCTTACTTTTCTCATGATTTGCTAAGTTCGTCGAATCTGATAGAGCAGACTCTTGGGCAAAGAAGTTTGTCTAGATCCCATATGCTTCGAATGATTGACTCTTTAACTGATCGAGAGTATGAGGCCTTGGCGTGTGTCGCTTCAGTAGCTATTGGAGCAAATAACTATCATTTGACTCCTCCTGGAGACGAAGGAGGAATTGATTTTGTAGCAACATTGAAGATGCCTTCTTCATCGCATGTTTTTTCCGCAGCTGGTGCTGAACTTCGCGTTGTAGGACAGTGTAAAAAATACGCAGATCCAGTTGCCGTAGATCGAATGGATCAATTTGTTCAAACGATGCAAAATGTTCGTTATCGCGCAGCACGTGTACAAAAGCATCTACCGGTATGGTTTGATCAGGCAAGAGGTCCAATTGTAGGATGGGTAATTTCTCATTCTGGATTTCAAAGTGGATCAGCGGACGAAGCCAAGAAGCATGGGATTGTTTTATCAGATACTCTCGATATGGCGGAGTTAATTAGTGTTTCTGAAAACTTTTTCTCGAACGATGCTCCTGCGGTCAGATCTCAACATTTGCTTGATAGGTGTCGAGCCCTTACAGTCTAAGTTTAAGGGGCCGTTGACTTGGGCAAATAGTCATGATGTTGGATGAAGCCGACACGTTCACCAAGAACCTAATTTAGTGTGCGAGCCACGGCGCGAAAACCATGTGCTGCCATTTCCGACCTGCTGCTGTCGCTATTTTGCGCGCGTATTAATGGTGTTTTTGCTCACATAGTGTTGTATAGTGCCAACTCTGTGATGCCATGGATTTCAATAGAAAACCGCGAATTAGAATACATCGTGAGTACAACATTATGTGCACATGGTAATGCACATGTCATTTATTCTGTTCGAAATAGGCTAGGTTTTATAAGGCTTTGAGGGGAGTATTAGAGTTCCACCCTCCCGCCAGATACAAGCAACGCCCGCTTTATGCGGGCGTTTTGCTATCCAGACTGGCAGTGCGCGGTGATTTCAGATCATTGCAGATCTATTGCAGATCTCTGTTGCGGACCTGCTGTGGG
>Ga0209913_1000582_pt1 | contig 29195 bp, 26 predicted proteins | sample PersoiDNA2013203_FD_185805 | JGI IMG/M metagenome (GOLD analysis project Ga0209913, IMG submission 185805) | Permafrost soil microbial communities from the Arctic, to analyse light accelerated degradation of dissolved organic matter (DOM) -... | ecosystem: Environmental > Terrestrial > Soil >... | reverse complement strand
TGTAATTGGCTAGCAATCCAGCCAGTAGTTCTTCTGGTACGTCGTGTTTCTTCTTACTCATTGTAGCTCCGGACAAGGCGACAGTTTCCTGCCAATAGTCCGTTTACACAAAATTATGTACAGGCCCCGTTAGCCGACAGCAATCGGCCAATAACGCACGTTCTTTTACATCTTTATCCAATCATTCAAAGATGAATACACTAACTTGGAACGACTTATTCGTCGACGCGGCGCTACTCAATTTCGACGCCTTGCTTCTGGAATGGCCAGGCTTGATTACGGATAGGATTCGGCCCATCGGAGCATCCGTGTTTGGCGACCTCTTCTTTCAAAAGAAATCGGGCGAAGTATGTAAATTGGACATGCTCGAAGGTGGAGTCAGGTTCATAGCTGACAGCTTCCAGCAATTCTCTGAGTTTATGAATTCGCGAGAGTGGCAAGAGCAGCATCTCTTGAGTCAAGGTGTCGCCTTACTCAAAGAGAAGGGGATATATCGCACTTCAGGCCAGTTTTTTGGCTTTGCTCCTCATCCATCACTAACAGGGAAAATTGACTGGTCGCAGGTGATGCCGGTGGACGCCGTCGTGTGGAATTCTATTTGTGCGCAGGCACTTGGTGTTACGCCTGCACCGGTACCCAGCGCTCCCGTAAAATAATAGTGACGGATTCTCAAAAAGGAGTATTCGGCAACTAACCTCAATCGGCCAACAGCCGCCATCTGACGCAATCGCTATACTGTCCTCAAAGTAAATCCAAAGGGAGAAGCGGATGACAAATGCTGAATTTGACAAAGTGCGAGCGGAAATAACAGGTATGAAAGCTGTGCTTTATTCGCTTTGCGCAGTCCAGCCTCCTGAGCAAGCACGCCTTTTTCAAACGCTCCTTCAGCGACAGCTTGATTCCATTGAGGCAAATCTCTCCCCTTCGGAAGACGCGCGTGAATTTATGGAGCGAACTGTGGGAGTGATTCAAGATTTCATCCTGGTAGCCAAGAAAGACTAACTTCGGGGGGATGCTCCATGGCTGGCGAGCAATTCGAATACAAGGGAAAGCAAGTCAGTATCCAAATGATGCAACCGCTGACGGGTGACGGCTGGCTCTGGCAGACGGATATTGCAGGCAATCGCTTGGAGTCGCCCCGACGTGCACCGATAAAGCACCGTCAGGATGCCCTTCAGTATGCAACTATGGAGGCGAAGGAGGCGATTGACCAGGAAGGATAGGTCGTACTACGCACTACAGCCTGCTTTCGCTTACGGCCAGTTACGGTCATTCGACAATTTCAAATAGTAGGGATTACATGGAACAGAACGTGGCGGGAATCGCCGGCTATGGAGAGAATGCCGAGCATCTCGCGGAGCAGTATGAAAGTATCGAATTTGAAGATGTGTATCGCGACGTCCTTCATTTGTTTCCAACTCAACCTAGTGAGATTCTGGATATAGGCGCTGGTTCGGGGCGTGATTCCGCTGCTTTGGCGCGCAAGGGGCATGCCGTCACCGCAATAGAACCTACAAAAGAATTACGCGAAGAAGGACAGCTGCGCCATTCCATGAAAAACTTACAGTGGATTGATGACCACCTTCCTAATCTGAAGGTCGCAAAGCAACAGGCGCGAAGCTTTGACGTGGTATTGCTCACCGCAGTCTGGATGCATTTGGAAAAACAGGAACGAAAAATTGCAATGAAAGTAATTTCCGAACTACTACGTCTCAGGGGAAAAATCATCATGACGTTGCGGCATGGCCCAGTTCCCGATGGGAGGCAAATGTTTGACGTATCCGCCCAGGAAACTGTTGAGCTTGCAGGACAATCGGGTCTGAAAGTAAGACATGTCAGCGAACGTCAGGACATGTTCAGTCGGAACGACGTGAGTTGGAGCATAGTTGTTTTGGAGAAAATATAGCGCTGGCTATTGGCCTTCGGAGCTTTACTGTCTAAGGTCCGCTACCCGCCAGGACGCCATCCATCATTTATCGAGCTACAATTTAACCGGGCTGTTGCAAGAGCATTTTGGTGAGGGCGTAGTCGGCGGCATGAGTCTTCACCTCGTTGGGCAACGGATTCAACCGATGAATTCGGGATAGAGGCATCGGGAAACCAATGGTGCTTGGAACCGGTCGAAAGACTAGCTAACGAGAGGTTGCGGCTAACCCGGCCCTTTTATGATGATGGCAAGTAACGCCTAGTTGGTCATTGCTCATGAGAGCCTCGGCCCCATCGCCTTCGAACATTTCCTGTATTTCGGGGTTGTCGCTATCAATATCGTTTGCTGTAAACATCCCTTTGGCTAACCCCAATCGTACGGTTGAGGAACGCTCCGCAGCAACCACAAGCTTGGCTATCGTTTGGCCATCCCGCACAAAGACAATCTCTTGCTCGTCGCAACGCTCGATAGCTTCAATTAACTGACGAGTTTCGGGTTCTAGGCGAGTTATGTCTAAGATTTTCATCATGTTCCTCCAGCTTGAGAGTGCGGATGGTTCCAGACTATCGCTGCAGTTTGGGATTGTTTCACCGCCCGCAGTACGTCTCGAGTCTCGCTCTAGTGTATCAATAGAAGATGCAGGCCGTAGTTTCTGAAAACGGTAAAGATTAGGGAATGGCCGGAACAACTCTTGTAATGGATGTCGGAACGGCGCACGCGATATTCGCACAGAGCGTTCGTCCTGAGAGTCTCGCGCCTGGCTAGCCAATTACCCTTCCACGTTCACCTCTCATACCGTTTGGTTCGGAATTATGCCGGTTGAGCCGCGAGGCCGACGACGAGGTGTCGCGGGCGCAATGGCTGCTTGTCCTTAGTCGCTATTTCATGGCGTTAAACCGGTTCCGGACAAATCTTCTAGCAGTCCTCGAACTTGTTCGTACCCAGGAAGGTCGGCTCGTAGGGACCGAACAAGTTCGTCGAGATGTTCTGCGACTTGACCGCGAACGACATTCTCGGAGGGAGTTCCTACTGGACGCAATCGCATGAATGGAACACCTGCTGTAGCGAATAAGCGGTCCTTCTTCTCGTCGTTCTTCTGTTGTCGCTCGGTGTCGTGCCACGCGGAATCAACTTCTATTGCGAGCATCGGAAGATAAGTGCTACTGGAAACGACCACGATATCGACGCTGGCGCGCAAGTAATAGCCGAAATCATCCTCGCTAACGAGTTCCTTCATCTTTTCGTAAGTCATGATGCTCTGGAGAGAGCAGTTAGGGAATACTAGGTGGTTGGGACAAAGCTGCACCAACACCTGATAGATGGTGAACTCCCTCTGACTATTGAATACTTGTTTCACTGCGCTGGTGCCTTGAGAGCGCACAATGCGTCCGACGACGCTATGTTGAGACTCAAGGTCCAACAGCGGCTTAATATGTGGGTTGATATGGTAGCTACCGCTCGCGGACAAAAACACCATCCCAGTCTCTACTAATTTCTTGTAGTGGCGTTCGGCCCAGTCGGCCTGCATGCCGGCGTATTCTCCCAGTTCATGAAAGCCGTTGTAGCTATTGATATTAGAAAGGACACCGAGCACTTTCCTTGCGGGTGCCGTGATAGATGGCCAGCGATTTACTGCAGTTTTCTCAAACTGCACTTTCTCATTCAAGGATTTTTTCCGTGCTTTCGCATTCTTCAAAAGGTCATCGATAGGGGCCTTGTGTCCTATCGCAATCTTGGCGGATTCCAGGTCATTCACCATTCTGGCGACGGTGTCTATGTCATCTAAGTTGCTCCAAAGCAGCTTCATATTCTGTATCACTCCGCTATCGATAGCATCGTTCGATTCGAGCTGCCTCAAGTAATACGTCAGAGCTGCTTCTTTGTCGCCGACTACCTGCTCGAGGAATGCTAGGCGGAACGCATCATTTTCGCGCAGTAAATCTGCCTTAAATTCGCGTGCAGCCTGGAGAGTTATGTGACGTAATTTTTTGCCGTGCTCTGATAAAGATTTGAAAATCGGCCCCATTGCTTCTAGCCACAGTCCCTCACCTTTTTGTCCAAGTGAACTCCGGACCGCACTCAGACGCCGCAATGCATTTATTACTTCTTCCTCGTCTTCGAGACTTATGGCCGTATCTTCGGGACTTATTTCATCGTCTTCTGAGAATACCCAGCAGTAGAAGTCCTCTGGAATATCCTTGAGTTCCTCACCACTTTGTGCCAATGCCGTTACTAACATTGCCATTCGCTGGCCGAATCGTGGAAGAAGGTTGGCGCAAACGACATGGAACATCAAGCTTCGCTCACAAAGCCAGTGCAATCCTTGCATATCGCTGTCAGACTCCAGCGTCTCACCTTTACCCCGTATGCTAAAAACACGATACAAAGCACCAAGCTGCGAACTATAGCGATGGTCGTTTGATACTCCTTCGTAAAATTGCAGGAGATACGAATCAAAATCGTTAGTTAAGTGCAAATTGCGATGGCCCAAATAGAGCTCCTCAATTCCGTTGGAACTCTGGACGGCGAGTGATTCTCCAAAAAACATTTGCCAAGCGTCGTCTTCGGCGAAGAGCGTCTCTATCGCATTAGAGAGAATTGCATCAGTTTTGTCATTCGGAGCAACAATGCAGGCTGCAATTTGCCTCAAGATGTCGCACGGCATACACCCGAACTGCGCTGGATATCTGTCGAGGAGCTGTTTGAAGTTCGTAACTGAGGTAACTGTTAGCTCCGCCAAGAATGCCCAGCCGTCGGGAGTGAGCCGCAAACGTTGTTGGATGCTTGTTTTTTCGCCCCTAGATATGATGAGTTCTGATGCTGTCGGTGATGGGAGTTCACGGATTTGAGCTGCTAGTTCTTGAATATCCCAAGGGTCTGCCATGACCAATTGCTCTTCAAGCAAAAATACTTTGAGAAATTGTAGTTCGAATGTATCGAGCTGAGCCCCTTGTTCGACGATTTGGTAGACCTGCTGAAGTAGTGCTCGAGGTTTGTTATATAGCGCGGCGACAGCTTCGCGTGCAGGGTCAGAATCTTTGTCAGAGTGTGCGAAAGCATCAACGAAGAGCAAAACCTCGCGGAGTTCGCAAAGCCACTCTGCATTTGGTGCGTCTGTGCAGGCCTCAATGAGCTTTTTGATAATACTGTCGGTGTGATTCCAGTTATGACGGAACACATCTAAGTAGAGTCGAAACTGTACCTTGGAGTAAAATTTATCCTCAGCGAGAGCGAGAAATTCTAGGGCTTCGTGAAGTTCAAGGCGCTCCTCAGGAGAAAGAGAGTATGCGGTCAACCTACCATTCTCAAGAAGTCCTAGTGTTCTTGCTCGTGCAAGCCAAGTTGCGGCCGCAATATGGTCAATTTCCTGAAAGTCCTGAAGCGCATGGCGCCCCAGTCGTGTAATGGCCGCCCAATCTTCCCTAGCTATAGCATCGCCTGCTTGCTTCCGAAGGTCGTCGAGCCGAAGAAGGACGGCAACTTTCGCCTGAGACGTATTGCTCTCCGTGTTCGATTTTGGAACGTTATTTTTTTTTGCTTTCTTTTTTGCCACAGCTGCGCCTTTTCAATATGTGTTGAGCGCCGCTAATCACTAGCGAACTATTCCATGTAATGGTAGTGAATCTAATTCAGCCGCTATCTCTACCGTGAAGACGTCATCAACTATATTGGCGAAGTTGATTAAATCGAGAATGTGCCATTACAGCGAGACATACTCCTATGCTGAGAAGAAGTTATAAAAAAGGTGGACGCATTGCTATTTTTTCGGATTTCCTTCATAGAACTAGCCTGGTTCACAAAGCATCCATTTTTGGATTTGATACATGTTAGGTCACGAAGTAAATGAAGAAGCTTGAATTTCACATTCGAAGAAGTTCAGCCATCTCTTTTGTGACTTTTCGTCGACCCTTGCATTCGAAAATATAAGCAAGACCAATTCACAATCCTTAACAAGACCGACAGGGAAAATTAAAAATCTGCAGGCAAGGTTGCATGCAATGGAGGCGAGTCAATCCCTAGCAAGATTCTCAGTAACTTTTTAATTGCCGTATCTCCCTGGAGTGATTCTTGAACTCGACTCAGAAGCTCCTCATGATGCTCTTTCGCCAGCGTTACAGATTTGATGTACAGCGCAAGGGCGAATTCAAGAGCAGCCTCACCCTGCGGTTGTTCGTGTTGGATGAACACCTTCGTCATGAAGTCTGCCATATATCTGCTGGCCTCACTCTCGGATGAATAGTCCAGCTCGCCAGGTAAGGCGGCACGGAGCAACGCACCCTGAATTACACCATCGTTGTATCGTGCGAAATTCTCTGGGTCCAATACCACTTGTTGAAAAGCGTCCGTTCCTAGGCGATTGACATGGTCGATGGTTTTTGACTCCCGCGCCTGTTGGAGTATTGCGGCAACCGTGAGAAGAATAGCAGGTGTGCAATGTCCGCCCGGTTCATACTTAAAGTCCCAGTAAGCGAAGTCAGGTCGGAGCGTTAATTCTTGAATTAGAGACGGTCCCCAAGGCAGAAGAGCATTTCGACGAAGACCTGCAGTAGTGCCCGTCAAACTTGCGATGCGCGAAGCTACTGGACTTTGAATTTCTTCAAGGTTCAATGGTGAAAGCGCAGAATGCTCGCGTCTATAAGAAATGGTAAGAGATTCACCAATAGCGACACTGGCGAACGTTTCAACGTGGATGACAGCCCCCTCTGCCGAATATTTAAGATTTCCAGCGAGAGAATTAATTTGGAATTGAGTCTCAGCGATTTGTGCGCCAATCAGGTATGTCTTCGCTCCGATGTGGATTGGTCGAAGGTCTCTTCCTATTGAGAGAAGTTTGCTACCTCTTCCAACGACAGCCGCAACAATAAGTAAGCCGCCTTCCTTGTCTATGTGTGCCTTTTGCTCTTGCAACTTACTGTAGCTAATCATTTTTAGTTCAGCGCCAAGTCGCAGCATTGGCCTTAGTAATTCTGCGCACCTGTTGGCCATAACTTCCGAGGCGGCATCATCTTGATAAACAATCGCACTAAGCGATGCTGGCACCCTTTGTTTCATTGCTTTGCATAGAAATTTATCGTATTCGGGCACCTGGGACAGCGCTTCGCCATAAAGATATAAGGGCCGTACTTTCGTGGAATTCATTGATGATTTTCCTTGAACCGCCAAAAATCCGTTTTTGGTAAAGTGGTCCGAGAATATGTTTGCCGGCTTTGATTTGTGAATTTCTTTCTTCAGTAAAATTTTCTTGGGCTTCAAATCTTCCGGTGCAAATCGCTCGCCAGCAATGCGAATGTCGCGAAGCTCAGTTGACGTGTCCGAAGTCTCTCTTTCATCTTTAAGTGAAAAGAGCGCGTTTTCATGATTCTCAGCTGAGTCTAACGTCAAAAGGGTAAGCACCTCTGAAGGGTGACAGCGACTCTTCTCACGCCAGAGCCGTTCAAGACGCATTGATTGTGATGCAGAAATCAGGCAGAGAGATGTTCCTGATAGCGGAAAATGAAAATCTTCCAAGCCCTCGTGGGAATGAAAGCTCATAACACGAGGCCGTTGTTGTCTATATAGCAGGCGATAAAGGTCGCAAAGAACATAAGCAACGCTCGCAATGGCCATTGTGTCGATATATATCACTTCAATCGGACGGTCGATTTGAGCATGTCGGCTACTGATTTTCTCTAAGAGTGACAGGCTTAAAAAGTGAACATTCTCGACTTCAGTTAGGGCATCTTCTGCCCGCAAAAAACGTGTGGACCTATCTCCTGAAGGTTTCACGAATGTGAATCCAGACGGCGCTTCTACGAGAACATGATGTGAGCTGAATAGCTGATTTAAACCCTCCTTGAAGATGCTAGACGACGCTGCTTGCAATCGAGCTCCGTCGTTTTCAACTGGATTGCAGATTGTTTCTTTTAGAGTGATTTGTCCAGATTTCTGAACAGAACATACATAAAGAGAAATGCGTTCTTTGAGTCGGCTAGTCGCCTGTCGAAGTTCAGCTTTAGTTCTAAGCGAGTCGGCGACAGCCTTTACTTCCGTTTCAATGCAGATGATTGCAATGCCATCGGGGGCTAGTGCCACTATTGCGCTTGCCTCTATGGCATCCGACAAATCACCGTCGCGCAACGCACCCGGAGATTTGAATAAAAATCGAAAGTCTCGCCGCGGAGAGTTCAGCGCTGCAATGCCACTATCGAACGCGTAGTAATTGTTCAATTTTTCCCCCGCGAGATAGGAATCACGATGGAATACGCTGCGCCGGGCACATATGAAAGTTGGTGGCTGTCTTTCAACCAGTGGCGAGGCGCGAAGGGGGACATACCTGGTGCCGAAAAATCCTGAACCAGGCAGATACGGCCAGTGCGAAGCCGCAAATAGGCATTTAGTAAACTGAGCGAGTTGAGAACCAGGCTCAAGCCGGCGCCGCTTCCCGAGTATTCTTTTGTTGTGGCGTGTTCCTTGAAGCACTGAGCAACCAGGTCGACTTCATCGTTGATGCTGAGCGTTTCGAGTTTGGTGCCCGGTCTATGTTTGCTGAGCCATCGATTCGCTAGTCCAGGGCCTGTGTCAAAGACGGTCAATTCTAAGCATGCAAGATTTTCTGTCGCACGTACGTTGCCACCGCTATCTTTGTGCTGTGTCTGATTCGCCAAATTTTTTAGGATAAAGAAACTGAGCGATGAGTCTTGCGCGTTGACGTCACTTGCGAACGATGATGCGTTATATGAAATAAATTTCACCAAGATGCCGCGCACATTCCGGCGATAGTTCTGGCCGAACTCGTCTTGACGCGCATGCTCATCCGTATTTCGGAAAAGCTCGTAGACCAAGTTCGATACTGCAGTGAAGTGCCTCTCTGGAAGCTTTCTCATGGCACTAGGCGCGCAAGAAACAATTAGCTGCTCCGTGAGATGCAGAAAATCCTCACGTCCACGTAGCGACCCTTCTTTCGCCTGTGAGTAGAACGGATGCAAAAATTCATTTTTGGCGCCCGAGAAGCACGCAAGGAAGGCTCCTCTACCATGCATCGTATTAAAGTAGTCACCTGACTGCATGGAAAGAACTCTCTCCAAAGCCATCTCCAGGCCGACCTTCGTGGACACCACGGTTCCGGGTGGATATTCGATGAATGGCGCTAAATAGAGTGCGGACATGCCGTGAGGCTCTTGCGCAAGTTCATTCAGTCCCGCGTCGGTTGCAGAAGACGAGTGGAGTCGTAGAGTAGGTTCGTGTTGTGTACGGCTCCATTTCGCTGCGAACTGGATAAGCGATGCAGGGACACCCGCACCACCGCCATTTTTGAGCGAAGTGGGCAACCGTAGATAAGTCTCTGGATGGGCGTCAAGCGACGCGCTGGCATCTTCAATCTCGGTGAGGGTTGTCGCGTTTTTGAAGGAAATCATTGAAGTGCGCTCCACGTTCGTCTAGTTTGAACTAAGCGTACTTGGAAATTGCGATTTTGATTGGACGGCTGCACCCCAAGTCCTTTCATTCTTGTTTGTGGACCTTCACCCTTGCCATAAACATATCATGTTTTCATGGTAGTTCATGTCAGGGAGGTCACGATGTTCACAACACCTATTTGGAATACCTCGTATACAGTGAGCGAAAACAATAACGCCGCTCTAGGGCGGCGTTTTCTGTTGCACCTGAATTCTTAGTTCAGTTTAATTTTCATTTCGGGTCGCTGGTCCAGCGAGCCAATCTTCCAAGAGTAGGTGCCGAAAAGGCCGAAGAATTTAGGCTCGTTGGTAGCATTGTGAGAAATCACAGTCGCATTCTTCGGAAGAATCACTTCCAATGTGCCATCTATCTTGATTCCCAGCTTAGACAATTCCTGTACGTCCTTTGCAGACAGCTTCGGAGATGAAATAGTGATGACTCCGTCCTTTGCATGAGTGACGGAGAAGATGTCCATCATTTTCAGATTTTCACCAGCCTTTTTCTTGGCCTGCAATTTTAGCTGATAGCGACCATGTCCAAGATACTCGGCCGATTGGACCATTGAGTCATTTTTCATTTTGGTCGCTTCAGCTTTCAGACCCTCTTCGTCCTTAGCTCGCAGAGAGCCAGTCTTCTTCTCCTCGGCCGCTGCCATGGCATGTACTGCAGTGCCATCGTAGCTAAATGTGTAATCCCCATTCGCTGCGAAGTCGGCTTTTGCCTTGAACGATTCAGGAATCAGGCAGCCAGTGAGCAGAGCCGTATAGGCAATTGCAGTCGCCAACAATTTTTTAGACAAAACATTCCCCTTCTTGAGTTTCTTATTGGTAAGAATAATAAGGTCGCTTAAATGTTGTTCAATGTCAACTCTTAAGCCTCCGTTGGGTTGATATGCTTCATCGAAGTTGAGAATTCGTTTCCCGGACCAGCGCCGCGTCTTGTATTCGAGCCTTCACTTGACGAAACTTTGCCGACTGACTAATATTTCAGCCAGGCTTCCTGGTCCCAACTTGTCGTCGAGTTAAACAGGTGTTTTATCTCTCCCTATTCTGACCTTCAATCTGAGGTCGGTGTGTAATCGACGAACGCCGACTATCTTCTGATTGAGGTATCTATGCCAAGTATTCCACTCTCTTCACAGGCCGTCGCTGCCGTGAAGTCCGATTTGACTAAATGGTTTGATGAATGCAAGTCGTCGCATCTATCTGAGGCGTTAGCATACGCATTGGGCTTCAATACACATGCTGCGTTACTGGAGGGGGTTGCGGCACAGGGCAATGACCCCCTGCACTATCTGGTAGACGAGGAGCGCTTAACCAAGCGTCTCAATGATTTTGGGTATCCCGGCCTCGAGGGGTTTTTCTTTTCGGCACAAGATATACCGGAAATGCGAGAGACCCTATGCCTACGTTCCTGGGATATTGAATACAAGACCAAGCGGCATCATGCATGGCGGAATCTGATGGTGGTGACTGTCAATGAAGCGTTGCGTCGCCGCCTTTTTTCTCTACGTCCAGGAGACAATCGGTGGCCGTCGCATGCCGACAGAAATTCTTCCTACCCTTTTGAATTTATCCTGCCTACAGGAGATGCGGCTAAAGCAGTCGTATCCCATGGAAGCAACGATGAGGTTACCGTCGAGGTTATTGTGAATCCGAAGCGAGCCCAGTTTTTGTCTGCATATTACACAACGCTCAAAGAGTGCGATGCAGTTGCGATGACTTGGCTGGAGAGGCAAGAAGGGGTGTGGCTTCAGTCCGCCATGGACTCTTTTCGCTGCAGCAAGCCAGTGCTAGAAAGGCTTTATGCGCTGAAGGTTGAGCCGCAGGGCTTCGGAGATAAAGGCGCGGTGAGATAGTTGCTGACCTCGTTTTGTATTTCATTTCCTAAAAAATGAAACGAGCTCTGAAATTCTGACTTAGACTCGAAAAATTAAAAAGCCAAAAACAGCTAGGAGAGGGACACGCATGTATTTGAAGCACGTTCGAGCGACGAACTATCGCGCATTCGGGGACGGCGCGTCCGCGCCCGTGCTTGATTGGGAGCTCAATCCGGGGCTCAACATTCTGGTGGGTGAAAACGACGCGGGCAAGAGCGGCATCGTAGATTCCATCCGTCAGGTACTGCTCACTACCAGCTACGAGCCGGTGCGGCTTTTTGAACAGGACTTCCACATCAGCGGTGCTAGCCGTGCGAGCACGCTCAACATCGAAGTCAAACTGTGCGGACTGAGTCCAGACCAAGAGGCATCTGTCCTAGAATGGTTGACGCTTGAAAAAGACGGTACCTGCTCGCTAATCCTTCATCTGGAAGCGCGCTTCCACGCACCCCAATCGACGAAGCGAGCTCGGGTGGAGACCGTAGTCCGGACTGGGCCGAACGGAAGCGGCCCCGAGGTTGGCTACGCAGTTCGAGAATTGGTACGGGCTACTTATTTAAAGCCACTGCGCGATGCTGAAGCCGAGCTTCGTCCTGGTCGGCAATCACGTTTGTCTCAAATCTTGGGGGCTCACCACGACATCGCTGGTCAAGAGGTCAATGACTTCGACAAGGCATCTCCCAAGGATATTCCAGCGCGACTGGCTGGCCTCATGGCCTTTGCGCAGCACCATCTAGGCGAGCATGAAGTCGTGAAGGGAGTCGAGAAGGACATTAATGATAACTACCTCAGCCAGTTTGCATTTGCGGGAGATGCGCTTCAGTCCCGCATCCGTATCACGCCCGACCTCGCGTTGACGCCAATTCTGGAAAAATTTGAGCTGTCGTTGCTTCCGGGGGCGCATATCCATCCCGATGCCCGTTGCGCCCGAGGCCTTGGCTATAACAACGCGCTATTTATGGCTACAGAACTGGTTCTGCTGCGCGATGGTGAAGAACTCGCACTGTTGTTGGTCGAAGAGCCTGAAGCACACCTTCATCCTCAGCTTCAGGAGCGAGTTATGGACCTGCTTAAGGACTATTCTGACGCAAGCCAGGCGGAAAAAAGAGTGCAAGTCATCCTAACTACACATAGCCCATCGTTGGTCTCAACCGCACGTATCGAGGACATGACTCTCGTGCATAAGGCCCAGGCATATCCATTAGCGGTCGGGAAAACAAAACTCAAGCGCACGGATTATTCATTCTTGCGCCGGTTTATCGATGCGACAAAAGCAAATCTCTTCTTCGCTCGTGGCGTGATGATGGTCGAAGGGCCGGCAGAGGCCATCTTGCTTCCAGCTCTAGCGGAGATGTGTGGCCGGTCGTTTTCCAAGCACGGAGTGTCAATGGTCAATGTCGGCCACACCGGCCTATATCACTATGCCCGTATCCTGCAGCGCGAGGGCAGTGGGGCAGACATTCCAATTCCCGTTGTTTGCCTGACTGACCGAGACATCGTTCCTGACATCGCCAAGTCTTACGTGCCGAAGCCCGCAAAAGGTAAGCGCTTCGACTCAGACTATTCTCCTGCAGAGATGGCCACGGTGGTTCAGAACAAAAAAGACCGAGCGGAAGGGGGAAAGACCATCGTGTGCGTTTCAGACCGATGGACGCTTGAGTATGACCTAGCGCTGTATGGCTGCGCGGAGCTTGTGCATCATGCAATCGCGCTTGCCGTAAAGGCCAATTCCCGTGATGAGCGTCTCGACGAAAAGGACGAGACTGATACGTTAGCCGCGGCCAAACTAAGTTGGGTGACACTTAAGGCTGCTGGGCATACTTCGGATGAGCTTGCCTCAATCATCTATCAGCCACTGCAAATGAAAGACGCCTCGAAGGCCATCGCTGCACAGTATGTGGCCCAGCTAGTTTGCACTGGTGCATACGGCGAAGGCGATGCTCTATTCACTAAGTTGCCGCCATATCTGCAGGCTGCGCTTAATCATTTAACCATTGCTCCCGCCACAAAGTCGGCAACGTCCCCTGCTGGGGTAGGAAAAGTGGTGGCACCTGCCGCAATGCCGGTCCTCGCAGTTCTCGATGCCACGGCTTCAATCCCTTCGCCAGCGCCGGTTGATACTGGTGCTGCTATATCTGTCCCCGCACTACCGTTGCCTCCGACTCTTCCTGCAATCCCATCTAAGCCTTCGACTTCGAAGATTTCCGCTGTTACGCCTCAACACGTAACCACCGCACAATCTGCAATTGCAACGGCTCCAGATGCCGGGGCAGCAACCGACGCAGAGGGAGACAGCGAGTGAATGCAGTAAGCCTTCAAGTAGAAGACCTTGCTGAGCTGACGTCGCTGGCTAGGGATTTAGACTTCGATGATGACGAGCGTCGTCGTACGCTGCTCGAGAACGGTTCTCGGGATTTCAACGCAGTACCAGGCAGCGGGAAAACATCCTTGCTCGCGGCTAAATTGCTGTTGCTTGCTAAGAAGTGGCCCCATGCGCGGCGCGGTATATGTGTTCTGAGCCATACAACTGTTGCTCGGGAGGAGATTACTCGACGCCTTGCGGAGACTGCAGAGGGAGCGCAACTGCTTAGCTATCCTCACTTTATCGGAACAATCCATAGCTTCGTGAATCAGTTCTTCGCAATGCCTATGCTGAGAAGCTTGGGCCAACAAATCGACGTCATCGACGATTCAGTTTTCGCTGAGAAAGCACTTGCTCGACTGCAATTTCATCAATTTTCCAAGCTTCGCTTTTACTTGGCGAAGCAGAAAAATGGCGACGACATCGTGTCGTCGTTGTTTTATAGGACTGCTGCACGTACGGTGGAGGCCGAAAGTAGCGCTCTTCCTGGAGCTCATACGGCGTCATATAAATCTCTCGTCGACCTCAAGACGCAGCTCACTAACCAAGGTATTTTTCGGCATCGCGATATGTTTGCGTATGCGGATTTAGCGCTCGAGACATGCCCGCATCTTGTCGACGTGGTGCATCGCCGCTTCCCAATGGTGTTCATTGATGAGATGCAGGACACGTCGTGTGACCAAGAGTCATTCCTAAATCGTATCTTCGATGGAAATTCCGTAATGCAGCGATTCGGGGACATCGACCAGAAAATTTTGTCGTATGAGGAAGACATTCAACTGCAAACTTTTCCTCGCGATGGGTACGGGAGTATCAGTACCAGCAAGCGCTTTGGTCAGGCGATTGCACACGCCGTTGGCAGCGTCAGCATGAGCGGTGCTACTGTTGTCGGTGAAAATGCAAACACTCACGCCCCAGTTCTACTGCTTTACCCCACCGCTGCAGCGACGAACGTCGTCGCGCATTTTGGTCGCGTGGTTCTTGCGCGTTTGAGCGAAGAGGATGTGGGTTCGCGTGACGTAAAGGCGATGTGCGCTCGAAAAACGGGCGAAGGTTCAGTTGATGCTGGGCGTCATTTAGGCGATTACTGGCCCGGCTACGGCAACGGGCCGTTAAGTGCAGGCGTACGCTCTGAAAATTTCTGGAGTCTTGTTGGAAATACCAATCAAACTCTTCAAAACACAACACTCAGTGCGCGTGTTTCCGATGTTCGTAGGGCCATATTGCTTGTACTTCGTAGCGCGGGTTCTCCAATGTCGAAAGACCTTCGTGACGGACGAACACTTTCCCGCACCGCAAACGCGTATGCACCAACCGGCCGAATAGAGGAGCTGACCCGCCAGTTGGCCCTGTCAGGTGAACACCTCTGTTCAGATGGCCAGCGCCCAGGTCTTTTCCTGCTTCTGTTCGAAAAACTCAAGTTGTATCTTCCAGAGTCGCTCACATATGATGAATTCAAGGCTTTGAGGGTATTCAGTGAGCCAACCGCTGCGGTCACGGTAGGGGTGCCTCACTCGACCGCATGCGATGTACTTCACCTGGGGCGGGCTCTCCATTTTGAACTGGGTACAGTTGCAGGCATGAAGGGGGAGACGCATTCAGCTTCGTTGGTACTGGAGTCCTATGGCGGAGTCAGTCGCAAGTGCGATGTTGCGCTCGGGCTTGAGTACATCGCGGGAATCCCAGAAAAAACGCTAGGGGCGCTCCCAAAGACTCAACAGGCACAGATGCGAAATCTCTACGTGGCGATGTCAAGACCGACAACTCTATTGTGCCTTGCCGCGAACGAGAGTCGGGTTCCGCAGAAAGTGCGCGATGCACTTGTTGCCAAGGGCTGGCACATCGAGACGGTGACCTAAGCTTGCAGACGATTGACGTTGCTTTAAATAAGGTGGGAAGCATTGCAGGAAAAGACGGCGTAATCGTGCGGAGTCGCCATCAGTAGTACGCGTATGAGTACCAGGATGGTCAATATTCCATCCCGACGTACTTCACCATGGCGGTTGTGTACGTTGCAATCAACATGATTTCGTCTTTCATTGCTCGCCGCTTGGATAATCCGTCAGGCAAGTAATCCTCTTCGAACGAAGAGTTGGACCAGAAGCGCCGTTCGTCTCCATCACTTCACAAGATGGTGCGGCGGCGCTTTTTTAATATAGAGAGCGCAAAACTGGGAGGTAGTCGCAGCCTCTCGTTAGCTAGTCAAAATTGACCGGTTCCGAGCACCAGCGACAGAATCGCTGCCTCTACCCCGAGCTCATCGGCTGAACCCGCTGCCCAGTAAATGAAGGCTCTTGCCACCGAATACGCCCTCATTAGATGCTCTTGCAGCCCTCACTAATTTTAGCAAGAAATATCTCATTGCCCGCGCAGAAAATGTTGCAGGAGAGTCGTATTTTTATGTTCGATAAATCAAACCGTAATCCGACAATGCTCGATATATCAAGCACCGCGTCCCTTCGACTAAATATGCGCTGGATAAGCCATTGCGAACATCTTAAAATCTCCTAAGAGCTTCCTTCGAGCAATGGCCATTCATGTTGGAGGCCGTCCATGACCTACAAACTTCTTGCAGTCAGCGAAAGCCAAAGAATTGGTGAGTTATTCTGTGAGAGCCTGGATGACCTGCATAAATTCCACTATTCGCGCAATTGGCGTGAGTCACCTCAAGCGTTCCCACTCTCGTTGCACATGTCGCTCAGCCGGGAGCGAATACCGTCATATACCATCCGCCGTTACCTGAATAACTTGCTCCCAGAGGGAGAGGCACTTCATGTGGCCGCTGCTCGAAACAAAGTGTCAATAGCTAACACCTTAATCTTGGCGTTACGACTTGGCCAAGAGCCAGCAGGAGCCGCGAGTTTCATGTGGGACGGAGATGATGTTGTTCTTCCAAATGTTCAGGAACCATTTCGCCGACATATCAGCGGCGACGAGCTGGCGCATCGTATTCAAACTCGAGACAAGAATCCATTTTCAGTGTGGGACGGCCGGTTATATCAGCAGCTTGCAGGCGTCGAAGATAAGTTGCAGATTCTGGTCGAGAACGGCGAGTTCTTTCTTGTTGGCGGCTCTCTTTCATCGACGCATATCATCAAGCCAGAAACGCGTAATCCGAAAACCCCTTTCATGGTTGCGAATGAGCATTTCTGCATGTCGCTCGCAGCGGCCCTTGGCCTGCAGGTAGCTTCAGTAGGTATTCGGAGGACCCCGGAACCGGTTCTTCTAATTGAGCGATTTGACCGCAGCGTGGAATACAACGTCCATGATGGACAGTGCGGAGCAATCGTACGCCGTCGTCATATCATCGATGGCTGCCAGGCTCTCAACATGCCAGCTGAATGGAAGTATGAATGTCCTAAGGGACATACGCCCTCTAGGAATGTACCAAGTATCGGCGTAAGTTTCGAAAAATTGTTCTCACTTCGACCTTACTTTAGTGTGCCGGCGCAAGTCGTGAAGGGTATTCTTCAATGGGCGCTCCTCCAATTGCTTATCGGGAATAGCGACGCTCATGGCAAGAATATTTCGTTTTTCCAGACTCATGATGGACTCGCTCTAGCTCCGATGTACGACTTGGTGTGCACACAGGCATATGGGGATGCAGTGGCGCAAGAGATGGCAATGGCTTATGGCGGCACATTTCAATTGGTTAAGGTGGACGCTCAACAACTCCTAAAATTTGCAGGTATTGCCGGCGTTACTGCTAGATTGCTTGGAGAGGAACTGGCGCGACTAGCTTCCGCTGCTTTTGTCCACGCCAAACGCTTGGCGATTGATAGCATCTACACCGATGACGAACGTGCCTTCCTGTTATCAGTCACCGACTTCGTGTCATCTCAAGCCAAGAAAATGTTGAGATTTGCTGGAGACATCTATGTACATGGAAATCCGTCGGGGGTCCATCTGGGGCTGGCAAAAGATAAATTTGAGGCGCCGGCCGATATCGATGCAACGAATTCAGAAATTGGGCGCATGTTTAACGGCGACGATTGAACTTGTGTTCAGTCGCTCCTGGTTGCGTTTGGTCCTATTCTGATTTTTCAATTCTAATTGCTTTCTTTAGGACGACTCGAGTACGTCTTCTGGCTTCACGCAGGCGAAGTGTCACAAGAGTGGCGGAACCTTCATCGAAAAGGTCTCCAATAGTGGCACCAGGAGAAAGAACTTCGAGGTAGCGGAGGATGTTACCAATCGCCACACTGGAATCACCGTTCTCAATCCTGTACGCAGTATTTCGAGAAATCCCTGTGAGTGCCGCAGCATCTTCTTGTCGCATTGGGTGGGCATATCTCAGCCGTACGAGCAGAGCTCCAATCTTGGTCATCTGGCTGGCCAAATATTGGGGAACGGGAGCTGCGTGCTCACCTGTATTAAACTTTTGCACCTAAGCTCCGAGGTTTTATGACCTCCGGACTGGCGTAGTCTCGAAGGAACTTAATCTTGGTAAGAAACTTTACGGCACAGGAGTCCGTATCATCGTCATAGATTGCGATGGTTTCTTGCGTTGAATTGTTATGTTCCATATGTCTCCTTAAATCCGAATAGATTTGCTAGTGCGCCTTTCGCGCTGCGGGTTAGAAATCGGTGAAAAGTTCCTGCTCATCATCAATCGAACTTTGATAGGTCGGCGGATGTGCGACGTGTGTTTCCGGACTAGTAGGCGTCGCGGGCATTTGAGGGAAATCCTCAACCATTGTTTCTACTTCATCTCGGTCGTGAACAGCACGTGCTTTAGTCCGTGGTTTGGCATCGCGGACGTATTCAGGAATCTCATCGTCAGCGTGTTCTTCGACGTCATCGATTCGGTCTTGTGTCATCTTTGAAACCCCATTCCTGGATGACTCAATCAATCTCTTCATGAGGATTTCTGCTTCAACGACCGCTTCTTTGCCGATAAAATGAGCCTCGGCGCCGAGGAATTTACGCACAATCTTTTGGTATTCGATGGAGTAATCCGTTCCGTCTTCGTTGAATTTTTTAGTTTTTCCCGTTGGCTCGAGTATGCCCAATCCAAAACCATCCAATTCCCACAGCAATAAAAATGGAGCATCTGGAATTACGTAGTATTTGATGGATACCGAAGCACCACCGTGTAGACGTGCGTAACTGCGTGCGAATAGCTTAAGTTCATTCGAACTGAAATCATGAGTCCCGTGGCGCAGAAGCCCATCGCGATTGACCTTTCGAGTTTTTTCCTCGCAAAGACGCCTGAAGACATCATCGGGAGCGAAGTCCCAAGAAGCATCGCCTGTCCTGGCGAGCTTGTTCGCCTTGTAGATTTCAGCTGGACTGCCCATTACCGGTTTGCTAATTTCACCCTTCATATGGTCTGGAGTCAGAAGGTGGCTAGCGTTCGTCAGGAGATTGCGGCGACTGATGGCGGTCAACAGCGCTTGCATAAACCTTTCCATTGAGATAGCTCCGTCGGGGGCGGTCAATCTCCGAGTTCGGTCCTTGGCTTGGTCTCCGGTTTTCTTGATAGAGCCAGGTTGTTCCGCCAAGGCAGTTTGGAAATACCCCATGACTTCTTCGGCAGGGCCTTTCGCTGGCGGTGTGCCAGGTGCAGCCATGCTCGCATGCATCCGAAAGCGTCCGACGAGAGAGGTGGTCGTGGCCATCGAAATGCCGGGGCCACGGTCTGTAAAAACCTCGCTGGCGCAGCCGTAGACGAAGCCTTTGAGGTGAGAGACTTTCCAACGCATAAGTATGCGAGTCTTGGGGATGGCTGCATTAAAGACGCAACGGCGATAACCATCACCGTTTTCGGCCCCGAAGGTCACGTGCCAGCCGACGATTGCTGAACTGTGCGGGCATACACCTAAAAGAACTGTGGGCTTCCCGCGACCTTCAATTTTGATTCTGTGATTTCCATATAGGAGAAAATTATCTGCGGTCGTTCCATCAATCTGCAGCACTGGCAGTTGGTCATGGAGGATGTCGTGCACGCTACCGCCCTTCGACCCGGTGGGAACGGGCTTCTTAGCCTCACGTTCATCGCGGAACTCCTTCAAGAGCTTACGCCCTCTTATTTTCATGTTTTGGTCGGAAGGGAGAATTCTCGGATTGATAGGAACATAAATCCGGTGACCCTCTTTATCTCGAGTCGTTGCGACCCTACTCAAAGTCCAGCGTAAGAAAATAATCGGAAAGCTGTCATCGGTGTCATAGGCTTGTTCTTTTATGAAGTTGGTATACTCAGCGAGCAAATGTCCGGTCAGTCGTAGAACTTGGTGCCCTTTCTTCTTGAACGTTCCCTGTGTTTTTGGAGGGCGGCCGCATCGAATAGGCCGGCCATCCGCATCCTTCAAGTTGAGACGAGAGACTTCTGGTGCACCTTTGAGCCAGTTGTGGTCAACGAGCGCATTTTCGTGTTTCCCATAAAAAAGATGCCGTTGAATCCACTTGCGAACTGAATCCTCGTCTACCGAAAATCTATCAGCCGCAACTTTTACGGACTCAGCCTGGGCACGTCTGTCCGAAAGTATGCGGTCTCCCCAAGTGACATCGATAAATGCAACAACTTGGCGCCGAAGGTCGAGTTGGCTATTGGTGCCGAGAGGAAATGCAAGTTCATTCATCTGTTCCGGGTGGCCATGTTCTGCGACTCGCAACAGTTTTCCTCGACTCATGGCATCTTCGACGAATTCACGGGGCCATACAATGCGGTCTCTAATATGTTCAGAAGGAGGGGCGGCTGTAAACGTACGTTTCTTTCCACCAGCTTTTAACGAGGTCAGTATGGCTGTGCCAAGTCGCAGTGCAAAGACGTGCGAATCGTTGTGACCAATTATGCGAAAAATGGCCTCGCATCCACGGCTCGTGACTAGAGACACGTTGCTGTTTCGAACGAGCACAGGTTTGTCTTTATTCATGATTACTAAATCGATTTCAAGATGCGTGTTCCTCTATTCCAATGTCTATGCATCAATGCGTTAGGATGCCGACCGTAAAAGAGATGAATTTCATACCAACCGCGTACGTCACACTGAGCTGCATTAAAGCGAAATGAGGCGTGTTTGATTGCACACCTATAACTGAACTGGTCAGCGAGAATAGTCATTCCGAAGCTGCGGTCGAGAAACTGAACCGCAGCGCGACGCAAATCAAGCTCTGAGTCTTCTCCAGAAGGAATGGATGTCTCTGTCATGTGGAGCGGTATAAATTTGTCTGGAGTCGGCCGAAGCAAGCAGTGATTAAACCTAGGCATGTAAAAATCCTCAGCCCAGATTTCCCAACTCCTAGCATTCCTCGGTGGCCCGTTTGGGGAGAACACCGGCGCGCCAGAATAAGGAAAATTTACTTTTCCAATTTCTATTGCGCAGACCTCCTTGGGAGTTGTATCCAGAATGCGATAGATGGCGAGTTTGCCGCTTTCTTTGCATAGGCTAACTGTGGAGTTGCGCTCAAAGTGAGGTAGTGGAATCAAAGGATTACTCATGGCATGCTCCTTGACTTGCTCTTAATCCCGACACCAAGATATGGGTGAGAGGAGCAATACGAGAAGCCCCTCATGCTTTCAAATATCGCTTCTCGTATGAAAGATATGCAATAGATTTTCATTTGACCGGTAACCACGGGTTACTCCAAAAATTGATGACAGGCTGGTTGGGCATTTGTAAATGAAGTGGCTTATGAGGAAGAAGGTCATGCACGTGGTCGACTCTCAAATAGCCTAGAAAATTTGCTATTCCGAAAACACGGTAAGTCTCGTGACGAGACCAGCCAAAATGTTGAGCGGCATCTCGAATTTCCCAATCGCAGATGTCCAATACGGTTTTGTTTGACATGTATTCGCCTAAAGCTGCAGCGCGAACTTGATATACTTCGACATCCTCGACGTAGCGCATGTTTTCAAAAAGACGTCGACAGTTAATTTCTAACTGGCTAGGCATTGAGTGCTCGGTAATAAATTGATGCGTAAAATTCCAGCTATCGACCAGACCGAATTCTTTTTTGTGGCGCTTGATTTCTGACGTCTCGCTTGTGAATTCATAAGGTTTGACTGAAACAGCGTGGTAGTGAAACTTGTCTCCTGCTCTGAGGGTCGTCATAAAGTCGAGCGTAATCTTGAGGTGCTTGGGTAATCGCAAACCTGCATGCTTGCAGGCCAGATAATCAGCCCGGCCCCACAAGGCATATTGCGCACGGATTTCAACGATGTTTGGGTCAAACTCGGCGCAAACAAGGAAGCGACGTTCAAGCGCCGATTGGCAAGGTACAACTCCTCCCGCTTTAAAGCTGTAATAGTTGCCGGCGATGCCGATTCGTCCTTCGCTCGCCTTCTTCCAATGGCGGTACTGCGGCGCCGAGAGTTGTCCGCGCGGGTCTCGCTCCGGCAACTGAGGTGGCCAGGTGAGGATGGTCGATGTTTGCAAGCGAGTCAGGTCGAAGCCGGAATAATTCACGGGTGCTTTGAGTCCTGGGGCGATTGAGAGCCGTCCCGTTTGGACGATACGTTCCTCGTCGGCCGGCGTGAACGGAATCGTTATTTCATTGGAAGGAAATCTAGGCATAAGCTACCTCCGTATCGAGCTCAGCCATGTTCTTGCCTTGTTTCTTTATCATAGGCGGCTGCATTTCTTCGATACGTTTGCGAAAGTCCGCGATAGTTTCTGCATATTTCGCAATCAACGCCTGAGCCTCCTTCGATGACAGACTCAAGCTTGGGCTCGATTCGCACGGAAAATTCGACAACAGATAGGTCTTGGTAATGCGCTGCATTGGCGACGTTTCGATAGAAAGGCTGTACTTTCTGGTCAAGTGTTCGGTCAAACGAGTCAACAAAGCGTCGATGCCACATTTTCTCGAATGTCTTTTTGAGGCTGGGCCGTGCTTCTCAAAGAAAGTTGTGTCGACAAGGGAGAAATGCCGCATCGCTCCGTGCTGCTCCTTTTTATTCCTTAATTCGGAGCGAGTGATATTCGGATTTTGGCGAAGCTGGTCACTTAACCATATCCGGTGTGCGTTCTCAAGTCGTTGCTGTTCAGGCTGACAAAGGCTATTGAAGTGGTCGATGTATTTCTGCCCTGAGCGGTGTCGGCTCTTTCGGCGTACCTTCAGCTTTTCCGGCTCAGCTTCAGCACTAGAGAATTTGATGCGCTCATGCTCTTTAGCTGCCACATACATAGATTGAAAACCATCAAGTCCTTTATTGATTGTGTACAGAGCTGCCAAGTGATGAATTGGATTGCGAACATATCCGTCATGCAAGTCTGCCCCGACCAGTCTGCGTGCAGTCAATTTACGGATTCCAAGGTATTCAATAGCGTCACGACCACAGGATTCTTGCATCGCTTCAAACAATCTCGAATCTGATTCGTGCCTAGTTCTCTGACGGTAATCAAATATATGGCTGAGTATCTTGGTGACCGACTTAGCAGAAAGGTCCGTAGGTTTTTCCCCAACCATGATTTGGTCTGCCATAGTGGCCAATCCGATTCCCATCTCCATCCCAAGGTTGTCCGTTATCTTGATAGGTTTCATGCTGCGGCGTTTGCATATGCATCTAGTTGATATTTTCCAGTTCGTCCGCTTACGTCGATGACCAGCCTCGCAAACGTCGCAAAACGTCATGAGTGGTTCTTTGTGGGACGCACACATAAAAATTGCCGGCGCGAGATGTTGCCGTCGCCACGTCGCGTATCCTTGTTTCTTCAGGTCGGACTCCACGCATTTATGGCAGAGCGCCATACGACTTCTCGGTGACTGAGATAGACCTAGTAGCCCTACAATACCTGGTACGGACGCTCCATCGTGATGGGCGTGTAGAAGGGTGACTTCGTCGGGAGAAAGAAATGGGGAAAATAGAGGAACGCGGGTATGTCCCTCTCTCAACGCACTGGCGCTAGGAAGTCCATGGACATTATTGCTGTACCACTCCAGCCCAGTTGGATACGCCAATCCAGGGCGTCCTGATTTTCTGTCTTTAATATTCGGCCCACTAAGCGTTCTGGAGAAGCTAAGGTCTAACGAATGTCGACGAATATAGAGACCGACATCCTCTGAATCCACGAGTGCCATAGTCACGGAGAGTTTGGGAAATGAAAATGTTTCCGATTGATGCCCCGAAATATATTGAGAGCCTTTCACTTGAGAACCTTTCGAATAGACGACGAACGCAAGCCCAACTTTTTAGCGTAAGACTCCGGGCTCCGATTGAAGCGTTCTCGAGCGAGAACAAGACGTTTCGCTGTTAGCTCTTCGGATGGACCTTCCGCGGTAGGTTGTTCAAGGGCAGTGGGGGAAGGGGGATTTAGCTCCAGCTCCTGCAGAATTCGACTAAGAACGAACTGCACTTGAGTCTGTGTCAGCGAGGAAACGAGTCCATCTTTCTCGCACTTATTCAAGGCGTACGCTGGCACGCCGATTCGTTTGAGCAAGTAATATTTTGAGTGACGTTTCGCAGTCTCGGTCGGTGTTTCGTTGCTGTTTTTTGTGGCCAGAAGTGCTGTCTTCAATGGCTTGAGCACTTCTTGTGGCGGAATACGGACATCGGCGACTGACACGCAAGTTACGTCTGGTTTGATTTTGTCGAATCGACTCTTGTCGTTTCTTTGTAAGCGTGTGTATTCATTCGGTAGCAGGCGTCTTAATTGCTGAGTGGAGAAGGTGGGGTTCATATTTTTTGCGCGTTCCCAACTCACCAAATCAGCATTGACCTGGTCGGCAAGTGCGGTCTTGCTAGGAAGAGGTTGGTTGGTGGTGGCCTTGCGCCAACGATATGCTTGAGAAAGTGACACATCATATTTGTCAGCTATTTCTTTAGGAGTCATTTTTTCTAAATAATCCTTGGCGACGTCCGTTAGATTCTCTTTGAGTTTCCTATTGGTCGCGGCAACGACGATTTCATGAAAATCGCAGAACGCGCTAAGGACCGCTTGCTGAATATTTAGGGCTGCAGCGGTAGCTTTGAGAGTGCGATGCTCTGCCAGCGCGGCGACGACGGCATCTGTTAAGGGAGTCGGTCTATCCGGCCGCCGCTGAACGTCGTTTGATGCCATCGTGCGAGGAGCTGCTATATAGGAGACGTTCTCGGCGAACCAGCGGAGCAGGATGCAGATTTCCGGATGCACATCTTTATTGAGGCTGGTCAGGGCGGTGAGATTAGTGCGAATGAGATGCTCATCGCCGACAATAAAGTTCAAGCGTGTTTCAGGAAAAGCACCTTTGAAATACTTAGCGAAGGTAGCCTGTAGTTCAGTGATTCTTGTGCGGCCATTTTCATCTATCCAATTGGCTTCACGCAACGCTTGGACAACATCTTCCTTGTGATACTTTGATTTTTCCATTGAGATTGTCATGCAATGCTCAATACGTTTTCCAAGTTCCATAGTCATTTCAATTTGATATCTATTAGGAGTTAGTTGGCACTCTTGATGAAAGAGACTCATTTGACCGTAAGCTGCCTGCATTGGGATTCCATGCTTTGGGCAGATGGATATATGTAAAGCACCTGAAAGGCGGTCGACATAAGAGAATCCTTCCTTTTTTTTTGAGCCTCAGTACATTCCGGGCACTCAAGGTATGTGCCGTCGTAGGTGCCTAGCAATAGCGGCAATCGGCATAGTCGGACAGGACCTCGATGCATTGAAATCAATCGAACCCGTTGAGATGTGATTTTTTCTTTCCGCAAGCCGCAGCAGTAGAAGTTGAATTCTGTGTGGTTCTCAATGAAAGTATCGATATCACCGTAGGTATCGCCGAAAACCCGTTGGAATTCGCCAAGATGACTGGGCATACCGTCTAGTCCTGGTTGCCTCTCAAGCAGTTGGCGACAAATCTTCAGCAAAGACCCCGAGTCCAAGTAGCTCATGATGCGTCGCAACAGGCTATTGAGAATTTCCCCGTCAGGCGAGTGCGGAAGGACCATTAGGTTGGGTTTCATCTGTCTACGTTTCTGGTGTCAAAAATTGGGGAAAGCCATCCGTTTACAGTGGGGTCGTTAAACACTGGCGTAGGCATATAGTCCAGATTTTGGAGAATCCGAATTTGGTCGTCTTTCTTAGGTTTGAACGTCATGCTCGTGATAGCTCGCATAGTCGATTGATGAAGCATCAATCGCGCACCGAAAATGTTAAGAACTCCCTCTCTAGTTAACTTTCCTGGATGAAGAAGTTCAGACCTGGAAATAAGAGACAGATGCAATGCCTCGAAGCCTTGTTTGAGCCATCGGTAATTTCCAAGAGTGGCCTCGTAAATCCACATGGGAAGCTCTGCAGGCATTGCGCAGTCTTCTGGAATGAAGCCTTGCTTCCAAAGCCAAGCCACGATTTTTTGCCACAAACCCTTGGGCTGTTCTTTGCCATCCTCAGAAGCGATGTGCTTCGGAAGGGCAAATCTGTCCATGTGCAGACCCGGTCCGTTGAATAGATTTCCGTTCAACTTGTTCATATAAGTTGCCGAATAGAGGAATGCGCTGGTCCCAGAAACTAGGATGGGGATGCCTGAGAATTCTCTCAGCTTGAGTAGGAAGCTGAAGATGCTAGAAGTCTTGCTATTGACGTTGGCCCAACCTCCACCATCGAGAATAAATATGCCAACATTCAGCATTGTGCAAAGGGCAATCGCAACGTTCTCTGGCGTGCCTTTGTTCTTTCCCCTACCACCAAGCAACTGAGATAGGGCATTGATTTCGACGGTGTGATTGCTGATGCCGGCCAAGACCTGATAGCGCAGGTCTCGAAATAATCCTTCGAGTGTCCCGCATGTCGGATACCGTAAAAATATGCATGGAAATATATACATGAGCTGAGGTACAGGATGCGTTCCTTCTACTCTGAACGGCTTGCCCAGCATTTGCACAAAGCGTTCCAGTGCGGCGGTACGTCCCATGCCGGAGGGCCCCGTCATCCAGAAGCTGGTGTCAGTGAAACTGGATAAACATGGAGGGATGGGACGCAGGTTCCCACCATTTTTAATCTCTGTGCAGGCATGGAAATACAGACGAAACGCTTCATCGCCAAATAGTTTGGACTGATAAAACCTCCGGACTCGCGCGTTGACTTGTGCAAAAAACGTGCTCGTCTCTTTGACAACCATATGCGCGCCAGGGAAGTCGTTTGTTATTGCATCAAGCTTCATATTGATGTCGGCGTTCTGAAGCTCTTTTGCCCTGGGGTTGCCCGACTTCCGCATTCTCATCGTGATTTCATCCATGCTTTTCGGACGCATTAGTTCAGTCATCTCATTTCCACTAAGGTCGCTTACCGCTAGTGACCAGGGCAAAGGTTCGATGGCTTTCGTAGCAAGGATGGGGAGAGGGTCGTCGCCGACTACGATTTGGTTCTGCATCGCGCCACCTCATTGATGAGAGCTTCGAGGCGAGGTCGCCGAATTCGCGGAACTGCAGGCAAGCCACGGCCTGCCAACTGAGCCTCATTCGAGATGTGACCTGAGTCTCGCGCAGCAAATGTGAGGACGGCAAAGGGCCGTGCAGAATTTTGGGGAAGGTTTTTCGGCGGCGGCCCAGGAAGAGGGCGGCCGCCGTCGAGGATGCGGTTATCCATTGAGTGGTCTCATATCAAGTCGCGCAATTTCTAGGCGCGATTGTTGACAGCGTACGCCGTTCATGAGACCATCCGCGCGTGTAGGGTTTGCGGGCGTCCAAAACGGCGTACCGATTAACAAATCCAGTGGGAGGTCCCGGTTACAGCCGGTACCTCCCATTTTTATTTGGGAGGTAACTCCACTGGATAAGCGGCGTAAGTTGTAGGTGAAGCGAGCGTAGTCCCGTGATTTCTGGCTGGCAGTCGGGCTACTTACATCCTCCGGGTTTTGAAATGCGAAAACGTGCAACGTCCCTTGACAAAAATGGCATTCTTGTTATACCATTGTCTAATGGGGTATATTTTTTTGAAAAAATATAGTGGCCGGGCAGTATATAACGGTAAACAATTTTTCTGCAATGCCATTTTCGGCTCCTGAATATTCTCTTTTTCCTTGGTAGCTTCCCCATCTCTGGATGTTGTGGGCCAAGCTTCCGCAGAATTAATAAATTCCTCTGTAGTGTGCAATGTGTAATAAAACTGCTGGCGGAACTGTGCCAGTGAAATACAATTGCCTGGAAGCGTAGTTGCTATCCACGCGGCAAAATAAGCTGCCGCAGACTACCTTTAAAAACTTAAGCGTAGATAGCGTTTACGTTAGTCCGAAAAATCCAAAATTCAAGGAAATTCATGAGCGATATAAATGCTCAGTGGGTTAGCTTGGCCGCGCGCGTTGTCAGAGTTGCTTTGGCGAGAAAGGATGTTGGATATGCGGAGCTCGCGAAGCGCTTAGCCGAATTTGGCGTGACCGAAGACGATAAGACTCTTGCCGCTCGAGTAGCTGCGGGCAGAGTTCGTTTGGTTCTCTTTCTCCAAATACTTAGAGCAATTGACGCGGAGTTACCTCAAATATGGTGGCCTCCAATTTTCGCAAATGACACTTGGGACGGTCGTTCCAGGGCGGTCTTGGAGGCCGAACGTACTCAATTGGCACCGATGGAAATTGAGGAGCTCGCCCAGCGTCTCGGCGAGCTGAATGCCGGGTTTACCAAGAAGACCCTGGTTGAACACGTTACTAGCGGAAATCTTTTTTTGCCTGAATTTTTGCGTTGTTTGGTTGTTTTGCGCAGTAGAAGTCTTGACCCATATATTGAATATAGAGACCTCCTCGCCGCCGCTCGTTCTTGATATTTGCGGTCTCTATCGATTTCTTTCCAGCGTAACATTGCGATTCTATGGTGGCTCCCCTAGAGTATAAAAACACATGTATTCACATGTTTTTTAAAAGCATATGCCGCTCTCTTCACGTACATTATTCAGTCGTCTCTATGCCCCTCCGGTTGATGGCGCCAGGCAGGCAATTGCGCTATCGCGTAATGAGGCGGAGAAGATTCCATTTCTGGATACTGTTGCAATTATCTCAATAACGGCGCCCGAGAAGTCCCCGGCAAAACTGGCAGCCTTTTCGCATGTCTTGCGACTCAGTTTCGCTGATGTTGATTTTCTGGCCACGGCCAAGCTCTCAAAGCGCACAGAGGCGAGGCTTAAAAAAGCGTTCACTCAAGAGCAGGCGGGGCAGGTGAAGGTCTTTGTAGAGAACCTACCTTCCGGTATTCGAACAATCTTGGTTCACTGCGAGGGAGGCTTTTCTCGTTCTTGTGCAATTGTTCTCGCGCTGAATGAGCTATACGGTTGTGTCGTCGACCATGGCCAGCTTTCGGAGGCGAATCCGTCCGTTCTAAAGCTGATGACCGGGCGCTAAGGTAGGGACTTGCGTTCAGGCAAAACGGGTGAGGGTGGCCTCAATCTGTGCTGTGCGGCAGGTAGTAGTTGGGGGCACTTGTACGCACGAAATGTAACGATAAATGAAAGCCTCGGTTTGGCTCGTGGGCACCAGTTTTGAGTCCGTCGTGGGGTAGCAACCGACTCTATTAGAAGGAGCGAAACCGAGGCTTTTAATAATCTATCGCAAGTGGTCAAAACACAAATTTTCTGTCACTCCACAGTGACCGATTTTGCCAGGTTACGAGGCTTATCGACATCCGTACCGCGTGCCAATGCGGTGTGATACGCCAGCAGTTGCAACGGTACGACGTGCAGGATTGG
>Ga0209913_1000579_pt1 | contig 29334 bp, 28 predicted proteins | sample PersoiDNA2013203_FD_185805 | JGI IMG/M metagenome (GOLD analysis project Ga0209913, IMG submission 185805) | Permafrost soil microbial communities from the Arctic, to analyse light accelerated degradation of dissolved organic matter (DOM) -... | ecosystem: Environmental > Terrestrial > Soil >... | reverse complement strand
CTACGATCAGCGCTGTGCCGGTTGCCATGCCGCCGATGGCAAGGGCGATACGCCGCTAGCGCTGTCAGCGCCGGTCGCACCGCCCAATCTTGCCAGCGGCCTGCTGTGGCGACGCGCCGACGGCGAGTTGTTCTGGAAGATCGCCTACGGCATGCACGATCGCCGCGGCGCAACCACGATGCCTGGCTTCACGGGTTCGCTCACCGACGACGATCTCTGGGACCTGATTGATTTCATGAAGGCCAATGCCGCCGGCACCAGCATCCGCGACATCGGCGCATGGGATCAGCCGGTCGCTCTGCCGACACTCACAAGCAATTGTGAAAAATCCTCACCATCGTCAGCGAGGCTATTGAACCCATGGCGCGGCCAGCGCGTGCGCATGGTGCTGGCCTCGGCAAAACAGCCGGCGTCGTTTCCGCTTGACGACCCGCGTCTGCGCAGCGTGATTCTCGCCGACGGTGCCGTCTCCCTCCCGGCCTCGCAGGCAGGGGCACCGGCCATCGATTGCCTGATGCATTCGGACGACGCATGGAAGGCGCTCTCCATCATCACCGGCGTCACCGTCGACAAGCTCGCCGGTACCCAACTGCTGACCGACCGCGACGGCTGGCTGCGTGCGCGTAAGCTGGCTGACGATAAAGACAACTGGTCCGAGTCCGACATCCTCTGCCGGGCACCCACGACGATGAACAAGGACAATGCAGCCGGCGGCCTCGACAGCTTGATCGCAGCGATGGATGCGGAGCCGGTGCGCTTCGTCAAAGGTGGCTTCGTCCATACCACGCAGTAAACAGCAAAAATTGCAGTGCCTTTATCAGGCACTACCTGCAATGCTCGACATCATATGATTTCCCTGGAACGACAAGCCATGCCGCTTTTTAACTTACCGAATATTGCCGCCGATTTGCCGGAAGCATGGAAGTCAACCGTTCTTGGTCAGGTCGGCCCGGCACGCATCAAGGTGCTGCGAATGAACGAGATGTCATATGAAGAGGAAGTGCATGACTACAATGAGGGGCTGCTGGTCATCAGCGGCCGCATGCTGCTGAAAATCGACAATCTGACAGTGACCGTCCATGCCGGTGAACTCTATATCGCCGAGGCCGGCGTACCCCATGCCGTGCTGCCCGGCAGCGATGGCTGCCTGGTGATCGTCGATGTCTGATCGTTTGATCATCTGATCAGGATTTCCGGCAGCAATTCACTTTCCCGTCGCTCCATGAAAAAAACCCGGTTTCCCGGGTTCTTTTGCTGCGATGTTCAATATCAAAATGCAGGAACCACGGCGCCTTTGTATTTTTCTTCAATGAATTTCTTCACTTCAGGCGAGTTCAAGGCTGCTGCCAGCTTCTTGAATGCAGGGCTATCCTTGTTGTCTTCACGTGCCACCAGCAAATTGGCGTAAGGCGAATTGGCATCTTCGATGAACAGGGAATCCTTGACCGGATTCAGCTTGGCCTCAATGGCGTAGTTGGTGTTGATCAGTGCGACGTCAACCTGATTCAGCACGCGTGGCAAGGTTGCGGCTTCCAATGCGCGGAATTTCAGCTTCTTTGGATTGTCGGTGATGTCTTTTTGTGTGGAGGAGATATTGCTTGTGTCCTTCAGCTTGATCAGACCGTTGCGTGCCAGCAGTAACAACGCGCGGCCGGAGTTCGAAGGGTCGTTCGGGATGGCAATCGTCGCACCATCCGGAATGTCGGCTGTCTTTTTGTATTTCAGGGAATAGGCTGCGAACGGTTCTACGTGCACTTTGGTGATCGGCACTTCGATATCGTTCTTGTGGCTCTTCTTGAATTCATTGAGGTAAGGCTGATGCAAGAAGAAGTTGCCATCGACTTGCTTTTCATTGGTTTGTGCAGCCGGCTGGATGTAGTCGGTAAACACCTTCACTTGCAGGTCGACGCCTTCTTTGGCCAGAGTCGGCTTCAGGAATTCCAGGATTTCGGCATGTGGAACCGGCGTGGCGGCGATTACCAGCTTGTCGGCTGCCTGTGCCCCGCTGATGGCGAGGTAAGACAACGATGCTGCGAGCAGAAGGGATAATTTGCGGGACATGTAAGACTCCTTTTTTATTTACGTGTGAAATGCAGAACCAGGCGATCGCCGAAGAACTGCAGTAACTGCACCAGTACTACCAGGACCGCCACGGTGACGATCATCACCTCGGTCTGGAATCGTTGATAGCCAAAGCGAATGGCCAGATCGCCCAGGCCGCCGCCGCCGATGACGCCCGACATGGCGGCGTAAGACATCAATGTGATTGCGGTGATCGTGATGGCCGCAAACAAACCCGGCAGCGCCTCGGGCAACAAGGCGCCGAAGATGATCTGATGCGTTCTTGCGCCCATGGCCTGGCAGGCTTCGATCACGCCGCGGTCAATTTCGCGCAGGACGTTTTCAACCAAGCGCGCAAAGAACGGTGCGGTGCCGATGACCAGCGGCGGGATCGATCCTTCCACGCCGAGCGAGGTGCCGACCAGCACCAGCGTCACCGGAATCATGACGATCAGCAGGATCAGAAAAGGCACCGAGCGCAGAATATTGATCACCAGCGACAGCACGACGTAGACGCCGCGTTGTGCGAGCAATTGCTGGCGCGCCGTGATGAACAACAGGATCCCCAGCGGCAGGCCGATCAACACCGTAAAGAACAGCGATGCGCCGGTCATGACGAGCGTCTCCAGCGTCGCTTGCCAGACGTCGGTCCAGTCGACAACGGAGAAATCAATCATGACAACACCTCATGGTGAATCTGGTATTGATCGAAATGGGTGAACACCTGACGAATGTCTTCGTCACTGCCGTTCAACTCCACCAGCAGTTGCCCGTATGGGGTGTCTTTGATGCGTGAAATCGTGCCTTGCAAAATGGTGATCAGCGCCTGGGTAGCTGCCGTGATATTGGTCAGAATCGGCTGGTAAGTGATGTCGCCGACGAAGGTCAGGCGCACCAGCGTTCCTTTGAATTGATCGGCTTGTAAATTGGCATCATTGTCGAAGGTGTGACTTTCGGCGACCAGTTTTTGCGTCACCGGATGTTGTGGATGCAGGAACACGTCAGCGACCTTTCCGGTTTCCACAATACGGGTGTCGTCAATGACAGCCACACGGTCGCAGATGGTGCGGATGATTTGCATCTCGTGCGTGATGAGGACGATGGTCAGGCCGAGCTTGCGATTGATGTCCAGCAGCAGACGCAGGATCGATTGCGTGGTTTCCGGATCCAAGGCTGAGGTGGCCTCGTCGCACAGCAGCAGATGCGGGTAGTTGGCGAGCGCACGAGCAATGCCGACGCGCTGCTTTTGCCCGCCCGACAACTGTGCGGGATATTTATCGCGATGTTCGCTCAGGCCGACCAGTTCCAGCAGTTCCGTCACGCGCTGACGGCGTTGCTCGGCGGTGTATTTTCCTGTGACTTTTAACGGCCAGTCGATATTGGAGGCAACGGTTTTGGCACTGAGCAGATTGAAATGCTGGAAGATCATGCCCACGCGCTGGCGCAGCTTGTGCAAATTGGCGCTATCGAATTGCGTGATGTCTTCGTCTTCAATGAAAATGCTTCCCGACGTGGGACGTTCGAGCAGATTCAGCGTACGGATCAAGGTACTTTTTCCAGCGCCGGAACGACCGATGATGCCGAATACCTCGCCTGCTTCAATCTGCAGATTGATATCGGTCAGTGCTGTGATGTCCCGGTTGGCAACTTGATAAATTTTATGGAGATGCTCGATGCGAATCACGGGATGATGGAGTCAGATGAATGAGTAAGATGAGCGCAGTCTAGCAACGGCAAAACTGGCTGTGAACGCATAAATACGTCGATGCATATTTGGTTTTGTAATAATAAAAAGGCGCTCTCATCAACATCAGCAAGGGCCAGAAGGTATTCAGCAATCCCTCTCAGGGACCGCATATCCATAGCTGGAAATATTCGTATTGCGGCGCAAACGCGACTTTTATACTCGGACGACTATCCACTTCGTCACGAATAAAATGAAAAAAACTTTGCACGTTCTGGCCTTCACCCTCTTCGCTGCATCCACGCTTCTGACCGGAAACGCGGTGGCCCAAAGCAAGGAAGTTGTCATCGCCTATCAAGATATGGTGGTGCCATGGCGCTACGCGCAAGATGCACAAACGCTCGAACAAAAGACCGGCTACAAAGTCACCTTCCGCAAGCTGGCAAGCGGTGCGGATGTGATTCGCGCACTGGCGTCCGGCTCGGTACAGATCGGTGAAGCAGGTTCGGCGCCGATTGCCTCGGGCTTGTCGCAAGGGCTGGACATTGAACTGTTCTGGATCCTGGATAACATCAATGATGCAGAAGCATTGGTTGTGCGTAACGGCAGCGGCGTCAAGACGCTGGCAGACCTGAAGGACAAGCGCATCGCAGTGCCCTTCGTGTCGACATCGCACTTCCATACGCTGCTGGCGTTGGAACACGCCAAGGTCGATCCGCGTAACGTCAAGATTTTGAACATGCGCCCGCCTGAGATCGCGGCCGCATGGGAGCGTGGCGACATTGACGGCACCTTCATCTGGGATCCGGTTCTGGCGAAGGTGAAGAAGAATGGCCAGGTGTTGATCACTTCCGGCGAGATCGCCAAACAAACCGGCAAAGCCACTTTCGACGGCATCGTCGTCAGCAAGGCGTTTGCTCGTCAGAACGACGCCTTTCTCACTGAACTCGTGAAGACATTGGCGGCGACCGATGACAACTATCGCCGCAACAAAGCAGCGTGGACGGCCGATTCGCCACAGGTGAAAGCAGTGGCGAAATGGTCGGGCGCAGAAGCTGCCGACGTGCCGGCGAGCCTGTCGCTGTATGAGTTCCCGACCTTGGAACAACAGGCATCAGCGCAATGGCTGGGTGGCGGTGCGGCCAAGTCACTGGCTGCGACAGCGACATTTTTGAAGACTCAGGGCAGCGTGCAAACGGTATTGCCGGATTACAGTACAGGAGTCAATGCAACATGGGTACGCAAAGCAGCAGCAGCAGCAGCACGCTAATCCCTCCGACCGCGACCATACAGGCCGGCGGCCGGCTCGACGTACGCCGGCTGTCGGTGCGTTTTGCATCGGCGGCGCAGGACGAGGCGCTGGCCTTGTCTCATGTCGACCTCTCAATCGCACCGGGTGAATTTGTCGTCGCCCTGGGCCCGTCCGGCTGCGGCAAGACAACGCTGCTCAATTGCCTCGCGGGTTTTGTACAAGCCTCTCAGGGCGAGGCTTTGCTTGATGGCGTCCCGATCACCGGCCCCAGTCCGGAGCTGGGTGTGGTATTCCAGAAGCATGCGTTGTTGCCCTGGCTGAATGTGGTCGACAACGTCGCACTTGGCTTGCGCTTTCGCGGGTTCTCGCGCAGCGACCGCATCGCGGTGGCGCTGGAAAAACTGCGGCTGGTCGGACTGGAGCAGTTCGCCCAGTCACCGGTGTACCAGCTTTCCGGCGGCATGCAGCAGCGTGTCGGCATTGCCCGCGCGCTGGCGAACGATCCGCGTGTGCTGCTGATGGACGAACCGATGGGCGCGCTTGATGCGCTGACACGGGAATCGATACAGGAGTTGCTGGTCAAGGTCTGGCAGCGTACCGGCAAGACGATCTTCTTCATCACGCATAGCGTCGAAGAAGCGCTGTTTCTGGGTTCCCGCGTCATCGTCATGTCGCCGCGTCCGGGACGTATCGATCATCAGTTCGACTTGCCCTTCTCACGCGACTATCTGGCGTCCGGCGATGCGCGAGCGGTCAAATCGTCACCGGATTTCATCGCGTGGCGCGAACGTCTCCTGCAACTTGTGCATCAAGCTTCCTGAATCCTTCACTGTATCCGACCATGACTCCTCCTTCGTCGTCGCCTGCTGCACCGGACACTGTCTGGCGCGATGCTGCCGCGCCTGCCCAGATTCCCCTCGCGACTACGCTGCTACCTGCAGCAAAGGTGTATCCCCGCCCGGGCAGCGGTAAAACCCTGGGCGTTACTGTCGCGACAATCATCGTTCTATTCGTGGCGTGGTGGGGCATCACGGCGCAAGCCTGGGTGGCACCGCTATTCCTCCCTTCGCCATCCGCAGTATGGAACGCCGGAGTACAAGCATGGACCGGTAACGTGCAAGGCGGCCTGCCGCTTTGGCAGCATCTGGCGTGGAGCTTGCTGCGCGTCTTTGGCGCTTTCGCGCTGGCAGCTGTAACGGCAGTGCCACTGGGCCTGTTGATGGGCACCAGTAGAATCGTGCGGGGTATTTTCGATCCCCTGCTGGAGTTTTATCGTCCGCTGCCGCCATTGGCCTATCTGCCGCTGATCGTCATCTGGTTCGGCATCGATGAGACGGCAAAGATTCTGCTGATCTATCTCGCTTGCTTTGCACCGATTGCCGTTGCCACACGCGCGGGAGTGACCGGCGTGCTGTCCGAACAACTGCACGCTGCACTATCGATGGGGGCGAGCCGCTGGCAACTGTTGCGACACATCATCCTGCCGGCGTCGCTGCCCGATATCCTGACCGGCTTGCGTATCGCCATCGGCTTTGGCTGGACGACGCTGGTCGCGGCAGAAATGGTGGCGGCCACGGCGGGTGTGGGTCAACTGGTGCTAAATGCCTCGAACTTCCTGCGTACTGACATCGTAATCATGGGCATCATCCTGATCGGCATCGTGGCCTATCTGTTCGATCTGGTCATGCGTCGGCTGGAACACCGGCTCGTTCCGTGGAAGGATCATCGCTGATTTGGCAGAAAGGCAGGTGGGCAGGCATGTGTTTCCTCTGCCCGCATTCTCGTTCCTCGTTCCTCGTCCCCCATCCACCTTCACTGCGCTTGGCCCCGTAGCTTGAAGTCCACCAGATCGGGGCGTCCCGGCAAACTCAGCCGCGCGTGCGCCGCCGGCGCCTGACTGACGACTTTCCCGCGACGAATGACAAACCGCCGCGCGGCACGCAAGCGAATCGCTTCGATAGGATCGCCCGCATCGAGCACCACCAGATCGGCATGGCATCCAACCTGCAGTCCATATCCTTCCAGACCGAGTATGCGCGCGGGGGTTTCTGTTACGGCCTTGAAGCAGTGATGCATCGCATCCTGCCCTGTCATTTGCGCCACGTGCAGTCCCATATGTGCGACTTCGAGCATGTCTCCCGATCCCAGGCTATACCATGGATCCATCACGCAATCGTGACCAAAGGCGACGTCGATACCGGCGGCAAGCATCTCCGGCACCCGCGTCATGCCGCGGCGTTTCGGATACGTATCGTGACGGCCTTGCAAGGTAATGTTGATCAAGGGATTGGCGATGGCTGCAACGCCCGCTTCATGGATCAATGGCAGAAGCTTGCTGACGTAGTAGTTGTCCATCGAGTGCATGGAAGTGAGATGCGATCCGGCTACCCTGCCCTGCAAGCCGAGCCGCTGCGCATGGTAAGCCAGCGTCTCAATATGGCGCGATAAGGGATCGTCGGACTCGTCACAGTGCATATCGACACGCAAGCCTTTTTCTGCCGCAAACTCGCATAGCAGCCGGACTGATTCTGCGCCGTCGGCCACGGTGCGTTCAAAGTGTGGAATGCCGCCGACCACATCGACACCCATGGCAATCGCGCGCTTCAAATTGGCAAATGCGGTCGGACTGCGCAACACGCCATCCTGGGGGAACGCGACCAGTTGCAGATCAAGATACGGAGCGACCTTCTCGCGGACATGTAACAAGGCTTCCACCGCCAGCAAACGATCGTCACAGATATCGACGTGCGAGCGGATGGCCAGCAGGCCACGCGCCACCGCCCAGTCGCAATATTGCAATGCGCGTTCGACCAGTGCTTGCTGGGTAAGATCAGGTTTGAGCTCGCCCCACAACGCAATACCTTCTAGCAAGGTGCCCGAAGCATTGACCCGTGGCAGGCCATAACTCAACGTGGCATCCATATGGAAATGCGCGTCGACGAATGGCGGCGTCACCAGATCACCGCCGACATCGATTTCCTGCACTGCCTGGATATCGAGGGCGACGCCGATAGCGGCAATACGCCCGGCGTCGATACCGATGTTCACATGCTGGCTGCCGTCAGGCAGAGTCGCGTTACGTATGACCAGATCCATCCAAAATCCTCCGGCAAGATAACAAAGCTGATGAGTATGCGAATAACTGCGCTGATCACTGCACTAATCATTGCACCAATCACTACGCTGATAGCGAAGCGACGTAAGCATCGTTTCTATTCATGCATTGACAAGGTTTTAACGGTATTTCAACCGTAATTCAACCGCATTCCAGCATATTTTTCCCCTTCGCTACCCAAGCTTACTGCAGTGCCGCAATTTTGGGGAACATTGGCCATTTCGGCGCGTCTTCTAAAGGCAAGTCAGCCAAGACAACCTTTTACTAATAGGCCAATATGCTAAAAATGCTCAATCGCATGTGGCTCAGCAGCATTAGAAAAGCCGGTAAGGCGCAGCAATCCAGAACGACCAAAATGCTGAAGGCGATGCTGGCTAAGCCAAAACCCAAGCCCGGCAAGCTAAGCAAATCAATCAGCCCTCTTAAAGCCACATCGGTAAAATCATCCACCTCCGCACGCAAACCGACGACGATGACCGCAAAGACGTCTGCGTTAGCGGGCACATGGAACAGCGCTTATTGCACGACTGACAGCATTCCTGCCCGGCGCATGCGCTATTGGCTTTTTATGCCGCCTGTCGAGTCGGTGCCAGCATCCGGCAGGCCTCTCATCGTCATGCTGCACGGCTGTGAGCAAAGCGCCGCGGATTTTGCAGAAGGAACGCGCATGAACCAGCTCGCGGGTGACAAGGGATATGTCGTACTGTATCCCCAGCAATCACTGCGCGCACATCCCAATCGCTGCTGGAAATGGTATGACCCGGCGACACAGCGCGGCGGCGGCGATATCGCCTTGATCGCTCGCATGATTCGCAATGTCAGCGAGGAACACAATATTGATCCTCAACGCATTTATGCGTGCGGTATTTCGGCGGGTGCGGCAATGGCACAGATTCTGGCGCTTACGCATCCGGAACTGATTGCTGCAGTAGGCATGCATTCCGGCCCGGCATTCGGCACCAGCCGCAGTGCGATGGGCGCATACGGTGTGATGCAACACGGCAGCGCAAACCCGCTGACACCGATTGTCAAAGTGCTGGCGAAAGAGCCGGGGTTTCCCTCTATGCCGGCGATTCTGATCACAGGGGACGACGACAAGATCGTGCGATCGATCAATCAGATCCAGTTGGTGAGACAGTTCACGGCGCTCAATCACGCTGCAAACCTCACCCCGCTGCCGCTCGTTGTGCGCGAGTTCGGACGCGTGTCCAAGCGGCATCCACGCAAGAACTCCATTCAGATCCGTGATTTTTCCGCGGGTAAATCGATCCTGATCAGATCGATACATATCGAGCGCCTTGGGCATGCCTGGAGCGGCGGTGACGACAAGTTGCCGTTTCATGCCAAGGGACCGGATGCGGGCAAGCTGATGCTGGCATTTTTTGCCAAGCATCGACGCAAGGTCTGATGGTATTGGGGAGATAAATTTGAGATGCTCGTTTGAGAAGCTCAATAAAAAAGCCCGCAATAGCGAGCTTTGATTTTGCGTGCATCAGTGCATGCCGGCACGTGCTTATCTCACCTGACCAAGCTGAGCACTTGCATCGTTCTCTTCCGGACGACTGCGATAACGCTGTGCCAGGAAAGCGCACACCATCAGTTGAATCTGATGGAACAGCATCAGCGGCAACAGCACCATCCCGACGGTCTGACTGGCGAACAAGACTTTTGCCATCGGTACGCCGCTGGCGAGACTCTTCTTCGAACCGCAGAATACGATGGTGATTTCGTCTTCCTTGTTGAAACCCATGCGACGGCTGCCGAAAGTTGTCAGGGCCATGATGATCGCCAGCAGCAAGGCGCTGATCACGATCAGGCTGATCAACATTGTCACGGGCACCTGACGCCACAGACCTTGATTGACTGCCTCGCTAAATGCCACATACACCACCAGCAATACAGAGCTTTGATCGACCCAGCGCAGCCAGGACTTGTTTCTGTCCATCCAGGCGCCGATCCACGGACGCGCGATCTGCCCTGCCACAAACGGCAGCAACAGTTGATAGACGATCTTGAGGATGGAGTCGAGCGAGGAATGCTGGGCGTTATGCGCCACCACAATCACGCTCACCATCAGCGGCGTCAGGAAGATGCCCAACAAGTTCGATGCGGAGGCACTGCAAATCGCCGCCGGCACATTGCCGCGCGCAACCGACGTAAAAGCAATCGAAGACTGCACCGTCGACGGCAATACGCACAGAAACAGAATGCCAAGATACAGATCAGGCGTAATCACCAGCAGCAACGCCGGTTTCAGAATCAGGCCCAGCAGTGGGAAAACGGCAAACGTGCAAAGCAGAACCGTCAGATGCAAGCGCCAGTGAACCATGCCGGCCACGACCGCCTGACGCGACAACTTGGCGCCGTGCATGAAGAACAGCAAGCCGATCATGAACGTCGTCAACCAGTCGAAACCGACGGCGACCGATCCGGTACAGGGGAAAAAGCTGGCAGTAATGACAACGGCCAACAGCATGAGCGTCAGGTTGTCGGGCAAAAAGCGAGGGCGGGTCATAGAGATATCTGCTGAGTTATTCTGATTACCGTCCGCGGCGGACGAAACCCGCTATTTTACGCCACTGGGCAACGTTGTCTGCCGAGGCGGCCCAATGAACGGGCAAAAGAGGTGGAATTGACACACTCAGAGGGGATCGCACTGCCGCCGCGGCCAGAAGCAGAGTGCGCTGAATCCGGCTTAAAACGATTTACCAGATCCAGAACATCAGCAGCCAGGCATAGTTGACCAATGCCAGCGCGCCAAGAATGGGCACCAAGGCCAGCAAACGCTGTACGAGCGATTTGGAGTGCTCGCCGATGACCTTCCAGGCCAGCCAGACGCTCCAGATTGTCATGACGCTCAACAGCGATGCGCGAACATCGTTGGCCCAGTCCACTGGCCAATGTTCTGCGCGCAGCAAGCTGATCGTGGTCGCAGACAAACCGATGAACACGCCGCAACCTGCCAATGGAATGGCGGATTGCACAAGATGATTGAAACGGGAACGATCCCACTTGCCCAGAACAAGATTGCTGATCGCAAACAAGGCCGTCAATGCGGTACCGAGCACCAGCGCAGTCGTCATGATGTAGGACACCACCATCGCGCCATCCAGCCAGGTGAACACGTCGCTTTGTTGCGGGTAATTGGTCAGCAGCCACCATGGCGCATTCGTATCGAACGGCCACATGATGTCGCGGTCGATCAGCCAGGTGGCGATGAATTGCTTGGCTTCGATGAACCATGGGCTGGCGCTCCAATGGAAGGCGCCGATGGCAATACCGAACAGACCGTACAAGACCAGTGCGCTTTCCCACAGGTTGTTGTTCTTGTTGCCGACTTTGACGATTTCGACAGTTGGAGGACGCCATGTCAATGCGATGGCGTCGCGATGACCGCTGCAGCGTCCGCACATATGGCAGTCGGCGGCGCCCTTCATGTTGCGCAGCGGCACCAGCGGCGCGCAATTCACCGGAATGGTCTTTTTGCCATGCGTATCGTACGAGGCACGCCATGCGTCTTCGTTGACTTTGTAATGGAACGGCGCCAGCTTGGCCAGCAAACCGAATACACCGTTGACCGGGCACAAGTATTTGCACCAGACACGTTTTTCGCGGCCATACAGATAACCGACGATCATCGCGCCCAGCGTTGAACCGCCGAGCACCAGCAGCACTGCCTTGGGGTATTGATAGACGCTGACCATCTGGCCGTACACCGTGGTCAGTGCGAAAGCGACGAAGGGCCAACCGCCCCAGCGCATCCAGTGCGGGATTGTCTTACCGCGGCCGAACTTGCTGGCGAACTCGGTGAGTGCGCCTTCCGGGCATAGCACACCACACCAGACACGGCCCATCAACACCATGCTGACCAGCACGAAAGGCCACCAGATACCCCAGAAGCAGAACTGAGAAATCAGGGTCAGATTGGACCAGATATGCGCTGTTTCATCCGGTAGCGGGAGAAAAATAGGAACGAGGATAAGGATGGCGTAAACCAGCACGACGACCCACTGGATACCGCGGATCAATGCGCCATTGCGGCGCATCCAGTCACCTGTACGCGCCAGGCGGGTATTGGGAAGCGTACAGGTGCTCATATTATGCAGCTTGCTTGTTAACTTGCGTATTTTTCAACTTGCCGAGGGCGGAGGATACCACAAGCCAATAAATGACATAAATGGCAACACTCATCAAGGCAGGACGCGCACGGTAGCCGGTCAGCGTGGACACCAGGCTACCTAAAGTGCTTGAATCATCCAGTAACCAGCTGGTATCCCAGACCGGGGCAGTCAACGACGAAACGAAGTTCAACGAGGAGAACCAGTCCGAGCTTTCCAACAGCAAATCGAGCAATTTTTCGACACCTGTCAGCAGTAAGCCGGCCGCCAGTAAGAGCAGGATGATTTCCGTCACCTGGAAGAACCGGCGCCAGGAGAAAATCTTGCCGCCCAGTTGCAGCAAATAAAACGTCAGGAAAGCCAGAGCAAAGCCGATCACGCCCGCAAAAATCAGCGCGCTGCGGCTGGCGTCCTGCTCACCCATGCCAATGCCATACAGGAAGACCGCGGTCTCGCTGCCTTCGCGTGCAATCGCCAGCGCCACCAGTGCAAACACGCCCCACCAGTTACCCGCTTCGGTACTTGCCTTGAGGGACGACTCCATGTCTTTCTTGAGCGTGCGACCGTGCTTGCGCATCCAAAACACCATTTGCACGATCAGTACGGCAGCGATCAGTACCATGCCGATCTGGAAATAGGTCTGCGCGTCGCCTGACAACAATTCGCTGAAGCCCAGCAAGGCCCCGCCCAACACTACGGCGGCAATCACACCGGCAGCAACGCCAGCCCACAGGTACGGCAAACCGCGGCGAGCAGCCGCATCGCCATTATTCAGCCAGGCATACAAAATACCGACCACCAGCAAGGCCTCGACGCTTTCGCGCCAGACAATAAACAGGACCTGGCCCATTACTTTCCTTTCAGTTGCACTTTATTTGGCGACAATCACGCCCTGCGGCATGTTCAGATGGAAGTCGTCAAAGAATTTGTATTCGCCGGGACGCAAGGGTGCGATCACGACAAAAGACTGCGCGCCGGGTGCGAGGACTTTTTCCTTGCGCAGCTCAACACTTTCGAACTCGGCGGCGCTCTTGCCGATGTTGTGGATTTCGATCTTGATGCGCTGCCCTGCCGGGACTTCAATGCGCGCAGGAATGAACTTGCCGTCCTGCATCTCAAGTTTAAAAGTCAAGATATCTGCGGCGAAGACACCCGCGGCAAACAGGGTACAGACCAGACCGATCAGACCGGCCAAGACTTGGGTGCTACGTGTTTTACGCAAAGACATCCTTTGCTCCTACATTGCAGGGCTCTGCATTGCGCTATCAACAAGAGTAAGCAAATGCGAGAACCGGGTCAGCGTGACATGAGCGGAACGATGCCCGCTCATGACTCTTTCAGCTCAGGACTGCGGATTAGTAACCGCCCTTTTTGCCGACGCCGGCGAAAGTGAAGTCATAAGTCAGTTCGAATGGCTTGAACCATGGGGCGACACCAGTTTCCTTGTCGACGTGGCGACCGAAATGTCCCGATGGTGGAGCAATGGTCAGTTTCAGTTTGTACTTGCCTGGGCCGTCGAGTTTGACGTTGTCGCCATAATGAGGACCATCGCTGGCCACCATCGGCATCATGTCGCCCTTGATGACCTTGGTCGAACCGGTCTTGGTCAGTTCAAACTTGATGTTCAGGTAAGGCATCCAGTCACCTTCGGCAAAGCCGTTCGGATTCTTGGCGACGGCACGGATATCGGCTTCCAGATGCACATCCGATTCTTCGGCTTTACGCATCATGCCGTCCGGTTCCATCTTGATCGGTTGCAGGTACACCGCACTGACTTCCATGCCGCCTTGAATCTGCGGCTTACCGATAGGATATTCGGCTGCGTTCGCAGCAGACACGGCTGCAAACATGGCGGCGGCAACTGCGATTTTTTTGATACCGATCATATGATTTCTCTCCGACTCGTTAGATGATAATGATTACCATTAAAGTATAACATCATCCGGCGAGACGCATCGCATACCATTGCATCAGAAGTACAAGAAAAGCGGATGGAGAGAAGATCGGCCATGCAGCCACAAAATCTGCGGGCAATAAAAAACCCGCACCTTGCGGCGCGGGTTAAATCTAATTCAGGGGATGAATTAGAGGGGGGAGTCACTAAGATATACCCGCTTTTGCTCCGCCCCTATGTCTCTTACAAAGTGTTACGGATATTAACAAGTCTTGATTTTCAAGCTGCAGGCACCGTTGCTCCAGTATCGCGCCTCCCCCGCTACCGCAGGAAAATAAAAAAAGGCCGGCATCACGCCGGCCCAAATCCCAAGAGAAATTGGAGCAACCATGCTGCGCAAAAAAGCCGCATCAGCTTGCTATAAAAACATCGCTACCACCCGACGCCACTGACCGTCGCCGACATGCTTTCGCGAGAGAACCGCGCCTTACGAGCCAACTTGGCGAGATCAGAGGTCTTTATTGCTTGCCAAAAAGAAACTTACGCGGCCTTGGCGGTGGTAATCTGCATCTCCTCCAGCACATTGGCAATCGCCGCAATCGCACCACGCATACCCTCATCGCCAAAGTGCCCCATGCAACCGACGCGGAAGGTCTCCACCGTCGTCAGCTTGCCCGGATAAAGAATGAAACCCTGGCGCTTGACCGCGTTGTAGAAAGCCTGGAAGTTGTAGTTCGCGTGCTGCGGCGCATGCACCGTCACGATGATCGGTGCCTGGATTTCTTTCGGCAGGAAACTCTTCAGCCCCAGCGCTGCAAGGCCGTCGATCAACTGCTTGCAGTTGGCGGCGTAACGCGCACCACGCGCCGCCAGACCGCCTTCGGCGCGGTATTGCTGCAACGCCTGATCCAGCGCGGCAACCACATGTGTCGGCGGCGTGAAGCGCCATTGCGTCGTCTTTTGCATGTAGACCCACTGATCGTACAAATCCAGCGCCAGCGAGTGGGCGTTGCCTTTGCATTCTTCCAGCACACTGCGCCGGGCCAGCACGAAACCCATGCCCGGCACGCCTTCAATGCACTTGCCCGATGCAGCGACCAGCGCATCAAAAGGCGTCACGCGCGCATCGACTTCGATGGCACCGAAGGAGCTCATTGCATCGATGATCAATCCCTTGCCGTGCTTCGCGACCACTTTGGCAATGTCTTGCAGCGGATTCAGGATGCCGGTGCTGGTTTCACAGTGCACGATGGCGACATGGGTGATCGAAGGATCAGCGCTGAGCAGACGATCGATGTCGGACGTGGAAATAGCCTGATCTTCCGCATACGAATGGGTGCTCACGCGACGCCCCAGATATTCGCAGATGCGTGCGATGCGCTGGCAGTAGGCGCCATTCATCGGCACCAGAACATGGCCGTCGCGCGGCACGATGGTGCCGATGGCGGCTTCCACCGAGAAAGTGCCGCTGCCTTGCAAGGGCACGCATTCATGCGTCTCGCCGGCGTGGGCGATTTCCAGCAGATGCTGGCGCACACGCGTGGTGATCTGATTGAAGTCGCCATCCCATGAACCCCAGTCGCGCAGCATCGCTTGCTTGGTTTGCAGCGACGTCGTCAGCGGGCCCGGCGTCAAGAGGATAGGATCTTTATGTTCAGCGTTTGCAACAGACATGGTGTCTCCTTCGAATTAGGGGGAATGGCAAAAATATGAACCCTGCGCAAAGCTCAATGCATGGTGCAGGTCCGCCAGGCCTGCGTTTTGTTGATCAGTGCCTTGCTGAACCAGCCATATAGCAGACATACCAGCGCGGAAGTCACGACTGTCAGCGATGCCAGCGCGGCTGCCGGTCCGATGTCGCCGGCTTCATCGAGATTCATGATCGCCACCGACGACAGGATCGTGTCGGGCGAATAAAGGAACACCACGCACGACAAGGTCGCCATCGACACGACGAAGTAATAGCGGGCGATGTCGAGCAAGGCCGGCAGGCACACGGGCACGGTGACACGTAAGAAGGTTTTATAGAAAGGGATTTTCAGCGAAGCCGCGACTGCCTCGAATTCGTTATCCAGCGCTTTCAATGCCGACACCGCCGTCAGATGACTGGAGGTGTAGTAATGGATGATGGTCGAAAACACCAAAATCGACATCGAGGCATACAAGAACTTCAGCGGATTGTCCGGATGATTGAAGAACATGATGTAACCCAATCCCAGCACCAGCCCCGGCACCGCCATCGACAGCATGGCCATCAGATGTACCAACGGACGCAAACTGCCGAGACCGCGTGATTTCTCTGTCAGATAAGCGCCGGTAAATGCCGCTGTCGTCCCGAAGACTGCCGTCAGAAAACCGAGCTTGAGGGAATTGGTATATGCCGCGCTGAGATCGCCGTCGAGCAAAGCGTACTGATAGTGACGCCAGGTCAGTTCAAGGTTGTAAGGCCACAGTTTGATAAAGGAACTGAATATCGCCATGCCCACCACCGACAGCAACAAGATGCTGACCAATACGCAATACACCGTCATCCAGCGGTCGAAAGCACTCTGCGGCTTCGGCTTGTATGGCACCGAGCGCGCCGACAGTTGCGCCTGCAATTTGCGGCGGACAAGAGAGTCGATGGCGAACGACAGTATCGAAGGCAACAACAGTAATACACCCACCACTGCGCCGCGACCGAAGTTCTGCTGCCCGACCACTTGCTTGAATACATCCACCGACAACACGCTGAAATTACCGCCGATAACTTTTGGCGCACCAAAGTCGCTGATCACGTAGGTGAATACCACCGTCGCCGCACTGATCAGGCCGTACTTGCAAGACGGCAGTGTAATCGTGAAAAAGCGTCGGAGCGTACCGGTGCCCATCGAGTCGGCCGCCTCATACAGGCGCGCATCGGCCAGCGACAAAGCGGTCGTGATGATCATCATCGCGTGCGGAAAGGTGTTGTACACCTCGGCCAGGATGATGCCGGGAGCGCCATAAATGCTGGCCCCACCCAACAAGGGTTTTAGTACGCCCTGATTGCCAAACCATTGGATAAAGGCAATCGCCGACAACAGCGACGGCGCCAGCAGCGGCAATAAGGCGATGAATTTGAAGCCGCCCTTGAAGCGCATGCAGCTTCGATTGATGGCATACGCGAAGAAGAATGCCATCGGAACCGAGATGAAGACGACGGCGAACGCCACACTGCAAGAATTGAGAATGGAGCGCTTTAAACTCGGCGTCGCCAGATAGTCACGAAAATGCATCAGGCCGACAAAATTACCGTTATTGTCAAGCACACCGCGCAGCAGAATCGTCGCCAGCGGCGCCAGCAAAAACAAGGCCAGACCGCCTGCGACGGCAACCAGCAACACGCGCGCCAGAATATCGCCGCCGCTGAGCTTGAGACTGCGCCGCGTCGACGTCAGCAGAACCGGATTGAGTTTCGAACTTGCTTGCATCGTCATCTTTCCTCAGGCAGGGAAAACGCGAATCCGATCAGCGCGCAACGCAAAGCGGATGCGAACGCCGGGGACAATGTTCAGGTCATGCATCTGGTTGAGCGAGAACTGTATCGTCAACGGCGTCTTGCCAAGCTCGGCAACGTCGAATTCGACCAGGCAAATGCCACCCAGAAATTCCACCCGCCCTGCTACGCCCACCACCTGGTTCGGCGTGGCATCGGTGATGTCTTCTGCAATACGGTCTTCCGGACGTACATACAAACGCACTTCGCTACCCGGACGGTAGTCGCCGGCATCGGATGAACCGTCGACCGGGTTACGGATCATGCGCAAACCTCGATCGCCGCATTCAAAGGCATGCTCGCCGAGCGCCTTCGCCTTGATCACGTTGACCTTGCCTACAAATCCCGCAACGAAAGCGCTGGCAGGATGCTCGTAAATCTCTTGCGGCGTACCGATCTGCTCAATGGCGCCCTGGTTCATGACGACGATGCGATCCGCCATGTTCAATGCTTCTTCCTGGTCATGCGTCACCATGATGGTGGTCACGCCCAGTTGCTGTTGCAGACTGCGAATCTCTTTGCGCAGGCGCACACGCTCCAGCGCATCGAGCGCTGACAGCGGCTCATCCAGCAATAATAATTTCGGTGACGTCGCCATGGCGCGCGCCAGCGCAATACGCTGCTGCTGGCCACCAGAGAGTTGCGAGGGATATTTTTTGGCTGATGTGGGGAGGCCGACCATTGTCAGCAACTCTTCCACTCGGGCCTGGATCTGCGCGCGTTGCGTGCGGCGATTGACCAGGCCGTAGGCGACATTTTCCGCCACGGTCAAATTGGGAAACAAGGCATACGACTGAAAGACGATGCCATAGTCACGCTGTTCCGGCGGCAACCAGGAAATGTCCCGGCCATTTTGAGAAATACTGCCCGCAGTTTGGCTTTCCAACCCGGCGATGATGCGCAGCAAGGTCGTCTTGCCGCAGCCGGACGGACCGAGAAAAACCAGCATCTCGCCCTGCCGCACTTGCAGATCGATATTACCCAGCGCACTGAAACTGCCGAAGTCCTTGCGCACGCCGGTAAGTTCCAATGCAGTTTCGGTGCTGGCGGAGAGTGACTGCACCGCAGAAAAATCTGTCATGTCCATACGAAGCCTGTGATCCGGTTGATTAAGCGTTGTCATAGCGACAGCCATTCCCGAACCGGCATACCATTGCGTGCGGCCTGCATGCTTCAGCCATCGCGCCATGCCGGTGTTGCCGGGGATAACCATGGAGCCAAATGAAAGCGAAAATGAAAGCGAGGAAAGAGCGAGCAGGAAACATACCTGCCCGCTCCTTCAGCGATTACTTGGGCTCGCTCTTGGCGTCGTAACGCTTGTTCCACTCCGTCAGGATCTTGTCGCGGTTCTTGGCGGCAAAGGCGAAGTCATTCTTGATCAGCATTTCTTCATAGTTCGCCGGCAGACCTGTCGGCGGCTTGTGCACCGAGGTATTGGCGACGATGGCAAAGTTCTTCTGATACAGCTCGTTGGCGTCCTTGCTGGCGGACCAGTCGGCCAGCTTTTTGGCGGCATCGAGCTTCTTCGTAGTCTTCATGATGCCGGTGGCTTCAATCTCCCATCCCAAGCCTTCTTTCGGAAATACCAATTCAATCGGCGCACCGCTATTTTTGACCTGATTGCCGCGATACTCGAACGAAATCCCGATCGGGAATTCGCCGCTGCCGGCCGATTTACAGGGCTTGGAGCCGGAGTGCATGTATTGCGCGATATTCTCGTGCAAGGCATCCATGTATTTCCAACCGCCCTGCTCGCCGAACAACTGCAGCCAGGCGGTCACGTCAAAATAACCGGTGCCCGACGAGGCCGGGTTAGGCATCACGATCTTGCCTTTGTAAATCGGCTTGGTGAGGTCTTTCCAGGTTTCCGGCTTCGGCAGATTCATCTTTTTCGCTTCGACGGTATTGAAACAGATCGTCGCGCCAAACACATCCATCCCCACCCAACTCGGCACAGCCTTGGTATCGACGTATTTAGGATTGAGCTGCTCGTAACCCTTGGGCTTGTACGGCAGCAGCATGCCCTCCGCATCCATCAGCGCCAGACTGCTGGCAGCCACGCCCATCACCACATCGGCCTGCGGATTGGCTTTTTCGGCCAACAGCTTGGCGGTAATGATGCCGGTCGAATCGCGCACCCATTTGATCTCCACATCGGGATACGCCTTTTCGAATGACTCTTTATAGGCCTTGATCTGATCCGTCTCCAGCGCGGTATATACCAGCAGCGGCACGCGATCGGCCGCAGAAGAGGATAACGGCGCATAAGCGCACAGTCCTGCGCACAACAACGCCAGCATATGGGACAACGTCGATTTCATTTGCATTCTCCGATGGGTAAGGAACAACCAAGCAACAATGACGATGAAAACGAAACCGGCCACACCTCTGCACTGCCGATCTCGAAATTTGCGAATTATTTATACCAATTGATGGAACGGTTTTAACTTTAAACACCGAATCGTAGATTGTCAACAGTTTGCAGTTGACAGTAAGCGATTGATTTGCAAAAATAGCTTCACTCAAACCAAAACAGTGCATCGCCTCATGTCGGTGCATTTCAAGACATCATGGAAAAACTCAGTCCCTTGCAGCTTGTGCAGTCGAATTCGCTGACGATGATCATTCAGGAGGAAGTGGAAAAAATGATCCTGCGCGGAGAGATCAGCGTCGGCGGCCGCCTTAATGAGAGCGAACTGGCGCAGCACTTCGGCATCAGCCGTGGCCCGATTCGCGAAGCCTTCCGCGGTCTGGAGGAATCCGGCCTGGTACGCCAGGAAAAAAATCGCGGCGCCTTCGTCCGCGAGATTTCAGTTGCGGAAGCCGACGAAATCTATGATCTGCGCGAAGCTATGGAAGACCTGATCGGCCGCAAGCTGGCGCAACACATTTCCGAAGAACAGTTGGCCGAGCTCAAACGCCAGGTCGAGCACATGGAAGAAGTCGCCGCCAGCAAGGATGTCGCGCTCTACCACCCGCTCAACCTGCAATTCCACGATACGCTGGTGAGCTTCACCGGCAACAGCAAACTGGTTGCGGTGTACCGCAAGCTGACCAAGGAATTGCTGCTATTTCGCTTGCGCGGCCTGTCGGCCGGCGGCGGCATGGATGTCTCCAGCAAGGAGCATCGCGAGATTTACAACACCATCGCCGCGCGCGACGCCGCAGAAGCCGGCGCCATGTTGCGTCGCCACTCGGAACTGAGCCGCGCACGCATGCATCGCGCTGTCGATGGCGCCCCAAATTGATTGAATCGATTGAATTGCCTGAACAAATAAAAACGATATTCAAACCGGCAGCATAGCTGGTGCAGATAACGAATAGCGGTAGCCCAAGGATGCAATTACGCGGCGGTTCCCCGGCCGCATCAGTCAACCTGTCAACCTGATAAGGATGCAACATGAGCAAAACTGTGAATGTGAACCAACGCAGATACCGCTGGCCCGATGCCCCTGTGGTCGTGGTGTGCGTCGACGGCTGTGAATTCGATTATCTGTCAGCGGCAGTCGCCGCCGGCGTTGCGCCTTTCATCGGCAGCATGCTGAAAGATGGCAGCCGTTTCATCGCCGACAGCGTGGTGCCAACCTTCACCAATCCCAACAACCTGTCCATCGTCACCGGCGCGCCACCAGCCGTGCACGGTATTTGCGGCAACTACTTCTTCGACCCGGCCAGTGGTGAAGAAGTGATGATGAATGATCCAAAATACCTGCGCGCCGACACCCTGCTCGCCGCCTTCGCCGATGCCGGCGCCAAGGTTGCCGTGGTGACGGCCAAGGACAAACTGCGCAAACTGCTCGGCCACAAGTTGAAAGGCATCTGCTACTCGTCGGAAAAATCGGATCAGGTCAGCATGGCCGAAAACGGCATCGATGATGTGCTTGATATGGTCGGACTGCCGGTACCGTCCGTGTATAGCGCCGACTTGTCGGAATTCGTGTTTGCATCCGGCGTCAAACTGATGCAGCGCTATCGCCCCGACCTGATGTATCTGTCGACCACCGACTATGTGCAGCACAAAGCAGCGCCCGGCACACCGGACGCCAACGCCTTCTATCAAATGATGGACGGCTATCTGCAACAACTCGACGACATGGGCGCCGTCATCACACTCACCGCCGACCACGGCATGAACGCCAAGCACGGCAATGACGGTTCGCCGAATGTCATTTACTTGCAAGACGTGCTCGATCATTGGCTGGGCGAAGGCAAGACCCGCGTGATCCTGCCGATCACCGATCCTTATGTTGTACATCACGGCGCACTGGGTTCTTATGCCACGATCCATTTACCGTCCGATCTCAATGTGCAGGAGTTGATTGCGCGCCTGGCCTTGCTACCGGGCGTCGAGCTTGTACTCAATCGTGCTGATGCCGCGCAACGGTTTGAGCTGCCTCCGGATCGAATCGGCGACATCGTGATCGTCTCGCAACGCGATACGGTACTCGGTACTGCAGCTTCGCGTCACGATCTTTCCGGACTTGACGTACCGCTGCGATCCCACGGCGGCTTGTCGGAGCAGCAAGTACCGCTGATCCTGAATCGCAAAGTCGAGGGCGTGGCCAGCAACCGTCGCTTACGCAATTTCGATGCTTTCGATCTGGCACTCAATCACGTCGTCGCCGTGGACATGAATGCAAAGGAAAGGAGTGCCGCATGACCGCCGCTCTTCAAGCCGTGCCAGCCGTTGCTATTGATACTATCGATGCCAGCCATGACCAGATCATTCGCGAAAGCCTGCGTATCGCCGGCGACAAAGTTGCCTGCGAGCGCAGCATCGACGTCGCCCATCCGTACACAGGCAAAGTCATTGCGACAATTCCCAAGGCGAGTGTCGAACAAGTGCGCAAGGCTTTTTCTATTGCTGCGGCGTATCGCTCCACACTGACGCGCCATGAGCGCTATCGCATCCTCATGCGCGCCGGCGAACTCATCGCGGCGCGGCGCGAACAATTTGCGCGCCTGATCACGCTGGAATCCGGACTCTGCCTCAAGGATTCGATGTATGAAACCGGACGCGCGTCCGACGTGCTTCTATTTGCGGCCAATCAGGCGCTGATTGACGACGGCCAGATCTTTTCCTGCGACCTGACCGAGCATGGCAAGCGCCGCAAGGTTTATACGATGAAGGAACCTTTGCTTGGGGTGATTTCCGCCATCACGCCGTTCAATCATCCGCTCAATCAGGTGATCCACAAGGTCGCGCCGGCGATTGCCACCAACAATCGCATCGTGCTCAAGCCCAGCGAAAAAACGCCGCTGACGGCATACGCCCTGGCGGACGTGCTGTACGAAGCCGGCCTGCCGCCGCAGATGCTGTCGGTCGTCACCGGTGATCCGAAGGAAATCGCCGACGAACTGCTGACCAACGAACACGTCGACCTGGTCACCTTCACCGGCGGCGTCGCCATCGGCAAATACATCGCCGCCAAAGCAGTCTACAAACGCCAGATCCTGGAGCTTGGTGGCAACGATCCCATTATCGTGATGGAAGATGCCGACATTGAAGAAGCGGCGACATTGGCAGCCAACGGCTCATATAAAAATTCGGGACAACGTTGCACGGCGATCAAGCGCATGCTGGTGCATGAGCGTGTCGCCGACCAGTTCGTCGAGCTGCTGGTGGAAAAAACCAACGCCTTGCGCTACGGCGATCCTTTCGATGCCCACGTCGACATGGGAACCGTGATCGACGAAGATGCGGCGATTCGATTTGAAAGCGTGGTCAACGAAGCTATCGCGGCCGGCGCCAAACTGCTGGTCGGCAATCAACGCCGCGGCGCCTCTTACTCACCGACGGTGCTCGATCATGTGCAACCGCAGATGACCGTAGTACGAGAAGAAACCTTTGGCCCGGTATCGCCGATGATCCGCGTGTCCGGCATCGACGAAGCAATCCGCATCGCTAACGGCACCGCCTACGGTTTATCGTCGTCGGTCTGCACCAATCGGCTCGACTACATCACGCGCTTCATTTCCGAACTCAACATGGGATCGGTGAACGTGCGCGAAGTGCCTGGCTATCGCCTTGAACTGACGCCCTTCGGCGGCATCAAGGATTCTGGCCTGGGTTACAAGGAAGGCGTGCAGGAAGCGATGAAGAGTTTTACCAATACGAAAACGTATTCCTTGCCTTGGTAGCTTGATGCTGGCCGGTGCACGTATTGAGCTCTTGATACCAGGTCTTGATGCAAAATCTTGATCGAATACGTTGCACCGATTTCCCTGCAATAGTCAGCAAGACATGGCTTGCATGAGATTGCTTATAAAGTTTTGATAAGGTTGTTTCTATGGCTTTGACTCTGGAAGACATCGACGGTCTGTTTCGCCGGCACGGCGACACGCAATACACCGGCGAGCCGGTCACGCAACTGGAGCATGCGCTGCAGACCGCTGCTCTGGCGGAGCAGGAAGACGCGCCGCCCAGCCTGATCGTTGCCAGTTTCTTACATGACCTCGGCCACATGCTGGAAGACAACGGCGATACACCGACCATGGCCGGTATCGATGACTTGCATCAGTACCGCATCCTGCCTTTCCTGCGCCATCTGTTCGATGAAGACGTGCTGGCACCGATCCGTTTGCATGTCGATGCCAAGCGCTATCTGTGCGCCGTCGATCCCGCCTATTTTTCTGCATTGTCGGCCGACTCGGTGCGCAGCCTGAAACTGCAGGGCGGCATCTTCGATGCGCAACAGGCCGCAGACTTCGTCGCCATCCCCTACGCCGCCGATGCAGTGCGGCTAAGGCGCTGGGATGACCTCGCCAAGAAGGAAGACTACCGCACACCGGACTATGCGCACTTCTCGCGTTATGTCGCGCAGTGCGCGCGCGCATGACATCTCTGCCGATCGCTCCGCTTATGTCTCCGCTCACATCCCCCATGACGCTGACACCGACGATCACCGTCATCGTATTGTTTGCGGCACTGCTGCACGCCAGCTGGAACGCGCTGATTAAAAGCGGTCGCGACGTGCTGATGGATACCGCGCTGGTAGCAGCCGGCGCAACCACGGTAGCGGCACCGCTGCTGCTCTTCTTCGCTCCGCCGCCGTTGGCAAGCTGGCCTTACCTGCTCACCTCCATCGTCTTGCATATCGGGTATTACCTGACGCTGGTCGGCACCTATCGCGCCGGCGACATGAACCTCGGCTATCCGCTCATGCGCGGCATTGCGCCGCTGCTGGTCGCCCTGATCAGCGTCATCGTCTTCCATGAATCCTTAAGTCCGGCCATGTGGCTGGGCATCGCAGGCATTTCCGGCGGCATCATCAGCCTGAGCCTGCTGGCAGGCAATCTGCATAGCGGCGTACGCAAGGTGATGTTGTTTGCCTTTGCCAATGCCAGCCTGATTGCGATGTACACCATGGTCGACGCTGCCGGTGTGCGCCAGGCCGGCAATGCACCCAACTATGTGCTGTGGATGTCTTTTCTGGAAGGCATGCCTTTTGCCGCGCTGGTGTTCTGGCTGCGCCGCCGTGCTTTCGTCGCACATGCACGCCTGCATTGGCGGCGCGGCATCATCGGCGGCACGTTTTCCATGCTGGCTTACGGCATTGCGCTGTGGGCCATGACCAAGGCACCGACCGCCGCTGTCGCCTCGTTGCGCGAAACCTCCGTCATCTTCGCTGCTTTCATCAGCGCCTTTCTGCTCAAGGAAAAACTGTCTTTCGCCCGCTGGCTGGGAGCAGCGATGATTTTGGGCGGCATTGTGGCGCTACGCCAATAATCTTTCAGAGAAACCGCCATGTCCTTTCTGCCACCCGCCCCGCTCTTCACCCAATCCGCCGACGCCGCGCAGCTGCAGGAATTCAGCACCTTTATCAGCGAACTGAGCAAGATCAGCGGCGCCATCATTCGCGGCCACTATCTCAGCGGTACCGCCGTTGAATCGAAGTCGGATCAATCGCCGGTCACCGCCGCCGACCGCGAAACTGAGCAAGCGCTACGCGCTGCAATTATGGCCCGCTATCCGCAACACGGCATCATCGGCGAAGAATTTGGCCCTCATCAGCAAGAGGCGGAATATTGCTGGATCCTCGATCCCATCGACGGCACCAAGGCATTTGTCACCAACTGCTATATCTTCGGCACGCTGATTTCGCTGACGTATCGGGGACGTCCCATCATTGGCGCCTTGCACAGCCCGCTGATGGAGCATCTGCTGGTCGGCACCGTCGCCGGAACCACGCTCAACGGCAAGCCGGTCGGCATGCGCGATTGCCGCACGATCGGCGACGCCATGCTGCTGGCAACCGACCACTGGGGCATCTTCAAGTATCACAACGGCCCCGCCTTCGAACAGCTATCGCGTCAGGCCCGCTTGTATCGCGGCTGGGGCGATTGCCATGGGTATTTTCAATTGGCGACCGGCGGCGCCGACATCATGCTGGATCCCGTGCTGAAGATCTGGGACATCATGTCTTTCATCCCGATTATTGAAGGCGCCGGCGGACGCATCACCGACTGGCAGGGCAACACGCCAATCGGCGCGACTTCCATTGTGGCGACGGCGGGTTCGATTCATGACGAGGTACTGCGAGCGCTGAATCCTTGATTGGCAAGTCCATGCGTATTCCCACATAGCGTTCCAAGCAGCCCTCTCACGAGGGCTTTTTTTATGATCCGTTCGTTCCTGTACACGGATTGAAAATGTTGCAATAATAGAAACTCCGGCGACGATTTTGATATTAGCTTTCAGTTTTTTTTCATTATTCGGGATCGCTTGCCGATGCTAGCATCCCCTCCAGTCCAACAGCCGCAGTTTTGACGAGCAAGCAATTTGCCGCAGCAGGCAGGCACAAGAACGAAAAACAGGAACGAGAGACGCATGAAAAACTGGAAAGTCGGGACACGCTTCGCCGCAGGATTTGGGGTAGTGCTGGTATTGATGATGGTCGTCGCCGCGATGGGGATCTGGCGTTTGGAATCGGTCGCTGACGCCACCAACGCGATGATGCAAATGCCGCTCGCCAAAGAGCGTCTGATCAGCGACTGGTATTCGAACATCTCCACCTCGATTACGCGCACGACGGCGATTGCGCGCAGCACGGATCTGAGTCTGGCGACCTACTTTGAAGCTGCCGTCAACGATTCATCCAAACGCGCAAACGACTTGCAAAGCAAAGTACAAGGCCTGCTGCGCACCCCTGAAGAGCAAAAACTGTTTGCCGACATCGATGCCAGCCGTAAAGCTTATCAGGCAGCGGGCAGCAACATTCTGGCGCTGCGCGCCGAAGGAAAATTGTTTCAGGCAAAGAACGCATTTGAAAAAGACTACCTGCCCGGTGCGACGCGCTATCAGGCGTCCATCGACAAATTATTGCGCCTGCAAAGGCAAGGCATCAATGACGTTGCCGTCGGTATTGACGCAACCTATCGCTCCAGCCGGTTGATCTTGCTGGCGCTGACGGGCGTGGCGCTGCTGTGCGGGTTGCTTGCTGCGACGCTGCTGACACGCAGCCTGCTGCGGCAACTCGGAGGTGAGCCGGCGCACGCGGTGCATGTTGCCGACCGCATCGCGGCAGGAGACTTGACCGAACATATTCCTCTTCGCGCCAATGATGATTTCAGCCTGATGCACGCGATGAAAACCATGCAAGCCAATCTTGCGCGCTCGGTCGATCACATCAAACAGTCAGCGGAGACCATCGGTACCGCGTCGAAGGAAATTTCCGTCGGCAACCTTAGTCTGTCGTCGCGCACCGAACGCCAGGCAGGATCCCTGCAAGAAACAGCATCCGTCATGCAACAGCTCACTTCGGTCGTCAAGAAGAATGCGGAAAATGCACAGCACGCCAATCAGCTTGCGGCGTCTGCATCGCAGGTGGCCATCGCCGGTGGCAACGCCGTCAATCAGATGGTGGGTACGATGGCGACCATCAACGAATCTTCACGCAAGATCGTGGACATCATTTCGGTGATCAACGGCATCGCCTTCCAGACCAATATCCTGGCCCTCAACGCCGCGGTGGAAGCTGCCCGCGCCGGGGAACAAGGACGCGGTTTTGCCGTGGTGGCAACCGAGGTACGCGCCCTCGCCCAACGTTCAGCAAGTGCGGCAAAAGAAATCAAGGGATTGATCGACGACTCCGTCGGCAAGATCGTCTCCGGCAGGACGCTGGTAGAAGAAGCCGGCTCCACCATCGGCCAGGTCGTGGAAAGCATCCAGACCCTGAGCCGGTTCGTCGCCGACATCAGCAACGCCAGCGCCGAGCAGAGTACCGGCATTGAGCAAGTCAATCAGGCCATCATGCAGATGGACGACGTCACGCAGCACAATGCCGCACTGGTGGAAGAAGCAACCGCCGCCGCGCAGTCGTTGCTGGATCAGGCCGGCTCGCTGGTGAAGGTCGTGAATACCTTCAAACTGTCATCATCGCGGGACGTCGTTCTGCTTGCCTGAGGTGTCGATCAGATCAGGTTCTGATCGATCCAGTCCGCCGAAAAGTCGAGGATGTAGGCAACCGCATCATCCTCATTGGAAAATTCGGTTGTCGGCAATTCGCGTACATAGCGCACTTCGCCGCTGCCGTCGTAGCCGGCCTTGATCGTGAAACAGGCGGCATACTGGCCATTCTCCTGAAGCACAACCTGCGGAAAGATGGCGTGTCCCTTGTAGGGCAATTTGTGTTCTGAAGTCATGAAACTCTCCACTGGCTGCGTGCATGTACGGTATATGCACGGTACACGTCCACTGCCTCAATACGGCGATAAAAAAACAAAAGGGCCCGTCTTTCGACGGACCCTTCATGTTTTGGTGCGGCTGGCAGGAATCGAACCCACGACCCCTTGGTTCGTAGCCAAGTACTCTATCCAGCTGAGCTACAGCCGCGTAAGAGGCGAGATTATATAGGGATTTTCGATTGCTGCAAGTGTTTTTTGATCCGTCCCTCATCATGCCATTAAAACGGCTTGAGCACGACCATACAGGCAATCGCCGCGACGCCAATGATTGTCAGCGATCCAGAGTGTTTCAGCAGCGCGGAGGCTTCCAGATCGGGCGTATCGGCAAGGCGGCGGACATAGCCGGATTGCATGCCATGCAATGCCGACAACATCAGTACGATCACCAGCTTGACGACCAGCCATCCCGCCGCATGCCATTGTCCGAAATAGACCAATGCCACGCCGAGTATCCAGGCCAGTCCCATCGCCGGTGATGTCACTCGCTGATCCCATTGGCGGATGGCGCGCAGCAGACGTACTTCCCCGAGGGATCGGTCCAGCGCAGAGCGCTGCGTAATTTTCAACGCCAACGCCATGATCAGCATGCCGCCAATCCATGTCATGACTGACGCGATATGAAAGGCCTTGATCCACGAATACATCATCTGGTTTGTCCCCTTCCGTTTATGTAAAGCAGCCAGACTTGTCGGGCATGGCGATGCGCCGCTCCCTGCGCAAAGCATTTTAAGTCACATCCGGACGCGCTCAGCCGCTCGCAACATGAGAATGCAAACGAATGTATTGCAGCGACCAAAAGAAGAAGGAAAGAAAAATGAAGAAGGGAATTACCGGACGCGACAGCCTCGGACAAGATGCTCGCGAAGAACGCGAAGACTACGCAGAAAAGAAAAAAGGGCCCATCTTGCGATGGACCCTTTATATCTGGTGCGGCTGGCAGGAATCGAACCCACGACCCCTTGGTTCGTAGCCAAGTACTCTATCCAGCTGAGCTACAGCCGCGAAAA
>Ga0209913_1000578_pt1 | contig 29408 bp, 22 predicted proteins | sample PersoiDNA2013203_FD_185805 | JGI IMG/M metagenome (GOLD analysis project Ga0209913, IMG submission 185805) | Permafrost soil microbial communities from the Arctic, to analyse light accelerated degradation of dissolved organic matter (DOM) -... | ecosystem: Environmental > Terrestrial > Soil >... | reverse complement strand
TTGATGCCGTAGGGATCATCGCCCATCAGGGCTTCACCGGACAACTTGAGGAGGACGCGCTTGTAGGCTGGTTTTGACATGAGCTGGGGCTCCATAAATGAGGTTATTCGAGTATGACATGGCGCAGCGCCTTGCAGCGCCGGATAGGCGCGCGGGGCTGCCCATGCCGCCGCCCGGCACGACAGGTGCGGGCGGGCCAAAAAAACGGGCCTCTCGGCCCGCTTGACTTACGCTCCCTGGGAGGCAGCCATCTGTGCTGCGACTTCTGCTGCGAAGTCGTCTTGCTTCTTCTCGATGCCTTCGCCTACCACGTACATGGCAAAACCTTTGACGCTGGTGTTAGCCGCCTTCAGCATTTGCTCAACCGACAGCTTGTCGTTTTTCACGAAAGCCTGGTTCAGCAGCGATACTTCTTTCAGGAACTTCTGTACGGAACCTTCCAGGCGCTTGGCCAGGATTTCCGGCGATTGCGCTGGCTTGCCTTCGGCGGCCGCTTTGACTGCGTCTTCTTCGGCTTTCAGTTGGGCAACCGAACGCTCTTTTTCGATCAGTTCCGCAGGCACTTCGTTCGACGACAGCGACACTGGCTTCATGGCAGCGATGTGCATGGCCACGTCTTTGCCGACTTGCTCATCGGCGCCGTCGAATTCGACGATCACGCCAATGCGCGCACCGTGCAGGTACGACGCCAGCTTGTTGCTGGTTTCGAAACGCTGGAAGCGGCGGATGGTCATGTTTTCGCCGATTTTGCCGATCAGGGCAGCGCGCACTTCGTCCAGGGTCTTGCCATCGAGTGGCAGGGCCAGCAGGGCGGCGACGTCAGCCGGGTTGTGTTCTGCTACCAGACGGGCAGCGTTGTTGGCCAGTGCCAGGAAATCGTCGTTTTTCGCAACGAAGTCGGTTTCCGAGTTCACTTCGACCAGGGCGCCTACGCCATTGGCGATGTAGGTTGCCACGACGCCTTCAGCGGTGATGCGTGCCGATGCTTTCGATGCCTTGCCGCCCAGTTTGACGCGCAGGATCTCTTCCGCACGCGCCATGTCGCCTTCGGCTTCGGTCAGTGCTTTTTTGCATTCCATCATTGGTGCGTCGGTTTTGCCGCGCAATTCGCCTACCATCGCTGCTGTAATCGCTGCCATGTGTTTCTCCTGATTCGGTGAGTCGACAGTCGCGGCCGGGCAGATATGCCTCGCCAGCGGTCACTATCGTTTTTTTGTTAAAAAAAAGGGGGAGCTGCTGCCACCCCTTTTCCCTTACTGCTGTGCTTACAAACGGCTATCTCGCGATAGCCTGGCCATTAAGCCTGTTCGTTTACTTCGACGAATTCGTCGCCAGCGGCTGCTTTAACCATTTCAACAATTTCGTTACCAGCAGCTGCACGGCCTTCGATGATTGCATCAGCAACACCGCGAGCGTACAACATGATGGCTTTCGAGGAGTCATCGTTACCTGGGATCACGAAGTTCACGCCTTCTGGGGAGTGGTTGGTATCGACAACGCCGATGACCGGGATACCCAGTTTAGCTGCTTCGGTGATCGCACCTTTGTGGTAGCCGACGTCGACGACGAAGATTGCGTCAGGAATGCCGCCCATGTCCTTGATGCCGCCGATCGATTTTTGCAGCTTGATCATTTCGCGGGAGAACATCAGCGCTTCTTTTTTCGACAGCTTCTCGATCGAACCGTCTTCAACCATGACTTCCATGTCTTTCAGACGCTTGATCGAGGTTTTGATCGTTTTGAAGTTGGTCAGCATGCCGCCCAACCAACGTTGATCAACGAAAGGCACGCCAGCGCGTTGTGCTTCAGCAGCGATGATTTCGCGAGCTTGACGCTTGGTGCCAACCATCAGGATGGTGCCACGGTTTGCAGCCAGTTGACGCACGTGCTTCATTGCGTCCTGGTACATCGCCATGGTTTTTTCCAGGTTGATGATGTGGATCTTGTTGCGATGGCCGAAGATGAACGGTGCCATTTTTGGATTCCAAAAACGGGTTTGGTGACCAAAGTGGACACCGGCTTCCAGCATTTCGCGCATTGTTACGGACATTATTAACTCCAGGGTTGGGTCTGGAATCCGATCAGTCACCATACAGGCACCCTTGTCGACCGGATTCGCGTGTTTATATAAATTAAAGACACTGTTTTACTGCATTGCCCAAAAGAGAATTCAAGCAACCCGGGATTCTACACCGAAATGCCCATTCCATCAAGTCCACGGCGCAAATCGCGCGCGCAGCGACGGCAAGCCTTGCACCACACTGGTGCAAGGCGTATCGGCCATGGGCTTTCCCGCAAAAATCGCCTGCCTACCATAGGATGGAGGCGGCGCATAAAGGGCGCCTCGTTTATAATTTCGACATATTTGCAGACTTTTCCTCATCCGCTGAGATTCGTCTGTGCTTTTCACCCGAACATCTTGCAGATTGCGAATCACACCATGTCCACCATCCGTATCAATAGCGCCGCCGACATCGAAGGCATGCGCGTTGCCGGCAAGCTCGGCGCCGAAGTACTCGATTACATCACTCCCTTTGTCAAGGTCGGCGTCACGACCGGCGAACTGGACCGCCTGTGCCACGAATACATGGTCAACGTGCAAGGCACCATCCCTGCCCCGCTGAACTACTGCCCGCCAGGCTACACGCCTTACCCGAAGGCCATCTGCACCTCCGTCAACGACGTCATCTGCCACGGCATTCCCGGCGACAAGGCCCTCAAGAGCGGCGATACCGTCAACCTCGACATCACCGTCATCAAGGATGGCTACCACGGCGACAACAGCCGCATGTTCCTGGTCGGCACGCCCACCATCCTGGCCAAGCGCCTGTCGGAAATCACCTATGAATGCATGTGGCTGGGAATCGACCAGATCAAGCCGGGCGCCCACCTGGGCGATATCGGCCACGCCATCCAGCAACATGCGGAAAAAGCCGGCTACAGCGTGGTGCGCGAATTCTGCGGCCACGGCATCGGCAAGGTCTTCCATGAAGAACCGCAAGTGTTGCATTACGGCAAACCAGGCACCCTGGAACGCCTGGAAGCGGGCATGATCTTCACCGTGGAACCGATGATCAACTCGGGCCGCCGCGAGATCCGCGAAATGAACGATGGCTGGACCATCAAAACCAAGGACCGCAGCCTGTCGGCGCAATGGGAACACACGGTGCTGGTGACGGAAACGGGCTATGAAGTGCTGACCGTCTCGCCCGGCATGCCGCCACCGCCCGCCCTGATCCTGAACAAAGCCTGATTCGTCCATCCCACGCACCACCACCCCAGGGCCCAGATGAAAAAGCAGATTCGGGAACAGCTGAAACAGCAACTGAAAGCCGACCGCCAGGTCGTCATTGCGGCCTTCCAGGCCGACGGCAAGCCTGAAAAACTGCTGCGCAGCCTACGCCACAGCGTCGATGGGGTGCTGGCGCGCGCCTGGCAGGAAGCGGGTTTGCCGCCCGGCACGGCCCTGGTGGGCGTGGGCGGCTACGGCCGCGGGGAACTGTTTCCGTATTCCGACGTCGATCTGCTGATCCTGCTGCAACAATCGCCTGACGCGGCGACGCAAGAAAAGCTCGAGGAACTGGTGCAACTGCTGTGGGACCTGGGGCTGGAAATCGGCCACAGCATCCGCACGGTCGATGAATGCATGGTCGAATCGAAGGCCGACATCACCGTGCAAACCAGCTTGCTCGAAGCGCGCCTCGTATGCGGCAACGCGGACCTCTTCGCGCAACTGCAGCAGCGCTACGAGGCAGCCATGGACCCGCAGGCATTTTTCCAGGCAAAAACGGCGGAAATGCGCCAGCGCCATGCGAAATACGAGGACACGGCCTTCAGCCTGGAACCGAATTGCAAGGAAAGCCCGGGCGGCCTGCGCGACTTGCAGGTGATTTTGTGGGTGGCCAAGGCGGCCGGCCTGGCCAATTCCTGGCGCACCCTGGCCACGGGCGGCCTGATCACCCTGACGGAAGCGCGCCAGCTGATGGAAAAGGAGCGCGCCTTCAAGGATATCCGCGTGCGCCTGCACCTGCATGCGGGACGGCGCGAAGACCGCCTGGTGTTCGACGTGCAGACGGCGATCGCCGAATCGCTGGGCTTGCAAGCCACGGGCAGCGGGCCGCACATGCGCCGCGCCAGCGAATTCCTGATGCAGCGCTATTACTGGGCCGCCAAAACCGTGACCCAGCTCAACACGATTCTGCTGCAAAACATCGAGGCACGGCTGTTTCCGCAAGACGATGTGGCCGTGCCCATCAACGAGCGCTTCAATGAAGTCAACAGCCTGATCGACATCAGCGCCGACGATACGTTCGAACAATACCCGTCGGCCATGCTGGAAATCTTCGTGCTGATGACGGAGCGCCCGGCCCTGAAAGGCATGACCTCGCGCGCCACGCGGGCCCTGTGGCACGCGCGCTTCAAGATCGACGCCGCCTTCCGCCATGACCCCGTCAATCGCGCCCTGTTCCTGCGCATCATGCGCGCCCCGGTCGGCATCATCCATGCGCTGCGGCGCATGAACGAGATGAGCATCCTGGGGCGCTACCTGCCGAATTTCCGCCGCATCGTGGGCCAGATGCAGCACGACCTGTTCCACGTGTACACGGTCGACCAGCACATTTTGATGGTGGTGCGCAACATGCGCCGCTTCACCATGAGCGAACATGCGCACGAATACCCGTTCTGCAGCCAGCTGATGGCCGATTTCTCGCAGTCGTGGCTGCTGTACGTGGCGGCCCTGTTCCACGACATTGCCAAGGGCCGCGGCGGCGACCATTCCAAGCTGGGCGTGGCCGACGCCACCCAGTTCTGCCAGGAGCACGGCATGTCGGCAGAGGACACGGAACTGGTCGCTTTTTTGGTGGAAAATCACCTGACCATGTCGCAAGTGGCGCAAAAGCAGGACCTGTCCGACCCCGACGTCATCGCCGCGTTCGCGAAAGTGGTCAAGGACGAGCGCCACCTGACGGGCCTGTACCTGCTGACGGTGGCCGACATCCGCGGCACCAGCCCGAAAGTGTGGAACGCGTGGAAGGGCAAGCTGCTGGAAGACCTGTACAAGATCACCCTGCGCGTGCTGGGCGGCGAGCCGCACACGGCCGACCGCGAACTGAAGAACCGCCAGCAGGAAGCGCTGGCCACCCTGCGCCTGTACGGCTTGCCGCCCGATGCCCACCTGAAACTGTGGCAGCAGCTCGATGTGGCGTATTTCCTGCGCCACGACGCCTCCGACATCGCCTGGCAGACGCGCTCGCTGTATGACAAACTCGACAGCAAGTTGCCGGTGGTAAAATGCCGCCTGGCGCCCATCGGCGAAGGCTTGCAGGTAGCCGTGTACATTCCCGACCAGCCCGACCTGTTCGCGCGCATCTGCAGCTATTTCGACCGCAAGAATTTCAGCATCCTCGACGCGAAGATCCACACCACGAAGAACGGCTATGCGCTCGACACCTTCCTCGTCACGGAGCAGAACTTCGCCAAGAGCTACCGCGACATCATCAGCCTGATCGAGCATGAGCTGGGCGAACTGCTGCAGTCGCAAACGCCGCTGCCGCCGCCGGGCAAGGGACGGCTGTCGCGCCTGTCGCGCACCTTCCCCTTCCAGCCGACGGTGGACTTGCGGCCCGATGAAAAGGGCCAGTACTACCTGCTGTCGGTGGCCGCCAACGACCGCACGGGCCTGCTGTATGCGATCGCCAATGTGCTGACCAAGTACCGCATCAACCTGCACACGGCCAAGATCATGACCCTGGGCGAGCGGGTCGAAGACGTCTTCCTCGTCGACGGCCCCGCGCTCAACAATGCCCGCAACCAGATATTGCTGGAAACCGATTTACTCGATGCGCTGAAGGTGTAAACCTTGTGCGCAGCGCCTACCCTTACTGAAACTGAAACAACATGACCGAAGAATTATTACGCTTGTCCAAACGCATGTCCGAACTGGGCCTGTCCTCCCGCCGCGAGGCCGATGAATGGATCGCGCGCGGCTGGGTTCGCGTCGACGGCAAGGTGGTATCCGAGTTGGGCAGCAAGGTCTATCCCAGCCAGAAAGTCACCGTGGAACGCCAGGCGGCGGCCGAACAGTCCAAGCGCGTGACCGTGCTGATCAATAAACCGATGGGTTACGTCAGCGGCCAGGCCGAAGATGGCTACACGCCGGCCGTGGCCCTGATCAAGGCCGAGAACCGCTGGGCGGAAGACCGCAGCCCGGAACAGTTCCATCCGACCCAGCTGCGCAGCCTGGTAGCGGCTGGCCGCCTGGACATCGATTCCGTCGGCTTGCTGGTCTTGACGCAGGATGGGCGCGTGGCCAAGCAGTTGATCGGCCACGATACCGATATCGACAAGGAGTACCTGGTGCGCGTGAGCTACACCAAGGGCGACGTCCTGCCCGACAGCGAGCTGAAAAAGCTCAACCACGGCCTGTGGCTCGACGGCAAGCCGCTGCTGCCGGCCAAGGTGCGCTGGCAAAATGAAGACCAGCTGAGCTTTACCCTGCGCGAAGGCAAGAAACGCCAGATCCGCCGCATGTGCGAAGCCGTCGGCCTGAAAGTGCTGGGCCTGAAGCGCGTGCGCATCGGCAAGGTGAAGCTGGGCGACTTGCCGACGGGCCAATGGCGTTACCTGAGCGCGGACGAACAGTTTTAAGCGTGACGGAGTCCATATCCAACAGGCAACAAAAATAGTGAAAAAAAGGCAATTATTGTGATTTAGTTAGCAAATATTGCCTTGAACCTATACACTATTCCCCATTAGAACAAAAGAGATACGCTGTCGTGAACGATCCCATTCCTAATCCCCTGCGCAAAGGCGCGCCCAGCCTGGCCGATGTGGCCGAGCCGATGGAGCCAGGCACCAAGCCGCACCATATGAGCGATCCGTGGGATATCGGCGAAACCCTGTGCAGCCTGGCAGATAACGGCGACGCCATTTCCATCTACCCGACAGGCGGCGAAGACGTCATCATGGCGCGCATCTTGTCCGTCGACGACGACTTGCCGCAATTCGTGCTGGAACTCAATGAGGGGGACACCCTGCCCGAAGGCGGCGCCACGTTTGTGTCGTGGGTGCAAAGCGCCAAGCTGCAATTTACCATCAATGGCGAATGGCAAGCGTATCCCGAGCGGCCGAACGTCTACCTGACGAACTTCCCCAGCCATTGCCTGGTGCTGGAGCGGCGCGAATCGGCGCGCCTGGAAACGCCGCTGGGCGTGTACTACCTGGCCGCCTTTGTGCTGGAAGGCCGGCCGTATGAATTGCAGCTGTATGATTTCTCGGCCGGCGGCATCGGCATGCGTGCCCACCCGCGCGATACGGTCGGCCTGTATGTGGGCCGCAAGCTGTCGCGCGTGCGGCTGGAACTGGGGCCGGACAAGGTCATGATCGCCGACCTGGAAATCCGCCTATCGCGCACCTTCCGCTCCTTCCTGCTGGGCGAGCAAGTGCAGATCGGCTGCCGTTTCCTGAACCTGACCGATGCCATGCAGGATGAATTGAAAGCGCTGCTGGATCACCTGGGCAGCAGCCGCAAGGTGCGCTAGGTTTGCTTCACGTATAAAAAATGGCCGCCCAGCTCATGCTGCGCGGCCATTTTTTGTTTAACAGCCAAAGTCACGAGGCGCCTGAAAAACGTTCAGGGCAAGGCAACGCCGCCATGGACGTTTTCTCAGGCGCCGATCAATCGTCGTCGTTCGGATCCAGGTCGGGAAACATGACCTCGGTATAGCCAAACTGCGTAAAATCAACGATACGCATCGGATACAAAATGCCGTGCAAGTGGTCCACTTCATGCTGCACCACGCGGGCATGGAAGCCGTCACAGTCGCGGCTGATGGGCTGGCCGAACTGGTCCACGCCTTCATAGTGCAGCTCGCTCCAGCGCGGCACGCTGCCGCGCAAACCAGGCACGGACAGGCAACCCTCAAAGCCCTCTTCCTTGCGCTCCGTCAACGGCGTCAGCACAGGGTTGATCAGCACAGTTTCCGGCACTTGCGGCGCATCGGGATAGCGCAGATTCTGTTTGAAGCCGTAGATCACCAGTTGCAGGTTGACGCCGATCTGCGGCGCCGCCAGGCCCGCGCCATTGGCCGCATGCATGGTATCGAACATGTCGGCGATCAAGGCGTGCAATTCGGGCGTATCGAACTCGCGCACGGGCTCGGCCATGCGCAGCAGGCGCGGATCGCCCATCTTCAGAATTTCGCGTACCGTCATTTTGCTTCCAGTGTCGATTGCAGCTGTTGCAGGTAAGTGCGGAAAGCGGCGCCCGTTTCCGGATGCTTCATGCCCATCGCCGTCGTCGCCTTCAGGTAACCCAACTTGGAGCCGCAATCATAGCGCTGCCCCTGATAGCGGTAAGCCAGCACGCGCTCTTCGCGCATCAGGGCTGCAATGCCGTCCGTCAACTGGATTTCGCCGCCGGCGCCCGTGCCGATTTTTTCCAGGTGGCTAAAGATACGGCTGGTCAGCACATAACGGCCCACCACGGCCAGGGTCGACGGCGCCTCTTCGGGCGCAGGCTTTTCCACGATGGCCGACACCAGTTCCAGGTCGGGCTGATAATTCTTTGCCGACACGATACCGTACTGCCTGGTTTCCGCGCGCGGTACGTCCTGCACCGCCAGCAGCGAGCAATTTTCATACTGGAAGACATCGGTCATCTGCGCCAGCACGGGGCGCACGCCCTCTTCCACATCCATGAAATCGTCGGCCAGCAAGACGGCAAACGGTTCGTCGCCGATCACGGGACGGGCGCACAGCACGGCATGCCCCAGGCCCAGCGGTGCCGACTGGCGTATGTAAATGCAATTGATGTGCTTGGGAATGACGTTTTGCACCATGTCGAGCAACAGGCGCTTGCCGGCCGCTTCCAGCTCCGACTCGAGCTCGTAAGCCGTATCGAAATGGTCTTCGATGGCGCGTTTGTTGCGGCCCGTGATGAAGATCATTTCCGTGATGCCCGCCGCCACCGCCTCTTCCACTGCGTACTGGATCAATGGCTTGTCGACGATGGGTAACATCTCCTTCGGCTGCGCCTTGGTTGCAGGCAAGAAACGGCTGCCCAGGCCAGCGACGGGGAAAACTGCTTTTCTGATTTTTTTCATGGCTCTTCTGTAATATTTTAATGATTAGTTTTGCGCGAGCAAGGCCAGCAGGCCAGCCTCGTCGAGTATGGCCACACCCAGTTCCTGCGCCTTGGCCAGCTTGCTGCCGGCGTCAGAACCGGCCACGACATAGCCTGTCTTCTTCGACACGGAACCGCTGACCTTGCCACCGGCCGCCTCGATCAGCTCTGCGGCCTCGTCGCGGCTCATGTTAGGCAAGGTGCCCGTCAGGACGAAAGTCTTGCCGTCAAGCTCGCCGCCAGCGGCTGACATTTCAGGTAATTGTGACAGTAATTCATTGCGCAGGGCGTCCAGTTGAGCCAGCAGCTTGACATTGTTCTCGTCGGCCAGCCATTGCGCCAGTGCTTCGGCCACGGCGGCGGGCAAGCCCGCGTGGAAGCTGGCGCCTTGCGCCGCCAGGCTGGCCAGGGTCACGCCCCGCTCCACCAGCTGCCTGCTGCGCGGCTCCGTCAGCTTGGGGATGCCGATGGCCGCCAGCAACGTCGTTTGTTCCAGCTGCGTGCGCAGCTTGGCGCTGGGCGCGTGTTCGCCTTGCGGCCTGACGCCAGCGTCCAGCAATGCCTGCAGCGCCTGCTGGTTCTTTTCTTCGGCAAAAAAGTCGGCGATGGACACGGCCACGGTGCCGCCGATGTCGGGCAGCACACGCAGCAAGGCCGCCGGGGCTTTGCGCACATACGCCAAGCTGCCCAGCCACTCGGCCAAGGTCTTGGCCGTCGATTCGCCCACGTGGCGGATACCCAGCGCAAACAGGAAACGCTCGAGCGGCGGACGCTTGCTTGCTTCTATGCCGGCCAGCAAGTTTTCCGCCCATTTGGTGGGAATCTTGCCTTGTTGCACTGTTTCTGGCGTCGAACCATCGCGCTCGTCGGCGCGCACTTTCATTTCCAGCAATTTATCCAGGGTCAGGCTATACAGGTCAGCCAGGCCATGCACGTATTCCAGTTCGACCAGGGTATCGATATAACGTTCCCCAAGACCTTCGATATCCATCATGCGCCGCCCGGCAAAGTGACGGAACGCTTCCTTGCGCTGGGCCGAACAGAACAGGCCACCCGAGCAACGGGCAATCGCCTCGCCCTCTTCGCGTACCACGTGGGAATCGCAGACGGGACAGCGCTCCAGCATCTTGAACGGCAGCGGCGCCGGTTGCGGGCGCTTCTCCAGCACCACGGACAACACTTCCGGGATCACATCGCCGGCGCGGCGCACGACGACGGTATCGCCCACGCGCACATCCTTGCGCAACACCTCGTCTTCATTGTGCAAGGTGGCGTTCGTCACCGTCACGCCGCCCACGGACACGGGCGCCAGGCGCGCCACGGGCGTCATGGCGCCCGTGCGACCCACCTGGATATCGATGCCCAGCACCACGGTCAAGGCTTCTTCGGCGGGAAACTTGTGCGCCAAGGCAAATCGCGGGGCGCGCGAGACAAAGCCCAGCTCCTGCTGGTCTTGCGTCGCGTTCACCTTGTAGACCACGCCGTCGATTTCGTAGGGCAAGGCGGGGCGGCGCGCGCCGATATCGGCGTAGTAGGCCAGCAAGCCCTGCGCGCCCGGCACCACACGGCGCTCCTTCGACACGGGTATGCCCAGGGTCTCGTACCAGTCCAGCAAGGCCGAATGCGACACAGGCATGGCGGCGCCATCGAGGGCGCCGATGCCATACGCATAAAAACGCAGCTTGCGCTGCGCCGTGATACGCGAATCGAGCTGGCGCAGGCTGCCGGCGGCCGCATTGCGCGGGTTGGCGAATTCCTTCTGCCCCGCTTCGCGCTGGCGTTCGTTCAGGCGGGCAAAATCGGCCTTGAACATCATCACTTCGCCCCGCACATCGAGCACGGCGGGTATCTTGTCGCCATGCAGGCGCAAGGGGATGCCGGCAATGGTGCGGATATTTGCCGTCACGTCTTCGCCCGTGGCGCCATCGCCGCGCGTGGCCGCCTGCACGAACAGGCCGTTTTCATAGCGCAGGTTGATGGCCAGGCCATCGAATTTCACTTCAGCAGCGTAGTCGACTTCTGCACCGTCAAGGTCCAGGCCTTCGCGTACGCGGCGGTCGAAGTTGACGATATCGTCATCGGTGAAACCATTGTTCAGCGACAACATCGGCACCGTGTGCGTGACTTGCTCGAATTGCGGCAGCGGCGCCGCGCCCACGCGCAAGGTGGGCGAATCCGCTGCGCGCAGTTCCGGATACGCCGTTTCCAGCGCCTGCAGTTCGGCAAACAGCTTGTCGTACTCGGCGTCGGGAATGGTGGGATTGTCGAGCACGTGGTAGGCGTGCAGATGCCGGTTCAGCTCGGCAGTGAGTGCCAGAACGCGCTGGGCGGCGTCCTGGTTGGTCAGATCAGTCATTATTGCAGGATTCTTCAGCTAAATAAACGCAGGGCGCGGGTGGAGCCGGCCGGAATGTCGGCCGCGTCCATTTCCTGGTAAAACTCTTGCACCTGGCCGGCGATCTCGGCCAGCGCCGCGTCGGACAAGGCCTGGTTGTAATCGTCGACGATGGTCGCGTCGAGACGGCCCACCAGTGCCTTGGCGCAAGCGACCATGGCGCCGAAACCGTCGCGCGCGGGCGCCACGCAGGGCACGTCCAGCAGCAGGGTCAAGCGGGACGTGGTTTCCTCGGCCAGCGTGACATTCGTCGACAGCGAGAACAGATAGCTGCCGTCGCCATCGGGCATGACGAAGCGGCCGTCCGGACGCACGTCGAAGCCCTGCTTTTCCAGCGCAAACAGCAAGGTGGAAATGGCCCACGGCGCACCGTTGGTGTGCAGATTGACGCCCAGTTGCGCGTCGTGGCCGGCGACGAAGCGGTGCAGATTGCGCGCTTCGGCCATCACTTCCATCATGTCGGGCACTTCCGGCTCGGCACCGATCTCGTCGGCCACGCCACGCAAGCGCGTGACCAGTTCCGAGTATTCGAGTTCATTCAGGGCCGTGCTGCGGCTGGCCAGCTGCACGCCGCCCTGCATCCTGGTGTAGACACCGCCATGCGTGATCGGTTCCCAGTCGCCATTCACGTGCAAACCGATGAAGTGCACGGGCTTGTTCCCCACCAGGCGCAGGGTTTGCAGCACGGGCAGGATCTTGTCGCCGCGCACGGGCGCTTCCAGCGACAAAGGCAGCAGGCAGTCGATCAGCGGGTCGACCAGGCTGGTCGCCTGTTCGCTGGCGGCGTTCACTTCTTGCACGGGCTGGGCGGCTGGTGCCGCGACCGTCTCGGCAGGGATATCCCCCAACGACGGTTCCGCATGCACGGGGGCGTCGGACACGGTCGCGGCCGGCGGCGCGCCGAACGACGGCTCGGCCTTGGCGGCTGGCGCGGCGTCAAAGCGCGGCTCCTGGCGCAGGACGGGTTCCTGCACGTTCGCCACGGGGGCGTCGCCCTCGCGCATCAGCACGTCGTCGTGATCGGTGGAAAAAGCCCGTTCCACGCTTTTCTTGGCCTTGTATTCCTGCCATTTGTTGTACGAGAAAACACCGACGATAAAGACGCCGCCGGCGCCGAACAAGGTAATTTGTAAGTCTGTCATGCTGCTTGTGCCTCGGTTGCAAAATTTGCGGCGGACTCCATGTCCACCGCCACGATGCGCGATACGCCCTGCTCCTGCATCGTCACACCGATCAATTGATGGGCCATTTCCATCGCAATCTTGTTATGCGAAATGAAAAGGAATTGGGTCTGGTCGGACATGCGCTTGACCATGCGGCAAAAGCGTTCCGTGTTCGAATCGTCCAGCGGTGCGTCGACTTCGTCGAGCAGGCAGAACGGCGCCGGATTCAGGCGGAACATGGAAAACACCAAGGCGGTCGCGGTCAGCGCCTTCTCTCCACCGGACAACAGGTGGATGGTGGCATTTTTCTTGCCGGGAGGCTGCGCCATGACTTGTACACCGGAATCGAGAATCTCGTCGCCCGTCATGGTCAGCCTGGCTTGCCCACCGCCAAACAGGATGGGGAACAGCTCGGAAAAGTGGTGGTTGACCTTGTCGAACGTGTCTTGCAGCAAGTCGCGCGTTTCCTTGTCGATCTTGTGGATCGCGTCTTGCAGCGTATTGATCGCTTCCGTCAGGTCGGCATTCTGGGCGTCGAGGAAATTCTTGCGCTCGGACGCCTGCGCCAGCTCGTCCAGCGCGGCCAGGTTGACGGCGCCCAGGGACGTGATGGCGTTCGTCAGGCGCGTCACTTCGCCCTGCAGGTAGGAGGGACGCATGTCCGGATGCAATTTTTCCGTCAAGGCGGCTTCATCGGCACCCGATTCCAGCAATTGCTGGGCGAATTGCTCCTGGTTCAGGCGCGCGGCCTGTTCCTTGAGCTGCATTTCCATGATCTTGTCGCGCTGCGGCTGCAGGCTGCGCTCCGATTGCGTGCGTGCATCTTCGGACAGGCGCAGCTGCTGCGTGATCTGGTCCAGTTCATGGCGCGCGTCCGCCAGCGCCCGCTCCTGCGTGGTGCGGCGCTCGAGCAAGTCCTGCAAGCCGTCGGCCGCCGCGCCGCTTTCCAGGTTGGCCAGTTCCAGCTGCCCAGCTTCCAGGCTGGCCGTCACTTGCTGCGCCTGCGTACTGGCCGTGGCGATGTTGCGGCGCAATTCCTCGATCTTCGCGCGGTGGGCTTTTTCCGCGTATTCCGTATCCTTGGCAGCCCGCTCCAGGTCGCGCAAGGCTTCGCGCGCTTCGGCCAGACGCTGTTCCTTCTGCAAGAAATCGGTATGGCCGTCTTCGTGCGCTTCCTGCAGGTTGCCCAGTTCCATGTCCAGCTGCTCGAATTTCTCTTCCGATTCCAGCTTGGTCTGCATTTGCTCCGCTTCCTGCGCGGCAATTTCAGCCAGATCGGTGCCGATCTGCGTGCTGCGCTGGTTGAAGCGCGCTTCGACTTCCGACAACTTGACCACGTCCAGTTGCAAAGTATGCACGGAGGAAGTGAGCTGCTGTATGCGCAGGCGCAAGTCCGACAGGTTGCGCGTCAAGGTTCCCACGGCCGCATCGGCCCGCACGGAACGGGCGCGCGCCTCTTCGGCCAGCAATTGCTGGGCACGCAACTGTTTGCCGATATTCTCGATTTCCTGCTGACGCCCCAGCATGCCTTCCTGCTCCGAATCGGCCGCATAGAAGCGCACGCTGGTGGCCGTGACCACGTGACCAAGCCGCGTAACGAAATAGCCGCCGGGCGGCAATTTGCTGCGCTCGGCCAGCGCCTCGGCCGCGTCTTCCACGGCGTAGGCGTGGTACAGCCAATCCTGCAGCAAGCCGCGCAAGCCCGGATCATTGAGTTTCAGCAAGTTCAGGAACGGTTTCAGGCCTGGCACGTCCGGCATCGGCAGCGGCGCCACGGTGGACGGCGCGTACAGGGCCAGCTTGGCGGGCGGCGCGTCGGCAAAGAATGCCTTGGCCCAGTCGATATTCGACAATTGCAGGGCCGACGTGCGCTCGCGCAAGATCGATTCCATGGCCGCTTCCCAGCCCGCTTCGATCTGCAGCTTTTGCCACAGGCGCGGCAAGGTGTCGAGCTCGTGCTTTTTCAGCCACGGCTGGACCTTGCCCTGGGTTTGCACCCGTTCCTGTAATTGTTTCAAAGCTGAAAGACGCGCTTCCAGCTGGGCGTTGGCGGCCGTTTCGGCATTCACCTGCGCCTGGGCTTCAGCGCGCTCCTGCTCCAGCTTGGGTTGCTGGTCCAAAGCTTCTTCCAGGTAGAAACCCTGCTCTTCCAGCGTCTGCTGCTTTTCTTCCAGCTGCAGTTTCAGGTTTTCCAGGTGGCTGCTGTCGGGCAAACTGAGGCTGTTTTTTTCCTGCTGCAGGCGCTCGCGGCGCGTCAACAGGCTGGCCAGGATGTTCGAAGCGTTGCGCTGGTGCGCCGATTCCAGTTCCAGCTGCTGCTGCGCCTGCATGATGCGCGCGCGCGATTCCGTGCTCTTGTTCTGCGCGGCGCGCCAGGCGGCGTCCAGCTCGGGCAATTGCTCGCCCTTCTGTTCCGCCATCATTTGCGACTGCTCCACCTTGGCAGCCAGCTCTTCAAGGTGGAATTCCGCCTCTTCGATCTGTTCCTGGTATTCGCCGCCCTGGCTGCTCCACTGGTCGCGCTGGGCCGTCAGGGTGGCCAGCTGGGCTTGCAGGCGGGCGCGCGATTCGATGACGAACTTGATCTGCGCTTCCAGGCTGCCGATTTCCGCATTCGTCTGGTACAGATGGCCTTGCGCCGTATGCAAACGGTCGCCCACGGCAAAGTGCGCCTGGCGCATCTGTTCCAGGGTCAGCTCGACATTGCGCAGCTTGGCCGTCTGCTCTTCCAGGTCGGTCTGCGCCTGCTCCACTTCGCGGAAATAGCGCGTCTGCTCGTTGTGCGCCTCGTTCTTGCGCAGCAGCCACAGCAATTTCTGCTTTTCTTCCTGGTCCGCCTGCAAGGCGTGGAAACGCGTGGCCACGGCCGCCTGCGCTTCCAGCTTTTCCAGGTTGGCATTGAGTTCGCGCAAGATGTCTTCCACGCGCAGCAAGTTTTCGCGCGTGTCCTGCAGCCGGTTTTCCGTCTCGCGACGGCGTTCCTTGTATTTGGAGACACCGGCCGCTTCTTCCAGGAAGACGCGCAATTCTTCGGGGCGCGATTCGATGATGCGCGAAATCATGCCCTGGCCGATGATGGCGTAGGCGCGCGGGCCGAGGCCAGTACCGAGGAAAATATCCTGGATGTCGCGTCGGCGCACGGGCTGGCCATTGATGTAATAGGTGGACGTGCCATCGCGCGTCAGGGTGCGCTTGACGGCGATCTCGGCGTACTGGCCCCACTGGCCGGAAGCCTTGCCATCGTTGTTGTCGAACACCAGTTCCACGGAAGCGCGCCCGGCAGGCTTGCGGTGCGTGGAGCCATTGAAAATGACGTCCTGCATCGATTCGCCGCGCAATTCCGACGCTTTCGATTCGCCCAGCACCCAGCGCACGGCATCGATGATGTTCGACTTGCCGCAGCCATTCGGCCCAACCACGCCCACGAGCTGGCCTGGCACCTGGAAATTGGTGGGATCGACGAAAGACTTAAATCCCGACAACTTGATGGAAGAGAGACGCACGTGTTTTAGAGTTCCTGGCCTATGCTGGCGGTTGAGATCGGCGAACCCGGTTCATATTCAGTTCAGATGCACCATGGCGACGGCAGTCTGGCCGCTCACCGCAAAAAAGTGGTTCATCATACCATTTCCTGATGCTTTTCTGGCCAAAAAACAGCGGCATCCAGTGCCGGCCGGCACCAGCTCAAGGGGCTGGGCGGCCATCCTGCGCCAGTTTCCAGTCTTCACGGGAAAAAACGCGCTCATGGCCGGACAGCACCATGGCCAGTTTTTGCAGCCACTGCTCGGTCGGCATGGGCTCGGCCTTGAAGCTCAGCGCCACCATCAGCACCAGGCTGGCCAGCGCCAGCACATGGCTGACGGCAAAATTGACGGCGCCGCGGGCATGCCACATGAAGCCCAGCGCCAGCGCCAGGCCCAGCACGCAGCCGCTGACGGCTTCCGACACGCTGTGCGCATGCACGACCACGCGGGAAATGGCCACCAGCACGGCAAACGCCACGCCGACGAGCACACCCGCATGGCGCAAGCGCGGTTCGGCCCGCTGCAGCAGCACATACATCAGCACGGGAAACACGGCGCCGGCGCGCATGGCGTGGCCGCTGAAGCCCGTAAAATCGAGCGCGCTGCTGCCCACGCCCCAGCTCATGAAGGCCAGCTTCGACAGCACCACGAGGGCCAGGCCGCCGCCGTACCACAGGCTCCAGCTGAGCACCAGGCGCCACTGGCGCGAGACGAGCAACCACAAGGCAATCGCCACGCCAGCCGGCCCCATGATGGACATGTCGGCCGCAAAAGAAATTCCATTCCACCAAGTCATCGTGCCTGCGCTTATTTCATGATCAGCGTGCACTATGCCACGACTCGGCCCTGTTCCGCGCGGCTTTTGCTGTGCCGCAGCAAAGAATTACATTCCATTACAAAATTCCCGCACCAAAACTATCCACTTGGCAAGTACCAGGCACGCGTCAGATATTCGTCAGGCGCTTGCCCCTGGGCGGCGCAAAGTCGCGGATCGATTCGACCATGCCCACGTCCAGCGCCTGGTCGGCCGTCAGGTGCAGGTCGGAATACGCATGCACCTGCCATTGCTCTTCCGTCAAGTTGACCTGGCCGCGCAGGATGCGCTCGGTACGCATGTCGTCGGCGCGCAAGCCTTCGACGATGATGCTGAGCGCATCGGGACGTGAACCGGGCGAGGCAGTCGCATGCGACTTGTGCACCATGAAGCGGGCCGTGTCGCTGGCATGGCGGTGCCGCCCCGCCAGAAACAGGGTGACGGCGATGGACGCCACGGCGCCCGCGTTGTAGGTAATGATGTCAAACGGCAACTTGCTGAGAAAGTTGTACAGACAAATGCCATCGCTGACATAGCCGCCGTTCGACTGGATCAGGATGTGCGCGGTGGTGAGCTTGTCTTCCGTGATGTCGGCCACGGCGTTGAAGACGCGCCGCACCATGTCACTGTTGACGTCGCCCGAGAGGGTAAAGTAACCGTGCTGCTCGGTGTTGTTTTGCGTCTCGTGTTGTGTCCCGCTCTGTGTCGTGTTCATGGCAGCCACCCGCAAGAAAGCCAGGACTTCATCATAGTCCATTCCAGCGCGGCCGGGCGCCCTTTTGCCGTGGATCAGCCCCCTGCCCAGCCCCGCAAATCGGGGGTTTTGCGGCAATTTGGCAACGTCTTTACAGATTGACAGAATACCCCTGCTGACATATATTCCTCACACTTGATCGGGAGAGGGCAACCCAGCGTTGCCGCCGAAGGGGCACTACCCAAAAACTCTCAGGCAAAAGGACCGATCAGGCGGACTGAAGCTGTTGCTTTGGCGACATCTTTAGCTCAACTCTGGAGAGCGGCCGCGGCTATTGCCGGCGGCCCACCGAAGGGGCGCACGGGGCAAGCCCCCGTAATCTCTCAGGTACAAAGGACAGGGGGGTCAGTGATCACGATGGAGTGCCGTTTTGGCTCTCGATATTCTGTGTTCTGTTAACTTCCCCCTTTACCTTCGTCCCGAGGAATCCATGACGCTCAAAGCGACCCCACTCAACAACGCCCACCGTGCCCTCGGCGCCCGCATGGTCGATTTCGGCGGCTGGGACATGCCCGTCAACTACGGCTCGCAAATCGAAGAACACAACGCCGTGCGCGGCGATGCCGGCATGTTCGACGTGTCGCATATGTGCGTGGTCGATATCGAAGGCCCGAACGTGCGCGCCTTCCTGCGCGGCTTGCTGGCCAATAATGTCGACAAGCTGCAAGTATCGGGCAAGGCACTGTACTCGTGCATGTTGAATGCCGAAGGTACCGTCATCGATGACCTGATCGTCTACTTCTTCAATGAAAACTGGTTCCGCCTGGTCGTCAACGCGGGCACGGCGGAAAAAGACGTGGCCTGGATGCAGCAGCAAAATACCAACACCAACAGCGGCCTGACGATTACCCAGCGCCGCGACGGCAATGACGCCATGGCCCTGGTGGCCGTGCAAGGCCCGAACGCACGCGCCAAGGTATGGCAAGTGCTGCCGGAAACGCAAGCCGCGTCCGAAGCCATCAAGCCGTTCAACGTCGTCATCGTCAAGGACACCGCCTTCGGCGAAGTCATGCTGGCGCGCACCGGCTACACGGGCGAAGACGGCTTTGAAATCGGCGTCTCGGCGACCCAGGTGGAAGCGCTGTGGAACGCTCTGATCGCCGCGGGCGTCAAGCCGGCCGGCCTGGGTGCGCGCGACACCCTGCGCCTGGAAGCGGGCATGAACTTGTACGGCCAGGACATGGACGAAAGCGTCAACCCGCTCGACGCGGGCCTGGCGTGGACCATCGACCTGGTCAGCGAGCGCGACTTCATCGGCAAGGCCGCCCTGCTGGCCAAAGGCCAGAACGCGCAATTCGTGGGCCTGATCCTGCGCGAAAAAGGCGGCGTGCTGCGCGCCCATCAAAAAGTCATCATCGCCGGCAACGCGCAAACGGGCGAAATCACCAGCGGCACCTTCAGCCCGACCATGCAGGAAGCGATCGCCCTGGCACGCGTACCCAACGGCGTAGCTGTAGGCGACAGCGTACACGTGGAAATCCGCGGCAAGCAACTGGCCGCCTCCGTCGTCAAGCTGCCTTTCGTGCGTAACGGTAAAATCCTGGTTGCGTAAGCGATTCGCGATAGAGAGCCACCGCCCGCAAGACCGAATAAACATCATCAATAACGAACACTTACCATCTGGAGCCACACATGAACATTCCTGCAGACCTGAAGTACACCGCCTCCCACGAATGGGTACGCCTTGAAGGCGACGGCACCGTCACCGTCGGCATCACCGAGTACGCGCAGGACGCCCTGGGCGACATCGTCTTCGTCGAACTGCCAAGCGTGGGCAATACCTATGGCGCCGGTGACGACGCCGCCGTGGTGGAATCGGTCAAGGCCGCGAGCGACATCTACGCGCCGATCGCCGGCGAAGTCGTGGCCGTCAACGACGACGTGGTCAACTCGCCTGAGTCGATCAACGCCGACGCCTACGCCAACTGGCTGTTCAAGATCAAGCCAGCCGACGTGTCGGCCCTGGACGGCTTGCTCGACGCTGCCGCCTATGGCGCCACCACCAGCGCGTAATCGCGTTTGACTCACGGGCCGCGTTTGCGGCCCGTTTGCTTTGGTTGCAATAAATTACAGCAGCGCCCGCGCGCAGCCTCCCGGTTTTTCAGTCTTTTTTGGCCTCTATATCATGACCCGCACCAGCCTGACCCAACTCGAAGCACGCGATGCCTTCATCGCCCGCCACATCGGCCCTTCCGCCACCGAACAGCAAGCCATGCTGGCGACCCTCGGCTATCCATCACGCGCCGCGCTGATCGATGCCCTGGTACCGGCCAACATCCGCAACAAGGGCGCCCTGCCATTGGGCGCCTACTCGCAGCCGATGCCGGAACAGGAAGCCTTGTCGCGCCTGAAAGCCATCGCCGGCAAGAACCAGGTGCTCAAATCGCTGATCGGCCAGGGCTACTACAACACGTTTACGCCTGGCGTCGTGCTGCGCAACATCTTTGAAAATCCGGCCTGGTACACGGCGTACACGCCTTACCAGCCGGAGATTTCGCAAGGCCGCCTGGAAGCCATTTTAAACTTCCAGCAAGTGATCACGGACCTGACCGGCATGGGCATCTCGAACGCCTCGATGCTGGACGAAGGCACGGCCGCCGCCGAAGCGATGACCCTGATCCAGCGCGTGGGCAAGTCGAAATCGAACGTGCTGTACGTGGCCAACGACGTGCTGCCGCAAACGCTGGAAGTGGTGCAGACGCGCGCCCAGCCGATCGGCATCGAGGTGCGCACCTTCGATCCGGCGGAAATCGAGTCGCTGGACGCCTGCTTCGGCGTGCTGCTGCAATACCCTGGCGTGAACGGTGTCGTGCGCGACTACCGCGCCGGCGTGGAAAAACTGCATGCGAACGGCGCCATGGTCATCGTCGCGGCCGACCTGCTGGCCCTGACCATGCTCACGCCGCCTGGCGAATGGGGCGCCGACGTCGTCGTCGGCAACAGCCAGCGCTTCGGCGTGCCGCTCGGTTTCGGCGGCCCGCACGCAGGGTATTTGTCCACGCGCGATGAATTCAAACGCAATATGTCGGGCCGCCTGGTGGGCGTGACCGTCGATGCGCAAGGCAACAAGGCGTACCGCCTGGCCCTGCAAACGCGCGAACAGCATATCCGCCGCGAAAAAGCCACCTCGAACATCTGCACGGCGCAAGTACTGCTGGCCGTGATGGCCTCGATGTACGCCGTCTACCATGGCCCTGCCGGCCTGCTACAGATCGCCCAGCGCGTGCACCGTTTTACGGGCGTGCTGGCCGCCAACCTGAAAACGCTCGGCTATGGCGTCGTCAATGCGAGCTACTTCGACACATTGACCGTCAACGTCGCCGATGCGGCGCAACTGCACGCGACGGCCATGCACCACGGCGTCAACCTGCGCAAGATCGACAGCACCCATGTTGGCGTGTCGCTCGACGAAACCACCACGCGCGACGATATCGCGCTGCTGTGGAAGGTCTTCGCGCACGGCCTGGCCAACGCGCCTGCCGCACCGGAGCTGGACGCCGTTGAAGCGGCTGTGAGCAGCGCGCTGCCGGCAAACCTGGTGCGCGAGAGCGCCTACCTGACGCATCCCGTCTTCAACAGCTACCACTCGGAACACGAAATGCTGCGCTACCTGCGCAGCCTGGCCGACAAGGACCTGGCGCTGGACCGCACCATGATACCGCTCGGTTCGTGCACCATGAAGCTGAACGCGACGAGCGAAATGATTCCCGTCACCTGGCCGGAATTTTCGAACATCCACCCGTTCGCACCTAGCGCGCAAACGGTGGGCTACCGCGAAATGATCTCGCAGCTGGAAGAAATGCTGTGCGCGCTGACGGGCTACGCCGCCGTCTCGCTGCAGCCAAACGCCGGCTCGCAAGGCGAATACGCGGGTCTGCTGGTAATCAAGGCGTATCACGAGTCGCGCGGCGAAGGCCACCGCAACATCTGTCTGATCCCGTCGTCGGCGCATGGCACCAACCCCGCATCGGCCAACATGGTCGGCATGCAGGTGGTCGTCACCAGTTGCGACGCCAACGGCAACGTGGACCTGGCCGACCTGAAAGCGAAAGCGGAAAAGCACAGCGCCAACCTGGCTTGCGTGATGGTCACCTACCCGTCCACCCACGGCGTGTTTGAAGAAGGCATCCAGGAACTGTGCGAAATCATCCATTCGCACGGCGGCCAGGTCTACATCGATGGCGCCAACATGAACGCGCTGGTCGGCGTGGCCGCTCCCGGCTCGTTTGGCGGCGACGTGTCGCACCTGAACCTGCATAAAACCTTCTGCATCCCGCACGGCGGTGGCGGACCAGGCGTCGGCCCGATCGGCGTGGGCGCCCACCTGGCGAAATTCCTGCCGAACCAGCGTTCGTCGGGTTACCAACGTGACGCTGCCGGCATCGGCGCCGTCAGCGCCGCGCCATTCGGCTCGGCCAGCATCTTGCCGATTTCGTGGATGTATATCGCCATGATGGGCGCAGAGGGATTAACCGCAGCCACCGAGACGGCGATTCTGGCAGCGAACTACATCGCTCGCCGCCTGGCGCCGCACTATCCCGTGCTGTACTCGGGCCATGACGGCCTGGTCGCGCACGAGTGCATCCTCGACCTGCGCCCGATCACGGACGCCACCGGCATCAGCAACGAAGACGTGGCCAAGCGTTTGATGGACTTCGGCTTCCATGCGCCGACCATGAGCTTCCCCGTGCCGGGCACCTTGATGATCGAGCCGACGGAAAGCGAATCGAAAGTGGAGATCGACCGCTTCATCGACGCCATGATCGCCATCCGCGCAGAAATCGCCAAGGTCGCCAGCGGTGAGTTCGACCACGACGACAACCCCTTGAAGCATGCGCCGCACACGGCGCAGGTGTTGATGTCGGACAACTGGGAACGCAAGTACAGCCGTGAAATCGCGGCCTACCCCGTCGCTTCGCTGCGCCAGCGCAAATACTGGCCACCGGTCGGCCGCGCCGACAACGTCTACGGCGACCGCAACCTGTTCTGCGGTTGCGCCCCCATCAGCTCCTACGAAGAAGAGTAAACGCCAGGCGCCCGCTTCCGCGGGCGTGCCAGCGACAGGAAGGCAGGCCAGACGGCCTGCCTTTTTTCATGCCCGCAAGGGTACATAGGTCGGATTAGCGCGTGAGCGCGTAATCCGACACCACCACCGGCCTCGCCAACAATGTTGTCGGATTACGCTCCGCTAATCCGACCTACACGACCGGCAAGGCCAGCAAGATGGCGCCCGGCAGCCCCAGCACGGTGCCCAGTATCGTCAGCAACATGACGTCGCGCCGCTCGCAGCGGGTGCGGTGCGAGCTCCAGGCGGCGAACAGCAGCGCGACGGCCACGCCGCTGAGCGAAATTCCCACTTCTGTCATGCCGTCTCTCCCGTCATTGTTTCTTTCTTCATTGCTCTCATCCTTTTCATTGATTGAACAAGCTACCTACCGGTAGGCAGTAAGTGTACAATAAAAAACACGGCGGCGTCCATGCCCCGTTTTTTTGATGACACGAAGGAAGCGCAATGCAGCAGCAAACCACTCTCCCCGCCGCCAGTCTCGGGCTGGCGGCTTCCCTGGCCCTGGTGGCCGTACTCGGTCCAGCCGGCATCGACATGTACCTGGCCTCGATGCCCGCCATGGCGCGCGAACTGCACACCTCGTATGCGAACGTGCAGCTGAGCCTGACCGTATTCCTGCTGGCCCTGGGCGCAGGGCAGCTGCTGTGCGGTCCGCTGACGGACATGCTGGGCCGGCGCCGTCCGCTCTTGGCCGGCATCGCCGTCTACATCGTGGCGGCCATGTGGGCGGCGCAGGCAGAGCAATTGGCCACCCTGCTGCTGGCGCGGACGCTACAAGGCCTGGGCGCGGCGCTGACCCTGGTCGTGGTGATGAGCATGGTGCGCGACGTGGCCGATGGCGTCAAAGCGGCGCAGCTGTTTGCCCTGTTGATGACCATCGTGGGCCTGGCGCCCGTGCTGGCGCCCGCCGTGGGCGGCTTGCTCGATGCCCGTTACGGCTGGCGCGCCGTGATGCTGGCCCTGGCCGCGCTGGGCGCCTTGACCCTGCTCAATAGTGCGCTGTTCTTGCCGGAAACTTTACCCATCGCCAGGCGGATCTCGCCGCGCGGCCTGCACCGCACGTATGCGCGCATCGTGCTGGAACGCGCCTTCCTGCTGCCCGCGCTGGCCCTGTCCGCCACTTTCTTTTTCCTGTTTGCGTATATCGGCGGGGCGTCGCTCGTGTACCAGCGCGATTTCGGCCTGTCCGCCGGCAGTTTCGGCCTGGTGTTTGGCACCACGGGCGTGGCCGTGCTGCTGGGCGCCATGGCCAGTGGCCGCCTGGTGGAAAAATATGGTGTAGTGCGCCTCTGCGTGGCGGGCAGCGCCGCCATGCTGGGCGGTGCCGTGCTGGCCCTGCTGGGTGCCTGGGCGGGAGCAGGCATCGCTGCCGTCGTGCCCGGCATGTTCGTGTCATTGTTTGGCCTGGGCATCGCGGAAGCGGCGCTGATGGCCATGGCCATGGGTTCGCAACAGCGTGCGCTCGGTTCCACGGCGGCATTGCTGGGCGCCATACAGATGACCTTGTCATCGCTGGCCACGCCGCTGGCGGCCAGCCTGTCCGAATGGGGGCCGCTGCCATGGCTGCTGTTCTTGACCGTGGCCGGCCTGCTGGTATCATGGCTGACCCTGGCCACTGCGCGCGTCCATCCGGCACACGCCACCAGCCCGGGCGCGCACTGACGCCTGAACCAACCACTGCCTCCTATGAAGAAACGCTCGGCCTCGGCCGATAACATTTGCGCCGTCGCCGTCGTGCACTTTTCCGAACACGGCTACGACGCCTCGTCCCTCAGCGATATCGCCGCGCAGGCGGGCATGCGCAAGGCTTCGCTGTATTCGCACTTCGCCGGCAAGGATGCCCTGTTTCTGGACGTATTTGCCGACGCGCTGGCCGAAGAGCAAGCCTTCATGGACGCCTGCTTCGCCGACGAGGCTGCGCTGGCGGCACCAGGCGGCAAGCAAGCCGGCGCCCTGTACTGCGACCGCATGGCCCAGCGCTATGCGGAGTCGGCCCATCTGCGCTTCCTGCTGCGCACGGCGTATTTGCCACCCGCGCCCCTGCGCATAGCAGTTGGCACGGGCTACGAAGCGCTCTTGGCGCAATTGCAGCAACACTACATGGCCAGCCTGGGCCGCCTGGCGCCCGCCCTGGCGCCGCAGCGCATCGACCTGTATGCGCAAGCCTACCTGGGCATCGTCGACAGCCTGCACGTGGAACTGATCTACGCGGGCGGCGCCGCGCTGCAGCAGCGCCATGCGGCCTTGTGGCACATCCTGTCCGATTCGCTGGCGATGGCGCAGAGCATCATATAAGTTGCATTGGAAAATTTAGTATAAAAACTCCAATTAACGATGGCTTGGGAAACTCCTATCGGCACGCACTTGCTAAGCAAGTAACTTTAATTACAAATTTGGGGGATTTCCCACACCAACATTACACTTTGGAAACCTAAGATTTCTTCAGTTGACACTGTTGCAGCATGTGCATAAGATGCGCCCATTATTCATTTACGGAGTCCCACGTGGGTACTTGTTCTAGTGACAGTAGCCGATCTTGTATCGGTGATTGCCTCGGCAGCTAACAGCAAGCAACGCGGAACTTCCTTTTCTCCGTGCCTTGCTGAGCAAGGTGCGGTGTCTCTCGCGGCCAGTCTGGCCGCGTGCCTCTCCCCCCTCTTTCCGATCGCGACCGGCTACTGACCCGGATTGCCCGCAAGCATCATGGCTGCCATGGTGCGCTTGCGGCACGCAAGTCTTGCCTGCGGCTGCGCCGCCCGTCAACACCTCGTCGTGAAAGGAAGAGCATGAATCTCTTCACCCGTTTGTTCGAATCGTTCCTGCGCAAGCGCCATACGGCCGGCCATTTCCGCCGCCGCGCCATGCCGCTGGAAAACAGCACGGCCCGCCCCGTGCCCGACCATCTGGCGCGCCAGCTGCTGGCCGCCGCCCACGAAGACCTGGACAGCGCCCTGAACCGCCTGCACACGCGCCTGGAAGGCTTGCGCGATGCCGAGGCGCAAGTCATCGGCGCGCAAACGGGTCCGAATGAAGTCGAGCATGAAAAGCCGCTGGCCTGGTACCAGCACCTGTGGCTGTGCTACAAAAATCCGTTCAACCTGCTGCTCACCGTGCTGGCGATAGTTTCCTACCTGACGGAAGACCCGAAGGCCACCATCGTCATCGGCACCATGGTGATCCTGTCGACGCTGCTGCGTTTCGTGCAGGAAGGCCGTTCGAACCGGGCCGCCGAGCGCCTGAAAGCCATGGTCAGCAATACCGCCACCGTGCTGCGCAATGGTCAGCAAATCGAGCTGCCCATCCGCCAACTGGTGCAGGGCGACATCATCGTGCTGTCGGCCGGCGACATGATTCCCGCCGATTGCCGGCTGCTTTCCGCAAAAGACCTGTTCGTCAGCCAGGCCGCCATGACGGGCGAATCCTTGCCCGTGGAAAAGATGGCGGAACTCGCCGATGCCCATGGCAAAGACCCGATGGAGCTGGCCAATCTGCTGTTCATGGGCACGAACGTGATCTCGGGCGCGGCCACGGCGCTGGTCTTGGCAACGGGCAACCGCACCTATTTCGGCACCATCGCCACGCGCGTGACGGCCACAGAGCGCACGCCGACGGCCTTCGAGGCGGGCGTCAACAGCGTCAGCTGGCTGCTGATCCGCTTTGCCCTCGTGATGGCGCCGCTGGTGTTCCTGATCAACGGCTGGACCAAGGGCGACTGGATGGAAGCGTTCCTGTTTGCCCTGTCGGTGGCCGTGGGCCTGACGCCGGAAATGCTGCCCATGATCGTCACCAGCACCCTGGCCAAGGGCGCCGTGAAACTGTCGAAAAAGAAAGTCGTCGTCAAGCGCCTGGATGCGATCCAGAACTTCGGCGCCATGGATGTGCTGTGCACGGACAAGACAGGCACCTTGACGCAGGACAAGATCGTGCTGGAACGCCATACGGACGTGTTCGGCCAGCCATCCGATGAAGTGCTGCAGTTCGCCTACCTGAACAGCCACTATCAGACGGGCCTGAAAAACCTGCTGGACCGCGCCGTGCTCGACCATGTGGAACTGCAGACGGAAATGCAGCTGGCGCGCGATTACGTCAAGGTCGATGAAATCCCCTTCGATTTCGTGCGTCGCCGCATGTCCGTCGTCGTCTCCGAACGCGACGATCACCATGAACTGATCTGCAAGGGCGCCGTCGAGGAAATCCTCGCCGCCTGCAGCCATTTGCGCCTGAATGGCGTCACCGTGCCGCTCGATGCCGCCCTGCTGGCGAAAGTGCTGGAAACCACGCATGGCCTGAACGCGGAAGGTTTGCGCGTGGTGGCCGTGGCCGTCAAGGAAGTGCCGCCGCATAAAACCGTGTACGGCGTGGCCGATGAAACGGCGCTGACCCTGATCGGCTATGTCGCCTTCCTCGATCCGCCGAAGGAGTCGACGGCGCCCGCCCTGCGCGCGCTGGCGGAACACGGTGTCACCGTGAAAGTCTTGACGGGCGACAACCACCTGGTGACGGCAAAGATTTGCCGCGAAGTGGGCCTGGCCGTGCATGGCGTGCTGCAAGGCCCGCAACTGGACGAGATGGACGACGCCACCCTGGCCCGCGCGGCTGAAGAGAATACCGTGTTTGCCAAGCTCAGCCCGCTGCACAAGGAGCGCCTGGTGCGCGCCCTGCGCGGCAATGGCCATATCGTCGGCTTCATGGGCGACGGCATCAACGACGCGCCCGCCCTGCGCGCGGCCGACATCGGCATTTCCGTCGATTCGGCCGTCGATATTGCCAAGGAAGCGGCCGACATCATCTTGCTGGAAAAGAGCCTGATGGTGCTGGAAGAAGGCGTGCTGGAAGGCCGGCGCACCTTCAGCAACATGCTCAAATATATCCGCATGACGGCCAGCTCGAACTTCGGCAATGTATTTTCCGTGCTGGTGGCCAGTGCCTTTCTGCCGTTTTTACCGATGCTGCCGCTGCACTTGCTGGTGCAAAACCTGCTGTACGACGTGTCGCAGATCGCCATCCCGTTTGACAATGTCGACGCCGAGCTGATTCAGAAGCCGCTGAGCTGGAACCCGCGCGACATCGGCCGCTTCATGGTGTTCTTCGGCCCCATCAGCTCGATCTTCGACATCAGCACCTTTATTTTGATGTGGCATGTGTTTGGCGCGAATACACCGGAACAGCAGACCCTGTTCCAGTCCGGCTGGTTCGTCGTGGGCTTGCTGACGCAAACCCTGATCGTGCACCTGATCCGCACGCCCAAGCTGCCCTTCATCGACAGCATCGCGTCCGTGCCCCTGCTGGTGGCCACCACCGCCATCATGGCCGTGGGCGTGTTCCTGCCGATGGGACCGCTGGCGACCTACTTCAAGCTGCAAGCCTTGCCGCTGGGCTACTTCCCCTGGCTGCTGGGCATCCTCGTCTGCTACACCGTGCTGACGACGTTCATGAAACGCGTGTACCTGCGCAAATTCGGCTGGCAATAGTATGATGAGCCGCTCTTTCCCCTACAAAAGGCACGCATGAGCGGCTCCTCCCTTTCCAAACGTAATCTCGCCCTGCTGCTGTCGGCCCTCGTCTTTCCCGGCAGCGGGCATTTTCTATTCAAACGCAAGGCGCGCGGCTGCCTCTTCCTCGTGCCGGCGCTGGTCGCGCTGGTGCTCGTATTGCGCCAGATCATGGCACGCTTGGACCAGGTTATGGCACAGATCGACAGTGGCGCCCTGCCCCTCGACGTGCAGCTGATCATGGAAAAAGTGGAGCTGCTGTCCGCCAATGACGGCCCCGCCATGACCGTGGCCGTGAGCGTGCTGGTGGCCTGCTGGATAGGCAGCCTGATCGACACGTGGTTCCTCAAGCCATGACGGCGGAAGCAGAGGCACGCAAACTGCGCAAGGAAGCGAAGATGCAGGCGCGCCGCGCGCAGCTGGCGCTCAGTCGCCAGGACCATGGTGGCCCGCTGGCCTGGCGCGGCTGGTTCGACGGCTCCGCCCATCCGAACCCCGGCAAGCTGGGCATAGGCGCCCTGCTGCTGGGACCGGACGGCGAGCGCATTGAAGTGAGCCAGGCGGCCGGCCATGGCAGCAGCAGCGAAGCGGAATATGCGGCCCTGATCGCCGTGCTGCAGGCGGCGCAGGCCGTGCGCCCGCCGCCCGAGCAATTGCTGCTGTTCGGCGACAGCCAGGTAGTGATCAATGATGTGCTGGGAACGACGCCCGTGGGCGCCAAGGGGCTGGAAATGCACAGGGCCACCGTAGTGGCCCTGCTGGAACAATTCAATGATGTGAGCTTGCACTGGCTGCCGCGCCACAGGAATGGCGAGGCGGACCGGCTGTCGCAGCTGGCGATCGCCGGCTGGGTGGAGAAAAATTAAGCGGCGCGGCCGATCCGCAACGCTTCTTGCGGCGCCTTGGCTGCCGGGCGCTTGGCGCCCTTCAAACCGCTGACACTGGCCTGCTGGCCATTCAATTTAAAGACGCTGACCACTTGCGCCAGGTTGTGCGCCTGGTGCTGCATCGATTCGGCGGCGGCCGCCGATTCTTCCACCAGGGCCGCATTTTGTTGCGTCACGGCATCCATCT